>SXGT01693902.1_pt1 | contig 15002 bp, 12 predicted proteins | sample 3176221 | NCBI WGS metagenome assembly SXGT01 (sample SAMN11356862, study PRJNA531348) | freshwater metagenome | isolation source: freshwater sample F1-120 | place: China: Fuxian Lake, Yuxi | collected 2017-12-25
GGGTGGTCTGGGCCTACGCGGGCTTTCGCGGAACGATTGAAGTCTGGCCCGCCGCGCTCACTGCGGGTCTCGCCTTTGCTATCCCCCAATTCCTCGTCTCGAACTTTCACGGTCCCTGGCTGGTGGACATTATTGCGTCCATTGTCTCAATGGCTGCGGTTGCCGTCTTGTTGCGCGTGTGGCAGCCGAAGAAGCTTTGGGTGGAAAATTCCGTTCAATCCTCGAACACCAGCCCGGAACAATTCACGACCACTCATGATTCCCGAAGAGTGTTACGTGCCTGGATGCCCTGGCTTCTCTTGAGCCTGCTCGTATTCTTTTGGGGGATTCCGGCGGTGAAGACATCGCTGAACAAACTCTCCCAGCCGCAAATTGAGATTCCCCATTTGCACAACCTCATTCAGCGCATGCCGCCGGTGGCACCAACGGGAGCTGCCCCGGAAAAGGCCGTCTTCGCCCTCAACTGGCTTTCGGCAACCGGCACCGGGATTCTCGCGTCAGCAATCCTGTCAGCATTTCTGATGGGGTATTCAATCCGTGAAATGGCCCTCACGTATTGGGAAACATTGGTGCGAGTTCGCTTCTCGCTCCTGACCATCGCCGCGATGCTCGCGCTGGGCTACGTCACCAAGTATTCCGGCACGGACGCCACACTCGGGCTCGCGTTGGCCAAGACGGGCTGGCTGTATCCATTCTTCGGCACTCTGCTCGGGTGGCTGGGCGTGGCGCTCACAGGCTCGGATACCGCATCAAACGTCCTCTTCGGCAGCCTCCAGAAAATCACCGCTGAACAGAATGGTAGCAGTCCGGTTCTGATGGGCGCGGCGAACCGCACGGGCGGCGTGATGGGCCAGATGGTCGATGCGCAAAGCATTGTGGTGGCAAGCACGGCAACGAATTGGTACGGCCGGGAAGGCGATATTCTCCGCTACGTTTTCTTCCACAGCATCGCGCTCGCCGCGCTGGTGGGACTGTTGGTGTTCCTCCAGGCTCGCGTCCCACCGTTCACCGAGATGGTGGTGAAGTGATTTGAAAGTTACGGATGCGCCAGGCGATAGAAGCGCAGGCCGGCAGCGCCATTTACAAGCACTTTGAATCTGCCTCCTGCGACAACCGGTGCAGCACCGAGATCTTTCCACCCATTCACCGCGCCTACATCCTCGTTCTCTTGAAGGACGAATACTTTTGCGGCATCGGGCCATGAAATCTCGATCTGTCCCCCGTCGATCGCCGCCACTGCCATTGTTGGCGGATCGACCTTCTCTGACTCAATTTCAAAACTGGCGGCGCTGGTGACCGTGCCGAGAGGTGAAACGATGGTGATTATACCTGTCACGGCATCTTTCGGCACCACGCAACTGATCAATTGGCCAGACTTCACTGTGAACTCCGCGGCCACTCCGCCAAAACTGACGGCAGTAACCCCCTCGAGCCCGTTGCCCGCTATTTCAACTGGGGTCCCCACGTTTCCTTTGAGCGGAGAAAAGCTTGCGATGGCGGGAGGGACAAGGATTTCGAAACTCTCCGTGCTCACCGCCACACCGCCTTCGGCAACGATGCTTACTTTGCCTGAACCCGCCTGACCCGGTGGCGCAGCAAAACTCACCAGGGTGTCGCTGATCACCGCAAACTTTACCGGGGTGCCATTGAGTTTGACCTCTGTCACGCCAACGAAGTTTGATCCTTTTACGTCCACCGGCACGCCCGCCAATCCCTTCGCGGGAGTCAGACTTGTGATGATGGGTGGCAACAAAACACGAAATGGCGAGGCGCTTGTGGCCACACCAGCCTCCGTGCTGACCGTCACCAACCCGGTCACCGCACCGGCTGGTACAGTGGTGTCGATCTGCTTGTCGGATAAAATTACGAATGCGGCGCTGATGTCGCCAAACTTGACCGAGGAGACTCCCTCGAAGTTGGCCCCCTGAATCTGCACGGCCGAGCCAGCGAGGGCGCTTCCCGGGGCCACACCTGTGATGGATGGCGAGATGAGCACTCGAAATGTTCCCGTGCTCACAGCCTGACCTCCAGGGGTGGTTACTGCCAGCGCGCCGGAAACTCCGCCGACCGGCACCGTCAACGTCACCGAAGTGGGTGAAGTGCTCTCGAACTGCGCTGTGACACCTCCAACCTTTACATCGGAAACCCCGATAAGGTTTGCGCCGGTGATCTGGATTACTGTTCCCACCAGACCTTTTGCCGGAGTGAAGCTGGCAATTGCTGGCGCTGGAAGCGGATCGACCTGGAAGCTGTCAACACTCGTGACGTTGGCGTCGCTCGTTGTGACGGTGATGGGACCGGTAACGGCACCAACAGGAGCGATGGCGCTCAATTCGTTTGCAGAGATGACTGAGAACTGGGCGGCGATGCCATTGAAGCGAACCACCTGGACGCCTGCCAGACGATTGCCAGCAATCTTGACGGCTGTGGTGGGGATTCCATGAACCGGCTGGAATCCGGTGATTTCAGGCAACAGGAGCGAGGGATCAATCACAAGGAAGGACGTGACGGACGAATTCGTCCCGGTCAGCGTCGCCACCTCGATCAGGCCGGAAACGCCATTGGGAGGCACGATGGCGGAAATCAATCCGGAGAAAAGATTCGTGAAAGCCGCTGTTGCTCCCCCGAACTTGACTGAAGTCACATCCGTGAAGTTGGTGCCACGAATCTCCACGACCGTTCCAATGGGGCCGATTGATGGATTGAAACTCCCAATGCCCGGCCCCACGGAAACATCCAATATCGTGAATGGCCCCGGACTCGTCGCCTCACCGGCGGGAGTCTTGATTGTAATGAGCCCTGTGGATGCAGCCGTGGGGACTTTCGCGAACACATCCTGGCCGAGAATGGTGAATTCCGCCGCCACTCCGTTGAAGCGGACTTCGGTCGTTCCGCCAAGGTTTTCGCCCTTGATTTCGATCTGTCCACCTTTCACACCCGCACCCGGGGTGACTTCAGAAATTTGAGGGACCGGCAAGCTCTCCACTCGGAAAAACGAATCGCTCGTCGCGGATCCGGTAGATGTCACCACTGTGATGGGACCGCTCAAAGCTCCAGAGGGAACCGTCGCGATGACGGAACTGCCCAGCAAGCCGAAGGTTGTGGCGTTCACTCCACCGAACCGAACCGCGCCCACGTTTCCGAAATTGTTGCCATTGATCTGCACGGCAGTGCCGGGAGTGCCGGATGCAGGGCTGAATCCTGTGATCGCCGGAGGCTGCTTCACAGTAACCGTAAAAGTGCCGCCGCTAGTGGCCGCCCCATTCGGTCCGACCACGGTGATCCTGCCGGTGGTGGCACTTGCAGGCACTTTTGCGAGTAGAACATTGGCAAACAAACTGAAGGTGGCGTCGTGTCCGTTAAACTTCACCGATGTGACGCCGGCCAGGTTGGCGCCACGTATCGTGACACTGGTTGTCCCTGCGTCGCCAGTGGCGGGCGAAAAGCTGGTGATCGTCGGAGCCGTGTTCAACTGGACCACAGTGAAGGGATTGGCGCTCTCGCTGATTCCCTCGGGTGTCTCAATCGTGATCGGGCCGCTGGTGGCATTGGCCGGGACCGTGCCGAACAACACGCCACCAAGAATCTTGATGGCACCGGGTACGCCGTTGAATTTGATGGAAGTCGCCGTCAACAGATTGGTGCCCTCGATGGTCACCGAAGTCCCGGCTGATCCCTGCGCGGGACTGAACCCGGTGATTCCCGGAGCAAGCACATTGATGTAAGTGAAGATGTCCGCGCTGATCGTGGTTCCGGCGGGAGTCGTTACCGAAATGGGCCCCGTCTCCGCGTGAGCGGGGACCTCCACCAGCAGCCGGGTGCTCGAAAACGGAGTGACAACTCCATCAACACCGTTGAAAGTTACACGAGTAACGTTGACGAAATTCGCGCCGCGAACGGTGACCATGGTTCCATTCGTCCCCGTGTTCGGCGTGAACGAGGTGATGGTGGGTGAAAACTCCTGGCCGCTCGCGCAAAGTCCAAGTGCGGCGATCGCAAAAAAATAAAAGTGCGTGGCAAGCAGGCTGGCCTTCTGAAGGCAGGAATCCGTTCGCATGTGATTTGAAATGGTCAATTGTTGTCTGACTGGCGGCTCCACAAGCACGAAGTAAACCGGCGGGGCGGGTGGTAGTTCAAGAAAGAATCCATGCCCCACAAACTGACATTTTCGTGTCAAGCTGAGGCGAAACGGGACAAATGGAACGCCAGCACAGATTCGAGACACGCAGAAAATGCGACATTCCACCCAGCCGGCTGGTCATTTCGATGGGAGCCACCCAACGCCTGCGCACCACCACGTCCTGGCAAGCCTGTTTCGACGTAGTCAGAGCCACCGACCTGCTCAAAGGAGTTGGTGACCAGGGCAGGTAAGAAATCACACTTTACAAGAAATAGCCGGGCGCTAACGTCCCTCTCGAAAATCCAAACTATGCGACTCTCTCTTAAGATCATTGTGTCCTCGGCTGTGGTGGCCTTGTTTGCGACGGGGTGTGCCGGTCCTGAGCAGAAATTGGGACGAGGCATCAACAATTCCACGGAGTTTCTCCGAATGGGGGAAATTCGCCGTTCAATGGAACAGACCGGGATCTGGGACGGCCCAGATGCCGCTTATACCACAGGTTTCGTCAAGGGGTTCAACCGCACACTGGCCCGCACCGGCGTTGGGCTATATGAGCTCGTGACCTTCCCGTTCCCGAGCTACGACCCGTTGTTCTTGCCATCAGACCCCGTTTATCCGGACAGCTACAGGCCTCGTCTCCTGGCGGATCCCATTTGGGGAGCGGATGACGCACTCGGGTTCAGCGGCGGCGACATTGCGCCCTGGGTTCCAGGCAGCCGCTTCCATATTTTCGACTACTAGCAACAACTCCCTTTCAGCGGCGCCAACATCTCTGATGTTGGCGCTTTTTTATTGATGAAGCTCGAACGTCTCTCTCCCTGCAAGGTCAACCTCGTTCTCAACATCCTGGGAAAGCGTCCGGATGGTTTCCACGAGCTGGAGACACTGATGCAACCAGTGAATGTTTGCGATATTCTGACGTTTGTTAAACAGCCGGGGACTGACATCACCTTGACCTGCTCTGAACCGTCGCTGCCTGTGGATGGCACAAATCTGGTGGTGCGTGCCGCGCGGAGTTTTTTCGAGACGTGCGGAATCTCTGATGGCGTCCGGATTCATCTCGAGAAAAGAATTCCGCTCGCGGCGGGGCTCGGAGGAGGGAGCGGCAATGCGGCGAATACCTTGCTTGGCCTCAACCAGCTTTTTGACGGGCCTCTCTCACCAGACGACCTGTGGAAGATCGCCGCATCCCTTGGCTCGGATGTTCCGTTCTTCCTCCAGTCCAAACCAGCGCTTGCCGTGGGGCGTGGCGAGCAGGTTTCAGCGCTGGATCCGTTCCCCGCGCTGGCCGGCCGCGCCATCTTTCTAATCCATCCCGGCTTCGGGATCTCCACCGCGTGGGCTTACCAAAATCTTGCGCGATTTCCAACAGCGCTGGCTGGCAAGCCTGGTCTGGCAGCCAAAGCTGCCTCTCTCCTGAGTGCTGACGACATGACTGGTGCGGCGAGTCTGTTCTACAATTCCCTTGAAGCACCTGCTCTGGAGAAGTATCCGATCCTCTCCATATTTCAGGAATATCTCAAAGCTTGCGGAGCGAATGTCGCCTTGATGTCTGGCAGCGGCTCAACGACGTTCGCGATATTCGAGAACCTTGCCGCCGCGGAGGCGGTGGTTCCTGAATTCAAGGCGAGATTTGGCGCTGAGTGCTGGGCATCGGTTGTGCCGATGGATTGATTTCCAGGCCACTCACCTGGCAGACCGCGCGCATCGAAAACCAACATCTGAGTAGGAAAAATACGGCGGGCGCTTTCCGCGAGCACTGACTCGCATCTCATCCAATTGACTTGTTGAAAAGGATGCGCCACGGACCACTTTTTTCACGACGTTTGATTCAGCGGGGTCGAAAGAGTCTTCCGGACCCACCGGGCGGGTGATGGGAGTCGAGTTGTAAAAATCCGCCCGGTACCAGTCATGGCACCATTCCCAGACGTTCCCGGTCAGGTCATAGAGTCCATATCGATTTGCGGTCAGCGACGCGACGCTCTGAGTGGGAGCGATGACTCCATCACTCACCGTCGGTTTTCTCGCCAGCACCGCATGTCTGAAAAAATTGGTACCATCGCCCCAGCCGAACAACTGACGTTCCATGCCGCCACGAGCCGCGAATTCCCATTCCGCCTCGGTTGGGAGGCGTTTGTGCAGCCAGTTCGCATAAGCCAGCGCGTCCAGCCAGCTGACATGCACCACGGGATGCTTCTCCCGGCCGGTGATAGACGAACCAGGACCTTCAGGCTGTCGCCAGTTGGCGCCAGGAACAAAACGCCAGGCTGAATTCGACGCGGGATCAACACTGTTCGCTGCCTGCCATTGAAAAACGAATGAACCGGGAGCTGTGTTGGTTCCCAACGGGCCATAATGCAGACCTCGATTGGGTTGTTGCTCGGCTGACGTCACGTGCTTTGTAGCTCCTACAAACCGCGCGAACTGTTCGTTGGTCACTTCCGTGCGGTCGATCCAAAACCCGTCCACTGTGACGGAATGGGGAGGCCGTTCATCAGGGTGCCCCTTGTCAGATCCCATCAGAAATGCGCCCCCGGGAATCCAGGCTTCCGCATCCGCCGCAGGCAGGGCGGAAGTTGGCCCCATCAGGCCCAGCGCAGTGCGTTTGGTGTGAGAACGCGGACCTTGGAACCGCATGGTGAGCAACGTCCCGACCGTTACAGCTCCCAACACCACAACCAGCGCGATCAGGAACTGTTTGGTGGAGTGGTCAGGTTTCTTTGGTTGCTGGCTCATGAGCGGTGAATCTTCAAGATCGGGAAAGTTTGCCGGTGCAAGCAGAGTGTCAAGGCTAGGTTCGAAGTGTCGAAGTGCCTAATCGAGATTTATGATTGGTGCCTGCGATGCCCATGACGCCGGTGAGGAACCCAGCGACAACCGCCAATCGAAGCCGGCCGCGAAGAAGACTCTGCGATGGCAAACGCGTGAAACGCATCACGGTTCAATTGCCCGGAATAAAAAGGGGCGGCAATCAAACGCCGGTAAGGACGCGTTCCACCGCGCCCCATTCGTCTCGGCAGATCGATGAGTCCTGCTGATGTCCTCGGAAAATTCATCCCTCAGCTTATCCATTGCTTTCACAGATGAGTTGTCCCCGGGAATAGAATATCCTATTTCTCAATGCGTGCCCGATCCCCTCGCCAAAACTATTCGTCTCGACTCCTCGACTCTTCCTGATCGTGTTCAGAATGAAACTGAACTTGGTGATTTGCTGACCCGCCCGAGTCCGCGATTGATCGAAACGATCAAAGGGTTTCCAAAACGCCTTCTGATACTTGGCGCCGGTGGCAAAATGGGGCCGACCCTCGCGGTGCTCGCCAAGCGCGCTTCGGTGCTCGCAGGCGCGGATCTTGAAGTCGTTGCCGCAAGCCGATTCTCTGATTCTCGCGCCCGTCAATGGCTTGAATCACGGGAAATCCGCACCTGTGCGAGTGACCTCCTTGACCGTCGGAGCCTCGAGAGCCTTCCCGACTCCACACACATCATTTATCTGGTGGGCTTGAAATTTGGCACCACCGATAATCCAGCGCTTACCTGGGCGGCCAATACTCTCGTTCCGGCTCACGTAGCCGAAAGATTCCCAAAAGCCCGGATCATCGCGCTGTCCACGGGGAATGTTTATCCATTCGTTCCGGTGGAGTCTGGAGGCGCTACGGAGGATCACGCATTGACGCCGGTGGGCGAGTACCCAAACGCCGCTGTCGCACGGGAAAGAATCTTCGATTACTTCTCGCGAGAGAACGGAACTCAAATCGCTCTGATCCGCCTCAATTACGCGGTGGAGCTTCGCTACGGAGTCCTCCTGGACATAGCGCGGAAGGTTTGGGCCGGACAACCGGTTGATCTGGCGACGGGCTGCTTCAATTGCATCTGGCAGGGCGATGCCAATGACTTGATCCTGCGGGCGTTTCCGCTGACTTCCAGCCCGGCGAGCAGTTGGAACCTGACCGGACCTTGCCTGCGGGTTCGTGATATCGCGCTCCAATTCGGCGAAGTTCTGGGACGTGCTCCAGTCTTTAGCGGCAAGGAATCCAACACTGCCCTCCTCAGCAATACTGAAAAGCTCTGTTCGCATCTGGGTCCGCCTTCGACACCGATTGATGACATCGTGCGTTGGACAGCGCATTGGGTTAAATCTGGCGGAAGATGCTTGGACAAACCCACTCACTTCGAGGTGCGCGATGGCCAATACTGATTTAATTCGAAAGCGACTGCTTGAAGGTCTGGCCATCCCGGCACATCCCCTCGCGTTGACTCGATCCCGGCGTCTGGAAGAACGCCGACAACGAGCCCTGACCCGTTACTACCACGCATCTGGCGTTGGCGGCCTGGCCGTGGGAGTTCACACTACACAGTTCGCCATTCGCGAAAAGAAGCATGGCCTTCTCAAGCCGGTGCTTGGACTGGCTGCCGAAACCGCCGCCGTCCTCGACGCCGCAACCGGGCGTGAAACCGTCCTCATCGCCGGCATCTGCGGAAAGACGCGGCAGGCCGCGACCGAAGCCGAACTCGCGCGGAGCCTTGGCTACCACGCCGGCTTGCTTTCCCTTAGCGCCCTCAAGAACGCAACCGTCTCTGAACTCATCTCCCACTGCCGGATCGTTTCAAGGACGATCCCAATCTTCGGTTTCTATCTTCAACCTGCGGCCGGCGGACGCCTTCTGTCTTATGAGTTCTGGAGGCGCTTCGTTGAGATCGAAAACATCCTCGCCATCAAAGTAGCACCGTTCAACCGCTATCAGACCATCGACGTGATTCGCGCGATCGCAGATGCCGGTCGCCTGGACATCGCCCTTTACACGGGCAATGACGACAACATCGTCATGGATCTTCTCACGCCACACAAAGTCTCGTCGAATCCCGGCTCAACGCCCTTGCGGTTCGTTGGTGGGTTGCTCGGACATTGGGCGGTGTGGACGCATAACGCGGTGGGACTTCACGCCGGGTGCTGCGAACTCGCACGTTCAGCGAAGCCCGTTCCTCAGCAGATGTTCCGTCGAGCCATCGAGGTCACAGACAGCAACGCCGCATTCTTCGATGCTGCCAACAATTTTCACGGATGCATTCCCGGCATTCACGAAGTGCTGCGGCGACAGGGTTTGCTCGAAGGAACCTGGTGCCTCGATCCAAAGGAAGTTCTCAGCCCGGGTCAACGCAACGCAATCGACCGCGTCTGTCGCGCTTATCCTCATCTGGCTGATGATGAGTTTGTTGCCAAACACATCGACTCATGGCTGCGATGAAACAACGCTCGGTCAGCAAGACGGTTACGATGATCACCTTCTTGAGCCTTGCCCCGCTTGTGCCCGCTTTGATCGTGGCTGCGAATGCCGCGGCAAAGCCTGTTGATCCAAGCACCTCTGATCGGAGTGTCGTGAATCAAGCCGATCCAAAGGCAGCGGCACGGCTCATTGAACCCTTCTTTCGCCCGCCACCCGAACTGGCCACGAACTTCGGAAGCTATCGCTCTCCCCTGCTCTTCAACAACGGCACACACGTCACCAACTCAGTGGACTGGCTACGGCGGAGAGCGGAAATCTTCCGCGAGTGGATGGATTTAATGGGTCCATGGCCGCCCATCATCGAGAAGCCACGGATTGAGATTTTGAGCACAACGCGACGCGACAATTTCACACAGAAACGCGCCCGCTTGCAAATTGCTCCTGATCAGACTGGCGAAGGCTGGCTGTTGGCACCTGATGGAAAAGGTCCGTTTCCCGCCGTGCTCGTGGTCTATTACGAACCCGAAACCAGCGTCGGCTTGAACGACAAACAACCGTTCCGCGATTTCGCTCATCAGCTCACACAACGAGGGTTTGTCACCCTGAGCATTGGCACGCCGGGAGGCAATGCGTGGAAACCGGAGACCGGGAGCGCGACGTGTCAGCCGTTGTCCTTCCACGCTTACGTCGCCGCAAATTGCTGGCAGGCGCTTGCCGGTCTGCCGGAAGTGGATGCCCGCCGGATCGGCGTCACAGGCCACAGTTATGGCGGGAAGTGGGCGATGTTCGCCGCCGCCTTGTGGGAGAAATTCGCCGCGGTGGCTGTGAGTGATCCCGGCATCGTCTTCGATGAGACCCGTTCGAACGTAAATTACTGGGAGCCGTGGTATCTCGGCTTCGATCCCGTGCAGAAGCGCCCTAAACCTGGAATCCCTTCCGCCGAAAACCCTCGCACGGGGGCCTACCGGACCATGATGGACCGTGGCCGGGATCTCCACGAGCTACATTCACTCATCGCCCCTCGCCCAATCCTCGTCAGCGGTGGCGCTGAAGATCCGGCAATCCGCTGGTCGGCACTAAACCATCTTGTTCAAGTCAACCGATTGCTTGGACACACCAATCGTGTAGCCATGACAAACCGCAAAGAGCACACGCCCAATCCCGAGTCAAACGCCCGGCTTTGCGCCTTCTTCGAGCATTTCCTCGCTTTGGCTCCACCTCCCTCACGATGACGTAACAACCTGCTGCAAGGTTGATCGGCCGGGCATGCGCGGAAAAACAGTTCTTGAACCTTCGCGGTTGAACTGCTGTTTCTTTTTAATGCTCACAATGAAACTCAAGCATGTTACGTCCCTGTTTTGCACTTCAGCACTCCTGGCTTCTGCTGGCTCCACAAACGGCGCTCAACCGTCCGCAAATCCCGGTGGCGTCGGGCCAGCCGCCGCACGCGACAGCCTCAAGGGGCTCAAGACCCCCGAGGGCCTCGAAGCAACCCTGTTTGCCTCCGAACCGATGGTTCGAAACCCCACGGACATGGACATCGATTCTCGCGGTCGCGTGTGGATTACGGAAGGGGTGAATTACCGCCTGTTTCAGAAGTGGGGCAAGCTTCGTCCCGAGGGCGATCGCATCGTCATCCTGGAAGACACGAACGGCGACGGCGCAGCTGACAAGGAAACCACATTCTACCAGGGCAATGAAATCAACTCCGCCCTCGGAATCTGTGTGCTGGGCGACAAGGTGATTGTCTCCCGTTCACCCGATGTATTCATCTTCACCGATGCCAATCACGATGACAAAGCCGATGGGCCGCCCGTGAAACTGTTCACCGGCATCAAAGGTGTGGACCACGATCACGGCGTGCATGCCTTCGTCTTCGGCCCCGATGGGAAGCTCTACTTCAACCAGGGGAATGATGGACGCGAACTTCATCGCCCGGACGGCAGCCTGGTGAAGGACGTGGAAGGCAACGAGATCATCACGCGCGGCAAACCTTACCGGCAGGGACTGGCCTTCCGATGTAACATGGATGGAAGCGAGTTCGAAGTTTTGGGGCACAATTTCAGGAACAACTACGAACTTGCGGTGGACTCCTTCGGCACCGTCTGGCAATCCGACAATGATGACGATGGCAACCGTGGCGTTCACATTAACTACGTCATGGAGCATGGAAATTTCGGTTATGTGGATGAGATGACCGGCGCGGGCTGGGGTGAAGGCTGGAAAAAAGCCCAGGCAAAAGGAGCAAAAGAAGACGAACGTCCAGCGTATCATTTCCATCAGTATGATCCAGGCGTCGTGCCAGCTCTCATCATGACGGGCGGCGGATCTCCCACTGGCATCATGGTCTATGAAGGCAACCTCCTGCCCGAAGCTTTCCGCAATCAGGTCATCCATTGTGACGCGGGGCCCCGGGTCGTTCGCGCTTATCCGGTTGAAAGATCTGGCGCGGGTTACTCGGCAAAAATCGTTGCCCTGCTCGCCGCGGAAGATTCCGAGAAATGGTACCGTCCATCGGATGTTTGCGCGGCCCCCGACGGCTCCGTTTATATAGCGGACTGGAACGATTCGGGTGTGGGAGGCCACTACATGGCCGATCAGAAGGTGGAGACGATGACTGGCCGCGTCTATCGCATTGCACCCAAAGGTCACAAGCCGTCCGTTCCGAAGCTTGATCTGAGCACCAGCTCTGGCGCAGTTACGGCTCTACAGTCACCGAATCACGCCACTCGTTACCTTGCCTGGACAAAACTCCATGAATTGCAGGGAAAGGCCCAAAAGGATCTGGAGAAGCTCTGGAAAGGAAAGGATTCCCGCCAGCGTGCCCGTGCCTTGCACTTGCTTGCCCGCATCAAAGGCAGCGAGAAGAAATACGTGGATCAGGGACTCAAGGATGCTGACCCGGATATTCGTATCACGGCATTGCGCATCGCCCGAGAACGCAAGCTGGATGTCATTCCGTATTTGAAGAAACTGTCAAAGGACTCTTCCGCACAGGTTCGGCGTGAGTGTGCCCTGGCTCTCTTCCACCATCAGTCCCCGGACGCCGCGAAGATTTGGGCGGATCTGGCAAAACAACATGACGGCAAGGACCGATGGTATGTCGAGGCCCTGGGAATCGGGGCTGACGGACAATGGGACAAGTTCATGGATGCCTGGCTCGCGCAAACGGGTTCCGAGACAGCCAGCGCCTCGGCGCGCGACATTATCTGGAGGTCACGAAGCAAGAAGACCCCGGACCTCCTGGCGCAGATCATCACCGACAAGAACACCTCGGCCCAGGATCGCACGCGCTACATGCGTTCACTCGACTTCATCACCGGCCCGGAGAAGGACGCGGCGCTGTTGAAATTGCTGACTACGGGAAGCGGTGCGAAGTAAGTTCAAACAAAAGTGAGATATCAATGAGCGGCCTGCGGGCCGCTCTCTTTTTCATGAGGAGCCGATTCTCGATTCTTTTTGCGGCACTAAGCCTGGCCATTCCCGGTGGCTCGCTCGCTGCCGACAACAACAACGCCGTGGCCATTGAAGCGTTGAGCCGCCTGAAGGATGTCGATCTCGACGCCAATCCACCGGTCAAGAACGCAGTGCTTCGGATCGTCGAATCGACCAAAGGCACGGCACAATTCGTGGAACTGGTTCGAGATTTCAAACTGAAAGGTCAGGACGCGGCGCTTCTGGAGTACGCCATGGCCCATCCCTCGGAGTCTGCGGCAGCCGATGCCGTCCGCCTCTTGATGGAGAATAAGAGCGACGCTCTGATCGAAAAGACATTGAAAGGTTCCGATGCAAACAAGCTCATCGAACCCCTTGGCAACACTGGCGAAAAACAGATCGTGCCTTACCTGCTGCCGTTGCTCACGGATGCTTCAAGGGATCTCACTGTGCGGCAGCGTGCATTGCGTTCTCTTGTTCAGGTTCAGGATGGTGCGTCGGAGCTTCTCAAGCTGGCAAAGAATGAAAAGCTTCCTGCTGACCTCAAATTGGTCGCGAGTTCTGAACTGAACAACGCTCGTTGGGCGGCGATAAAATCCGAAGCCGCGCTCGTGTTGCCACCACCCCAAGGCCAGAACGCGGAACCCTTGCCGTCCATCTCGGAGCTGATGAAGCGCACCGGCGACCCGCAGCGGGGAGCGGAGATCTTCCAGAGCCCACAGGTGGCTTGTGCCAGTTGCCATCAAGTGAATGGCAAAGGCATCGATTTTGGACCCAAACTTTCGGAGATCGGCACCAAGCTGGGCAAGGACGCACTCTACGCCTCCATCCTCGATCCCAACGCAGGCATTTCGTTCGGCTACGAGACCTGGCAGCTTGAGCTCAAAAATGGCGACGAAGGCTACGGGTTGATCGCGAGCGAAACTGAGTCCGAGCTGATGATCAAGAGTGCGGGCGGAATCCTTACGCGATTCAAGAAGTCGGACGTCGTCAAACGCGAAAAGCTTGCCACATCCACCATGCCATCTGGCCTCCAGCAGGCGATGACTGTTCAACAACTCGTCGATTTGATCGAGTATCTCACGACTCTGAAAAAAGCCGTGGAGTGAAAACAAAAAAGTTGGCGCCTCTTCCGCGGCGCCAACTTAAAAGTCTTGGAAAAACCGGACTGTATCTCACCACCAGAAGGCAGGAGCGCCATCGGTGCGCACGAGCATTTTGGCGAATTTCCGCGATTCCACATGCGCATCCGCAAACGCGAGATTCCCGCCCTCGGGCATCTTTCCGTTCAAATGCGGTGATTGATGCCCCTTAAAGCCCCCGTCAACTTTCGTGTACTGGTTCTTCGTCCTGTCTTTTTCATTGTCCCCGTTCGAGAGTGTCGCGTCGGCTATGATCACTCGCTCCGATGAACCCGGATTGATCTCCGTCCCGTCCTTCATCTTCCATGCGACCGGATTGAGACTTTCAGTGATGTTCGTCTTCCTTACGCGCGCCGAATTCAATAATGCAAATTGATACCCAACCACCCGGAAGCCAACATCCTTCAACGTTGTTTCCCCCGCTCCGTTTTTGTTTCCGCCAGAGTCGGTGGTGAAACTCCACAACGTATCGTTGTCCTGTTTCGCAAACCCTGGGCAATAAAGGATGTGCCTTTGCGCTCCATTTTCGGTCAGCCGGTTGGCCACATACGCCGGCACGTCCCACGGCCAGTTGCCGACATCGCCACTGGGAGCCTTAAGATCAAAGAAACGATCCTTGTTGTCACCCGCGTACAACCAGGAGGCGAGCCCCAGTTGCTTGAGATTACTGGCGCATTTGATTTTAATGGCCTTGGACTTGGCCTTCGAGAGCGCCGGCAACAACATTCCGGCCAGGATGGCGATGATCGCAATGACCACCAGGAGTTCAATGAGAGTGAAAGCTCGACGGCGAATGCGGTCGCGACTTTGACGGAGCAATGACAGGATTTTCTGGTTCATAAGATTTTCTCAGCCGCTTCAAAGCGGCGCTTTAGTTGGGAAATGGAAACAAGGTAGCGCGGCCCGCCAAGTTTTCCACCTAAATTTTTATCCAGCTTCGAATTGATCACGGCTGTGACAAAGTCATTGGAGAAAACAGTTGAGAGTTGAATGGCCATGGCGAGCATCTGATTTCTGGTGAATTTCGGTGGTTCAGCGACTTCAGGAAGGGCAAGGCTTGAGGTTTTTGAACGCCATCACCAA
>SXGT01341914.1_pt1 | contig 15000 bp, 13 predicted proteins | sample 3176221 | NCBI WGS metagenome assembly SXGT01 (sample SAMN11356862, study PRJNA531348) | freshwater metagenome | isolation source: freshwater sample F1-120 | place: China: Fuxian Lake, Yuxi | collected 2017-12-25
ACTGGCCGCTCCATTTTGGGTTCGGATGGATGAGAGGCTCGTTTGCGTAGGGCAAAGTGCGATGCACCTGGCCCTTTGCTAGCTGGGTGGGTCGCGAGCTCGCGTCCCTCCGGGCCGACTCGCCGCTCCATTTTGGGTTCGGATGGGTGAGAGGCTCGTTTGGCTAGGGCGAAGTGCGCAGCGTCTGGCCCTTTTGCTAGCTCAGCGGGTCGCGAGCTCGCGTCCCTCCGGGCCGACTCAGCGACTAGCCATGCCCGCGCCGCGCCGACCGCGTGCGCTCTTCTGCGGCAGACTCGATGTGCGCAACAACATCGCGGGTAAAGTTGCGCAGCAAGTCGCGCATCGCCTCTTGCAGGCGCAGCGCGTCTTCGGGGCGATCGCGCGCTTCGCCTGCCAGCAATTGCGGCAACTGTGTGTAAGAAGCCGACTCGTAGCTGTCGTGGACCGCGCGCAGGATGCCCGCCCACTCGCGCTTGCGGCACTCCAGCACGAACTCGCGCAGGCCCTCTTCGACCAGTTCCAGGACGTGACCGCTCTCGGCGTCGTCGGGCGCAACGGTCGGCGACGACAGCAGATCGTCGAGGCCGCAGTACCGAATGTGCGGCTGGTGGTAGCCGACCACCTGTGCCGGCGCGCCCAAGTCCATGACCAGCGTCGGCTGGTCGCGCACCGGCAGGCGCAGCGTGTTCAAGTCCACCACGGGATCGCGCGCACCCGTCGCGACGACCAGGGCGTCGGCCTGGAGCAACAGGCGCGGCAAATCTGAAAGCGGCTTGACCTCTTGCTTGCGATCGGCGCCGACGGTGCGGTTGACGCGGATCACCTTGCACTTGGCGATCGACGCGATGAGATGGGCGACCTTGCGTCCGATCTCGCCCATGCCGACGACGACGACGGTCGGCTTGGCGTTGACCTGTCCGCCGGCCTGCAAGTGGCGCTGCAACTCTTCCAATGCCAGGCTGTGTACGCCGCGGCCGTGGTGGCGCCACACCGTCAAGCGCTGGACCTTCTTGACCGTGCGGCCCACGGCTGTCTGCAGCGCATTGTGAAATCCTGAGCCCTGTCCCGCGACGCGCGCCGCCGCCAATGCCTTGTTCAACTGGCCGGCGATCTCGCGCTCGCCGACCACAAACGACTCCAAGCCCACCGCGACGCGCAGCAGGTGCCGCACCGCCGATCGACCGGCATAGATGTAGGGGTTGGGGATGTGCTCCAGACGTGGCCGTGGATGCAAGTCGGCGCGCACCCACCGATCGAGCATCTGCGCGCGCATCACCTCGCCCGCCCATTGCGGCATTGGGGTTGAGGCCAGCCACTCGACGCGGTTGCAGGTCTCGACTGTGACCAGGCCGGTGACACCCGCGGCATTGCGCAGCGACGCGGTCAGCTCAGCGCGCTCCTGGTCATCGAGCAGCAACAGGTTGCGCCACTGCGCAGACGCCACGCGAAAGTCGCAGCCCACGATCGCCAGCGGTAGCTGGTCCTGCGGCCGCAGCGCCGGCGCGTCCGGGTGCACCGGCCGGCCTTGGGCGTCCAGTTGTTGGGCGGCGCCACGGTTCACGCGTGGACCTCCCCTGCACGCTGCCCTGTCACGAGCGCATCGACGGCTCGTGCACCGCTGCTGGCGCTGTCGGCGACGCTGACCCCGTCCAGATGGCTGCCCGCCAGTGCCAGGTTCGGCCACTGTGCCGACAGGTCGTGCCGGGCCGTGGCCATGCGCGCGCGGTGGCCGACGACGTATTGCGGAATGGCCTGGCGCCAGCGAATGACATGGACCATGGTCGGGTTCGGCAGCCGCGCCGCGTCGGCAAAAGCGCTGCCGCGGGCAGAGACGACCAGGTCGGCGAGCACGTCGTCGGGCAGGTCCACGGCTTCGGGATCGCAAGCGCCGCCAAAGAACCCCGTGTGCAGACAGTGACCCGCAGGTGCGCGATCGTCAAACACGCTCGACGGAAACAGGATGCCAAGCGCGCGCTGTCCTTCGCCCGGCGGAATCAGCACGCCAAAGCCCCGCGGCGCGACCGCGTCCGGATCCGGTCCGCCGACGTGGACCACTGCTACACGCACGGTTTGGACCTGCGCGAGCGCCCGCGACACTTGTGGAGCGATGGGTGCCAGCAGATCCGCGGCCGGGTGGTTGGGCAAAGCGACGACGACGTGGCGTGCCAGGACCGCCGCCTTGTCCACGGCCAAAGTCGGGTGAGGCGACAGCAGCCAGCCGTCTACACGCGGCTCCAGGGCCGCGATGGGCGTGCCCGTGCGCACGCAGTCGGCTGGTAGCGCACCGGCGATGGCCTGCGGTAGCGCGCCCAGGCCGTCGCGGAAGCTGAACATGCCACGGCGCTGCGGCAGATCCGCCACTTCCGGATCTGTACTCTCCGGCGGCGATAGCAGCGCGCCAAGCGTTGCGCTGCCACCTGCGCGCTCCCAATTCCACAGCTTCGGAAAGGCGTCGCGCGCTCCCAACTGATGGACGTCGCCCGCGTACACGCCGGAGACGAATGGCGTCATCAGGTAGCGCGCGGCCTCGCGGCCAACCCGGCGCTCAGCGAACTGCCAGGCCGTATCGGTCGAGGTCGCACCGCCGGGCACCAGCGGCTCACAGAGCAGACGCAACTTGCCGCTGGCGCTCAGGTAATCGCCGCCAAGCAGCGACACCGGGTCCAAAGGCAGGCGCCGCGCTTGCCGATCGCGGTACACGTAACGCCACGCCGGCTTGCGCGCGGACAGGACCTGACCCGCCATGCCGGTGTCCTCGACGAGGCGCCACAGCGCCGTCGCGGACCCCAGAAAGCTGTTGGGGCCGTGCTCGATGAGATAGCCGTCTTTGCGCTCACTGCGCATCTTGCCGCCGACCACCCGCGCGGCCTCGAACAACACGCAGCTCAGGCCAAGCTGGTGCGCTCGCCACGCTGCCGCCAGGCCTGCGATGCCACCGCCGACGATGGCCACGTCGCACGTACGCATCAACCCGACCTCGCCGGAAGCTGCTGGACGGCCTGCACAAATGCCTCGACGCCGGCCATCGGCGTGCGCGGCGTGATGCCGTGGCCGAGGTTGGCGACCCAGGCGCAGCCATCGACCTGGGCATACATGTCGGCCACGCGTGCAGCGATGGTGGCGGGCGGCGCGAACAGTTCGATGGGATCCAAGTTGCCCTGCACGGCCTGGCCAGCCGCTTTGGCGCGGCGCGCAGCAGACGCCAGATCTGCACGTTGGTCCAAGCCGATGACTGCGGCTGGGACTTCGGCAACGGCGTCTTGAAGATGCCCGGGGTTGCGTGCAAACAGCATCAAGCGCCCGCCGCGGTCCGCGATGGCCCGCGCAATGCGCAAGGTACTGGGCAACACGTGGCGGCGGTAGTCCTCCGCGCGCAACTCGCCCGCCCAACTGTCAAACATTTGCACCGCGTCGGCGCCAGCCTGCAGCTGCATGGTCAGGTAGGCGATGACCCAGTCGGCGAGCTTGTCGAGCAGTCGCGCAAACAGCGCCGGGTCGGTGTACATCAAGGCTTTGACGCTGTCGTAGGTCTTGCTGCCGTGGCCCTCGACCATGTAGCAGGCAAGGGTGAACGGCGCGCCTGAAAACCCGATCAGCGCATGGCTGTCGCCCAACTCGCCGCGCACCAACCGCACGGCATCGGCCACGTAGGTCAGCCGTTCGGCTGCACTTGCCGGGGCAAGGGCGTCGACTGCGGCGGCTGTCGTCACCACCGGGTGCAGCTGCGGACCGCCTTCTGGAAAGGCGACTGTGATGCCCATCGCCTCCGGGATGGTCAGGATGTCGGAGAACAGAATCGCGGCGTCCACGCCCAGGCGCCGCACCGGCTGCAGTGTGACTTCGGCGGCGAGGTCGGGCGTATGCACCATTTGGAGAAAGCTGTGCTTCTCGCGCACGGCGCGGTACTCGGCCATGTAGCGGCCGGCCTGACGCATCAGCCACACCGGAGGCCGGTCCACCGCGTCGCCATCGAGCGTGCGGACAAAGCGTTGGCGGCAGTTAAGTGGTGGCACGGGCTGGGTCAGTGGTGCGGTCAAGGTGTGTTCCATTGGGTGCAGGAGCGCTTGGGCAGCGGCTGTGAAAGGGTAAGGCAAATGCGCAGTTTCAACCTCGACGATGCCTTGCCCGGCCAACACTGCGGACGCCGCGGAGGGCTGCGGCCAACGATACCCGGCCGATCCTCCGGCGCGTCACCAAACTGTCACCACGCGGAGGGCCGCGTCACGGGTTCGCACAGCGTCGTGGCTCGACCTGGTTCCGGTTGCGGCACCACCGCTTCGACCTGACGGGCGTCACGGGGGCGCACCGCCAGACTGAACCGGCACGGTGTAGCACGGTCGCACGCACACCTTGCCCTGAGAACCGCCCTTGTCGTCCTTGATGTCCTTGCACTGCCATCCTTGCGGGCACGGCCCGCCGGGATCGTTGCCGCAGGCGATGGCGCAGAAATCGCCCTTGTTTTGGCCCTGCGCGTCCTGGAACTGAAAACATGCATTGGGCTTGCCGCCGCACGCCTTGGCGTCTTTGTCGGTGGCATCGCACTTGGCGCAATACAGGCCCTCGGCCTTCTTGCACTGCCCGCTGGCGGGGTCGCAAACGTGGTAGTAAGGGCACTCCCAGTTTTTGGTGCAGCCGTTGGGCACGCACTTGCTGGCCTGGCACTTGAAGGCAAAGTCCTTGCAGTCGAAATCGGTCTTGCAGCCCGGCGCGCATTTGTGGGTTGCCGGGTCGCAGTGGGTCTCTTTGGCCGCGCACTCCTCGGAGGCAAGGCAACCGCCAGCAATCTTGCACTTCTTGTCGGTGCACTTGGCCTCGGGGCTGATCTTGGCGCAGTCGGCGTCTACCGCGCAGGGCTCGGTGCAGTGGCCCAGCGAGCAGACCTTGCCGGCCGCGCACACGCTGTCGTCGCTGCAGCCCTTGGCGCACACGCCCCACTCGGGCTTGCACACGGTCGTGAACGGACAGTCGGCGTCGCTGGTGCACGCACCGGCGGCTTTGCCACACGACTTGGTCTTGGGCACGCACTGCATGGCGGCGATGCCGGGCAGGGTCTCGCAGGTATAGCCTTGTGGGCAGCCGGCCGCGGACAGGCAGGCGCGACCGCAAAAGCTGCCGCCCGACGCGTAGGCGAGGCATATCGAGCCTGGTTTGCCGTCGACGAGCGCGTTCTTGCACTGCACATCGGCATCGCATGGCTCGCACACGTCGCGCTCTGGCTGGCACTTGCGCAGGCACGGGTCGCAGTACTGGCCGCTTCCGCACTCTGAGGCTTCGTCGCACTCGCCCTTGCCCAGCGCGACGCATTGCGTGGCGGCCACGCTGGCGCCGCCGTCGGAACCGGCCTTGCTGTCTGCCGCCGCTGTGCCGCCACCGGTGTCGGCCTTGCCCGGATTGGGGCCGAGCAGATCGGTACCCGTGACCGTGTCGGCACCGGCCAAATTCGTTGGCGCAGGACTGGAGCAGGCGGCCGCAACCAGCATCCCCATCAGGCAATTGCGCAGACTTGCCAAACCTCGCCTGCCTCTGAGGCACTGGAAAACAGCAACTTGAACACTTTCGGTGACCAACGGCGCCGTGAGTCGGCCTCCGAGGCTGCGATCTGGCGACCCACGAAACAAGCGAACGGGCCAAGAAATGATTGAGTAAATCATTGCGTGGCCCTACCGCCAGTCCGGATGCAGACCGCCGCCCGGCTGCACGCCAATTCCCAGGACCACGCCGCCGTTCGTCACCGCGATGACCGTGTTGCCGACTGCCGCCAACGGCGCCTCGAACCCGACCTCGCTGGCCAGGCGCAGCAGCGGCCGCAGGTCGGCCAGGCGCACGACGTCCAAACCGCGCTCAGAGGGCACCAGTCCCAGCCCGTCGCCGACCAATGCAATCGACCCCGCAACCGGGTCAGCAAGCTTGCGCGCCATCTTGCGGCGGCCCTTCCAGTCCACCAGATGTAGCTCGCCCAGCGCAGACGCAACCAGGATTCCGCCAGCGACCACGACCGGATCGCCCAAGCCTTCGCCCGGATAGCGCCACAGCAGCCGCCCGTCGTCGCTGGCCAGGGCGCACAGCCCGCCAGATTGCGACGTCGCCAGCACAACCGCGCCGCGTGGCCCGGCAACTACCACCGGTGTGCTGTCCACGTCGCCATACGGCGAGCGCTCTTTGAGCTCCAGCGTGGCGTCCCACAGCAGCGCACCGTCGCGAGTCGACAGCGCCACCAGCTTGCCCGTCGCGGTGCCGACATAGACCACGCTGCCGTGAACGGTGGGCGCGCCCTGGCCCTCGATGAGGTAATCGCGATCGACCAACGTCGACCAACGCCATGCTGGTTTGCCGGTGCCGCGGTCCATGGCCAGCAGCATCGCCGGCGCCGCGGCGGCGAACACGTAGCGGCTGTCGGCGCTGAGGCCCGATTGGACGGCGGCATCGAGCTGCGCTGGTTCGGGCCAGCGCGGCTTGCCGGTCAGTGGATCAAGCGCGTACAGGCGGCCGCCCAGCGTCGCAGTGTAGAGCGTGGGCCCCCAAGCGGCCGCAGTCCCTTCCGCTGGCAACTCCGCAACCACCGGTCTGCCGACCATGGGTTCGGTGGTGGTTTGCCGCCAACGTTCGTGGCCATCGTGCAGATCGAGGCTGACCAGCCCGCGCGCGGTGGCAAACCAACCGACGCTGCCATCTTTGGCCACCAACGGCGGGGCCGCGTGGCGGGGCCGGAACAGGTCTGGCGTCGCGTGCAGCGGCGTGCGCCACCGAACGTCGAGCAATTCCGCGCCGGCGGGCGAGGCGATCAGTTGCCAGGCAACGACCAGGATTGCGGCCTGAGCCAAAGGTCCGCAGCGGCGGCAAAGCGAAAAGGCCAAGGCGAACCGGTCCAGGTTGTGCAGCAAATCTCGCGGGGTCGTCCTGCCGGCGCCTACAGCCGCGACAGCTTGCCTTTGGCGTCGGTCAGCAGAAACGCCAACGGTCCGGCTGGCGGGTCTTTGTCGCCGGGACGCGCGGCCTTGACGGCCTCGTCGTACGCGGCCTTGGCCTTGGCAGCGTCTGCGACCTTGCCGCCGGTGGCCGGATTGTGCAGGTCGCCCAGGCGCACTTTGGCCAGCGTTTTGCCGAAATCAGTGGTCGACAGCTTCGCCACTTCGGCCCACTCGGCTGCCGCCTCGGCGTCTTTGCCCACGGCTTGCAGCGCAGTCGCTTTCTGCTCGCGCAGCGGCAGTTCCAGTGCCGTGCCCTTGGCGCCGGCAAGCGCGGTCTCAAGCCGTTGCAGTTGCGCTTCGCGGTCGCCCAGCGTCGCCTTGGCCGCGCCGACGACCACCCCAATCAGCGCCGCGCCCTGCTGCCCGTCGGACTTGGCGGCAGCCACTACCGCTTCCGCGCGGGCCTTGTCGGTCGGAAACGATGGCATGTCAGACTTGTTTTCCGGCGTCTCCGGGGTCTCCGGTGGCGGGATGACCGCAGTACCAGCCTTTTCGAAGACCGCAGCGCTGTCTTCTGCGCGCCCCTGCTGCTGCGCGGTGTGGATGATCTGGTAGATGCCCAAGCCGCCCCAGATCACCGAGACGCCGCCCAAGCCGATTGCCACGGTTTTCCAGTGTTTTTCCATCCAGGCGGACAGCGACCACAGTTCCTGCTCGATGACGTCGGGCGGCAGTTCGACCAAGGCTTCTTCGCGCGATTTCTTGTTACGGCGGGTCATGCGGGCTCCGAGGCGGCGCAGAAAGACAAATGATCTTGCGGGACCACCCGCAGCCGCGACAGGGCTTGCGCACGTTGCGGGGCGCAATAGCTAGTGCCAAAATGCGCCGCTTGTCAAGGTGCGGACGCTTGCAGTTCGCGAGTCCGGCCTTGGCGTTTGCCGAACAAGCTGTCGCACCGCGCGCCCTTGGGTGGCAGCGGTCGTTGCCTCGCCGTTGCCTCGCAGGACGCCATGCCCCGTTTTCCCGCCCACAGCCCGTTCGTGTCGTCGCTGAGGCCTTCGGTGTTTTCCAGTATCGTCGCGCAGTTCAAGACGCTGCCTGCCCCGCCGGCGCCGCTGCACCTGGGCGATACCTGGCGCCAGCCGCCCGACGTCGCGCGCCTCGAACACGCCGTCGCGAACCTGCCCAAGAACGGTTACGCCTACGCCAACCCAAATGGCCACGAAGAGTTGCGCGCCGCTGTCGCGGAACGGCTCGGTCGCAAAGGCCTGCCCGGCCTGACGGCCGAAAATGTTCACGTGACCAGCGGTGGCACTGGCGCCATTGCTGCGGTTTGGCACACGCTGTTGCAGCCAGGTGATGAGGTGCTGGTGCTGGCCCCATTCTGGCCGCTGGTGCGCGGCATCATCCGCTCGGTCGGCGGCGTGGCGGTCGAAGTGCCGTTCTATGCCGCGATGCGCGCGGGTCGGCCGGTCGCCGAAGTGCTGGCGCCGTTCGTGACGCCACGCACGGTGGCGGTCTACGTCACCAGCCCCAACAACCCGTGCGGCACCGTGCTGTCGCGTGCGCAACTTGCCGAGATGGCCGCGTTTTGTGTGCGGCATGACCTGTGGGCGCTGGCCGACGAGGCTTACCACGACTTTGCCTACGCGCCGGCTGAGCACGCCTTTCTGGCGACTTTTCCGGGCATGGCCCAACGGACCACCACGGTGCTGACCGCGTCGAAAAGCTATGCGCTCGCCGGCACCCGCATCGGCTTTCTGGTCGGCGATCCAGCGTGGCTCGACGCGGCGCGGCGCAGCACCACCCACTCCATCTATCAGGTGCCGCTGGTCTGCCAACTGTCGGTGCTGCAGGCCGTCGCGCTCGCAGAGCCTTGGGTGCGGGAGACGCGCGACCTCTACCTTGCCGCACGCGATCTGACCCATCGCTCCCTGCAGGCCCGCTTTGAGCCCGCCCAAGGAGGTGGCTATGTGTTCGCCGACCTTGCGGACGAGCTCGACGGCATGCCGATGATGCAGTACCTCAGCGATCTCTTGCGCGAAGGGGTATGCATCAGCCCCGGCGATGCCTTTGGCAACGATTTTCCGACCTTTGCGCGGATCTGCTACACCGCGGTGCCGCTTGACCACCTGGGGCCAGCGCTCGACAAGCTCAACCGTTCGCTTGAGCGTATGCGCAAGCGGCTGCCGCTGGCCGCGTGAACGCCATGCTGCGTATTGCCCACCTAAGTGATCTGCACGTGCTCGACTGGTCGGGCGCGCGACCGCTTGAGTTCGTCAACAAGCGCTGGACCGGCGTGCTCAACCTTGTCGGCGCCCGTCGGGGCAAGCACCCGGTGGCGGTGGCGGAGCGCCTGGCCGAGCACCTCGCGGCGCAGATCGCCGCGGACCGCGTCGATCATGTCATCGTCAGTGGCGACCTGACCAACCTCGCGCTCGACAGCGAGTTCAGGCGTGCACGGCAAGTGCTGGACCGCATCGGCGGGGCGGATCGCCTGACGGTGATACCGGGCAACCACGACGTGTACACCGAAAGCGCCGTGCAGTCGCGGTCGTTCGAGACACACATGGGCGATCTGTGCGCGCCAGATGCCGCCGGGGTCAGCCAGTTGCGTCAGCAGGGACGCGCTGCCTACCCGATCGTGCGCGCGCCGGCCGCGCATGTCCGCATCTACGGGCTGCATAGCGCTGTGCCCACGCCGCCATTTTGCGCCTGGGGCCAGGTCGGCGCGGAACAACTGGTGCGCCTGCAGACCTTGGTGGCGCAGGAACCCGCGCAAGTCCGGGTGCGCATCGTCGTCTTGCACCACAACCTGCACCGCCGCGGCCACGTCGCCGAGGCGACCGCTCGCCTGCTCGATCGTGCGGCGGTTGCTCAGGCGCTGCGCGACATCGACGCGCAGCTGGTGCTGCACGGCCACAGTCACCCTGCGCACCAGGGCCATCTAGCCGCTGCGCCGGGCAGGGCGGCCATCCCGGTCATCGGCTGTGGCTCCAGCACCTGGCAGCACGGCGGCCGCAACGGCGGCAGCTTCAACGTGATCGAGGTCGGCAGCGACGGACTTGCGGCCATCCGCGCGTTTCGCGCCCCCGCCGACAGCGACGTGTTTGCCACCGACGGCCGCGACTTGCTGGGCGACGCCTTGCGCCCTGACCGCGCGATTGCGCTCTGACCGACCGCGAGGCGACCATGGCAACCAACGACTTGCGCAAGACCGGCGGCACGGCTGGCCCGCTGCGTACCTACCTAACTCAGAGTGCGGCCCCACTACAGGCGGCGGCGCTGACCCTGCCGCTGCTGGTGGTCTACGGCCTCGGTATCCTGATTGCACCCGAAGCGGCCAACGGCGCCGACCTGGTCTCGCAGACCCTGGTCCGCATCCTGGGTCAGTTGGGCGAGCTGCGTTGGGCTGGGTATCTCGGGTTCTATGGGCTTCTGCTGGCCGTCAACCTCGGCCTTATCGCGCACTTGCGCAAGACCAGTTCGTTTTCGCCGCGGTGGTTTTGGGCGGTGCTGGCCGAGTCGGCGGTGTATGCCATCGCGGTTGGGTCACTGGCGTCCTCGATTACCACCGATCTCGTGCACTTCTTGGGCGCGCGCATTGCCGAGCCGCTGAGCACGACCTCTTCGGCGGGGCCGCTCGCGGGCGTCATCATGAGCGCAGGCGCTGGGCTACACGAAGAGCTGGTGTTTCGCCTGGCCGGAATCGCGGGTGTCGCGCGGTTGTGGCTGGGGCACCAGTGGAAAGCGCCATCGCTGCGGCTGCTGGCGCTGTTGCTGGCGACCTCGCTGCTGTTTTCAGCGGTTCACCACATCGTCGAGCCGTTTCGCTTCACGGTGTTCGTGTTTCGCACGGTGGCGGGGCTGCTTTTCGGCTCGCTGTTCCTGCTGCGCGGGTTTGCCGTCGCGGCGTGGACGCACGCGCTGTATGACGTTTGGGTGATTGTGGTGCTGGGGCGGTAGGCGGCCGTCGTCTTGCCGCCGTAGGGGATCTGCCGGCGGCGTCCGTGGGGGATCTGCCAGCGGCTAAAGCCGCAGCCTAAGCGTACAAAGCCCCGCCTGCGCGGGGCTAAATTGCCGCATTTGTTCAGGGTCCGCCGTCTGCGACGGACAGGGTCGGGGACAGCGACAGGGACAGGCACAGCTACGAACCGCCGCGATCCCCAACCACCTTGGCATCGTCGATGCCGCCCTTGACGCCGGTGAGCTTGAAAATCAGCCGCTCGGACCGCGCAAAGAAGTCGATCTTGGCCAACAGCGGATTCAACCAGCCGGTGGTAATGCAGTAGTAGGTCTCGAACGGCGCGTGGTGGTGCACGTCGTGGCCGGGCTTGTCCAGAATCAGGTGCCAGCGCTGCAAAGCCGAGACCCAGGCCGGCGGGTTGTCTTCATGGGCCCACTTGTGGCACTGGTTGGTCGCGAACACGAACAGGCACATCGCGCCCAGAAAGCACGCAGTCAGCAGCGCCATCGCGCCCCAGGCCGGATTGAGCGACGCCGCGCCGGCCAGAATCGGCACCGTGGCAATGCAGTTGTTGCCGTTGGTTTCGATAAAGTCGTGGCGGGTGATGCCCTTGGGGTCGATGTGGTGCTCGCGAAAGGGCACGATGAAGTTGGGGCCAAACAGCGGCGTGTCGGCCGAGCCGTAGCGGTCGAACAGCCAGTGCACCAGCCCGGACATGAAGTCGGCGGCGACAAAGCCCGCCAGCGTCGCACCGACGACAATCAGCCAGTCGAGCACGCTGTGGGCGAACGACAACGCGCGCCAGGCGACGACGAGTTCGAGCACCACAAAGCCGGCGATGCCGAAGACTTCGAGGGTGCGGTGGGCGGTGTTGGCGGTTTTGACGGTGGCGCTCATCGCGGCTCCAAGGCGGCGTATCGTACCTTGGCGGGGCGGGCGGGGCAATGTGGTAATGCGGGCGGGCAGTCCTTGTCGCCCCGGTCCTCCGTGCCAGCATCGGCACCGCAGGCAGCAAGCGTTGCCCGCGCCGAGGTCGCGCCGTGCTCATCCAGTTCGCGGTCGAGAACTACAGGTCTTTCCGCGACCGCTGTGTGCTGAGTTTGCGTGCCTCTGGCGATGTGGCACCGGACGCTGCGTTGTTCGCGCACATTGCCGAAGTCGGACCCGTCGCCAGGGCTGTGGCGCTCTACGGTGCCAATGCGTCGGGCAAGTCGAACTTACTGCGGGCGATGGTGGCCGGCGCGCGGACTGCGGTACGCGGAACGACCGCCGCTGACAGTCCGCTACCTCAGCAGCCTTTCAAACTGGCGCTCGAAGCTGGGCGGGCGAGCGTTGTCGAGTATGTGTACGCCGTCGGTGACAAGGTTCTGACCTACGAGCTTGTGACCCAAGCCGGCGCGGTCTTGGCTGAGCGCCTGACGCAAAACCTCGGCGGTGCGGAAATTCCGCTGTTCGACAGGAAGGCGCCGGATTCCAATGGCACGGCAAGTATCGCGTTCGGTCCGGCTTTGCACCATGGGCAGGACCGCGCTGCGTTTCTTGAATTCGTTGCTGCGGGCACTCGGCCCAACCAGCCGTTGGTCGCGGAAGCGTTGGCGCGCAATGTCCACGAATTGCGGTGGGCCACCGACTGGCTGCGAGGCCTCGCGGATTCGATGCCTGGCCAGTTTGGCCGTGATTTGGGCTCTGATGCGGAACAGCACCTGGCCCGCAGCTTGGAAGACGTTGGCCAGCGACGCACGTTTGTCGAGCAGGTCGTCAGTCGCGCCGACGCAGGGATTGTGGGCGTGGCGATTGAGCGCGGGCCGCTAGCTGGAACCAGCCTCCAAATTCGTAGCGCTGAAACCCGTGTCCGCTACCTTCAGGGGCGAAGCACCGACGTAAAGCAACAGGCCGCCCTATTCGCCGCGCAATCCGCTGCATTCGCCACGGACCGCGACCCTGTTCGGGCAGCGAAAGGCGCGGCGGATGCCGCGGCGCAGGCTGCGGCGTCGGCCGCACATGCACAGAGCCTCGACCGTGAACTCAGCGATGCGAACCGTGCCCTGGCAGCAGCCGTGGACAGCGCGCGAACCCTGCGCTTCGATCACGCGCCGTCCGGCACGGCGACTTTCGCGCTGGACGACGAATCTGAAGGAACTGTCCAACTCCTCACACTGGCCAACCGGCTCTACGACGCCCGCAAGACCCACGTGCCGCTCCTCGTCGACGAACTCGAATCCAGCCTGCACCCCCACCTGGCTCGCCACCTGCTCGGTCTTTTTCGCGAAGGGGATCGCGGCGGCCGCTCGCAGATCATCTTCACTACGCACAGCCCGGACCTGCTGGACGATTCGTTGGTGCCAATCGATGGCACCTGGTTCGTCGAAAAGGACGCCGGCGGCGCTTCGCACCTGCACAGCCTCGCTGACTTCGACGCCGGGCAACTCGAACGCCTCAAGGGCCAATTGCGGCAAGGCTACCTCGTCGGCCGCTTTGGCGGCATTCCGTTGCTCGGTGACCCCGCCGAGCTCGTTGCCGCTGATGCCGTGCCGCGGGGCGCACCGTGAGCCTGCAACGGCGCCAGCGCGGGACACGCGACGCTCGGCTGTTCATCGTCGCGACCGAAGGCGCCAAGGCCGAGCCCGCGTACTTCGCCCACCTCCGGCAGCTTCGCATCGTCGGCCCAAGGGTTCACATCGAAGTCGTTCCCACGCCAACAGTGGGCGTCGACGCCGGCAGGTCGGCACCCGAATACGTGTTGAACCGCGCGATTGTAGCCAGCAAAGACTTAGCGTTCCGTGCCGATCTGGACGAAATCTGGCTGGTGCTTGACGTCGACCGCTGGGGCGCGCAGCTATCGCAAATGGCGAGCGTCGCGCGAACAAAGCAGGTCCAACTAGCGGCGACCAACCCTTGCTTTGAGTTTTGGTTGCTGCTGCATTTCGCACACAGCGCGCCTATCGCGAAGTGCGACGACGCCAAAGTTGCGCTGGTGTCGTTCCAGCCGGTCCTGGACGCCTTGGCCACGGCCCATGTCGACCGGGCCTGCACGTCGGCGCGCCAGTTGGACCCCGGTCGAGGCAACCGGTGGCCACAGGCCACGGGGAGTGACCTGTACCGGCTTTTTGATGCCTTGCGCGATGCTGGGGCGTTCGCGGGTGTTGAGCGCGTGGGCTAGCGTGCGAGCAATGGGGCAGCGGCGCGGGTTCACTACCCGCTGTCCCTACCGGACCGCACTCCGACAGCCCACTCCATGCCTGCGGACCCCATCGGATCGCGATCCGATGGCACCATCCACGCCTGCGGACCCTATCGGATCGCGATCCGATGGCACCATCCACGCCTGCGGGGCCTACCGGAACGCGATCCGATAGCACCATCCACGCCTGCGGGGCCTGCCGGATTGCAATCAGGGCACTGGCTCCGCGGCGGCAGCCTTCTTCTTGGCGGGCACCGGCGGCAAGAAGAACGCATCGGTCCACGCCTGCTGCCGGCCCTTGGCGACTGCGTGCTTCTGCAGGTCCGCTTCCAGGGTCTTGAGCGCCCCATTGGCAACCAGGCGCCACTTCTCGCGGTCAGTCGCCGCGGCATCGCGGTTGACGTCGGCCTGGATGCGCCCGTCCAAGGCCATCGCCCCGTTGTTGATGGCGCTTTGCAGCGGCTTGGTATGGGCTTCGACCAGCGCCTTGGGCGTGTCGCCAACGCCGAGCGCCAACACCAGTTCTTTGCAGGTCTCGACCAGCCGGCCAAGGTGGAGTTTAAGCACCACTGACAGCGACTTGGGAAAGAAACGTAGAAACAGCAACGCCTTGCGATTGAGGTTCACATGGGCGAGCACACCGTTGTGGGTCGCGGCAATCACCTCGCCGGCCTCGGCGTCGCGCAATCGCACCAACGCATTGGCCTTGGTGATGCCATCCCAGCCGGCGAGCGAGGCGGCAAAGATGGCGTCCCACTGGGCCAGCGCCTTCTGGGCGGGCGGCGCGAACTTGGCCAGGTCTGGCTCGGTCTGCGCAGCTGCGGCGAGGTTGGCGAGCGGCCACACTAGGAACTGGCGGGCGTCCAGCAGCGTGTCGTCGGCTTGGATTTCGCGGCGGGCCATGGGTACTCCTTGGGCGCGTGTATGCGCGCGGGCGATGGTAG
>SXGT01146482.1_pt1 | contig 14998 bp, 16 predicted proteins | sample 3176221 | NCBI WGS metagenome assembly SXGT01 (sample SAMN11356862, study PRJNA531348) | freshwater metagenome | isolation source: freshwater sample F1-120 | place: China: Fuxian Lake, Yuxi | collected 2017-12-25
CGGGGTTCAGGTGGGCGAGGGCAGCGTGGCTTCGGGTTCGTCTGACGCGAGACGCTCGCACCAGCCACGCAATGTACCAAGCCCGGGCTCTATGAGCATTGGTTCAAGGAAATATAAAGCCCGGCGCGCACTGCAGACGGTTTGAATTGTAGGCGCGGTGTGCGAGCGATGCGGACCATCGGTCGCGTAAAGCCCGTGATTGACGAGCGGCTCTTCAGAGCAACCGGCCGTCCTTATCGAGCGTCTGGTCCAGGCGGCGCATGAGTTCGTCCACGCGCGCCTGTGTCTGCGGGTCCAGCGGTTCGCTGTCGAATGCGCCACCGGCTTCGGCAAACGCACTGTTCTCGGGCTGGCCGAACGACGAGGCCTGAAACGCCACGGCTTCCTTCTGCGACAGCTCGAAGGCCAGGTTGAGCGAGGCCAGCACCGCGATGCGATCGCGAGCCTTGACCTTGCCCGCATCGCGAATGCGGCACATGGCGGTGTCGACGCGCTCCACGGCGTCGAGCAACGAGGCTTCGCCGCCCGGCGGACAGGAGAGCAGGTAGCTCTGACCCATGATCTGCACTTCGATCTGCTTGCTGCCAGGCTTGCTCATGTACGTTCCTTGGGTGCGCCTTTGATGGCATCGGCCATGCCCGGAGGCAGGCGATCGAGCAGGGCGTCGATGCGCGCCCGCGCCGCCATCAGGCGTGACTTGAGCGAGTCCCGCTCGGCCTGCAATGCCTGCACCTGTTCGACCAACAGCGAGTTGGTGCGCTGCAGTTCCTCGTGGCGCAGCAGCAGCCGCTCCACACGCTCGGAGATCTGGTCAAGGTGCTTGGGATCGGCCATGGTTGGGGATTCGCAGTTTTCGCATTGTAGGGTTGGCCCGTGCCTGGGCGGCTTAGAATGCCGGCTGTTGGTGCTCGCGGTGTGGTTCACATGCCGCAGTTCAACGGGAAGCAGGAGGGAAAGTCCCACGGGACAGACCTAACCTGCGCTGCCCCCGCAACGGTAAGCAGACGAGAAGCCCGGCACACCCTGCCGTGGTCACTCCGCTTTCATCTCGCAGCCACTGGACGACATCGCCTGTCGTCTGGGAAGGCGATGAAGGTTGTTCTGCCAGCCCGGATACCGGCCAACAAGGTGGTGGTGCGTCCGGCAGCGGGCGAGCCGCCGTGACGCCCATGCACCGTCGGGGAAGACGGTGAGGGCACTCAAGCTTGTGTTCTCTCTGATGAAAAACCGCAACCTGCGCGCGCCTCTGGCCGTGCTGCCCCTGGCCATGCTGGCCGCATTCCCTTCCCACGCCCAGACGGACGCCGTCGCCCTGCTCAAGGAAACGGTGGTGACCGCCACTCGGGTCGAAACCCGCACCGACGCCGTGCTCAGCGACGTCGTCGTAATCGAATCCGAGGTGATCGAACGGTCCACCGGCCGATCGTTGACCGAACTGCTGGCGCGCAACGCCGGTCTGCAGATGAGCGCCAATGGTGGGCTCGGCAAGCAGTCGGGCCTGTTCGTTCGGGGCACCGAATCGCGGCATGTGCTGCTGCTGATCGACGGCGTGCGTTACGGCTCCAGCACGGCCGGCTCGGCGGTGCTGGACAACATTCCGCTCAGTGCCATCGAGCGCATCGAAGTGCTCAAGGGGCCGGCCTCGGGCCTCTACGGAAGCGACGCCGTGGGCGGCGTGGTGCAGGTCTTCACGAAGCGCGGACAGAAGGGTTTCAACCCGCAGGCGAGCGTCACGCTGGGCAGCTTCGGGCACCGCTCGGCCACCGCCGGCCTCGGTGGCGGCAACGACACCATCACCTACAGCCTGAACGTGGGCACCCTGCACGAAGACGGCTTTTCGTCCACCAACCCCAAGGTGGCGTTCGGCAACCACAACCCGGACAAGGACGGATTCGATCAGGACAGCGTCACGGGTTCGCTGCGTTGGGCGATCTCGCCCGGCTGGGCGACCGACATCCAGTTCTCGCAGGCCGACAGCGTGAGCCGCTTCGACCAGGGCCCCGGCACGTTTGATGTGCGCTCGGCGGCGACCACCCGCGTGGGGGCCTGGGGTCTCGAGCGCAAGTGGTCGAAGGACTCGCGCACCCGCTTGAGCCTGGCACGCAGCGACGACCAGTCCGACAGCTTCAGCGCGCCCGGTGCGCCCGCGGTCTTCGACACGGCCCAGACGCAGTGGACGCTGCAGCACGACTGGAACACCGTGCTCGGCAACGTGCTGGTGGGCCTGGAGTCGATCGAAGAGTCGGTGTCGGGCACGCAGGCCTACGCGGTGAACTCGCGCACCACCGACGCCGCCTTTGCCGGCATCACCGGGCAGGCAGGCCGGCACCTCTGGCAGGCCAACCTGCGGCGCGACCAGAACTCGCAGTTCGGCAGCGCCACCACCGGCTTTGCCAGCTACGGTTTCCAGCTCACCCCCCACTGGCGTCCGCACATCGCCTACGGGACGTCCTTCAAGATGCCGTCGTTCAACACGCTGTACTACGTGTCGCCGTTCTTCAACGGCAACCCCACGACGCAACCCGAGCGCGGCAAGAACAGCGAAGTGGGGCTCACGTACACGGCGGGTGCGCATGAAATGAAGCTCACCCGCTTCGACAACCGCGTGCGTGGCTTCATCACCACCCAGCCTGTGGTGGTCAACATTCCGCGCGCACGCATGGAAGGCTGGTCGCTCGCCTACACGGGGTCGACCGGCGACTGGAGCTGGTTCGCCAACCTCGAACTGCTCGACGCTCGCAACCAGGCCAACCGGCTGAAACTGCAGCGGCGGGCCGATGAGGTGCTGACCGCCAGCGTCGATCACCGCACGGGGGCCTGGAACTGGGGCGCCTCGATGCAGCTGGTGTCGGACCGGTTCGACAACGCCGCCAACACCCAGCGCCTGCCCGGCTTCGGTACGGTGGACCTGCATGTGCGCCGTGCGCTGAGCAAGCACTGGTCGCTGGCGCTGCGTCTTAACAACGTCGGCGACAAGTTCTACGAGACGGCCTACGGCTACAACCAGCCCGGTCGCGCGGCGTACGTGACGCTCCACTGGGCGCCCAAGCCGTGACGCCAGCCTGCCCGGCCATTCTGGTGGCAGCCCCGGCATCGGGCCAGGGCAAGACCACCGTGGCCGCGGCACTCGCCCGGCTGCACGCGCGGGCCGGCCGGCGCGTGCGGGCCTTCAAGTGCGGCCCGGATTTCCTCGATCCCCACTGGCTCGCGCTGGCCACCGGACAGCCGGTGCACAACCTCGATCTGTGGATGACCGGTGAGGCGGACGCCCGGGCGCGGCTGCATGCGGCCGCACTCGCGTCCGACCTGATCGTGGTCGAAGGTGTGATGGGTTTGTTCGATGGCGAGCCCAGCGCTGCCGACCTCGCGCAGCGCTTCGGCCTGCCGGTGCTGGCGGTGATCGATGCCTCCGCGATGGCGGGCACGTTCGGCGCCCTGGCGTTCGGCTTGCGGCATTTCCGCCCGGGCCTGCCGTGGGCGGGCGTGCTCGCCAATCGCGTGGCCGGCGAGCGCCATGCGCAGATGCTGGAGCAGGCCTTGACCGGGACTCACGCCGAGGATGCGGGCAGTTTCCTCGGCGCCGTGATGCGCGACGCCGCCTTCACGCTGCCCGAGCGGCACCTGGGCCTGACGGTGGCCGCCGAGTTGCCGGACGCACTGGCGCGGCTGGACGCCGCCGCCGATGCACTGGCCCGAACGCCCCTGGGCCGCATGGACACGGAGGCGATGGCGCGCTGGTCGGTGGCGTTCGAGGCGCCCGCCGAACACGCCGCCATGCCAGCGCTGCTGAGCGGCAGGACGATCGCCATCGCTCGCGACGCCGCCTTCTCTTTCATCTACCCAGCCAACCTGGAGGTGCTGCGTTCGCTGGGCGCCGATCTGGTCTTCTTCTCGCCGCTGGCCGACGAACCGCTGCCCGCCTGCGATGCGGTCTGGTTGCCCGGCGGATACCCGGAACTGCACGCGGCCACGCTGGCCGCCAGCGGCCAAAGCCGTGACTCCCTGGCCGCCCATGTGCACGCGGGCCGGGCCGTGTGGGCAGAATGCGGCGGCATGATGCCGCTGTTCGATCGACTCAGCACCCTGGAAGGCGAGTCCCACGCCATGTGGGGCCTGCTCCCGGGCCAGGTCACGATGCAGCAGCGCCTGGCCGCCCTGGGCCCACAGCAACTAGCGCTGCCGGCTGGCACCTTGCGCGGGCACAGTTTTCATTACTCGCGTTGCGAGTCGCCGTTGCAGCCCACGCGCCGGGCGGCATCGCCGCGCGGCGGTGCGAACGCACCGGGCGAACCGGTCTATGAGTCTGCTGCACTGCGCGGCAGCTATTTCCATGCGTGGTTCGCGTCGAGCCCACAGGCCACGGCGGCGCTGTTCCTGCCCGGAGAGGCCGCATGAACCCCGCATCACTCGGACCGCAGCGCATCATCTGTCTCACCGAGGAGACCACCGAGTGGCTGTACCTGCTCGGGCAGGAGCACCGCATCGTCGGTATTTCCGGCTACACGGTGCGCCCGCGCCGGGCGCGGGATGAAAAGCCCAGGGTCAGCGCGTTCCTGAGTGCGAAGACGGACAGGATCCTGGACCTGAAGCCCGACTGTGTGTTCGGCTTCTCCGACCTGCAGGCCGACATTGCCGCCACCCTGATCCGCGCCGGCGTGCAGGTGACGGTGTTCAACCAGCGCAGCATCGATGAGATCTTCTCCATGCTGTACCAGGTCGCGGCCATGGTCGGCTGTGCCGCCGACGGCCTGCGCTGGATCGAGGCCACGCGCTCGCGGCTCGACGGCATCCGACGGGAGGTGGCGGCACTGCAGGCCAGCGGCAAGCGCCGGCCTCGCGTGTTCTTCGAGGAATGGGACGAACCGCACATCAGTGGCATCCGCTGGGTGTCCGAACTGCTCGGCATCGCCGGTGGCGACGACGTGTTTCCGGAACTCGCGGTGATGTCGCTGGGCAAGGACCGCATCATCGGCGACGGCCTGCAGATCGTGCAGCGCCAACCGGACATCGTCATCGGTTCCTGGTGCGGAAAGAAATTCCGGCCGGAGAAAGTGGCCGCGCGTGCGGGCTGGCAGGACGTGCCTGCGGTCAGGAACGGGCAACTCTTCGAGATCAAGTCGGCCGACATCCTGCAGCCCGGCACCGCCGCGCTCACCGATGGCGTGGCGCAGATGCACCGCATCGTCGCCCGATGGATGCAGGACCATGGCTGAGATCGCGCGCAGCGAACTCATCCTCGGCGGCCAGCGCAGCGGCAAGTCGCGTCGCGCCGAATGGCTGGCGCGGCGCTGGCTCGATGGCGATGCCGCACGGCACGCCGTGCTGATCGCCACCGGCCAGGCCGGGGACGACGAAATGCGCCAGCGCATCGAGCGGCACCAGCGCGACCGCGCCGAGCGTGTGCCCGGCATGGCCACGGTGGAAGAGCCGCGGGCGCTCGCCGCGGTGTTGGCCCAGCACAGCGAACCCCGCACGCTGGTCGTGGTGGACTGCCTGACCTTGTGGCTGACCCACCTGCTGATGCCGGCTGACGGGCCTGCGGTGGACGCCGCTGCGCCCTCGGAAGCGCTTTGCCGCGCGGTGCGGTCGGCGCCAGGGCCGGTCGTGCTGGTCAGCAACGAGATCGGTCTGGGCGTGATCCCGATGGGGCGCGAGGTGCGCAGCTTCGTCGATGCACTGGGGGGCTTGAACCAGGCGGTGGGCGCGGCTTGCGCACGCGTCACGCTGATGGCCGCAGGACTTCCCTTGACCTTGAAAGACACCGGATGAGATTCGCGCGGAAACTGGGTGCGCTGACCGCACTGTGGATCGGCACCAGCGTCATGTCGGTGCTGCACGCCGCCAGCGTGCAGGTCACCGACGACCGGGGCGTGACGGTGGCGTGGCCGCAGTCGCCGCAGCGCATCGTCTCGCTGCTGCCCTCGCTCACGGAAACCGTGTGTGAGCTGGGCCGATGCGAGCGGCTGGTGGGGGTGGACCGCTATTCGAACTTCCCGGAACCGGTGCGGCGACTGCCCAGAACGGGTGGTGGCATCGACCCCAACATCGAGGCCATCTTGGCCTTGAAGCCCGATGTGGTGCTGATGGCCACGTCGTCGCGTGGCGTGCAGCGGCTGGAGTCGCTGGGCGTGAAGGTGCTGGCGCTGGAGCCGCGCACCTCGCGCGATGCGCAACGCGTCATGGGTGTGCTCGGCCAGTTGCTCGAGGTGCCCGATGCCTTGCGCATCTGGCGCGCGATCGACGCCGGGGTGTCGGCCGCTGCGCAGTCGCTGCCACCGCAGGCGCGCAGCTTGCGCGTGTACTACGAGGTCAGCACCGGCGGCTATGCGGCCGGGCAGTCGTCCTTCATCGGCGAGATGATGTCTCGCCTGGGATTGCAGAACATCGTGGAGCCCCTGATGGGGCCCTTTCCGCGCATCAACCCCGAATACGTGGTGCGTGCCAACCCCGACCTGATCATGATCGGCTCGCGCAACGTGCAGGGGCTCGAGCAGCGTCCGGGTTGGGCGGGCCTGCGCGCGATTCGGGAACAGCGCGTCTGCGTGTTCACGCCGGAAGAGTCCGATGTGCTGGTGCGCCCGGGACCGCGCATGGCGGAGGCCGCACGCGTCATGGCGCGCTGTGTGGCGCAAAAGGGTTTGCGATGACCGGTGCGCAGCGCAGCCTGTGGCTGGGTTCGGGCCTCCTGCTGGCGGCACTGGCTGTGCTGTTGCTGGGTGCGGGCGTGGGCAGCACGGGGCTGGACAGCGTGCTCAACGCGCGGCGCGACCCCGTGGCCTGGCAGATCCTGTGGGACATCCGCCTGCCGCGCACGCTCGGCGCGTGGATGGCGGGGGGACTGCTGGGCCTGGCGGGTGCCGTCGCCCAGGGTCTGTTTCGCAACCCGCTGGCCGATCCCTACCTGCTGGGCAGTGCCTCGGGCGCCGCGCTCGGCGTGGCGCTGGCGCTCGCGCTGTTCGGCACCTCCCCATTTGCCACCCAGTGGCTGGTGCGCCTGGGCATCACGGGTGCCGCGTTCGCCGGCGCGGTGCTGGGTGTCGTGCTCACGCTGGCACTGGCCAAAGGCGTGCAGCACACGCTGCGTCTGCTGCTGGCCGGTGTGATCGTGGGCGTCGTGCTCGGTGCTGCGCGCGATCTCGTGACCATTGCCGCGCCCGATACCTTGCAGGCCATGCAGGGGTTCACGCTGGGCAGCACCGGTTTCGTGGGCTGGGCTGCCTGCGGTGTCATGGCCGCCATGCTGCTGTTCGCCGTGCTGGTCTCTGCCACGCTGGGTCGCGTGCTGGACGGGCTTGCGCTGGGCGAGGCCACCGCCATCAGTCTGGGCCTGCCGCTGGCACTGGTGCGCGCTGTGCTGGTGGCTGTGCTGGCGCTGGCCACTGGTGCGGCCGTGGCCCAGACCGGGTTGATCGCTTTTGTGGGACTGGCGGCGCCGCACCTGGTGCGTTCCATCGTCAAGACCACACACGGCCGTCTGGTGGTGCTCAGCGCGTTCATGGGCGGCCTGCTGTTGATGGCGGCCGACGTGCTCGCTCGCTGGGTCATCGCGCCGCAGGAACTGCCGGTCGGCGTGCTGACCGCCGTGCTCGGCGGCAGTTACCTGCTGTGGCTCATGCACCGGCGGCGGCAACCGGGGAGCGTGTTGTGAACCATGCGCTCGAGGCCCGGGGGATTGGCGTGTCGCTGGGAGGCACGGCGGTGCTGCACGGCATCGGACTTTCCTTGCCCGCCGCGCGCTGGACCAGCGTGGTCGGTCCCAATGGCGCGGGCAAATCGACGCTGCTCAAGGCGCTGGCCGGACTGCTGCCCTGCACAGGCGAAGTTCAGTGGTTTGGCCGACCGCTGGCCCAATGGCGTGGTCGCGAGCGCGCGCGCCAGCTGGCCTGGCTCGGCCAGGGCGAGCAGGGCGCGGACGACCTCAGCGTGTGGGACGTGGCCATGCTTGGCCGCTTGCCGCACCAGGCCTGGCTGGCGCCGCCTTCCCACGCGGACCGCGCGGTGGTGGAAGAATCGCTGCGCGCCACGCAGGCCTGGGATTGGCGCCACCGCCCACTCGGCGCACTTTCGGGTGGCGAACGGCAGCGCGTGCTGCTCGCGCGCCTGCTGGCGGTGAACGCCGATGTGCTGCTGATGGACGAACCGCTGGCCAACCTGGACCCACCGCACCAGGCCGACTGGCTGCTGCTGGTGCGCGAACTGGTGGCCAAGGGCAGGACCGTGGTGAGCGTGCTGCACGAAATCGGCATGGCGCTGCATGCCGATGAGATGGTGGTGGTGGCCGATGGCCGCGTGCGCCACCAGGGCACCTGCAGCGACCCGGTCACGCACCGGGCCCTCGAGCAGGTCTTCGACCAACGCGTCGCGATCCATCCACTGGGCGACCAGTGGGTCGCGCTGCCCCGATGAATTCCAAGGACCACCGAATGCAGATCGAGACACCGCCCACCGAGAAGCGCTACGAGAAACCAGCAGGCGAACGCCGTGGACTTTTGATCGTGCACACCGGCGACGGCAAGGGCAAAAGCACCGCGGCCTTCGGCCTCGCGCTGCGCGCCTTCGGCCGCACGCACGTGCATGGCAAGCTGGTGAAGATCTTCCAGTTCATGAAGGTGCCCAGCGCAAGATTTGGCGAGCACCGGGTGTTCGAGCAGCTCGGCCTGGTCATCGAAGGCCTTGGCGACGGCTTCAGCTGGAAGAGCCAGGACCTGGAACATTCCGCCCAGCTCGCTCGCGATGGCTGGCAAAAAGCGCGTGCGGCCATCCTGGGCGGTGATCACTTCATGGTCACGCTCGACGAACTCACCTATCCGCTGATCTACGGCTGGCTGCCGCTCGACGATGTGCTGCAGACGCTGCGCGAGCGTCCTCGCCATGTGCACGTGGTCATCACGGGTCGGCGTTGTCCGCCCGAGATCATCGAACTGGCCGACACGGTGACCGAGATGACTCTGGTGAAGCACGCGTTCAAGGCGGGCATTCCCGCGCAACGCGGCATCGAAGACTAGGATGCCGCTCAATCATGTGGACCGACCTGCACGCTTCCGGCCTCGCGGCGCCTCTGGCCGTGCTGGTGGCGCTGGGCGTCGACCGCGTGTTCGGCGAACCACCGGCACGCTTTCATCCGGTGGTGGGCATGGGGCGGTACCTGTCGTCCATGAGCCCCCGTGTCGCCCCTGCGTCGGCAACCGAAAGGCTGCGACCGTTTCTGCTGGGGGCGCTGTGCTGGAGCCTGGGCGCGGCGGTGGTGACCGTGCTTGCAGGCATGCTGGTCTGGTTGCTTTCCGCGTGGGCGTGGTGGTTGCAGGCACTGGCCACCGGGGTGTTGCTCAAGCCCATGCTCGCCTGGCGCATGCTGCGCGACGAAGTGCGGGCCGTGGAAAGCGCGCTGGATGAATCGCTCGGCGCGGGTCGCGAGCGCCTGGGGTGGCTGGTGAGCCGTGAGGTGAGCGAACTCGATGCCACCCAGGTGCGTGAAAGTGCCATCGAATCCCTGGCCGAGAACCTCAACGACTCGGTGGTGGCGCCGCTGTTCTGGTTTGCGGTCGCCGGTCTGCCGGGTGCGGCGCTCTACCGGTTTGCCAACACCGCCGACGCCATGTGGGGGTACCGGTGCACGCGCAACGGCCACGACTGGACCTGGGCCGGCAAATGGGCTGCGCGGGCCGACGACGTGATGTCGTGGCTGCCGGCGCGCATCACGGGCGTGCTGCTCGGGCTGCTGGGTCCCTTGCAGGGGTGGCGCGCCTGGCCTGCGCAGGCGGGGCAGACGCCTTCGCCCAACAGCGGCTGGCCCATGGCCGCCATGGCGATGGCGCTGGATGTGCGGCTCGCCAAGCCCGGCGTGTACGTGCTGCACGCCGGTGGCCGTTCGGTGCAAGCGGCGGACACGGCGCGCGCCCTGCAACTGGCCGGGCGTGTGGTGATGTCGATCGCTGGCGGCGCACTGCTGGTGGCCATGGTCATCTGGAGCGCGTCGCCATGACGGCGATCGCGCACGGAGGTCCCGACCACCTGGGCGTGCCAGCGTGGGATTTCTCGACCAACGCCAACGCCTGCGGGCCTTGCCCGATGGCGCTGCAGGCGGTGCAGCAGGCGGATCCCCGGCACTACCCGGACCCCGCGTACACCGTGCTGCGAGAGGCGCTCGCCAATTTTCATGGTGTGGACGCAGGGCGCATCGTTCTGGCGGCCAGTGCCAGCGAATTCATCGCACGCATCACCGCCTGGGTGGCGCGTGATGGCGGCCAGCGCGTGTGCTTGCCTGCCATGGCCTACGGCGACTATGCGGCTGCCGCGCGCGCCTGGCGACTCGACACCGCGCAGCCATCGGAGCACGCCCATCTGACGTGGTGGTGCGAGCCGAGCAGCCCGCTCGGTGGGGCAGAGCCGTCGGCTCAAGGGGTGCTGACGCGGGACACCGTGGTGGTGCTCGACCAGGCCTACGAGCCCTTGCGGCTCGAAGGTGCCTGCAGCGTGAAAGCCGATGCGCTGGACGCGATGTGGCGGCTGTGGACGCCCAACAAGGCGATGGGTCTCACCGGGGTGCGAGGCGCCTACGCCATCGCGCCCGTGCGTGCGCACAGGGAAGTCGTCGAACTCGATCGCATGGCGCCCTCCTGGCCGATCGGGGTGCATGCGGTGGCGCTGTTGCGCGCCTGGGTGTCGCCGTCCGCCCAGGCCTGGCTGGCCGGCAGCCTGGTGCAGCTTCGCCAGTGGAAGCAGGCGCAGGTCGATGGCCTGCTCAGGCACGGCTGGCGCTGCCTGCCCAGCGAAGCCAACTACTTTTGTGGCCAGGCGCCGCACGCGATCAACGAGGTGGCTTTGCGGGCCCATGGCGTCAAGCTGCGCGATGCGCAGTCGTTCGGCCTGCCCGGGCACTGGCGCCTGAGCGTGCAGCCGCCGCAGGCACAGGCTGCCCTGCGTGCGGCCCTGCGCGCACAGCAGGAGACCGCGACATGAAGGCCCGTTGTGTGATGGTGCTGGGCACCACCAGCGGCGCCGGCAAGAGCTGGCTGACCACCGCGCTGTGCCGGCACTACGCACAACAGGGTCTGAAGGTGGTGCCGTACAAGGCCCAGAACATGAGCAACAACGCAAGGGTGGTGCAGGGCGGCGAGATCGGCTCGGCGCAATACTTCCAGGCGCTGGCGGCGCGCGCCAGTCCCGACGTGCGCATGAACCCGCTGCTGCTCAAACCCGAAGCCGACACACGCAGCCAGGTGGTGCTGATGGGGCGCGTGAGCGACGAGCTTTCCGCCATGCCCTGGCGCGGGCGCAGCCTGCGTGTGTGGCCGCAACTGGCCGCCGCGCTCGATGCCTTGCGGGCCGAGAACGACGTGGTGGTGATCGAGGGCGCCGGCTCACCGGCCGAGATCAACCTGCACGACAGCGATGTGGTGAACATGCGCGTGGCCCTGCACGCCGGTGCACGCTGCCTGCTGGTGACCGACATCGACCGGGGCGGCGCGTTCGCCCACCTCTACGGCACCTGGGCGCTGCTGCCGTCAGAGGAGCGCGCCCTCATCCAGGGTTTTGTGCTCAACCGGTTCCGGGGTGACGCCAGCCTGCTGGCGCCGGCGCCGCAGCAACTTCAGGCGCTCACCGGCGTACCCACGGTCGCCACGCTGCCGATGTGGTGGCAGCACGGCCTGCCAGAGGAAGACGGCGTGTTCGACGACAGGTCCCGCGCAACCGGGCCAGTGACGAAGACCGTGGCCGTGATCGCCTACCCGCGCATCAGCAACCTTGACGAGTTCCAGCCCTTGAAGAATGTCCCGGGGGTGCGCCTCGTGTGGGCACGCACGCCGGCCGACTGCGCCGATGCCGACTGGATCGTGTTGCCCGGCAGCAAGTCCACCGCGGCCGATCTCGACTGGCTGCGTGGGCAGGGCCTGGACCGCGCCGTGGCTTCGCACGCCGCGCGGGGCGGGGCGGTGCTGGGCGTCTGTGGAGGTCTGCAGATGCTGGGTGAGGCCCTGATCGACACGCACGGGATCGACGGCAATGCGCCCGGCCTGGGCCTGCTGCCGCTGGTCACACAGTTCGAACGGGACAAGACGGTGCGGCATGTCCAGTCCAGGTTTGAAGATGTGAGGGGCTGCTGGTCCGCACTGGCGGGGGTGTCCGCCGCGGGTTACGAAATCCACCACGGGCAGACCGCGCAACATCCGGCCATGGCGGCCGCGGGCGATCTGGCACACGCGGTGCTGCCCGGCGGCCTGGGCTGGCAGAACGCGGCCGGCAATGTGCTCGGTGTGTACCTGCATGGCCTGTTCGAAGACCCGCAGGTGCTGCACGCCCTGTTTGGCGCCAGCGCTCCGACGCTGGAGACTGTGTTCGATGGCCTGGCCGATTTCATCCGCTTGCATTTCGAGCCCGGCGTGCTCGACCGACTCCTTGCTCCCGCCCCATGAACATCCCCGAACTTCACGAACCCGAACTCGCTGCCGCCCTGCAGCGCGCGCTGGACAACAAGACCAAGCCGCTGGGTTCGCTGGGCCGCATCGAGGCGCTGGCGCAGCGCCTCGGTCTGATCCTGGGCAACGCGCAGCCGCAACTGCGCGATCCGCAGATGCTGGTGTGCGCGGCCGACCATGGGCTGGCGGCGCGTGGCGTCTCGGCGTACCCGAGCGATGTGACCTGGCAGATGGTGGAAAACTTCCTCGGTGGGGGCGCGGCAGTGAGCGTCCTGGCCCGCCAGCACGGCATCGGGCTCACGGTGGTGGACTGCGGCGTCAACCACGACTTCCAGCCACGCGACGGGCTGGTGATCCGCAAGATCGCGCACGGGACAGCCGATGCACTGGCCGGCCCGGCCATGAGCGCGGCGCAGTGTGCACAGGCCATCGGGAACGGGCGCAAGCTGGTGAGCCGGCTGCCGGGCAATGCCCTGCTGCTGGGCGAAATGGGCATCGGCAACACCTCGGCCGCGTCGATGTTGCTGGCGCGCCTGGGTGGGCTGGCGGTGGCGGACGTGACCGGCGCCGGCACCGGACTCGACACCGCAGCCGTGCTGCGCAAGATCGATGTCCTGCGCGACGTGCTCGCGCTGCACGCCGACGCCCGTTCACCGCTCGAGGCCCTCGCCGCGTTCGGGGGGTTCGAGATCGCCACCTTGGTGGGCGCGGTGCAGCAGGCTGCGGTGGACCGTCGGGTGATCGTGGTCGACGGCTTCATTGCGACCGCGGCCGTGCTGGTGGCTTCGAAGCTGCATCCCGCCGTGTTGCAGCGCTGCGTGTTCGCCCACCGTTCGGGCGAGCGCGGACACGCGCTCATGCTGGCCCATCTCAAGGCCGAGCCCCTGCTCGACCTCGGCCTGCGGCTGGGCGAAGGCTCCGGCGCCGCGCTGGCCTGGCCCCTGCTGGTGAGCGCCTGCGCGCTGCTGCGCGAGATGGCGAGCTTCGAGGCCGCCGGCGTGTCGCGTGCCGATGATGCCGCCGCACGGGTTGATCGATGATCGTTGCATGCCCATGTTCGTTCGTCACTTCCTTCTGGCGGTGCAGTTCTTCACCCGCATTCCAGTGACCGGCGCGCTGGCCGACTGGGTGGGGTTCACGCCTGCGATGCTGCGTGCCAGCGCCGCGCATTTCCCCGGTGTGGGCTGGATCGTGGGCGGCTCGAGCGCGCTGGTGCTGTTCGCTGTCCTTCACACGCTTGCGGCCCTGCCCGCCGCCGCGTGGGTGGCCGCCATCGGCAGCACCGTCTTCAGCGTGTTGCTGACTGGCGCTTTCCACGAAGACGGCCTGGCCGACCTCGCCGACGGCCTCGGCGGCAGTCCCGATCGGGACCGCGCGCTGGAGATCATGAAGGACTCGCGCATCGGCAGCTACGGCGCGATCGCGCTGGTGCTGGTGGTGCTGGCCAAGGTGTCGCTGCTGGCACTGCTCGCACAGGCCAGCGCGATGCTGGCGGTGATCGCGCTGTTTGCCGCGCACGTGACCTCGCGCACGACACCGCTGGCCGTGATACGCAGCCTGCCGCACGTGGGCGACACGCCGTTGTCGAAAAGCAAGCCGCTGGCCGAAAGCATCGGCAACGGGGCCGTGCTCGCCGGCCTGCTCTGGTGGGCGCTTGCGATGGCGCTGGTGTGCTGGTGGTGGCCTGCGCCAGGGCTCTGGGCGGGTGCGGTGCTGGGTTCGCTGATCGGATTGGCCTGGATGTGGCGCCTGCTGAACCGCCGCCTGCAGGGCTTCACCGGCGACGGACTGGGGGCCACGCAGCAGGTGAGCGAAGTGCTGTTCTACCTGGGCGCGGCACTGGCCGTGAACGCGGCCCCATGAAGCTCTGGCTGTTGCGCCATGCGCCGGTGATGCTGAGCCCGGGCCTGTGTTATGGCGCCAGCGACGTGCCGGCCGACGCGGGGCTCACCCGCCAGGCTGCAAGCGCGTTTGCCTCTCAGGTGCCCGAGGGCACCCCGGTCTGGGTGTCGGGCCTGTTGCGGGCGCAGCAGCTCGCCGGCGCGCTGCAGGCCCAGCGGCCCGACCTGCGCGCGGCACGCATCGACACGCGGCTGAACGAAATGGACTTCGGCCATTGGGAGCTCAAGCCTTGGGAGCACATTCCCCGACAAGCGTTCGACGACTGGACGGCGGATTTCGCCCACCACCGCTTTGGCGGCGCCGAGAGCGCGCAGCAACTGCTGTACCGGGTGGCCGCGGCCCTGGCCGATCTGCGACCGGCGAGTTCCAGCGACGTCGTGTGGGTGACGCACGCTGGCGTGATCCGTGCCGTGCGCCACATCGTGGAGAGCGGCAGCCCGCACATCCGGGCCATGAGTGAGTGGCCGAAGGAGGCGCCCGAACCGGGCGGCTGGACGTCGGTGACGGTCTGAACCTCAGGGGAGGTTCTTGTCCTTGAAATCGCAGTAGGCCACCACCGTGCAACGCCAGCAGAGCGGCTTGCGCGCCAGACACACGTAGCGACCGTGCAGGATCAGCCAGTGGTGCGAATCCACCGCATAGGGCTGCGGCACGCGTTTCATCAACTGCTGTTCCACCGC
>SXGT01230729.1_pt1 | contig 14995 bp, 8 predicted proteins | sample 3176221 | NCBI WGS metagenome assembly SXGT01 (sample SAMN11356862, study PRJNA531348) | freshwater metagenome | isolation source: freshwater sample F1-120 | place: China: Fuxian Lake, Yuxi | collected 2017-12-25
CACTGCCTACTACATCACTGCCTACTACATCACTGCCTACTACATCACTGCCTACTACATCACTCAATTACTCGCTTTAGCAGAATGCCTTTCTCAATATTGAGATCTTGTCCGCGCTGGTAGCCGACGGGAATCGAGCGGTCGTAAATATAAAACGCCCGATGCCGCGTAATCTCCCCAGTCTCAGCCCCCATTTCTTGCGTCAACCGATAGCCGTCGGGATGCACCGGATCAACCGCACCGGCTGTGACCTCGAAGTATCCCATCGTAATCCAGATTGCATAGACGTTGGATCGCGTGGTCACAAGGTTTGAGATTCGCCGCAACTCCTCGTAGCGAAAATACGGATTGCGATCGGGATCGTTGTAGGGCTGCGCGCTGCCGACAAAATCGAACAGCGGCGTTGTCGCCGATGTGTCGGCATCACTTGGCCGCACCAGAGTTACGTCGATGTCTTCGCGGAGAATCCGTGGGGTCGGCACTAATGGCGGCAACGCCGCGTCGAGCGAGGCGGTCAATTCCGCCCCCGCCGCGCTGCGGAACGGATTGGCGAACACCGAAGGCCAATCAGGATTGAGTTGCGTAGCGTCAAAAACCACGCCGGGCGCCGTGGTTACGGGATTAAAGCCTCGACGACTCTCGACAATCGCCGGCCAAGCCGGGGCGGTGCGTCCGTTGAGAATGCCTTCCCACACAACCCCACTGGAGATCGTGTTAAGATTGATCCGCCCCGGTTCGCGCTGCGTAAGCACATAATTGAACGGAGGATGAAAAAACTGGCTGTCGGGATCGGATGGGCCGGTGGTCCGACTGGCGCAGACCGCGGGATTCAACAACGTCTCCGCGCCAACGTAGGGGGAAGGAACTCTGAGGTAGTCGAGCACGCGGTACAAATGGCTCGGTGATGCGCCCTCCTTTTCGAAGAAGCTTAGCAAATGCCCGTGGCCGGTGACCGGTGCGGAATAGACCCCACTCGACGGACCGAGTGTGTAGTCGTAGAGCAGCCGCGAGGAACGGCTCTTTGGCACAAGTACGATCTCAAGGGGGGAGACAAATGGCCGGTTGTGCCATGCCAGCCAGGGAAACGGGGCTACGGATGGCTCGCCCTTATACCGATCCTGGTCGGCCGCCGCGATGGGCGCTGGATTAGAACCGCTCGATGATGTGTACGGGACACCGTAGTCCTTGTTGAGGCACCCCAGCGTGTGGTTGAGGTTTTCGTCAAAGAAGTGATCGCTCGTGCCGGGTGACGCCAAGTTATTCGCCACGTCTTGCTCGTGGGACCACAATTTGTTCTGACCTGCGGACCCATCCTGCGGATCCTCGCCGCGTTGCAGCGACGTGAAGTTGACGGCGATCGTAGGCGCAGTTGGTTCTGGCACGTTCGTGATGCCGTTGAAGACCGTCAGATCGACCGACATCGAGTCGATCGTCAGATACGGATTCGTCGTGGCATTGAAATCGGCAAGGGGATTGGCCAATCGTTGGAGATGAACCGTACGGAATTGGGCAGTTGTTCCGGTCGTCTTGACCGCGGCATAATCGACGGGTTCCGCATTCGCCTGATCATCGTCCAGTGGAACGTCGTGCGGTTGAGTGTAAATGCCGTCGCCGTTTGCTCCGGCGGTATCAAACGGCGTTCCACCTGCATCGATTGGATTATATCCGCTGATCGGCTCCGAAATATTGAGCGACCGGGGTCGATCGACCATTACTGCCACAATTGGCTCGATATCGGGCATTGTGCGTTCAGGAGGATTCGAAGTGTTGTTCGCGACCGAAACTTGGTTTACGTCAGGATCGGAATCAGGTGCAAGAACAATCCGCCGCGTGGTAGTGTAGTCGGCAGGGTCGGTCCCCACCAATGTTGACAGTCGTCCGATGGGTGTAACTCCATCGCCGCGGAGCCCCGAACCTCCGAGCACCGCATAACGTCCGGGTTTCAACGGCGCGGGCGCTGCGCTCGGATAATAGTCAGCTGGATTGGCCGCGCCTGGTGGTTGAGTGAAGTAAATCTTTCGTTCGATGTCAGCGGCAGCTACGCGATCACCTGCAACGGGGTGGTCTGGATCCTTGGGCTTGCTAACGCCTTTGACGACGATAATCCGCCATACGGGCGCACCTCCGGGGGAAGTCCGATTCAACCAAACTCCCGTGGCTTGGTTCACGTTCTCGGTAGAGTCGTAATACTCGCCCGTCACTTCGACCGTGCTCGGCCGATCAGCCGGATCCACTGCAGTTGAATACGCGGTACGCCACGGATTGTAGAGTTCCACGAAGAAAGATCCGAAGGGACGGAGCCGCTGGTCGAAGTCGTTGACGGCATCGGTTTCACCCGGCGGGGGATCATCAGTTTTGCCGCGGGGTACCGGCAAATCCTCGGTCCGCCGGTCGTGGAAGGCAAGCGTCTCGCTAATCAAGAGTTCGGGCCGCTCGCATCCCCAGACGAGTCCGCGATACGCGGCACCATCGTCGGGACTTACTGTTCCCGTTCCGTCGCCAAGGATTCCGTCCACATCCCAAGTGCCATTGGCTGCGTTGCCATCGTCGTCGGCAAATGGATTGAGATCATATTCGAACGGAGAACAGATCGAATCGCGGTCCCGAAACTCCACTACGTTGATTGCCCATTGCGCTAAACCGCGAGCCGTCTTTACGCTGGGTGCGGTCGTCGTATCGGAGGGATCAAAATCGATCTCATTTAGGTGCAGCAACTTGATCAACACATACAAGTGCCGAGCCATCAACTGACGTGCGCGTGTATCTGCGGAATCGACCACGCCGTCATTGTTGTGATCGAAATTGACGTTATCGAACGATGCCTTCAGGAGGTTGATATCGCCGCTCGATTCGTCAGACAGCGATCTTTCCGGCGCGCCGCCAAATGTCTCTCCCGGCTCGTCGACGATTCCATTTCCCTCGTTCGCAAAGCTGTCCGGATCGGCGCCGTCGCCACCATCCACGTCGTCATCCCGACCGTTGCCAAGCGGACGGTTGATGTCCATCTTGACGCCGCCAATCAACTCGGGAGGCAGCAATTGCGAAATCGCCTGGCTCGAAAGCACCGTGCCTGCCTTGGCATTGATCAGATCGATCATGCTTTCGACGAAGTGCAATCCGGCGGAACGCAATTCCCGGGTCGGTTGCATCGCAGGAACCGGCAGGTCGAACGCATCAGTGGTCACCAGTTGTCGTTGGTTCGCCACTCCCGGATTCAACAGGGTCCGCAACCGGCTGGGGAGGGTCGTGGCGTCAACGTCGAACTGCCTCAACATGCTTTCAAGTTCGCCCGCGGCAAACGGCTCGTCCGCGGCGCTCGTCGCGCGAACCTGTTTGCGCGCCAGATTGATCTCATACGGATCATCGAGTGTTTCATCTGGCGACCCCATATTCATGAACAGCGGCGTGCCGCGCAAGTCAAGGGCGACGGCTCCCCTGCCAAATAAGTCTGGCGGAATCGCGAACGAAGACTTCTGATTCGGCCGACCGGGCAGCGAAAACTGGTACTGCTTCGCGTAGCTCAGGGGTTCTTCGGCATTGCTTACGCCGGGAGCGGGCGTACCCGCCAACTCTCCATATCTTCCGGGCAAACGGAGTCCGGCGTCCCCCAGTAACAGCCGGGGATACTGCGTCGCCTGATCGCCCGAAAGGAAAAGTTCTTTGAGATTGATTTCCGCCGGTCCCCAGCCCAAGCCGCGGCTGAGGTTGGCTGAGGAAGTGCCCCCCGCAAAGTATCCACCGAATGGCTGCGAATATGTCACCGTATCGGCCTGCGCCAAACTTCCGTGCGAGTTCACATTCAAGCGACCATCCAGATCGATGCACAAAATGGCAAACAATGGCTTGAACTGCCTGCCATCCGATGCGGTCTGCACAGGATAGCCCAAATCGAGCCAGACGCTGTCGGGGATACTGTCGCCGTCATTGTCAACGTCCCACGGGCCGGTGATTGGATTAAAAACTGCGGGGTTGCTGCCGGTGAAATCTGGATGGTCGTTTGTATTTGGACGCAACATAACCTTCCGCAGCAGATCAGGGTTTGAACTGATGTTGGCATGCGCTTCCCAGTAGTTAATCAAGTCCGGCCGGTGAAACGACGGCATGATCTGGGTGCTTGCCGTCGCCCCGGGCGTGACGAACGCCAACGCCATGTTCTGAAAATCGTGTGCATCGTAGTCTTCATCTGCTCCGCCATCGTCGCCAACGTTGGAGAATCGCTGGTGCGGCAGCAAGGCATCGAGATGGGTGCCGTCCGCTTTATTGTCGATCTTGCCGTTCGTGGAATTAAAGCCGAAGCCGGTGCCGGTAAATGGACGGCCATTGAGCTGAAATCGAATCGGCGCTTTCGTGGCATCGTTGGCATACGCGCCGAATTGGCTGACAAAGGTCGCTGTATCCAACTCATCATAGGCCATGATGCGGAGAGTGCCGGTCGGCGGAGTCGTCGAGCCGTCGTAAACATAACCCAACACCCGCGTACTCATCCCGCGCGCTGGCCCGTCGAGCATCGTCAGCACAACACCATTGAAGAACCCGGAGTGCTGCGCGTTTGGCGGCAGCCCCGACGCATCGAATGCAGGCAAGTCAATAAACTGCCCGCTCGCTCGCGCGACCGGCGGCGGAAGGGGCGGATTGAGCGTCACTGGATCGACCTTCGAGAACTCTCCGGGCCATCCGTCTCGGCCGTACATATCGCCCAGCAGATCGTGGAACCTGATCGAGGAGTTCGCGTTCTTTGTCCCGCGCACGACCTGCCCGAAGGCGCTGTCAAGTTGTTTCTTGTAGTCATCTCCGTAGCGTTCGACTTTGGCTTCGCTGGTGAGCGTGCGGCGGTATTGGCCGGCGACCAGCACGAACGTCACGGAGATCACCGCGAACAGCACCAGCAGGCTCAGGCAGACAAGCAACAGCGCGCCGCGGCGTTCGCGGCCACGGTGGGACGCAGCGGTGAGGGGGTGATGGGGTAATAGCCGACGGCCAACGAACGCCAGGAATGACGTCGATCGCGAATCGCGGATTTCGAATTGCGGATTTGACATTGAAGATTTCTCGTTCCGTTTCTGCGCCCCTTAACTACCATCACGGCGGGCAAGCCCCGCCGCTAAACGGAAGACTTCGCCCGCCAAATTCGATCAAACCTAAACTCTAATCCCTCATCGCTCATCCCTCATCGCTGATTGTTCAATACATCGAATCCAACTCCAGCTTCATGTGCTTCTCATACACCGCCACGATGCCGTCGAACAGAAATGCTTTGTTTTGGCCTGGACTCGCAAAAAACTGCTGATCGGGACCGGCCAACGTGATGGCTCGTGAGTAAGGTCCCGTGCCCGTGACCGAGTCGACGGCCACGATCCGCTGCCAGGAATAATGCCAGAAAAGAGTCGCCACCGAGAAATCGGGCGTGGTGGCAATCATCAGCCACTGACCCGGCTTGACGTCGAGGAATTTTCTCGCGTCTCCGCTATAAGGAGCCAGGGCCAGGTCGGGATTGCCCGACTGTACGATCAACTTCGTTTCGCCGTTGCCAGTGGGCGCGGCCAGGTCGCACACACGTTCGCCCGCGCCCGGAATGCTCTTCGTGTCCCGCTTGTAAAACACGGCCACCGAAACGCGCACGGGAATGTCGAGCGCGTTCTGGCTGCCCACCAGATTCGGATCAGGCACCACCGTGGCCAGCCAACTGTAGTCGCCGGCGCTCATCCGCTGGATCGGCTCGGCTGGAGAATTCGTGGTCTGAAAGTACCGTTGCTGCGGTAGTCCGTCGGCGCTGGCGGGTTCCTCATAATTGAGATCGTCCCGCCATTGAAAGATCGATTCGGCGATGGCAGCACGCGCCGCGGCATTTAACAAAGGGCCCAGTGTGAGCCGCGGAATCCGTCCCATGGGGGATGTCGCTGTGGTATCGTACGGAAATCGCGGTCCAAAGGTTTGCGGGGATGATGCGTCGCCAACTCCGAGCGGGTCGATAGCGAAGGCGCGGAATAGGGCAACCGAACTTCCGGAATTTGCGGCATCCCAAGCAAATAAGTGCGCAGTGCCAGCAGTCGAATAGACCGCAGTCCCGCCTGGATTTGCCAGCGCCCAGGATCTCGGATTCAGCATGCCGCGGATTCTCATTTCGCGAAATGCGGCGCGGCCGCAGGCGCTGGCGCGGTCGATCTTGGCGCCGCGCTGCTGCTCGAACTTGCCCACCGGAATCAGCGACGCCACGCCCAGCAGGCCCACCAGCATGATGAACATCGAGATCAGCACCTCAAGCAGGGTGATGCCGCGACGGCCGGCGCGAGCAGCCGGCCGCCCGCCGCCAGCCGCCAGTGTAGTCATCACGCTCCGCGTGATGAACCTTGTCTCGCGGAGCGAGACGACTACACTTTCTGATTCCTGACCCCTGATTTCTGACTGCTGATTCCTCATGCTACCGGCCTCCCGTCGATTGGAATGTGGCGGCAATCGCACGGGCTTCGCCGACTGCGGTTTGAAACGTGGAATCGGGCGCAGAAAGGATTGTGTTGGCCACGGCCGTCACGCGAGCGTTTTCCGTCGTGCTGACAACCCCCGCCTGCACGCCGACCGAGACCCACAGGTTGTTCATGTCACGCAAGTTCCAGAGGATCTTGGCGTCGGGGAAATCCGTGTCCCTGGCCCCCACGCCGTCGCTGCGGCCGATGTGCAAATGAATCGGGCCTCGGGGACCCCGGTAGTTGCCCCCGGTTCCCGCGGGATCGTCAAAATAGAACACTGCCTGCACGGCACCCCCTGGCGAAAACAGAATCATCGGTGAATTCGTTTGGTTGATATGAATCCAGGAGTTGCCTTCTCCTGAGAGCCGCATATCCACGACGGCCCCTTCCGGCAATTGCAGCGGCGCATCGCCGGCTTTAATCGGCTGACGGATGACTTGATACGGAAACTTGGGCAGAGCGTTCAGGGCGGCGGCGTTGCCGGGATCGACTCTGGCCCACGGCAACACAGCATTTAGGGGCGCGACCAGTTCAAGATCGGTCCCGCTGATGGTTCGGATGACGTACAGATATCCTTGGTAATCGACTTTGAGCAAATCGCCGACCCGAAGCAACGACGCGCTAAACGTCGCGGCGGACATCCGCGCGTAGAGCTTGCCATCGGTCGAGTTGAAGAACATCGTGCAGGTGGCGTCCAGAGTTTCACCCGAATACGACTCCGGCACTTCGACGTAAGTCAGGACCATCGAGGCGTTGGGATTGCTGGCCAGACGTTCAAATTGCACGCCGACGGGGCGGCCGATCGCCATGGCCCGAGTGCGGGCGCCGCTGAGAAACGTGTTCACCAGTCGGGCCGCCTCGCGGATGCGGCGCTGTTCCACATTGGGCGCGAGCACGGGAATAGCGACCGCGGTGAGGATGAGCAGCAGCACGATCACGACGAGCAGCTCAATCAGCGTGAGGCCGGAGCGTGGGCGAGCCGATAGCCGGTAGCCGATAGCGGATAGCAATGCGCAGCCCGCAGGCGTTCGCTCTGTCCGGCTACCCGCTACCCGCGACCTGCTAACTGCTGCGTGAGCCATCGTTACCTCGATCCGATCAAGTGATTGTGAATGTTGTCCTGCCAGTTTTGTTCGCCGTTGACCGGGATATCCACTGTCGCGCCAATTTGTCCAAGCGGAAAAACGTTGGGTGCGATTAAACCCACATACGGATTGTTTTTAGCGCCCGAGTACTGGAACGAAGCCTCACCGCCGTAAATGTCGAACTCTTTGTCAGGCCCCGCGGAGTAAATGAGTGGATAGAGCGCAAACGTGATTTCAGTTTGAGCGGGTGCTGGGTCGGTTGGCTGGGTGGGATACACGTGTCGCGGATCGAAGGGATCGGGTTGCGTGCTCGGGTCACGCGTTTGTAGTTCGGACACAAAACCGGGCGCCCAGCGAAGAAATCGAATCGGCGTTCCCCAGGCATCATGAAATTCGCGCAGCCCATCACCGTCCGCGTCGCCGACTTCACTCGCGCCGAATTTGTCGGCGGCCGTATCGTCGTCATCGGCTCCCAACGTAATGATCATGTAAAAACATTCCGCCCGATCGTGATCGTTGGCATAACCCGCCGGAGCACTGGTCACCTTTCGCAAGTACGCATGGGAAACGGAGGGACGGGCAATGATCGCTGGATTGTCAATAATGTCGGAGTATCGATCAGGCATTTCCAATCGCATCAATTCCCGCAACGCATCAAGCCGCATCCTGGCGGCGATTTTCGGTTGCGTCCCCGGCGGAATCGTGATTGGCACGCGGCGGGTTTTGTAGCTTTCCCAGCGGGACATCATCATCGTGTGCAACTTGGCGATCGTGCTGCGGGTTTTCTGCGCACGAGCGGCATCCTGGGCGGTGTAAAGCGCGCCCAACAGCAAGGTTGCGAGGACCGCGATGACCGCGATCGTGACCAGCAGCTCGACGAGGGTGAAACCGCTGCGCGGTAGTGAGGGCAGTGGGCGGAGGGGGGAGGAGGGCAGAGGGCAGAGCACAGTGGACGGCACGGCGCGACGGCGCAAGCCCAGGGATGGCCATCCCTGGGCTTTTTGGGACGCAATAACGCGCGCTGCCGCAGTTAGCGATTTGAAATTCGCGATTTCGGATTTTAGATCAGCCATCGTTGCCTCTCCCCTCACCGCGGCCCTCTCCCAAAGGAAGAGGGAGTTAACCATGCCCCCGTTTACGGCTTCGCATCTTCCAAACTGGCCTTGTCATTGAAATTCGTCACGTTGTCATCGTCGGCGCCGGCGGTGTCGTAGTTTGTGCCGCGCGGGAATAGCTTGGGGCTTGCGGTGGCCACGGCCGCCCCAAAGTTGCCATCCTGCCCCGCGGAAATAATCTGAAATGAGTCGGCGTTCGCCCAGGTGTCGGCCCCAGGCGCCACATCGACCACACCGTTGTTGTTGGCATCCAAAGCGTACGGCTGAGCCTCGCCGCTTGAGGGATTGAACGCGAACCGCGCAGGGCTCACCGGCTGGGGATTTGCTGCGGCGATCGTGTAAGCTCGATAGTCGTAATACACGAATGGCACGCCCTGTCCTCCCGCGGGTACGTACACAAGATTGCCGGTTCGCGCCGAGGCTGTCGCCGGCTGGCCGGCAACTTCGGAGCCGATTGTGCTGGCAAACAGCAACCGCGTCTTGTCGAAGCCGTAGAGTGGCGTGCGAGAACCGGTGTAGGGCAGCGTGACGGTCGTGGAATCGGTAAAGGGATGGGTCACATCGGGATTGAAGCCTGACAACCAGAAAGCCAGGGCTCGGGCCGGATCGAACACCGCAGTGTTGACCCCTGCGGTCTGCAAGTCGGCGGCAAGTTGAGCGCCATTGAGGCCCTGGTTATATCGAGGAAATGCTTTGGACACGAACGATTTGAGTCCTGTATTGGCTGCCGGGGTGCGCAAATCGCACGGCGGGTACGCGCCGTACTGCTGCTTGAAGGACTTCATGGCGGCGTCCATCTGATCGACTTCGAACTTGATGCGCACTTGTTTGGCCTGGTACAGGGCATTAACTGCCACGACGCTGATCAGCGCGACCAGGATGCCGATGATCGTAATTACCACCAGGAGCTCGACAAGCGTAAAGCCGCGGAGCGGCGGTTGTGGGCGACATACGATACAGCAACGACACTGTGTGGAGAGAGAGTCGCCAAGACACACTCTGTTTAACGGCGCGGCTCGCCCGCAGTTGTGGCTGAGCAGCCCCCTCACCGCCGACCCCTCTCCCACAAGGGGAAAGGGGAGCATGGAATCTGTAGTCATCCTTGGGTCTCCTATCGGCGCGACGTGTGTTGCCTACCACGGCGGGCAAGCCGCGCCGCTAAACGGAAAGATTGTTGGTTAGTTTCGCGTATCCCTCATCCCTCATCCCTCATCCCTCATCGCGCTCATTCAATCATCGATTACGTCAACGATTCAATGAGCTTCACCAGCGGCAAGAACAAGGCGATCACAATGAAACCCACCGCGGCGCCCAGGAAGATGATCAACAAAGGCTCCATCAAACTCACCAGGCTGTCGGTGAGCACGGCCACCTCTTCGTCGTACGTGTCGGCCACCTTGTAGAGCATGGTGTCCAGCTCGCCCGTCTCTTCGCCCACGTCCACCATGTTTACCACCAGGTCGCCCACCACGCGGGAATTCATTTTGCCGATGTACATCAAGCAGCCGATGAGTGGAATGAACAAGCCCCAGAAGAACATCGCCATCGGGTGAAAGCCCGGACGGCTGTAGTCTTTTAGCGGCTGGGCGATCGACTCTCCTTCGCGAATGGATTCGATGACTTTGCCGTAGAGGCTTTCAAAGACCGCGTTGCCCGAGGTGTCTCGTGTAATGTTGAGCGCTTCGAGAATCGGCACGCCGGAGGCGACCAGGGTGCCCAGCGTGCGCGTGGTGCGGGCCATGATGTTCTTTTCGACCAACTGCCCGAAGATGGGCATTTTCAGGCACCACATGTCCCAGCCGATGCGTCCGTGTTTGAACTTGCGGAGTAGTTTGATAAACAGCCAAAAGCAGAGCGGAATGCCGGGGATCAGATACCAGAACCGAACCGCCGAGTTCGAGATAAAGATCAAGAGCACGGTCATGGCGGGGAGCTCGACTTCGAAATCGTTGAAGATTTTGACGAACGCCGGCACGATCTTGATCATGATGAAGGTCAAGATCCCGACGGCCACCGCGACGACGACCACCGGGTAGACCATCGCACCTTTGATTTTTCGCCTGAGGGCCTGGGCGCGTTCGAGGAAGTCGGCGAGGCGCTGCAGAATGAGCTCCAAGGCACCTCCCGCCTCGCCGGCTTTGATCATGTTCACGTACAGGCGGTCGAAGGCCTTGGGCGATTTTCCCATCGCTTCGCTGAGCGTGGCACCCCCTTCGATCGCTTCGCAGACGTCCATCAGGCAGTTTTTCAGCCGGCCCGGCTTGGATTGGTTCTCCAGAATCTTAAGGCTCCGCAGAATCGGCAGACCGGCATCTTGCAGGATGGAAAGCTGGCGGGTGAACTGCGTGAGCAGCTTGGTCTTGACGCCGCCGATCGCTAAGCTGCGTTTCCTCTTCCCCTTGTTCTTGTCGTCCTTGGTTTTCTTGGCCTTTCTGACCGCGATCTTGGTGACGAAGTATCCCATCTGCCGGATGGTGGCCTGCGCTTCCTCCTGGCTGGCGGCGTCAATCTGGTCCTTGATCTCTTGACCCGTTGAATCCATCGCCTCGAATTGATAAGTGGGCATGGGAGTGGAGGGGTTAGGGGCGAAATCACAGCGGGCCACCCAGAGGGTACCCGGTGCTGTTCTAACGGAAAGGTTGTTGGTGAATTTGACTTTTGCTTGGGAATTACGCTTCCAGTACGGTTTCTCGGATGATCTCTTCCAGCGACGTCGTGCCTTCGAAAACGGCCTTCAAGCCCGCGTCCCGCAAGGTGACCATGCCAAAACTACGTGCTTTGTCGCGGAGGTCGTCGCGCGAGGTGCCGCGCATGATCATGTCGCGCAGGCTGTCATTCAAGATCATCAGCTCGAACAATCCCACCCGGCCTTTGTATCCGCTGTTGTTGCAGGCGTCGCAGCCGCGTCCGCGATAGAACGACTTGCCGACAATGTCGGCGGCCGAGAGTTCCAAATCGGCGAGCATTTCGCTGGTCGGCGAAATCCGCTCGCGGCACTGCGTGCAGATGCGGCGCACGAGGCGCTGAGCCAGCACTGCTTCGACCGTGGCCGTGATCAGGAAGGGCGGGATGCCCATGTCGCGCAAGCGGGTGACCGTGCTGGGCGCATCGTTGGTGTGCAGGGTGCTGAACACCATGTGTCCGGTGAGCGACGCCTGAATGGCGATTTCGGCCGTTTCCAGATCGCGGATTTCACCCACCAGGATGATGTCGGGGTCTTGCCGCAGAATCGATCGCAACAAGGCGGCGAACGTAACGCCGATGTTGGCGTCGACCGGGCACTGAATAATGCCGTCGATGTCGTACTCGACGGGATCCTCGGTGGTGATGATTTTGTCTTCGATGGCGTTCAGTTCCGAGAGCGCCGAATAGAGCGTCGTGGTTTTGCCCGATCCTGTGGGACCGGTCACCAGCACGATGCCGTTGGGTTTTTCAGAAACTTTGCGGAAGGCCTGCAGTGTTTGGTGGTCCATGCCGACCTTGCCTAGATCGAGTGAGACCACCGAGCGATCCAGAACGCGCATGACCACGCTCTCGCCGAACATGGTCGGCAGCACGCTGATGCGGAGATCGACCGGGTGGCCGCCGACGGACAGCTCGATGCGGCCGTCTTGCGGGAGGCGGCGTTCGGCGATGTCGAGGTTGGCCATGACCTTTATGCGCGTGGTGATGGCGAAGGCCAGGTGGCGCGGCGGCGGCACCATTTCGTAAAGCACGCCGTCGGCCTTGATGCGAATGCGAAATTCATCTTCAAACGGCTCGAAGTGCAAGTCGCTGGCGTGATCCTTGATTGCCAGCAGCAAAACCATGTTGAGCAGCTTGCGCACCGGAGCGCTGTCAGCCAGGGCTTCGACGCTTGTCAGGTCGACCGGGCCGTCCGCCGCAACGGCTGCCGCGGCTTTGGCCAACTCAGCATCGTTCTCCAGGTTCTGCACGATGCTCTCGACGCTTTCGCCGCTGGCCTGGTAATAGCGGTCGAGCGCTTTGAGAATATCCCGCTCGGTTGCCACCACCGCGCGAATATCGTAGCCCAGGAACGTCCGCAACTCGTCGCGAATGGCCAGGTTCTGCGGGTCGCAAAGCGCGATCGTCAGCGTGTTCTCCTTGAAGGCGATGGGCACAATGCGATACATCTGGGCCATCATTTCGGTGATCAGGCTGAGCACGTTATGCGGGATCACCGTTTCGGCCAGGTTGATGGCCTGCATGCCCCACTGCTCGGCAAGGGCCTGGGCAAGCTGCTCTTCGGTGAGCAGATTCATGTCCTGCGCCACGCGACCCAACAGCACGCCCGGCCGATGCCGTTGTTCGGCCAGCAGCGTCTCAAGCTCGTCGTCGTTGATGAAACCCAGATCGGCAAAGATCTGGCCGAGTCGGCGGAGTGCCATGCGGGTTGGTAGGACAGATTTTCAATCCGTCCCGATGGGCGTCAGGGATGATTTCTTTTGATTCAGTGCGTGGTTGACTTAGGGACGGATTGGAAATTCGTCCTACGTTCGTTTAGCGCTTGGCGTCTCCATTGCCTTTGCCGGCGGGCATCTTTCGGTCATCCTGGGCGGCCCGTTGCACGTCCGCGTCGTCGTCGAAGATGCCACGCTCGGCATTCGCGATGCGCGCGGCCAGGTCTTCGGGAAACAATGCCTTCGCCAGGACGTCCGGCTTGGCGACCCTGCCCTCCTTCCAAAGTTTAAACAGCGAGTCATCCATCAGCACCATGCCCAACTTGGCGCCAGTCTGGATGGCCGACGTGATGCGGAACGTCTTGTTCTCGCGAATCAGGTTTGCGATGGCCGATGTGACCACCAGCATCTCATACGCGGCGCAGCGGCCACCGCCGATCGTGGGGAGTAGCGTTTGCGCGAGCACGGCGATGATCGACGTGCTCAGCTGCGTGCGGATCTGCTCCTGCTGGTTGGTGGGGAAAACGTCGATGATCCGGTTGACCGTGCCCTGGGCGCTATTGGTGTGCAACGTGCCGAATACGATGTGGCCCGTCTCGGCAGCGGTGATCGCGGCTTCAATCGTTTCCAAATCGCGCATTTCACCGACCAGAATGACATCGGGATCTTGCCGCAAGACACGCCGCAAGGCTTCCGCGAAGCTCGGCACGTCGACACCCACCTCGCGCTGATTGACGGTCGACTTCTTGCTGAAGTGATAGAACTCGATCGGGTCCTCGACGGTGACGATGTGGTGGTCCACCGTATCGTTGATGTAATTGATCATGCTGGCCAGCGAGGTGCTCTTGCCCGAGCCGGTGGGGCCGACGACCAGAAACAGGCCGCGCGGTCGCATGATCAGCTTTTCCACCACGGGCGGGACCCCCAGCTGCTGCATGGTCAGCAGCTGGGTGGGAATCTGCCGCAGCACCAGGGCGATGTGGCCGCGCTGCTTGAAGATCGAAACGCGGAACCGGGCCAGATCGCCAAACGCGAAGCCGAAGTCGCTGCCGCCGACCGCCTGAAGCTCCTGCTGGCAGCGATCCGGCGCGATGCTTTTCATCAGGGCCACGGTATCGGAGGGCTCCAATACCTTGGTTTGAAGCTTCTTCAGATGGCCATCATGCCGAATGACGGGGGGCTGGCCCACGGTAAGGTGCAAGTCGCTGGCACCCTGCTTGACAACAGCGTGCAACAGTTTGTCAATGAGCACAGTTTCCATGAAATCAGCCTAAACGTTGGAGCATGCGGGTCGTGACCTCGACCACGCAAGCAAGATCGGGGTGACTGGCTTACGAAGGTTTCCGCCTCGACGACGGTAGTGATAGGTGTACGACCGCGCGCGAACGTGTTCCCATCGTTCACGCCGATGATTGATGAAAAGCGCCTTGCCAGTGCCTGCATCGATTATTCGCTACCATCCCCACGGCTGGCAAATTCGGACGCATGTTTCTCGCTCCCAGGCTCCGCCACAGGAACGCAATTTGCTGCGAGGCTCGGCCTCTCAGGTCGTTTCTCAAGCCCGGTCGCAAGGCGCAGCCTCGATCGCTGTGCCTGCCGAGGCAGCCCCTCGGCACAAACGCGCCCGGGGTTAGTTTTCTGTCTTCTTGGCCGCGCGGAAAACTTCCTCTAACGTCGTAATCCCGCGAAGCACCTTGCGAATACCGTCCTCGTAGAGCGTGCTCATGCCTTGGGCCACGGCCATCCGGCGGATATCCTGGGTCGAAGCCCCTTGGAATGACAGCTCTCGGACCTTGGACGTCATTAACATCAGCTCGAAAATTCCTTGGCGGCCGTGATACCCGCTCTTGTTGCAGTGGGCACATCCCTTGCCCTTCATGAAGGTGGCAGTCGCCGCTTGTTCGGGTGTAATTCCCGCGGCTTCCAGTTGG
>SXGT01288306.1_pt1 | contig 14995 bp, 15 predicted proteins | sample 3176221 | NCBI WGS metagenome assembly SXGT01 (sample SAMN11356862, study PRJNA531348) | freshwater metagenome | isolation source: freshwater sample F1-120 | place: China: Fuxian Lake, Yuxi | collected 2017-12-25
CCTGCGTTTGTCCCCAGCACACCAGCAACGCTGCTCATAATCAGGTCCCAATCTGAAGTTCCAGTAGCTGGGCCCGATCCTCAATAACCACACCCGCGCCCGCTTCGACGGAAACACGCACCAGCGTTGCCGGAGAGAACATCCCCCTTCCCGCGCACCGCCGGCGCCGCGTCCTCGCTCATGGGCTTCTTCCAGTCGGCGACCAGTGCCGCCGTCGGCATGGGCGTAGCCCTCGCCTTCGACGGCACGCCGCGCGCCCTCGCCGGCTTCGTATGCCTGATGGGCGTACTCGCCTTCGCGTCCTATTAGCTCATCGTGCGGCGCATCCCCGAGCTCAAACGCAATCGCCACGACGGCTGACGGCGCGACCGCGATCGGCGGACCGAGGTCGCACCGCGCGACTCAGCCGCGATTGCCGCCGTAGGACTGCACGAAGAGCTGCTTCTCGCCGACGCGATCGTAGGAAAGCTGGCGGAAATCCGTCGCCACCTTGCTGGTCAACAGCCATGAAGCGAGTTCCTCGGCGAGGCCCGGTGCGATCTTGAATCCGTGACCGCTGCCACCGCTGAAATCGGCATAGCCGCCAACCCCGGTTCGCGGCCCGAGATAGGGATACCAATCCGGCGTCACGTCGTAGAGCGCGGTGTAGGCGTGGATCAGCTTGGCGCCTTGCATCGCCGGGATGCGGTGCTCGAGGCGGGTCTGTACGTCAGACACGAACAAGTCGTCTGGCGTCTCCTTGTAGTTGTTCTCGTCGACGTCCTCGTAGTTCTTGGGAAAGCCGCGGCCGACCACGTAACGGCGATCGCCCTGCGGACGGATGTAGATTGCATCGATCGTGTTCGAGATCGCATGTGCCGGGAGCTCGCGCCCCGGGCGGCCCTCCCACACCGTGTCCTGCTCGCGCATGCTCCGCATCTCCATCGGCAGGCCGGCGAGGCGCGCAAGCGCCGGCGCCCAGGGTCCGGCGGCGTTGACGACCGTGTCCGCCGGGATCGGGCCGTCGTCGGTCACGATGCCCGTGACTTGGTCGCCGTCGCGCACCAGCTTGCGGACCGCGACGCGCGTGCGGACCTCGCCTCCGATGCGCTTGAACGCGGAAAGATAGGCCTCGACCGACTGCACCGGATCCGCATAGCCGCCGAACGGCTCGAAGCCGACCGCAGTCAGGCGCTCCGGATTGAGCCATGGGAAGCGCGCGATCGCCGCGGCGCGATCGAGCCACAGCGTGGTGATTCCGACCTGTTGCTGCATCGCGATGTTCTTGCGCGCCGCGTCCTCGTTCTCTGCCGAGATCAGGAAACAGTAGCCGACGCCGCGATAGCCACCGTCATGGCCGAGGTCGCCCGGCATCGCACGAAAGATGTCGACCGAGCGTTTGGCGAGCCGTGCCATCAACGGCGTCGAATAGTGCTGGCGCACAATCGCGGCACTCTTGCCCGTGCCGCCCGAGGCGGGTTCTCCGCGCTCCAGCACCAGCACGCGCTTCGCACCACCCTTCTTCAGATAGTAGGCGAGCGCCGCACCGCTGATGCCGGCCCCGACGATGACGTAGTCATAAGCACTCATGTCGCTTCACTCCCTTGCAGAATCTGAACTCGTGACATAGCCCTCGAGGCGATCGGCGGTGCGCGCGGCGCGATCACACCGCGCTGGGTCGCCGAAGCCGCCGCCGCCCGGCGTACGGACACTGACGCGACCGCCCTCGGCGATCGTCAGCGTGATCTTGGACGGCAGCTCGCGCGCCTCGCCCTCGGGGTCTAGGATGTAGCGCGCGCAGGCACAATCGCCGCCGCCCGCCAATCCCCAAGGCGCGAATTTTCGCCCGTCGGTCATCCGCATGAAGGCGCAGTCGGCATATGGGAACTCGAAGTCGCGCCGCACGCCGAGGCCGCCGCGAAACTCGCCGTCGCTGCCGCTGTCGGCAACCAGCTCGTAGCGCGCGATGCGGATCGGGTAGTTCATCTAGACCTCCGCGATCGGCGCGTTCTCGGTGTTGTGCAAGTTGGTCTGCACCGCGATCGGCCCGTCCTTGGTCGCACGCGCCGCCGCCGGCTCCAAATTCTCACACACCACTTGATACGCCGCACTCCGTTCCGGCTGCCGGCGTACATACACCGCGGCGCGCTTCTGGTCAGCCCGCGCCGTCACCTGCGCCCGCTAAGGCCATTTCGGCGCCAGCACCCACAAAGTAGTGGTGCCGATACTTGCGCGGTGGCGGTATAAGGAACGCAACCCGCTCTAGAAACTCGCTCGCGCTCAGCCGTAGTTCAATCGATATTTGCAGCCTAGCCTGTGTTTCAGGACGGCAACCTCCTCGTACGAGAGGTAAGCCACTGCAAAGCCCAAAAATCGTTGAGGATGGTGGTGCAACTTATCCAGAATGAAGAGTTTGCCCTCATGATTGAACCGATATGTTTCTCGACGGGTCTTGCTCCAAGTGACACAGATTAGCCCTTCAACGCGCCAGCCGTCAGGCCCTTGGCGACCTGATCCTGCAGCAGCGCGAACACGATTAGCACGGGCACGGCCGCGATCAGCATGCCGGCAAACAGCCCCACCCACGAGGCCGTATACTGCGCCTGTTGATCCAGGTAGAACAGGCCTAGGGGCACGGTGCGATGCGCCGTGTCCTTGGTAAAGATTAGAGCATAGAAGAACTCATTCCAGCCATATAGAAAGCCCAGAATCGTCAGCGATGAGATGCCGGGCATGGCCAGCGGAACCATGATTTGCCAAAACGCGCGGAATGGTGAGGCACCGTCTATGGCCGCCGCCTCTTCAAGTTCGGGGGGGAGGCTTTTGAAAAATCCGGTCATCACAAAGGTGTTGAAGGGCAATTGAGCCACTGTGTACAGGACGACCAACACCCACCGGCTGTCAAGCCCAATAGGGATGGGCAGCTTTAGAAACCACTGCCGGGCGGCCTCCACGCCAAAATACAATGGGACGGTAGTCAGCATATAAGGGATCATGATCCCGATGAGGAAGTAGGTCATGAGCGCTTGACTAAAGCGGAAAGGGATGCATGCGATCGGGTAGGCAGCTAGTACGGAGATTGAGACTGACGCAAGGGTGCTAATCGTAGCGATCACAAGGCTGTTCTGGAACATAGTGCCCACGCCCCGATCCCAAGCTTTCTGAAAATTTACCCACTGCGCGTCGCGCGGCAGGGTCCACGGCGGCTCACCCATGAACTCGCGGTTGGTCTTGAGAGAGACAGCGGTTACCCAAACAAAAGCAAAGAGCGTGGGTAGGATCCACGCCGTCAGCACAAAGTAGATGACTAGGCGTTTAATCCGGAGCAGGGGCGGGCGCATCCGCCAAAGCGCGGTCAGGTTTTCGGGATAGGTTGGCTGATGATCCATTATGCCTTCCGGGGCGCGCAAGTCGAGCGCTTAGTACTGCACTGTTTCCCGCTGCATGGCACGGTTGGTGAAAGTGCTTAATATAAAAATCACCACCATTACGGTTGTGGCCAGCGCCATACCATAGGCCCAGTTGAAAGTTTTGAAAGTAGTAAGGTATATAAACGTGCCCAACAACTGTGTTGAATTGAGCGGCCCGCCGACACCCACTGGCCCAGTCATTACGAAGACAAAGGAGAACGCTTGCAAGGCCTGCATCACCCACAGCACCAGCAGAACTCGAACCACCTCCCAAATCAATGGGAGCGTGATTTGACGGAAGATCTGCCCATCACTTGCGCCGTCGATCTGGGCCGCTTCATTAATTTCAGGCGGGATGCGCTCAAACCCGGCGCTGAGCATGAGTACCCACGTGCCTATGCCGTGCCATATGCTGGCAATAATTATAGCCACCAGAGCACTGCTGGTGTCGCCCATCACACCCTTGGTCAAAAACTCAATGTTAATTGCTTGGCCGATGGTTTTGAAAGCCATGCCAACTAACCCAAACGTCGGATTGTAAATCCACTTCCACAAAAGGCCAGCCACGGTCACCGATAGCACCACTGGCGCCAAGATCAAGAAGCGGTAATACTTGCGCAGAGGGAAGGGCTGGTTGAGGCACCAAGAGATTAGGAAAGCCGGGACGAAAAGGATCACACCGCCAACAATCATAAGAAAAAACGAATTCTTGGCTGCGTTTGCGAACTGAGGATCCATGGGAATCAGCTCGAACCGAGTGACGCCGGCCCAAGCGGGAGTGGTGTTTGCCTGGCCCTGCCAATCGGTGAACGCATAGGCCACCGTGGCGATGATGGGCACTAGGGTGATGCACGTAAACAGGATGAACTGAGGAAGTAAAAATGGCACGATCAACTTTTGGCGGGTTCGCTGATACACTGGTTCACTTACCTTTTCACAAGCGCGTCATGGGGTAGAGAAGCGGTTACACCGCCTCTCTACCAAGTGCAAGTACAAAAGCAGTTTACGGGGTGGCCGTAGCACCGGCAGCCTTTAAAGTACGATACTGCTGCAGGTTATTGTCCATTTGTTCAATCATCTCCTCCGCCTTAATCTGCCCCAAAAACAGCGACTGGGTGGGTACCATCCAAGCCTGTGTGAGGGCTTCGTCCCAGTGGATACCCCAGTAGTAGATGATGAAGTCGGCAGTGGCGGCCTTGGCCAGTTGCTTGTCCACGCCCGGCACGCCGGGCGGAGCGCTCACGCCCTTAACCGGCGCGACGATGCTGAGCGTCTGAGCAGCCTTCTCCATCACATCCTTGGCCGTCCGCCGCTTCAAGAACTCCACCGCCAGGTCCACGTTCACCGTGTGACTGGTGGATTTGGCCGGGTTCGGGATGCTCATCGCCTGCGAGGTGCCGAACATGGCGTTCTGATCGCCCTTGCCGCCCGGGTAAGTCGGGAAGTCAGCCACAGCCAGCTGAAAGCCCTCTGGGATGCTATCCTTCATCTCGGAGGTGAGCCAGGAGCCCATGTGGATCATGGCGGCCTTGCCTTGGAAGAACAAGGCCTGCGCCCCAGTGAAGTCGGCGGCCTCATAGCCGTCCATCAGGTAGTCATTGTCCACCAACTTCTGCAGTTCCTGGGCCGCCGTCAGGAAGCCGGGGTTGTCGGCCAGCTTGCCGTTGCCGTAGGCGACGTCGAGCACACCTTCCTTGCCCACCGTGCGCTGGATCATGCGGTCCCACCAGTGGCAGGTGTAGTAGAAGGTCGGGCCGGAGAGGCAGATCGGCTTGATCCCGGTCTTGGTCTTGATGGTCTCGCACAGGGTCAGGAACTCGGGCCAGGTGCTGGCCGGCTGCACCCCGGCGTCGTCGAAGATCTTCTGGTTGTGCTGCATCAGGAACAGCACCAACTCAAACGGAACGCCGAAGCGCTTGCCCTTGGTCTTGCTTCCCTCGCGCATGTCGAAGTCCATCGAGTTGACCAGCGGCACGAAAGTGTCTCCCCACTTCTCACCGCTGGGCAGGACGTCGTTCATGTGCGGGGCCAGGTCGTACAGGTAGTCCTTGTCCGCCCATTCCCAGGTCGCCGGCGCCTGGTTGTTGAAGCGTCCAAAATCGACGTCCAGCGGGTCGCCGGCCTGCCAGCGCAGGACGCGCGCCGCATCGCTGGCGGTGTTGGCGAAGGTGTACTTGACCGTCGCTGAGGGGTAGTCTTTCGTGATTGCATCGCCGACGCTCTTGTGGAGGTCGAACCACGGCCCCTCCTCATAAAACGTCCCGACCTCTAACGAGCCTTCCAGCGTCTTGGCGGCCGGGGCCTGGGTGGCCGCCGGGGCCTGAGTGGCGGCCGGGGTGCAGGCCGCCGCTACTCCGCCTGCCGCCGCCACGCCAGCTGCTTTTAGAAATTGCCGCCGAGATAATGAATTGATCTTGCGCATACTAGTTTCTCCTTATTGTTTAGTAGCCGTTTGTTGATAGTAGCTCGTGCATTATTGGTTCAGACTAAGCGATTATTCCAAATATTTTAGACCTCCAAATCAGTAACTACCCTTACTTTGGGAGCATCCCCGCCAAAGCTTTGGCCATGCACTCCGGCCTTTTTTCTTCACCGCGATCAGGGTGTTACTCGAGCCCCGCGAAAAAGTTCACCTGACCTTCGTTAGTGTAAACCCAATTACCGCTTGAGTCAATTGTCTGTCTGCACTAATTTCTGCGGCACCAATACCAGAGTGCCAAAGACTACCCTTATTCATAAAGGTTGTAAATTCACCCCCGAAACACCCTCTAAATATCCTGACCTCAATAAAACACATTTCACTTTTGAGACTAAGAGCGGCCGGCGAAAGCATCGGCGATGACAGTACTCTCCGCACCCCGAAGCTCGTTACTAATTTGTAGTTGCCAGTTACTCGTCTTGCTTTCGCTTCACGATCTGGTGGCTTTTGAGGTTAAGTTGGCGGGCGGTGAGACCACCGTCAACGACCATTAATGAGCCCGTGACAAAGCCGGCTTCGTCGCTGGCAACATACGCGACCGCGGCAGCAATGTCGTCAGGACTGCCGAAGCGACCGATCGCAGTGGCGGAGCGGATTTCGTTCCAGATTTCGGCGTCCCAGCTTTCCGCATTCATTTCGTGCCAAATGGTGCCTGGACAGATAGCGTTAACACGAATTCCGTGTACTCCAAGTTCGAGGGCACAGGTTTGGGTCAAGTTGATGATGCCAGCCTTGCTTGCTCCATAGTCAGCGAGGGTGGCCTGACCCCGGGTGCCGTTGGTTGAGGCAATGTTGACGATTACACCGCCACGACCCTGAGCCACCATTTGTCGTCCAGCAATCTGACTGCACAGAAAAGTTCCACGTAAATTCGTATCCATAATTTGATCCCAATCAGCGTCCGTGATATCTAAAAAGGCACTAGCGCGCGCGATGCCAGCATTATTGACCATGACGTCGACTCGTCCCCAGCGGGCGACGACTCGGTTGATCATCGCTTGCACCTGATGCCGGTTGCCAACATCGGTGACGCTCCCCTCAATCTCGCCTTCAACGGCAAGTTCAGAAACTGTCTTATCGAGCAGTTCTTGGTTGATATCGCAGATCAGCACTCTACCGCCCTCACGGAGGAGTCGACGAGCAATCCCTTTGCCAATTCCTCGACCAGCTCCAGTGACGATACAAACTTTGCCTTCCATACGATTCATAGGTCAATTACTCCTTCTTTAGCAAACGCGGTAACGTTTGCCTTGCACTGTGTCGAGTTCGACACCTAGACCAAGCAGGTCTGACACTCTGCACCTTCCTGCTTTAGAACAAGCCGTTTTGCGGTGCTCTCAGTGGAAAGAGAGCTCACCAATGTCGCACGAGAAATGCTCCACGGCGATTGCGGTGGTGACAAAGCACAGTTTATCATCGCGGCGCCTCCAACCACAAGTTCAAAACTCAAAATATCATACAAGTGCCTTACCTATTCTGCAAGTGATGGGGTCTAGCGGTTCAAATTCCCCTACTCTTACCGCAGTAAAACGACAGCAGGTCGGTAGATCTGGTGCGTACTCGGGTCATCGGACCTTGCGCAATCCTTACGCTTACGTCTTAGACGCCAATAATAAAATTGGTTTTGCAAGCGACCACCACAAATGGCGCGCGATTGCTCGATCAGGACACTGACAGGTATCGTTTCAATGGCGGTGATCTTCATCGACTGCCTCCGGTGGCGTCAGAGAAGTCGCGGAGGGCGGTCGCGACAGCATCAATCGCGATCTCGAGAAAGCGGTGGCCGTGATCAGCAGTTGCGCGGTCGGGGCTATCTGAATAGCCGTCGATCTCCTGCCAGGAACCGTGGCGTTCGATGCGAACTGGCGGGTAGAAGCTGCGAGAATCGGTGGGTCCGACATCGTCGCGATGCGGCCGCGGTTCTTTCACCAGGTGTGGCTGGAGCGCGAGGACGATCGACGTTTCGAATGCTCCCGCGTGACCCGGGAGACGGCCGAGTTCGTGTGCGTTGCCTGCTACAAGCGCGTCCCACGCGGTCACCCAGTAGGAGGCGGCCGCGAGATCGGCAGGGCGCTTCAAGGCAAGATCGCGGACGACGAGCTGAACGAGTTCGTTGTTTCCGCCATGACCGTTGACGATGAAGACTCGCGTGAACCCACTCGTGATCAGGGATTCGACAAGATCTGTGATCAAACGGTAGTAGGTTTCGGTGCCGATCGACATCGTGCCGCCGAAGGCCAGGTGGTGACCAGAGGAGCCGAATGGAAGCGTCGGAGTGACGACGGCAGGGACGCCGGAGCGCACCGCTGCCTGACGCGCGATGTATTCGACCGCGAAGGTATCGGTGCCTGTTGGCATGTGCGGTCCGTGTTGTTCAGTGGCGCCGGTTGGCAGCAGCGCGATCGCGTTCGGAGCGACGGCATTCGCTTCGGCACGGGTCATTTCATTGAAAAGCAGGGGAGTCGCTACGCCCATTGCGTGAAGAATTCCTTCCAGTTCTCGTAGCTGATCCGGTCCTGGATTTCGGTTGAGATTTGCGGGAGGTTCGTGCCCTCGACTGGTTTATTGACATTCCGTAGACCATTGATCACATTAGTGATCGTCGCGGAGGGGAAGTCGGAACCGAGGAGCAATTTGTGTCCGATACCGTACTCTGTTGCGGTCACCATCGCCTGCCAGTAGCGCCAAGGGCGATAGTGGAGCGCAGAGATATCAGTGTAGACATTCGGGCACTTCCGGACGAGCACGACGAGGTCTTCTTCCCACGGATGACCGAGGTGGGCGATGATCATTTTGAGATCGGGGAAGTCCATGGCGATATCTTCGAGCTGGAGTGGCAACCCCCAATTAAGTTTCGATCGGCTCGGGAAGGTGGTGCCCTGGTGCCACATGATCGGTAAACCGAGCTGCTCACACTTCTTGAAAAGCGGCCAGTATTTGCGGTCCTGCGGATCGAAATGCTGATAGACCGGACCGAGTTTCAATCCCTTGAGTCCGAGGTCATTCACGCAGTAATCGAGTTGTTCCATATGGTCAGGTTGACTTGGGTCGACTGACGCCCAGCCTTCCATCTTGTCAGGGTGGAGTTTGACGTAATCGGCAATGACTTCGTTCGGAACCCAGACGCCAACTGCTCTTGCCTGGAGTCCGAAGACAACGACCTTGTCGGCAGGTTGGGAGACTTCCCAGTGCGTTTCGGGTTTCGAGTCGTAGCTGTGAAGATCGAGGTTGGCGGAATAGGCCTCGCCGCCCGAGTATTTGAGTTTGATCAACTTGGAGGCGAGCGCTTCTTCGGCGTATTGTTGCCCGACGTGATCCGGATACCACATCAAATGGGTGTGACAATCGACAATCGTTCGTCCCTGCGCGTCAGGCATAGTGTTCCTCGTTTCGTGGTCAGGCGGGTTCAACCCCGCACCATTCGATGATCAGACTTGCGAGTGTTTTGGTGAAGGGAATCAGGTGTTCATCAATCAGGATCGACTCGTTCGGTTCGTGCGCACCACCTGGTCCACCCCAGTGACTAGCGCCCATCGCGACAGTCGGCATAGGTCTGGGTGAGTACAGCAGAAACTGAAAGAGATCGCTCATTGGCATGCCGGTGAGGCGTGGTTCCTGACCGGTCGCACGGGTGAAACTCTTGGCCACGGAGCCGACAAAGGGTTCCGTAGGATCGATAGCGGAAGGCGGCATCACCCGGCCGACCGCAGTGATGCGCGGGGGTAGTAGGGCGTCGCCGAAGCGAGCTGCGACCCCGGTAACCAGAGTATTGATGCGAGCCTGAATCCCCTCGATCGATTCGCCGGGGAGTACGTAGGCGGAGACGTGAAGCCGACCTGCACCTGGGTTCGAGTGGTCGTACGAGCCTGCCTGAAAGAGGCTGATCCGAACCGCGTAGTCTGGCCAAGCCGTTTCCGCATATCTGGGGTCGCCGGCGAATTCTGCCCTGCGTTGCGAAGCGAAGACCTGCATTTCCTGATGGAGGGCAGGCATCACCTCCATGATCCGGTCGATTGTCACCCCGGCACTGTCGGGGTTGTATTGGACTTCGATTTCCAAGTTGATTCCACCGAGTTGGGCGATGTGGATTTCCATGCCCAGACCGTCGGTGTAGACACTCGCGTCCGCGACGTGAGGGCGAAGAAGCGTGGCGAGTGTGCCATTGGCTCCGGCGCTCTCCTCGTCGACTACTGAGGCGAGAATGACATCTCCTTTTGGTCGGAGACCGGCTCGCTCCAGGCAAAGTAGTGCCATAGTTTGCGCGGCGATCCCGCTCTTGTCGTCGGCCGCACCGCGACCAACGAGGGCGCCATCTTCGATGGTCGGATTGAATGGGCCGTGTCGCCAGAGTTCGTGTGGTCCCGCCGGCACGACATCGACGTGGGCGAGAAGGAGCAAGCTCCGGCCATCGCCGGAACCGCGACGAGTGACGACGACGTTCGGGCGGTCGGTCAAGTCGGAACCGGGCCACCAGCCAGGGTTGGAATTTATCCCGGGGACTTCGTCCGGGCGGAAGACATCGACATCAAAGCCGTTTGTCCGGTAGTAGCGCTCAAGCCATTGCTGACATTCAAGTTCGTCGCCGTGCGGACGCCGGTTGACGCTTGGAAAGCGGACGAGATCCGAGAGAAAGGTGACGATCTCGTCGCGGCAGCGATCAATTTCGACGTGAACCAGTGCGTGTGGATCGGCAGTCATGCGGCACCTCCGGTTTTGATGATTTTGCGGGATTCTCTGCAGCGGTGGCAGGCAGGATCGGCACAGAGCAGCTCATCCGGTTTCTCTGTGAGCATCTCGACGACTGTTTCGACGAGTACCTGTCCACGCATAAGCTGGATCAAGGCATCACCTAAGATGCCGTCGCGGATTGCTCCTCGCTGCCGCATCGGGCGTTCGACTGCGCCGAATGCCTTGCTGCAACCAGAGGGATGGATAATCGGCACTGTGACATCGCCGGATGGCGTCACGACGGTCGCCTCGGTTGGGCTATCGGCAAAGAAGGGGACATCGAGGTACGGAACCGCAGCGTGAATTTCGCCAACATGAATTGTCGAATTCGCGCTGTGACCGACGCCGATCAGCAGGACCCAATCGTTGCGGGCGACCATCTGGTCCATTGGTGAGTTGAATCCGCAAGCCGCTTTCAGATGATGGCCCTCAACAATTCTGGCGGCGTCGGCCCCGATCGAGGCGGCCGAGTGGGTCGGGTGCCAGGAGCGATGGGCGTCTCCGCGATTGCGGATCGTTTCGGTCAGGCGACCGGTGAGACTCGGTTCCGTGAGCGGGTCGAAGCGAGTAGAAAAGTAGGTGTAGGTCGGGGCGAGAAGCGTACCGCCCTCGCCGATGACATCCAAGATTGCATCAACGACAGTAGCCGCACCACCATCGACGGGTCCGAGGGCACGGAGTGAGCTGTGCACGACAATCGAATCGCCTTCGCCGACACCAAGTCGGCGGAGACGATCAGCGAGGTCGCGGCGGGAACGGGGGGTCGCGGTCATTGCGGACCCTTCGATTTCAGGACGTGCCTCTGTGCCTCACGGTCCTTGGGTGCGGGCGGGGTCAGTGGTGAACGGACTTCGCCGCCAGTCAAACCGACCATCGTCATCGCTTCCTTTACTACGGTAATGTGGTAGCCCTTCTTGCGCTTGCGGAGTTTCGCCACGGGGACGGATCGAGCCCGCGACGATACGATGGAGTTCCGGCCAATCACCATCGGAAACATTAGTTAGTATGTGACTCATGGGTCTCTCCTTTGGTAACGTCTAATTAAATTCCCCATCCATAATTTTTCCACTTGAAAACAAAACGTCCGCGCCAGCGACGTCTCCAAATTCTCACACACCACTTGATACGCCGCACTCCGTTCCTGCCGCCGGGGTTGATACACTGCGGCCCGCTTCAGTCGATGAATCAGCTGGTGGGACTGTCCGCACCAGCGAATTAGACGTCAGCGGTCATTCGCATCTTTGCCTTGTTCCCCGCCCACGCATACTCGATAAACTTGTCGGACATGTGATCCGGATACCACATCAAGTTGGTGTGCGTATCGAATAGCATCTGTTACTCTGTAAATCGCCGAACTACGTTTGCCGTGATCTGGGAGACGCCAGCGTCGACCAAGAGCGAGCTGGGCCAGCAGATGGATCCGACCGAGAAGACGGCTCCGCCGTTCCCTGGTTGGTGGATCACCATCTCAGCGCCGCCGTTGTCTGGATTCAGACCGCGCGCCAAGAGACAGGTATTGGCGGGGGAGCTGCGCGAAATCTTGTCCGTTTCGTGCCCCGATGCTCCGCCAGGGATCCGCTCGTGCAGCGACTTCTTGCCAAATAGGTCACCATTTCTCAAACCGGTATTCGCGTATACCCAGTGACTGTCATCCAACACCTGGTAAGGAGCCGCCGTCATAACGCCCCGGTGGTCGAAAACCACTCCCAGCAGGTTCGCTTCCGACTCCACCCGCATGTGGAACCGGCTCTCGAGTCGGCCCTCCGAGGCACGCAGCAAATGGTCGTCGCCGTTGCGATAGATACAAGTCTGTTCGTCCAAGAACTCCACGTCGCAGTTCAGGCCGTTCCCACCCAGATACATCAGCCGTCCGCCCCGCTCGAACACCCACGACTTCACCCGGTAATACATTTGGCGGGACCAATACTCGGGGTGCGCGCTGATCATCAGCAGCTTGTAGGCATCCAGATCGAGGGTCCCGGTGTGGAGCTGCGTCTCCGAATACAGGTCGTAGTCGAACCCCTCACGCTCCATCCAACCGAACAGCCGCCACTCCGCGGGGGCGACGTGGGACGCCGCTCGGCCCTCAATCGGATCGCCAATCCGCACCTCCTCGGGGATGTGGTTGATCCACTCGGGGCGGTCAAACGAGAGCGGCGCGTAATCATCCCGGTTGTAGTTCAGGTGTTCCGGATCCGTATATCTCCGCAGCTCCAACCGCGAATTGCCGGTCGGGGTCGGGGGGAGGCCCTCCGGATGGTTGTAATTGCTGCGGCCACCGAAGGCGTTGTAGGCATTCCAGTTTATGTTCGCCGCCAGGACGGCGATGCGGGCGCGCGGCTTGGCCGGGGCCACAATCCAGGGAAATGAAAAAAAGCTTCCCGATTCCCCTCTGGCGTGAAAATAGTACAGGCCGGATCGCTCCGGTGCGGTGATGAACTGCTTGTGGTGTGGGCTACTGTAGCCGGACTTGTTCCACTGCACCCCAGTCCGAGTATAGTCCCCGTCGGGGGTGATCTGCACCGTGGCCCGCGGCCCATGCTCATCGAACCAGCCGATGTTCCGCACGAACTCTTTCTCGTAGCCGTAGCGCCACAGCTCGAGCTTGTACGCTTCCGGCGAATGAACCCGAAATTCGGACTGCTCCCCGGAGCGCACACACTTGGGCCACATATAACCCAGTATGCTGTCCTTGAGGAGGCGAAACTGATACGGCTCTTCTTCCTTAACCGTGATATCCACGCTCTTGGAGCCGAAACCAGAGTGCGTGAGGGTAACGCGATATGGCCCGGGCTTCACATCCGCGTAGACGGACCCGCTGGCGCGGGAGCGCGCCTCCACGGATCCTACCTCGTTCACAAACTCCAGGGCCACCCCACACAAGGCAAGGTACCGCTCGTCGCTCACATAGCCAACTAGCATGCTCATCGCCCCGGCCACCGTTCCCGGGCCAGCCCGGGGCTGTCGACCCGGAATTGAACGAGACGCGTGGGCTTCCACCACTTTAAGGATACCATGCGGCCGTCTGGCCCGCCAAAACAGAGGTTGCTCGGTATGGAACCGAGAACCGAGATCTCCTTCAGCACCTGGCCCTCCGGGGACATCTTCACCACCGAACCTTTTCCATGCCGGGTGATATGAAGGTTCCCATCCTCGTCGCATCGCATCCCATCAAAGCCGTAGTCCGGGAACTGCTTCAGGAGCCGCTTATTGGACAGCATTCGCTCCGGCGTGATCGAGAATGCCCAGACGGTGCGCTGCACGCTCTCATTGACGTAGAGCGTCTTCCCATCCGGAATCACCTAAATCCAATCGTGGTGCCCATGCCACTCGCCAGCTTGGTGGTCTTCCCATTCTTGTCCACGCGCCAGAGCTGGCCCGTGCTTTGCTCCCAATTCGGATCGCTCGCGTAGATCGTTCCATCCGCCGCGATCGCGAGGTCATTCGGCTGTTTATAGTCGCATTGTGGGCATGAACGGAAATTATCCGCGTCATCGGACCGACCTGCAGCACGTTGTGATTGGTGTAATCAGCGATATATATAAACCCCTTGGGGTCGAAGACGATCCCATTCCCGATGCTGCCATTAGACAGCTCGATAAACTGCTCCGCTTTGCCCTCGGGAGTCACCTTCCCGATCGTATGTTGTTTGGCAAAGTTCATCGCGTAGACGTTGCCCGCGCGGTCACAGTTGGGTCCCTCGATCCCCGTGTAAAACCCCCACCGCGGTCAGCTGCTTGGCGACGAAAAGCGGCTCATTAGCCGCGTTTGCAATCAGGCTGCAAATAATCAAACTCCATGCTCCTATCGAAGCCACTGTTCAACCTCTCCAACTTGGATTTCCCGAATGACCAGATCCGGGGATGCCACTATCTGCAAACAAACTTTGAACCGGTCTCACTTTGCTTCATCCCTGTTGAGGATCCCAGCTTCCGCCAGACTGGTCGCTGGCGAACCTCGATCAAACCAGCATATCAACCTCTTTGGATCTACACTAGCCAGTGCCTGCTCAACCTCCGTCGCCAACGGCCCAAATCAAGCCTTCAATACTCAAGTAAGTAGCATTTGATTTGTCCGCGCCTCACCGGCAGATAGGAAATTCAAAGACCTAGCATACGCAGACTGTAAGCGCTGAGACCAAAATTGTCAAGTCCAACTTTGCGCGTGACTTCACCCCCAAAACCATCTAATGGCAATAGGCAATATTAACTCAATCTTATTCGAAACTCCGAGAGACGTGGCTTTGGATTCACCGCCCTAGCACTTCTGCCAATGCCGCCAGATCGTCCACCATCACGCCATCCGCACCGTAGGCTAACATCAACCGCATCGTGAGGGGATGTTCAATGGCCCCGAACCAGATGTAAACCCGCTGCCCACGCGCGTGGGCGGCGCGCAC
>SXGT01842583.1_pt1 | contig 14995 bp, 9 predicted proteins | sample 3176221 | NCBI WGS metagenome assembly SXGT01 (sample SAMN11356862, study PRJNA531348) | freshwater metagenome | isolation source: freshwater sample F1-120 | place: China: Fuxian Lake, Yuxi | collected 2017-12-25
GACCTGCGGATCAGAGGTGCGAACCTGGTCGAACGATTCTCCAATCACGTCGACACCTTCAGTCATGAGGTATGCGCGCACCATCGCCGGCCACGTGACAAACTCTGCCCCAGTGCACTCGGGCAACTGACCAATGGCGCGTGCGTCGGTGATGAACTCGTCCCAGGTCCAGTCGGCACTGGGAGCGGGAATTCCAGCCCGCGTGAAGAGGTCTTTGTTCCAGTAGAAACCGACAGTCGTGAAATCCTTCGGAATCCCGTACAGGGCGCCGCGACCCGTTCGCGCGCCGTCGTAGCGAAAGGCATCCACGGTTGCCGGGTAAAAGTCATCGATGTTGAGTCGCCCTTGCGCCTGCGCGCGCTGGTCCTCTGCCAGAAATGCATCGAGTGGAGCGAGCAGTCCTAGCGACACGAACGCAGGAACGCGCTCAGATCCGACATAAAAAAGATCGGGAGGATCGCCAGAAGCCATCATCGTCTGAAGCTTCGTGTAGAAACTTCCCGCATCTCCTGGGTTGATGCGGCGCACGCGAATCGTCGGATGGTCGCGCTCGAATGTGCGCAGCGCATCCTCAACAATCTGATCTTCTTCCTGTCCTCCCTCACCGGACCAGTGCATCACGACGAGCTCAGTGCGAGAGTCGCGCGCCCAGAATCGGCGAACCTCACGAAGTGCGACTGTGACGAATGCCCAGAGCACGACCGCGCAGGTCGCTGCGAGCAACAGTGCACGAATCCACCCTGCGATCCGTTGAATCATGCGCTGGCAAGCATAGGTCGGCGGGTGGGATGGCGTGTGTGGCGTGACCGTTCGATCTACTCTGCTCCATGATGTCCGTGCTTCACACACCGCATTGCGCACCGCTCGTGTCAGCGCTCGGGTTGGCGCTGATGTTGTGTGGTACCTCCGCGCGCGGCCAAAGTGAGTGGCCCCCGCGCGAACCACGCATCTCGGCTTCGCTCTCGTCGGAGCGCGTTGAGTGCCCGTCGAGTGTCGAAGTGCGAGCTCTTCCTTCGGGCGCGTTCGACTGCCTGTTCTCGTATCAGCCAGCGTCCGCAGTGACAAGGGTCAACCTGGCCGGTGATTTCAATGGTTGGAGCACGAGCGCGACCCCGATGAGCCGCGGTGATGATGGAGTGTGGCGCGCATCGATGCAACTTGCCGCTGGAGAACGGCTTTACAAGTTCGTTCTTGACGGTGCGGTGTGGAAAGACGATCCGCGCAATCAACGCCGTGTCGATGATGGCAACGGTGGTAGCAACAGCGTGCTTCGGCTTGGAGCAGACGCGAACCTCGACGGCATTCGGGTTCGAGTTGGAGATGGACGAATCGAAGGTGGGGGAGTGCTGCACGATCCGTCGAAGGCGGCGTGCCTTCAGAAATTGCCAGACGGACGATTGCTCGTGCGCGTGCGGACCCTGCGAGGAGATCTTGAATCGGTCGAGTTTGCAGCGCGCGGCCGGGCACGCGTTGCGATGCGCGACTCTGGGAGCGACGAGTTGTTCTCGTGGTGGGAACTCGCGGTGCCTGCGCCAACAACCGCCGTTGCCTATACCTTTCTCTTTCGCGATGGAACCACACGATTGAGCGACGCGCGCATTTACTCCCTCGAGAACCCTTCCGACGCACTCTTTACGACTCCAGCGTGGCCCAAGAACGCGATTTGGTATCAGGTCATGCTCGAGCGTTTTCGCGATGGTGACCCTTCGAACAATCCACAACCCTGCCGTCCGTGGACGAGCGAGTGGTACACCCCAAGCGCATGGGAACTCGAAAGCGGGCAGAGTTTCTTCAACTGGTATGTCTTTTCGCGCCACTACGGCGGCGATCTCGCGGGATTGAAGGAGCGCCTTGCCTACCTGAAGGACCTCGGCATCAATGCGATCTACCTGAATCCAATCTTTCAAGCGACGACACACCACAAGTACAACGCGACGAGCTTCATTCATGTGGATGAGTGCTTTGGAACGCGCGGTGACTACGCACAGGCCGAGGCGGTCGAGGATGTTCGTGACCCAGCAACGTGGACATGGACTCCAACAGACCGTCTCTTTCTTGAGGTGATTCGAGAGGCGAAAGGGCAGGGAATCCGCGTGATTCTCGATGGCGTGTTCAACCATGTCGGCACGGGGCATCCCGCATTCCGTGACCTGAGGTCGCGCGGTCAGTCAAGCGTCTTTCGTGATTGGTTCAGCGTGCGGTCGTGGGACCCGTTCGAGTACGACGGATGGGCTGGATTCGCTGAGCTTCCAGTGTTTCGCAAGAACGACCATGGGTTTCATTGTGACGAAGTGAAACAACATATCTTCAACATCACCCGCCGATGGATGGATCCCAACGGTGACGGCGATCCATCCGATGGCATTGATGGATGGCGCCTTGATGTTCCCAACGAGATCGCCATGCCGTTTTGGTACGAGTGGCGAGCGCTTGTGAAGTCGATCAATCCCGACGCATACATCGTTGGCGAAATCTGGAAGCGTGCCGATGCATGGCTCGACGGTCGTTCGTTCGATGCCGTCATGAACTACCCGTTTGCCGAAACGATGCTTCATTGGGTTCGTGACAAGCAGCACAAAATCACCCCAAGCGAAATGGATCGCCGACTCGCCGAGTTGCGACACGCCTACCCCGCGCAAGCGACCTATGTGCTACAGAACCTCGTCGACAGCCACGACACAGATCGACTTGTGTCGAAGATGCGGCACCCTGACTGGGAATATGACAAGGGAAATCGTGAACAAGAGAACAGTTCGTATCAGGGCGGGAAGCCCTCAGCAGCCGAGTACCAGCGCGCGCGCCTCGTCGCGTTGGCACAGATGGTGTATGTGGGCGCTCCGATGGTGTATTACGGTGACGAAGTGGGAATGTGGGGGGCGGACGATCCGACCAATCGAAAGCCGATGCTCTGGAAGGACCTTGAGCCATACGAGCATCCACTCGAGAACACAGTCGATGACTCGCACCATGCTTGGTACAAGCGAGTGATCGCGCTGCGGAACGCGCACCCAGCACTTCGTGAGGGGGCGTTTGAGACACTGCATTGCGACGATGCGCAAGATGTCTGGGTCTTTGAACGTTCTGGCGGGGGTGAGCAGATCGTGGTTGCGCTCAATGCTTCCGAGCGCGAAGCAAACATCGATCTCTCAAAGTCAGCCGTTGGATCTCGCGCTGGACGCTGGCGCACCGTCTTTGGTGGCGAAGGCGCAGCAGTCGCCGATGACGCCTTCCCGCGCATTTCAGTCCCAGCGCTCAGTGGTCGCGTCTGGGTGCTCGACGAATGAACGGGGGCAGCAATCCAGTGATGTCTCGTCGTGCCGCTGGGGTGCTCTGTCACCTCTCGAGCCTGACTGGTCCGTGCGCTGTCGGTGACATGGGAGATGGTGCAGTGGAGTTTGTTGAGTGGTGCTCGAGCGCGGGGCTCTCGTGGTGGCAAATGCTGCCGGTCGGCCCACTTGGTCCAGGGAATTCTCCCTATGCAAGCACGTCGAGTTTCGCGGGTGAGCCGCTCTTCATCGCGCTTGAGGGGTTACGAGATGATGGTCTGCTTGCTGCGCGTGATGTGCGAGAGTCTGCGGAAGCAGCTCGGCGGTACACGAGCACAACCGTTCGCCGCGCCAGCACGCGATCACGGGCAGACTTCGAGGCGGCGCGTCGTTGCAAAGAACCGGCGTTCCTTCGCGCCTTCGAGTCATTTCGGGCGAGCCGCGGATTCGAGAGCGCTTCGTACGCAGCGTTCGAAGTGCGCGAGCGATTCTGGCTCGCCGGATGGCGCGCATTTCACAAAGACTCGCTCGGGTACCACGCATTTCTTCAGTTCATGTTTGATAAACAGTGGCGCCGCTTGCGTCATGTGGCTTCTCGTCACGGGGTCCAGCTACTCGGAGATCTTCCGCTGTTCGTGACCCTCGAGAGCGCTGATGTCGCAGAGCATCCCGAACTCTTTCGACTGAGTCGCACGGGAAACCCTGAGGTGCTGACGGGAGTTCCGCCGGATTGTTTCTCACGCGATGGGCAATTGTGGGGGCACCCGCACTATCGCTGGCGCGCGCACCGTGCCGATGGGTTTCGCTGGTGGACAGAGCGCATTGCTGCGACGCTTCGACGATTTGACGCAGTCCGTATTGATCACTTCGTTGGATTTCACCACGCGTACGAGATCCCAGCGGGGGCGCGCACCGCACGAACTGGAACATGGGTACGACAGCCAGGATCTGAGGTGCTCGCTGCGACGACGCGCTCGATCGGACCGCTCGCTTTGATCGCCGAGGATCTCGGTGCTGTAACCCCTGAGGTCGTCCGCCTTCGCACGACCTTCAACCTTCCAGGAATGAAAGTGTTGCAACACGCGTTCGGCTGCGATGATTCTGGCGAGTTGCCTCACCGACACGAAGTGCAGAGCGTGGTCTACCCAGCAACTCACGACAATGACACGACTCGTGGATGGTGCAAAGCGCTCGGGGCCTCATCGCGCCAGCGATTTCGGTCCTACTGTGGTGGGGACGCCATGCGATCGCCTCACGAAGCGATCGCACGCATGGCGTATGGCTCTCCGGCGCAACTTGCGATCATTCCTATGCAGGATGTCCTGGGATTGGGTCGAGAGGCTCGCATGAACCGGCCTGGGAATCCGCGCGGTCAATGGCGTTGGCGGCTCGCGAGCAATTGGCAGGCACAGGGATCGAAATGTGCCCAGAAACTTCGCGCTCTGGCACTGATCACTGGGCGCATTCCTTCGCGCTGACCCCATCGATTTGGTAGAAATGCGTGGCTCATGCCACGCGCCCAACGCATCCAATCGATTGGGGTTGATGAGCTCATCAGCCACCTGCGCGACTTGGCGTCAAACCTCTGGTGGTCATGGAATGAGGAAGGATGGTCGGTCTTTCAAACGCTCGAGCCGAACGAGTGGCGAGCGACAAACCACTCGCCGCTTGGGACGCTCGAGCGCACATCGCCAGCCCGCATTGCAGCGCTCGCGTGCGATCCAATCTTCGTGAAACGGGTCTATGACGGACTCGCCGCGCGCGCGGCGTATCTCGGCGAGCGCGCGTGGTTTCAGCGCGGGGCCTTGGCCACGATGCGCGGACTTCGGATTGGCTACTTCTGCAGTGAGTATGGGTTGCACGAGTCGATCCAGCAGTACGCGGGAGGGCTTGGCATTCTCGCAGGCGATCACCTCAAGAGCGCCTCCGATCTGGGCATCCCCCTCGTCGCCGTAGGGCTGGCATACCGCCATGGCTACTACATCCAGCAACTCGCTCGCGATGGGTCAACGGTCGTGCTCTACCCCGACTATGACTTTGCGAGGTGGGGGATCGAAGACACGCGCGTCACGATCGGCTGTCCGATCGGCCAGCGAATCGTCACAGCTCGCGTGATGCGTCTGTGGGTTGGACGCGTTCCGCTTTATCTGCTGGACACCGACCTCAAAGCCAATGCTCCAGAGGATCGCAAACTCACCGAAGGTCTTTACAAGGGTGAGCCGCACCTGCGCCTTCGCCAGCAGATTCTCTTGGGGGTCGGTGGCATGTTGGCGCTGAAGGCGCTCGGAGAGAAAGTCACGGTGTTGCATCTCAACGAGGGCCACGCCGCGTTCGCTGCACTTCAGCGCGCACTCGAGCTGCACGCCGTAGGACGTCCGATGCAAGAGGCGATCGATGCAGCGCGCCGCGCGACCGTCTTCACCACGCACACGCCCGTTCCAGCGGGTCATGACAGGTACGACCAGGCGCTCATCGCTGAAGAACTCGCTCCACTTGCGCAGCGCGCAGGACTGTCGAGCGTCGAGTTCGCAGACCTCGGTCGAATCAAGCCTGGTGATTCAACCGAATCATTCTGCATGACGGTGCTCGCGCTTCGCCTCGCACAGCGAGTCAATGGAGTGTCGAAACTGCACGGTGAGGTAAGCCGTGAAATGTGGAAGCAGTTCTACGGCGTCGCGGCGAACAAGGTGCCAATTGGCTCAATCACCAATGGAGTGCATATCAAGACGTGGATTGACCCTGACGCCGAGAGATTTTGGCGTGGCGCGTGCGGACTTCGTCTCTCGAAGCAAGCTCCCAAAGGCACGGGGTGGCGCCACGCTGAATCATGTAACCCAACCGAGTTCTGGCAACTGCGCGCGCGGCTTCGAAGTCGGCTCGTGCACTTCGTCCGTGATCGCCTCGCGATGCAGGCCAAGCGCCGAGGTGAAGGGCAATCGGCGGTTGCAGCGACCTACTCACTGCTTCGCGATGATGTGCTCACGATTGGATTCGCTCGGCGGTTTGCGACGTACAAGCGTGCACCGCTGATCTTTCACGACGCCGATCGTCTTGCCGCGCTGCTTGCGCGAAGCGATCGTCCAGTGCAATTGATCTTTGCCGGAAAGGCGCATCCTCGCGATGAAGGCGGGCAGCAATTCGCGCAGCAGATTTTTCAAATGAGCCGAGATCGGCGATTCGCTGGTCGAGTGGCGTTCATCGAGGAGTACGACATGCACGTCGGAAGGATGTTGACCTCCGGCTGCGATCTGTGGCTGAACACTCCAATTCGCCCCTACGAAGCGAGCGGCACGAGCGGAATGAAGCCTCCGCTGCACGGCGGCCTCAATTGCTCGATCCTTGATGGGTGGTGGCCCGAAGCAATGGATGGCATCAACGGATGGAGCATCGCATCGGCTCCCGAGTCCGACGATCCCGTCGCACGAGATCGTGCAGACTCGTGCAGCCTCTACGCGCTGCTCGAAGATTCGATCGTGCCGCAGTACTACCAGCAGGATGCGCAGGGAGTCCCACACGGTTGGATCGCGCGTGCGCTGCATGGTGCTGCGACGATTCCTTCAGTCTTCAATTCGCACCGAATGGTTGCGGAGTACACGCGCAAGGCGTACATGCCGGCGTTCCAGATCCGCGGCAGTTGAATCACGGCGTCGTTGTTGGCTGCGCAGAAGGCACTGGTGGGGTGCCCGGCTGAGGCGTGCTTGCAGGCGCGAGGTTGGGATCGGCTGCGGTTTGGTCCTTCAGCCATTCGATCTCTTCTTGGATCGCTTCGCGCTGATCAGGGAGCGCGAGCGCCAGTGCACGATCAAGCGATCGCATCGCGAGGTCGCCTTGGCCACCGCGTGCCTGAACATGCGAGAGGGCGACATACGCCAGCGCTTCCTTTTGTTTAGATAGTGCGATTGCCTTGAGCGCGGCGAGCGTCGCTCGCGAAATGTCTGGCTTCAAGAAAAGCGGAGATGCAAGCATCTTGGCGACTTCGGCTGCGACGAACCAATCCTGCGACTTCTCTAAGAGCTCATCGCAAGCGCGAAGTGCCGCATCTGATTTTCCTGCTTGCTGCAGCACTCCGACGCGCAAGAGCGCCCCCTCTCGAGCGAGCGTCGGATCGCTGTCTCGCTCCATCTCATCAAGGATCAAGAGCATGCCATCGAAATCGCGTCGATCAAGGAGTGTGTTCAGGCGCTGCTCGAACGCTCCCGCACGCTTCGTAGTCGCCGCGTCGCGATCATGCGAGTCTTTCCTTCCCGTTGGAGTCCACGATCCATTGAGCACCGAGATCACCACTGGTTCGACCTCGCGCGGAGTTCCGATCCACAGAACCTTCCCCCCCTTGGCGACAAAGACCGTTGGAAGTGATGTCTGCCACGAGGCAGTCATGAATTGTTGGAATGTGCTTCGATCTGGATCACACCCCACGGGAATGGTGACGGCCGATTTGTATGCAGGCGATTCGATCAGAGGGCGAACTCCATCGGCGGGCTCGCTTGTCATTGCGACCACGATCACCCCCTTGTCGCGATAGGTCTCGGCCAGTCGCGAAAGACGGGGAAGTGCCTCGCGCGCTGGGGTAATGTTCGAAGCCCAAAACACGAACACGAAGAGTGTGTTCGGATCGGAAAAATTCGGCGCGGAGCCATTGATCCACTGTTCGACATCGGGAATCGGCATGGGGGAATCAAACGACAGGGGGGGGCGAGCGGCGCTGCGCTTGGTTTCGCGCTCGTCAGCCGGTCCCCCAGGCGGAGCAACGCGCGCCCCCGTGCCATCTTGTGCGATCGAGAGAGCGAGTGTCGTCAGAAGTGCGAACAGCATGCCAACCAAGGTACCGCACCAGCACCATCGAGCTCTCTTGAATCGAATAGAGTCATCCTCATGACTCGGGCGAATCGCATGATTCGGTGGCGTGCTCCACTAATCGACATCTTCACGCTCTGCGCACTTGCATTCGCGATCATTGTGACGGTGCGTCCTGAGTTGATTGGACTCGTTCACGCGGCGACGGGCACCGCCACGAGCCCTATCGAGGTCGCACGAGTTTCGTGGCATGTCTTGCCAGCGATCCTTGGCGTCACTCTTGCATGCGCCTTCCGCGCCTCGTCGCAGGCCGATGTGATCGCGCACCACGTGCAGGAACCATATGGGACTCTCGTGTTGACGCTGTCGGCCGTGACGATCGAAGTTGCCCTCGTCATCGGAATCATGGTTGGTGGCCATGCAGGCCACCATGTCGCGCGTGACACGATGTTTGCAGTGATCATGCTGATCCTGAATGGCCTCATCGGATTCGCCCTCGTGATGGGAGGTTTGCGCAGGCGCGAGCAGACCTTCAACTCAAGGTCTGCATCGGCATTTCTCGCGATGATTGCCGCGCTGTCGCTCATCGGGCTCGTCATGCCGCGACTTACCGTCTCGCGCCCGGGTGGTTACATGTCCGAGCAGATGGAACTCTTCGTCGCCTGTGCGTCCCTTGGAATCTATCTGGCGTTTCTCGCGCTTCAATCCTCATCGCATCGAGAGTTCTTTATTGATCGCTCGGGTGATGACCATCCATCCATGAAGTCATCGCAGTCGAAGTCCGCTGCCGCGCCTCAATCGGCGCGCTGGTTTATGGCGCGAGCGGTGACGAGGCTGATTGTTCCACTCGTGGCAGTGGTGCTGCTCGCCGAGTCGCTCGGTGAGTTGCTCGTCGAGTTTCTGACGAGCCATTACCTGCCAACGGCGCTTGAGGGAGTCGCGGTGGCATTTCTCATCATGCTTCCCGAGGGAATCGCGGCAACACGCGCCGCGTGGGGTTCAAACCTTCAGCGGACAATCAACCTGCTTCACGGCAGCGCGCTGAGCACGATCGGCCTGACGATTCCTGCGGTGCTGTTTGTTTCACTGCTGATCGGACTGCCTGTCGAACTTGGGCTCGAACCGCCGCAGATCGCCCTTCTCGCAGGCACGATCATCGTTTCGATGCTTCATCTCTCGCTCGGGCGGGCGAACCTGATGCAGGGAATGGTCCACTTGATGTTCTTCACGATGTGGATCGCGCTGCTGTTGGATTGAGGCGAGTCGCGCTCCACGCAAGGAATCAGTTCGATGCGGGAGGAGTCGCTGTCGCCTCATCCGGCGTGCCACCAAACGCAGCCTGCCGCGGAGTCATGCCTGCGGGGACTCGAGCACGGCCAGTGTCAACTGCGGCCTCCACAAAGTGGGCCACCATCCCATCGGCACTCGCGGTTCCATGCGCTGCGGCGACCGCGTCGTAACAGCGCTTGATCGCCCACGCGGAAGAGTTCCATCCAGTCGGGTGTGCGGTCGATCGAATCGCATCAAGAAAGAGTTCTGTGTTTTCGAGATAGGTCGTGTGGCGCGGCATGACCTCTCCATCGTGCGAGTAACACCCTCGATACGAAAACCAAGCACAAATCGGCGTCGCCGATCCCTGAGTCATCTGCGTGCGGCGTCCGCACAGAATCATGACGAATGTCTCCTGTTCAACCGTGCAGAGGTACGCGATGCCGTCGATCGACTCAACGAGTGTCGTCGGCGTCCCCGCCGCGTCAAGTTCATCGCTCGAACTTGTGCGCTGAGCAATCGCACTCGAGATAATCCGCTCGCCCGCGGGGGTCTCAGGAAGCGCGTCGTCATGATCAGCGGCGTACTTCAGAATCGCCGCGTGCGCGGCGGGAATCTCGTCCTGCAGCCTCGAGGGCAGAACAATCCCTGGTGGCAGCGCCGAGGGGGTGGCGCAACCAGCCACCGAAGCGAAGAGCACAACCTGTTGCAGGGTGCGATACGTTCCGCGACGAGCCGCTTGTTCCATGAGCGCACTGTAGCGACTTCATCGCCACCGACCACGAGCTGCTACGACTCTGCGCGAGCGACCTCCGGGGTCGCGCGCGTTGCCCACGCATGCAAGTCGGGAATCGCATCGACATCGATCTGCACAACTTCTCCGCGGCGCGGGGGTCCGACCGTTGGAAACTTTGCAGTGATGCAGGCGCTCCGAACCCGCGAGAGTGGTATGTACACAATCGCACCGAACTGAGCGAACTCAACCATCACCCCTTCTGCGGTGACGCCGACAAGCAACCCGGCGAGCGCCGCCTCTCCGTCGTGCGCGTCATCGTGGGAGACAACGTGAATTGTCATGTGGAGGACGCGATAGAGCAGATGGTGAATCGACTCTCCTGGCCTCGTACCGTGGCGTGGATCGACCCGCGTGCCTTCGTGTTCTCGCGGAACGCTTGGTGTGACCGGTGGGGCGGCTGCCGCCACAAGCAGTCCTGGGATCGCGGTAGCGCTGATCCAGTCATCGCGCCCAGCTTGTTGCACGGTCGACTCTGCGGTGAGCCGCTTCTTGACGACTTCTTCGCGCAATCCATCGGCGAGCAACCATCCAGAGATGAACTCGCCACTCTTGAATCGGTACTTCACGCCCACGACTGCCTCCTCTCGCACACTGGTGCGAAGTGGTGAACCGCGATACATGGAAACCTACGAGCGACGCGCCGTCGCCCTTCCATGTCATCCTATCTCGACGCAGGAGTCGGCGCGATAAAGATGTAGAGCAATTACACTCGCGCGAGAAGTATCCCGGTAGCTCAGTTGGATAGAGCAGCAGATTTCTAATCTGCAGGTCGGTGGTTCGATTCCACCCCGGGATGTTGCGGTGGATGCGGCTTCGGCTACGAGACCCGAAGCCCTCGGATGTACGCACCGAGTGCTTCCTGCTGCGTGGTGAGAAGAGTGCGCAAGTGCGCATCTTCAGTTCGGATCGCTTCGAGCCGACTTTCTTGCTCGTCGAATTTGGCGAGATATCGTCGGTAGACGTCCGTATCGTGGCTGATCGAACTCATGTTTTGCCGGATGCGATTCTGGTCGCCGTCGATCGCCTGTCGTTCTTGCTCGAGGCGTGCGATCTGAGCCGTTGTCGCATTGATCACTCCCTGCAGTTCGCCTGCGCGCTTGATCGCAGCAACCACCTCTGCCGATGCAACCCCGTTGCTGGCGTAGTGCAGCAGCGTCGGCATGTCATAGCCAACAACCGCGAGGTGCTGCAGGGCGGTCCGTTCTTGCGTGACGACCAGAGTCCCACTTTCGCCTTCAGGCAGGGTGACTTCGAACCGATAGAGGTTCGAAGTCTCTTGCGCAGGCTTCGCTGGCGCGGCGAGTTGCCACTCATGTTGCTTCGCAACTTCCACTAGAAGCGTTCGTTCTCGCGTCTCGTCTTTGTTGACGAACGCATATGAAAGCGTGTTGACTTGCTTGTGAGTCTGCTCAACAAGTCCATCAACGATCGCAATCGACCGAACCGTATTGCTGCTCTCGTCAGTCACCGCAGCAGACACCGCGAGGTCCACCGCGTACGCGAGCAGTCGCGTGTCGTTGAGCGTGAGGTATCCAATCTCGGCATCTCCCGCGTATGACGAGCCATCAAAGACTGCGATCGGCCCAGGGATCAACTGTAAGCCCGACGAGTTCTTGATCTCGACACCGCGCATCGGATGGCTGATCCCATCTGCTCGATTGAAGATACTCACGCGTCTTCCCTCAATGGGTGAGGTGAGTATGGGAAGCATCGCTGACTGTTGCCGTGCGATCGAGATAGGGTCCTTCAGCTTGTACTGAAACGACTCTCCAACCTCTCCACCCCCAGCGACGCTTGAGCCTTCCATTGCTTCTCCCAGCGACCGAAAGCGCAAGCCGAGCGACTCGGGATCACCGCTGAAAGCGTCTGACTCAGCTCGTCCGGCCATTCCGCCACCTCCACCAGCGCCACCGAACTCTCCAGCAGCATCGTTGGCGCCCGCCTTCCGGCGCATTGGAGCTGCCGATGGAGCTGCAGGGGCAGCCGTCGCCATCGCGCGCAACTTCTTGTTGGCCGCGAATGCATCGCCATCCTGGTAGATGCGAGGAGCAGCGCCGGCGACCATCGGCACATCGACCGTCATCCGATCGATGTGCAGTGGTTCGGAGAGGTCCATTTGAAAGCTGACCGGCTGGCTCGCGACAAGCGCGAGTTGCACCCCAGTCCAATCATCATCGGTCGTGTTCTCGACGATTGCCCACCCTTGAATCAATGGCTTCTCGCTTGCCGTGGCGCCATCGGGCAGAACCAAACGGTAACTCGTTTTCCAGATTGGCATCTCGTTGACATACGCGACCTTGACTGCGCGTGGCCCCTTGCCGCCGAAGGCGAGGTCAACCGTCTTAAAGCGATCTGCGGTGTGTGATGCGAGCGCCGCGAGTGCCTTGTTGAGTTCACCATTGAGTGTCTCGCTCTCGAGTTGCACAGAGACGAGCGTCGCCAGATTGACCGAGCGAATTCCCGTTGAGGTGAGCACATTAAGAAACGGAACGGTGATCGTCTTCTGGGCGTTGCCCTGTGCTTGCTCGCGACTCTCTCCTCCAAGAATGACGCCAGAAAGCGGCCCATCTGCCGTCACGATCTTCACGTTCGTCCCGCGCAGGCGTCCCAAAATGACCGCGAGGCTTGGGTTGTCCGCGAGGTCGACTCCAAAGCTTGCCAGTTGGCGGGTGAGTGGTTCCTTCGAGTCGTAGGTCACCGATTGCAGTGCTTGCTGCTCATCGAGAATCACCATCGACTTCAGCATGTCATTGATCTGGTCATTCGCGAACCGCAATTGCACTTCATCGCCAGGAGCGATCGTGCCGTTGCGTTCGAAATACCCAACCCCCGAACGAAAGAGCGTGATCGAAGTGAGTGGCAGTGGTGAAGAGTCCGCGTGCTCTGCGGTACTCGATCCGAGCGCTGCAGTCGCGAGGGCGGCGATCGTCGCCGCGGTCAAGACGAGCAAGTGTGTATTCGCCCTATGTCTATTGTGTGCCATTGTGTGTGCTCCTTGCGCGCCACGATACTTCGAAAGAGTTGTCAGTACTGAATGCAAGGCGCGTTGTTACAGTTCCGTGATGCACCTCATGGCGAGTCTTGGCGCGAAGTTCAAGGAGTGTGAGAAAGAGCTCACATGGTGGCGGCATACGATTCGAGATCGGCGCCGAATGAAGGCGACCTACCGAGTGGGAGTGAGTCCAGTCGTTGTCTACAGCATGACGAAGTCTGGATCGATGGCGGTGTACAGGGCGTTGCAGCAGCGCGGAGACATTCTTGCACTCAAGGCACACGCACTTCATCCGGCGGCGTGGAGGGGAAGGCGAAGCGATCCGATCTACACCCCGGGCGTTCGCGCACAACTCTTTGATTTGACTCACAGTAACCGCATGGTTCGCTTTGAGATTATCGATCAATCGAGGCCCTGCCGCTTCATCGCGCTCGTGCGAGATCCGATCGCTACCAATGTCTCTGGCTTTCACTACAACCTGCCATCGTTCGCTCAAGACCCCCGCGCGTTCGAGAAGGCCGATGAAATGCCCGCTGCCCGATTGGCCCAACTGTTTCTCGAGCGGTATCCGCACCACCTCACACTCGAGTGGTTCGACCTCGAACCGAAGCGAATTCTCGGAATCGATGTCTATGCCTCGCCATTTTCTTGGCAGCAGGGGTGGTCGACCTATCGCCAGGGGCCGAACGAATTGCTCGTGCTTCGAAGTGAGCTGCCAGACGAGGCGAAGGCACAGGTCATCGCAGAATTCCTTGGACTGTCGTCGGTGCGTATTGGTCGAGTCAACACGGCCAACGAGCATGGTCGAGGCGGCTGGACCAATGCCCTCAAGCGCGAACTCGCGCTGCATCGCACATACATCAACTCGATGGTCGATAGCCAGTACTCCCAACATTTCTGGTCGCCCACCGAGCGAGCGGCAATGCGGGACAAGTGGATCGCTTCAGGCGATACTCTCGAGTGCTCGTGAGCGCACTTCCACATTCTCGTGTGCAGCGCCTTCGCAGTGACATGCGCTTGCTGCAAACCGACGGTGCCGCTGCCGCACTGACGATCGGTCTCGCGGAGGCGTACTTCGTCGCGTTCGCGCTTGCTGCTGGCCTGTCACAGGTCGAAGCTGGACTCATCGCCACCGTGCCTGTTCTGGCGGGGGCGCTTATTCACGGCATGACCCCTTGGGGGGTTCGCTTGGTGAAGAGTCTGCGCGCCTGGGTATCGTTTTTCGCCGGACTCCAGGCTGCCGCGCTTCTTGCACTTTCGATCTGCGCGTGGCGCGGCGTCGCGTCGATGCCACTGGTCTATCTGCTTGTGAGCCTCTACTGGGCCGCCGGATTTTGTACTGCGCCGCCGTGGCAAACATGGGTTCCAACGTTGATTCCACGGCTGATTTCAACCCACTTTTGGACAAGCCGCAATCGCACCGTGCAAGCGTTCCTTGCGGTTGGGCTCTTGAGCGGAATTGTCCTCGAGTGGGGTCGCCAGACCGGTTTGGTGCTGCTTGCCTTCTCAATGGTGTTCTTGGCGGCCGCTCTCGCTCGCGCGACCTCAGCGTGGGTGCTTTCGCGCCACAGTGAGCCAAAGCCAGAACTCGCGGTCACCACCGAACCGCCATCGCTTCGGGTGCTGCGTCGAGACTTGCTCTCTGACAGATCGGTTCGCGCGCTGTTGATCTACATGCTTGCTGTGGTTCTCGCGTCAAATGTCTCGGCGGCGTTTATCACGCCGTGGTTTCTCAACGAACTCTCGTTCAGTTACACCCAGTTGATGTGCGCATTCGCGGTGACCTTTGCCGCAAAGGTCATTACGCTTCCAGGCGTTGGCCGGCTCGCCAAGCGCTATGGGCCTGGTGTGCCACTGTGGCTTGGCGCGATCGGCATC
>SXGT01146612.1_pt1 | contig 14993 bp, 10 predicted proteins | sample 3176221 | NCBI WGS metagenome assembly SXGT01 (sample SAMN11356862, study PRJNA531348) | freshwater metagenome | isolation source: freshwater sample F1-120 | place: China: Fuxian Lake, Yuxi | collected 2017-12-25
AATGAAATATCTTCAGAAAAATTCAAAAAAACAAAAATAAAAATATTAAAAATCTTGAGTAGAATAAGTAAAAAAAGTGTTGTTGAAAATCCAACAACAGCTCCTTATACTTACGTCACCAATAACCGCAAAAATATGAATAAGAAAAAATATACAGTAAAATTACCTGAAGAAATGGAAGGGGGAGTTTACTCTAATGCAATTTCTGTTCACATCAATAACGGCGAGTGCGTCTTAGACTTTGCATACAGCCTTCCAAATACCTCAGAGGCCACTTTAAAAGTGGTCAGCAGAATAAATATGAGTCATCGCACCGCGGAATCTCTCATGACCCTTCTTTCGAATGCAATGCTTGATTATAAAAACAAAAATAAAAACGCCTAATGATTGCCTTAATTCAAAAATCCGGCCCAGCGAGAGTTGAAGTTGAAAATAAAATCGTCGGCCAGATCGAAAACGGTTTGGTAATTCTGATTGGCATTACTCAGTCCGATATTTCAAAAGACATAGACTATCTCGTAGAAAAAATCATAAATCTTCGACTGTTTGAAAATGAAGGAAAAGATTTTGATCAATCTATAATAGAAACCGGCAAAGAAATTCTCTTAATTTCTCAATTTACCCTATATGCTTCCTGCAACAAAGGCCGCCGTCCGGATTTTACAAATGCCGCAAAACGTGATATAGCAGAACCACTTTACAACGAGCTTGTCAGCAAACTGCGCGCAAAGAATGTAAAAGTGGAAACCGGAGTTTTTGGCGCAATGATGCAGGTACACCTAGTCAACGAAGGGCCTATAACAATAATTCTAAATTCTACAGATGGAAACAAATAAAATGGAAAAAGTAATAGCACTGTGCAAAAGAAAAGGTTTCGTTTATCCCGGCTCTGAAATTTACGGAGGTCTAGCAAACACCTGGGATTACGGTCCCTATGGATCTCAGCTAAAAATGAACATCAAAAATTTTTGGTGGAAAACCTTCGTCCAGGAAAGAGAAGACATTGTTGGCCTAGACTCAGCAATTTTATTGAACCCTAAAGTCTGGGAAGCCTCGGGACACATTGGCTCATTTACCGACCCCCTCATGGACTGCAAAAACTGCAAAGAACGTATTCGCGGCGATAAATTAATCGAAGAAAACATGGGAATCGAACACGCTGCTGGGAAATCTCTTGAACAGATTTCCCATATCGTTAAAGAGAACAATTTAAAATGTCCAAAATGCGGAAAATGCGACTTTACCGAGGCTCGATCATTTAACCTTATGTTCAAAACACATCAAGGCGTGGTTGAAGAAACTGCATCCGCAGTATACCTGAGACCAGAAACAGCTCAGGGGATTTTCGTAAATTTCAAAAACGTAGTCCAATCAACAAGAGTACGGGTTCCTTTTGGTATTGCCCAGATAGGTAAAGCCTTTAGAAACGAAATAACACCGGGGAATTTTACCTTCAGAACACGTGAATTCGAGCAAATGGAGATTGAATACTTCATCTCTCCAAATGACAAAGAACAGCTTTTAAGCTCATTTAACACCTGGAAAGAACAAAGCAAGAAGTGGTATCTCGATATTGGTGTAAAAGAGGAGAACCTCCGCTTCCGCGAGCACGAAAAAGATGAACTTTCCCATTATTCTTCAATGACATTTGATATTGAATACAAATTCCCATTTGGCTGGGGAGAATTAATGGGACTTGCTTATCGTGGCTGCTTCGATTTAACTCAGCACCAGGAATTTTCCGGCAAAGATCTCCAGTATCAAGATCCGATAACCAACGAAAAATACGTACCTCATGTTATTGAGCCGTCTTTCGGTGCCGATCGTGCAACTTTGATCATTTTGTTAGACAGCTATGACGAAGACGATATTGACGGAGAAACCCGTATTGTAATGCGCTTTTCTCCAAAAATTGCACCCGTAAAAGCCGCAATTTTTCCTCTAATGAAAAAGGAAGAACTAACGGGAGTGGCGCATGAGATCTTCAAAGATCTTCAAAAAGAATTTGCCGTAGAATACGATGATTCTGGTGCTATCGGTAAACGTTATCGCCGTCAGGATGAAATCGGAACCCCATACTGCATTACGGTAGATTTCGACACTTTAAACGATAAAATGGTCACAATACGCGATCGCGACAGCCTAAAACAGGAAAGAGTGGAAATCTCCAAGCTCAAAGACCTAATCCGAGAAAAAATTTCCGCTTAAAATAAGGAAAATCCTCCTAAACCGCCTTGAAAAAATGGCGGTTTTTTGGTAAAATATAAGGATAAATTAAGGCAAAAACCAAAATTAATGAAAAATTTCGCCCTCTCAGTGTGGAGCCAGATAGTGAAAAATCCGCTTGAAATAGTCATTTTTGTCCTATTGGCCACAATATCAATTGTGATATTTCTAAGGATCCTTAGATTCATTATGCGTATTCTGGAAACCAGGAAGCTGATTTTCATGCGAATTACGCTCCCGCGTGAAGACTCACCAAAAGACAAAGAAAAGGAAACCGAGAAAGACTTTAGGGAGAAAATCTCAATTATGTCACAGTTTTTCCGCAATCTTCACGAAACAGGAGAACTAAACCTTTTAAATCAGCTAAAAACCAGGCTATTTAAAAACAATATTTTTACATTCGAGTTAGTAGCCCAGCAAAAAGTTGTCGATTTCTACGTCACTACACCGAAGTACTACCAAGAAATCATTGAAAAACAGGTTACCTCTTATTATTCAGATGCGGATATTGAAATCGTAAAATCCTATGATGCCTGCCCAAAAGAAAACAAAGTTAAAGGATTTTATGCATACGAAGAAAAACCCTTCTGGTTTCCAATAAAAACTTTCAAAATTATCGAAAATGACCCGCTTAATGACCTAACAAATGTGTTTTCAAAACTTGAACAAGAAGAAACGGCAGTTATTCAGATCGTCGTCAGGCCGCGAAACGACAAGTGGACAAAAAAGGCTACAGAGTATGGAGAAGCATTTTTTAAAGGAAAAAGTGCTTCCGGGGGGTTCAAAATTCCCGGCCTGGGACCGATTTTGAACGTTTTCAAAGGAATTTTTCTTGGCTATGAAAAAATGGAAACCCAGGCACAAAACGACGGAGGAGGCTATGTTCGAATGCTTCAGAGTAAAGAAGAAGTGGCAAAACGAATTGGTGAAAAAGCTTCACAGTCAGGTTTCGACACAGTTATAAGACTTCTTTCCACAGCGAAAAGTGAACATCGCGCGGAGGAAATCAGCAACAGCATGATTATCGGCTTAAGTTTATTTAAAGACCCTCAGTCGAATTGGCTGCAAACCAGAAGAATAGTTCCACTGGATTTCCTCAATGACAAGCTTTTTGTCTTCAACTTTAAGCATCGCTTATTAGATCCACTAATATTTGGAGAGAGAAGATCACTAATGGCCGAAGATGAACTTTCTAGCCTATTTCATTTTCCAACCAGTCGATACAACTATACTCCATCGATTAGGTGGCTAGATTACAAAGTACTACCTGCACCGGTAAATCTTCCGGCCGAAGGTATACTACTTGGACACAACGTATATCGCGGGAGCAAAAAAGAAGTCCGATTTCAGTATAAAGATCGGTCAAGACACCACTATATCATTGGTAAATCCGGTTCCGGTAAGTCTGCACTTCTATCATATATGGCCCGACAAGACATCATTAACGGAAAAGGCCTATGTGTAATTGATCCTCATGGCGACCTTGTCGAAGATATTTTAAATTATATTCCTAAAGAGCGCGCCAAAGATGTTATCATTTTCGACCCATCGGACATGGAGCGCCCAATGGCGTTAAACATTCTTGAGGCAAAAACTCAGGCCGAAATGGATCTCGTATCATCTCAGGCAACAGAAATCTTTATTAAACTTTTCGGTGATGAAATTTTCGGACCACGTATTCAGCATTATTTCCGCAACGCCTGCTTAACCTTAATGGAAGATACGGAAGAAGGGGCCACATTAATAGATGTGCCTCGAATATTTACAGATGATGCATTTCTTAAATACAAAGTAAAAAAAGTAAGAAATCCTGTCGTAAAATCATTCTGGCAGAACGAATATGCCAATACGGGTGACCGCGAAAGACAGGAAATGATTCCTTATTTCAGCGCAAAATTTGGCCCATTCATTACTAATGCGATCATGAGAAATACGATTGGCCAGAAAGACTCCGCCTTCGATTTTCGCAAAATAATGGATGAAGGAAAGATTCTCTTTGTAAAGCTTTCCAAAGGTAAAATTGGTGATCTAAATACCCAGCTTTTAGGGTTGGTAATGGTAGCTCGCCTCCAAATGGCCGCCATGAGCCGAACCGATATTCCAGAGGAGACACGTAGAGACTTCTACTTGTACGTGGATGAGTTCCAAAACTTTGCTACCGACAGCTTTGCCTCAATCCTTTCCGAGGCCCGAAAATATCGTTTAAATCTAATCATGGCCCATCAGTATATCAATCAGCTGGTTGTAACAAAGTTTGGCAGTACCTCAACTCAGATCCGTGACGCCGTATTTGGTAACGTCGGTACACTATGTTCGTTCAAAGTAGGCGCTGACGATGCAGAATACTTAAGTAAAGAATATTCACCACTTTTAACCGAACAAGACATCATTGGAATATCAAACTACAAAATGTACATGAAGCTTAATATTAACAATTCCACATCTAGACCATTTTCCGTTTCAACAGTCTGGGATGAGACAGGGAAAAGCCCCAAAATTGCAAAACTAATAAAAGAATATTCAAGACTTAAATTCGGAAGAAAACAAGATTTTGTAGAACAAGAAATTACCGCACGTATAGGAATAGACATGAACGCACCACCAGTAGATATAGACAAGATGCCAGGCCAACCCAATATGGGACAGGCCCCTGAAGGCAACGCCATGTCCCAACTCCTCGCTGGCGGCGCTCCAATCCAACCACCATCAGAGCCGCCCCAGGCAGAAGTCACAACCCCAGCCACAACAGAAGAAAAACCTTCAGCTACTTAAGTAGCAATAAAGTTTTCAAATGGTGTCAGGGGGGGGACTTGAACCCCCGACCTCCGGGTTATGAATCCGGTGCTCTAACCAGCTGAGCTACCCTGACATTTTACTAGAAATAAGGCCTATTTGGTTGCGGGGGGGAGATTCGAACTCCCGACCTCCGGGTTATGAGCCCGACGAGCTGCCTCTGCTCTACCCCGCGTTGATAAGCCAAATAAAGTTAATGTAAATCAATCCCAAAGTCAATAAACTATTCGCCAAAGAAAAACCGCCACCATTTACCTGCATTTGATAACCCTTCATGCTTAGCCAGTCCATCACTGGCACTTTCCTCACCGCTTCCAGAATTTAAAGCTTCAGGAGCCAAAATTATCACTTCCTCACCAGGATTAATCAATCCCAGATTCTGCTTGGCAATTTTATCTATATATTCCTGGGAGGTAAAATACAAGTAATCCTCAGTCTTTTGACGATTTTCTGTCTCAATCGAAGTATTTTCCTCCCTAAAAGCTTCAATATACTTATCAATCTTATAACTGTTGTAGACATTTTTCGTCAAAGAATAAAGCAAATAAGCCACCAACAAAAACTCCACAATAATGATCAGTTTTGTCAGGCTTGATGTGTGCGAAAAACGTGAAGTCATAAGGAAATTTAACAACCACGAGCTTAACACAGTTTATTTTTCAGCGCAATTTCGCTAAACTAAAAAACATGAAACTAAAGAAGGCGAAAAATATTCACATCATCGGCATTGGGGGAATTGGCACTTCGTCAATTGCCCAGATTTTTCAAACTCAGAAAAAAACGATCACCGGATCAGATCTCAACAATTCAAAGTTAATATCGGGATTAAAAAGAAAAGGATTTAAAATCACTATCGGCCACAATGAAAAAAATATTCCCAAAAACTGTCAGTTAGTTATTTTTTCACCAGCAATTCCGCCTGAAAATCCTGAATTAAAAGAGGCGGCAAAAAGAAAAATTCGTATTATCAGTTACCCCCAAGCCTTAGGGGAAATGAGCAAAGATTATTTTACGATTGCCATTTCTGGGACTCATGGAAAATCCACAACTACGGCAATCACCGCCTTGATTTTAGAAAAAGGCGGACTTGACCCGACAGTAGTTGTCGGCACCAAAGTCCGCGAATTCAAAAATCAAAATTTCAGAGTAGGGAATAGTAAATATCTTGTCTTAGAGGCCTGTGAATATAAAGACTCTTTTCTTCATTTGAATCCAGATATCCTCGCAATAACCAATATCGAACCGGATCACCTTGATTACTTTAAAAATTTCAAGAACTATAAGGATAGTTTCAAAAAACTGGCCCAAAAATCCAGTAGGATAATTTTTAATCCAAAAGACAAAGATTCCGCTAAAATAGTAAAAAATCAAACAGAAGAATTAATACCCCTAAATCTCGACAAAAATATCCTCAAAATTTCGAGCAATAAAGTTGAACAGCTAACCTTGGCCCCAGGTATCCCAGGCCAGTTCAATACTTACAATTCAGCTGTCGCGGCCCTTATTGGAAAACTCCTTAAAATAGAGAGCAAAAAAATTGAACAAACAATAAGGAAATTCAAAGGAACATGGCGCAGAATGGAGCACAAAAAAACGAATCTAAAAACGACCAAGTTTATTGACGACTATGGCCATCATCCTACAGAAATCACAGTAACATTAAGGGCAATTCGTGAAACACACCCAAAAGCAAAAATTCTCTGCATTTTCCAGCCCCATCAATACAACCGCACCTTAAATCTTCTTAAAGATTTTGGGAAATCATTTAAAGACGCAGATCTGGTTATAATTCCAAATATTTATCAGGTCCGAGACAAAAAAGAAGATATCGCAAAAGTTTCTACCGAAGATCTTGTGAAAGAAATCAACAAAAACAAAACCAAAGCATTAAACGGGAAAGATTTAAAAAAAACTGCAGAATACATTCTGAAAAATCACAAAAAATTCGACCTCATCGTCACAATGGGGGCAGGGGATATCTCCAAAATATACGACTTGATCAAGCCCTCTTCCAGATAGTTCCACTCGGCCCATCTTCCAAAAGTATACCTTTTTCAATAAGTTGATCACGAATCTCATCAGACCGCTTAAAATCTCTATTTTTTCGGGCTAATTCTCGTTCCTCAATTAGTTTTTGGATATCTTCAGGAAGCTCCTCCTCTTCAAAAAAGATCACACCTAAAACTTTATCCACTTCTTTAAGAAAATTCTCAACCATGTCTCTATCGCCGGATTTTACAACCATTTCCACCTTCAGAGAATTATATTCATTGAGCAATTCAAAAATCACACCAAGAGCACCAGAAGTATCAAAATCATTATCCATAAACTGTTCAAACCGTGAGTTATACTCTTCGATATTCAAAGTGGTGCCATCACCAAATTCTCCGGTTTTAAAATTTCGTACAAAATCATGAAGCCTCGCCAAAGCGGCCTTCGACTGATCTAAAAGATCCAAAGAAAAATTAATAGGATTGCGATAATGAGTCTGCATAAACATCAAACGAACCGCCTGCGCCGGATAGCGATTTAAAATATCACGCAAAGTGAAAAAATTACCTAAGCTTTTGCTCATCTTCTCATTATCAATATTGATAAAACCATTATGAATCCAATATTTTGCAAAACTATCAGGTCCAAAAACCGCCTTAGACTGAGCCACTTCACACTCATGATGAGGAAAAACCAGATCCAGCCCGCCACCATGAATATCAAATTTTTCACCCAAATGCTTGTAACTCATTGCACTGCATTCAATATGCCAACCTGGCCGGCCATCTCCCCAAGGGCTCGCCCAAAAGGGCTCGCCCTCCTTCTTGAATTTCCATAAAACAAAGTCATGCGGATTTTTCTTTGATTCTTTTACCTCCACACGCGCGCCCATTTTTAACTCCTCCAAATCTTGTCCAGAAAGCTCTCCGTATGCGGAAAAACTTTCCACGTTAAAATAAACGCCGTCATCCAAAACATAAGTATGACCGTTCTTTTCCAGCGATCCTATCAACGAAATCATCTCCTCGATATGCTCAGTCGCTTTTGGTGCCACATCCGATGGCAAAATTCCCAAACGCCCATAATCCAGCTCGTATTCCGGAACAACCCTATCAGTGAGTTCAACGACCGAAATTCCTTCCTGATTCGCCCTGTTAATCATCTTGTCATCAATATCCGTATAATTCGAAACAAATTTTACTTTAAACCCTTTATAACCAAAATATCTTCGAATCACATCAAAAGAGACCGCACTACGCCCATGTCCCAAATGAGGCAAATCATAAACAGTCGGTCCGCAAACATAAATACCTACAAAACCTTCTTTCAAAGGCTTAAAATCCTCTTTTTTTCCTGATTGAGTATTGAAAACTTTCATAATGCTGCCAAGTAATTAAGTAGCTGAATAGATAGATATACAAATATATCGACTCCAATTAAGGCAATTAACGGTGCTAAATCAAACATTCCAATCCTGTGAGGAATCTTCTTTGCGAGATTTATAACAGGATCCGTAGCGTCATTTAAAATCTGTGCAAATCTTCCCGGCTGAGGATTTCCCATTGAAAACCATGAAAGAATAATTCTCCCAATTATCGCATAACGAACGACATCACCAAAAATAACAATAAACTGTGCAAGAAAATTAAAAATCTGAATTTGATCCATTTAAAAAATTTAAAGCGACCAGATTTTAACATCATAAAGAGGAGTCTGCAAAAAGATTAGCAGCAAGGCGAAAATAAATTTTAGATCACAGTCTAGATAACACAGCAGATGAGCTTTTTGCAGACTCCTCTTATTTAAACAAACAGTCCCGAAGATTTTCTCGAACATCCGATCGTGATTCAGAAATCACCTGAATACTCTCAACTTTATCTTTCAAAAAAGCCTTTTTCTTACCAGTTTGAATATAAAAATACCCACCCATCAAAGAAGCTGCAACAACCCATAGAATTTCCGGCCCACTATCACTTGGATCTTTTGGCATCTCCGAAATCACCTCTTGCCCTGCCGTTCCGGACAAAACCTCAGGAGCAACAACTTCACCAACTGCCGGATTTGGAACAGCAGAAACAATGTTACTAAAATGTGCACTCGTATTACCTTTCTCATCAACGGCAGTCACTGCAAAATAATATTCAGTTCCGTTTTTCAAATTTGGAATATACCAGGTAGTAGCATTTGTAAATGTATCTACAACCTCTGAAAGCTGTGTTGGGGATAACCCATAATAAACTCTATAATTTTTAACAACTCCACTCGGAGCATCCCAGTTTAAAGTTACGCGATGATCTGCGGGCACAACCTTAAGACCAGCAACATCACCAACAACAGCCATCTGTGTACCTCCTACCCCCACTTTCATAACTGAAGCATTATCCAAACGAGTTTCGTTTCCAAGCTGATCAACAATTACAAAACTTACGGGATAATCACCAGCAATTTGCGGCGCAACTACTGAACCTTGGTAAAATCCCTGGCCACTATCAGTCAATTCATAAATATTATTTTGAAAAACCAAAGCTGCCTGAGACAATTTTTCTTGAGAAAACAATTTTACCTTCACCTGTGAACCAGGCACAATATTTGTTGCAGGCTCAAATGCAACCTGAGAAACCTCCGGAGCACCCGTATCTACAGTAATTTCCACAGTCTTACTAGCAGCGATAATAGTTCCAACTTCATTCACCATTGCCGCATAAAACTTGTGCTTGCCATCACTTAGAGCAGAGGTTGTATAAGAAAAATTACCGGTGATATCGCCAATAACTGTAGCAATTTCTAAGTCATTATCAAAAATCTTCACTTTACTCCCAGGCGTCGCAGAACCTGTTACAGTCTGAATATTGTTGCTATAAGTTCCGGCTACCGGGGAAGAAATATTGATTTCCGAAGAAGATTGATTTCCAGCAGTCCCTCCAACAATAAAGGTGTATTCACCTGAAATAGAATTATTACTTAAATCACGCGCCTCAACTAGATAAGCTCCAGCTTGCTTAAAATTCAAAGCCAGACTAAATGTATGCGAACCCAAATCCTGAGCTGTAAAAGTATAATCAGGAGGAAGATCGGCATAAAAAGCATTACTACCAATTACAGAAAATCGCACTTTGCCAGAATAACCCGGCACAACATTTTTCTGAAAATCAACAGCACTCAATTTAAAAGTAATAGCCTGATTTGTGGAAATAGAAGAAGGTACATCCTCGAATTCAAAATGATCCACAGCAGTTGAATTGCCAACAGCCGCATAAGAAAAATCCTTCACGGTATTACTAAAAATATATTCATTAGAATCAAAAAACACGATCTTTCCGCGATTGGAAACAATCACATCACTTGTTGCGTCATAGGCTATATAAGTCACAATACCTGCTTTTGGAGAAGTTATACGGAAATCCACCTTCCCAGAGGCATCACTGACCACTGAAAGATTCTCAATCGAATCTTCCCCTGAACTCGAAATTAGCTTCACCTTGTGACCTACAATCGGAACCCCAGAGGAATCCGCAAGCTTTACAGAAAGATAAACCTGCTCATTTACCCCTGCAACTTGATCCTTAGGCAAAATAGTCGAAGCAACAGGAGAAACGGCCTGAACTGTATTGATATCATAATTAGTTCCGCTAGCAACCTTGGGATCGTTCGAGAAAAGAGAAAGTGGCAAAGCTAGAATCAAAAGCACTAAACTAAATTTTACTATCAGATTTTTCATTTTTTGTTTTATTTTTTCGCTTTCAAATCTTTATATAATACATGAAAATGCCAATTTTATCAATCCACTAGCCAATAGTCCCGAAATATGTCAATAATTAATTTTGATCGCAATCACAACAAAATAATGCTAAAATCAAGCCTACATTTAGCAACATTATGAAAAAACATTTAATCAAGTCAGTTTTAGCCCTATTTACAAGCATTATTCTATTTCAAACCGCACATGCAGAAGAGGAATACCGACCAGGGTATCTTCAGGCGGTAATCAACGTAAACGAAAACATTCCGATTGAAAAAAGCACAATTTTTGACGCTTCAAAATCTTTTATTCCCGATCCAAGCAGAAAAATGAGCTACAGCTGGGACTTCGGGGATGGAAATAGAAATGAGGGAGTTGAAGTTTTACACTCATACAAGCAACCTGGTCGCTACACAATCAGCCTCACTATTTCCGACGGAGCAGAAACACAGCAGGCATTCCTGGAAATCTTTGCCTATAGAAAAATGATTCTCCTGATTACAGATCAAACTGAAGTCGAAGATCGCATTGAAATAATAAAAGATTTTGCCGAAAAAAAAGGCGTTTTTATTAATGTCGTGGACAGCTTTGGGAGTAGCACAGAATTTATCTCCGAAGAGGTACTGGCAAAAAAGCTAAATGAAGGATCGTCCGAGCTGAAAAACGCCAAAGAATTAGTAATTTGGACACAAGAGAACGCCGGCTTAAATGCTATTTCCCGTTATCTTCAAAATAGCGACAAAAAAAATCTCGCAAGCTTTAAGGATAAAACAATCGTCAATCTTCAGGAGCTAAACTCAAGCACAATAAACCGTATCCAAAGACAATTTGAAATCATTAAACCAAAAAATATTGTCCTCGCAAAAGAAGCAGCTATTTACGCACTAATCGATAGCAATAATCAGGAAGAATTCATAAATATTCTCGAAAAAGGAGGATATGAATACGAAATTGTTGACTCAAAAAGTGGTAAAATTAGGCCCTGGAATTTTATGACTTATTTTGTGAACCTTCTGATAAACAAAGGTATTCCGGACAACACCATCGCCCTACTACTGCTTCTCCCTGTAATAGTAACCATTGTCGCCTTCATGAAACAGGTAGTAGGAGTTACAACATTTGGTATCTACACACCATCAATCATTACACTTTCCTTTTTAATTATCGGTATGCATGCCGGACTTCTAACCCTAATTTCTGCAGTAATTATTGGAATTTTAGTCATGCCAATCCTAAAAAGAATTCGCATGCTGTATTTTCCTAAAATGGCAATTTTAATTATCATGTTCTCACTCACACTCTTGCTCATATTAATTGCCAGTACCTACATGCGCCTTTTTGACGCTCAATTCCTCTCAATCGCCATTTTTCCAATGTTAATTCTTAGTACACTGGTTGAAAAATTCATTAGTGTAAAAACAGAAAAAGGTCTAAATTCTGCAGCCGCTCTAATGGCAGCCACAATTTTAGTCGCTATTATTGCCTACTTCTTTGTTGGCGGAGAAATCAACCTTGGATTCGTAAAATTCAAATTTGATTTTATTAAAGGTATAATCATGAGCTATCCAGAAATAATTTTCCTTCTTATTATTGTAAATCTCTTACTTGGAAAATGGACGGGACTTCGCCTCCTTGAAAGAATGCGTTTCCGTGAAGTATTAAGACATATCGAAGAATAAATATGGGACTCTTTAGCAACAAAGGCATTTTAGGCATCAATGCACGCAACCTTCTTTATATTAAGCCATTTAATCCCAAGAAGGCAATCAAGCTCGCAGACGACAAGATTAAAACCAAACAGTTTTTGTCTGCACGCGAAATTCCAGTGCCAAAGCTCTATAATATCATTAGAACTACTGAAGAATTAAACAAATTCGATTTCAACACACTTCCATCAACTTTTGTTGTAAAACCCAATAATGGCTACGGAGGGGAAGGCATCATCCCCATTGTCGGGAAAAAAGAAGACTACTGGATCACAGCAAGCGGCAATAAACTAAATAAAAACGACATGATCGACCACATTAGCGATATTCTTGATGGACGATTTTCAATTTCCAACGTAAGTGACACAGCATTTTTCGAACAATACATCGTATCAGATGAAAAAGTAGGAAAATTCTCATATGCCGGCCTCCCAGACATCCGTGTAGTAGTACACAACCTCATCCCCGTAATGGCAATGCTAAGGCTTCCAACAAAAGAATCCAAGGGAAAGGCAAATCTCCACCTAGGAGCCGTAGGTATAGGCATAGACATAGGAAAAGGAGAGGCAACATACATTTGCTATAAAAATCGCATAATAGAAGAACTGCCAAACGGTCTAGGAAAAATCAAAGGAGTTAAAATTCCTTATTGGGACGAAATTCTTTTAATCGCCTCCAAGGTCCAACTTTTAACCAATCTTGGATACATGGCAGTTGATATCAGTATCGACAAAAATTCTGGCCCTGTACTTTTGGAGATCAACGCCCGCGCCGGACTCGGTGTCCAAATCGCCAACCTCGCACCTCTGCGCCGGCGCCTCGAACGGATTCAGGGTATTAAAGTTTCAACCCCCTCAAAAGGAGTCCGCATTGCAAAAGATATGTTTGGCAATACCATCGAAAAAGAAATCGCCCAAATTTCAGGAAAAGAACTTATAGGAACAGAAGAAGATGTGGAAATTATTCAAAAAAATCAAAACATTCGACTCTCCGCTAAAATTGATACAAACAAAACCAGAAGTACAATCGACGAGGAGACCGCCATAAAAAACGGCCTTTTGGAAAACCCTGAAAACTACGACGATGAAAAATCCACGTTAAAAGTGAAATTTGCCCTTAGAAACAAACGAATACAAACTGTTCTCGATATTGAAAAAATCAGCCACCCAAAACATAAAATGATCATCGGAACCCGTGACCTCCAGGGATTTTTGATCGACATAAATCAAAATAAAGAAAAAACAAAAAAAATAGAAACGAAAATTGAAGAACAAAAACCAGTAATAATTTCTTACCAAAAAGTAAATTTTCAGGAAGTAGATGATCAACTAAATGAAATCGACAACAAAATTAAACTGCTATACCACTTGAGACCGCTAAATCTCGAAAGTGAAAAAATAAAATTTTACGAGAGCAAAGAGTACAATCCACAGTTTGAATATCCCAGTTTAAAATTTGATCCAATAGAATTAGTCGACAAACTAAATCAGATCAAAACTGACGATACCACTCTTGGAATAATTTTCGAAGAAAAGAAACAGGAAATTAGCAACAAAATTGCCCTTCTGGAAAAGATAGACGAACATCTTTTTACTGAATTTTCTATAAGATTATTCGGTAAACCTGAAACTAAAGATTTAGAAGCCTGTAAAGAATTGCTCAGTAAAATAAATTTTCACGAGGTAAAAAAAGAAGACCTTAAGTATGATTCACAGGGAGCAAAAGAAATATTTGACCAGGTTTTTCAAAGCTATGGAATTTCTCACTGGAAAGCCAAAATTAAAGAAAATATGGTCTCCGATTGCGTAGCGGGAAAAAATTTCCATTTATTTATCGCCAAAAATGCAAAATTTAGTGAAGAACGAATTCAGGGATTAATAGTTCACGAAATTGAAACCCATATCCTTACAGCAGAAAACGGCAAACGTCAACCATATTCAATATTTAACAGTGGACTGGCAAAATATCTGATAACACAAGAAGGGCTGGCCATGCACAACGTAGAAACACAGCGAAACAAATCATTTGAAGAAAATTACAAAGCAATTGCTCACGTTTTCGGGATCAACGAGGCAATAAAATCCTCATTCCGAGAAACATTCAACAAGCTAGTAGAACTAGGTATACCAAAAGAAACTGCTTTTAGGTCTGCCCTAAAAGCAAAAAGGGGACTTGCCGATACAAGCCAGAAAGGTGCATTTACCAAGGATTACATCTATTTTAAAGGATATTTTGAATTAAAAGAATTTATTCAAAGTGGGGGAGACATTAAGGATTTATACATTGGCAAAATCAACATCAAGGACATTAATATTGCAAAAAGCATTCCTCAAATAAAACCGGCAAAAATTCTTCCACACTGGCTAAATTAAAAGCATCGCATCACCAAAACTATAAAAACGATAATTGTTTTCTTTCGCAATTTTATAAAGTTCCAACACTTTACCCACCGGATCCTCTATACCTTTATGCTCCAAAAATGAAGCCACAAGCATAATAAGGGTACTTTTGGGTAGATGAAAATTTGTAATTAAACC
>SXGT01204431.1_pt1 | contig 14993 bp, 16 predicted proteins | sample 3176221 | NCBI WGS metagenome assembly SXGT01 (sample SAMN11356862, study PRJNA531348) | freshwater metagenome | isolation source: freshwater sample F1-120 | place: China: Fuxian Lake, Yuxi | collected 2017-12-25
CTTTGGATCCGCGGTGGTGCCGCTCGTGTAGACGATCGTCATCAGGTCCGTCGCGCGGACCTCTGCGCCAGCCATCGACACTGCGTCAGGGCGGGTCTGCAGCAACTCGCGGCCGCGTTCCATCAAGTCGTGCATCGACATCGCGCCGGCGGTCGAAGCACGCGACGCCATGACGATGACCTGCTCGAGCGCGGGCAACTCACCCTTCTTCTGCAGCACCGCGTTGGCGAGGTTGTCGTCATCGCAGAACACCACGCGCGAGCCAGAGTGCCGCAGGATGAACGTCATTTCCGAAGGCGTCGTGTCGCTGCCGCGCGGCACGTCCACCGCGCCGACCCACAGTGCGCCGAGGTCGGCGAGCAGCCACTCGCAGCGATTGTCGGCGAGAATGCCGATGCGGTCGCCACGCGCGACGCCGAGCGTCAGCAACCCTGCGGCGACTTGCTCGGCATCTTGCAGCAATCTGCGGAACGTGACTGGCTCGACAACTCGGGCGCGCCGGCGTGGCATGAACACGCGCTCGCCGTGCCGCCGGACGTGGCGCTCCAGCAACTCTGGAAACGTGGTCGCGCCGCCCAACGACAGGTGCGCAAGGGCAGCGGCGTCGGGGGCAAGGGATTCTCGGGCTTGTGCGCTCTTGACTTCCACAGGTCGGATTTCTACTAGTGTCCGCCCCTGACCGCGGGGTCAACGGTTCGCGCGCGAAAAACGCAGGCCGAAAACCCGTGGTAGTGTTCTTCGTCAGATCTGCGCGGGTGTAGCTCAGTGGTAGAGCGTCACGTTGCCAACGTGAGGGTCGAGAGTTCGAATCTCTTCACCCGCTCCAGTTTCTTGTTCTCTCGAAGTCCTTGTCCGTCGCGTGCGTAGCGCGCGAACCTGCCTCCGGGCAGCGCGGATCCTGATCAAGCCGTGCATACATCTGTGCATGCACCAGGGAGTCCGCCATGTCCGCGCTGCCGCAAGGCAAGTCTTCCAAGTTGAAAGTCCCGCCGCTGCGTTCGAGCGGCGGCTACGCCTACTGCTTCGCCGGTAGGCGGCAGGTGCGCCTCGGGCGCGCCGACGACCCCGAGACCGAAGGCCGATACCGAACCTTCGTTGCCGAGTGGCTGGCCGCCGGCTGCCGCTGGCCCGACGAGAAGCGGCCCGAGGTAGTCCTGACCGTCCAAGGCATCGTCGACGCCTACACGAAGCATGTCGCCGAGCACTACCGCCGGCCATCGACCGGCGAGCCGACCCGCGAGGGGTCGAACCTGAAGCATGCGCTCGTCGAGTTGCTGGAGCTGTTCGGCGACCTGCCGGCTAGGAAGGTCGACGCGCTGGTCGTGAAGCGCGTGCGAGAGGCCATGGTCGCGCGCGGGCTGTGCCGTCGAACCGTCAACGACCGCGTGCAGCGCATCCAGCGCATGGTCCGGTGGGCGGCCGAGGAGCGTTTCGTGCCGCCGGGCGTGCATCACGAGGTGAAGCTTGTGTCACCGCTGAAGCCCGGCCGCGGCGGTGCGCACGACAACCCACCGCGTGTCGCGGTGCCGATCGAGCACGTCGAAGCGGCAAAGAAGCACCTGCCGAAGCCGCTCGCCGCGCTGGTCGACTTCATGCTGATTACGGGCGCGCGGTGCGGGGAGGCTTGCCAACTCGCCACGCGCTACGTCGACCGCACCAAGGAGGTCTGGGAGTTTCGGCCACCGAAGCACAAGGGCGAGTGGCGAGGGCACGCCCGTGTCGTGCTGGTCGGACCAAGGGCGCAGGCGGCTGTGATGCCGTTCGTCCGCGAGGAACCGGACCGCGCGTGGTTTCGGCCATGTGACGTGGTGGAGGCGATGCACGCCGAGAGCCGAAAGCGGCACGCGCTGGCCCGCAGGGCCAAGGGGCAACCGTTGTGGCCGAAGCACATGGCGAGGGTTCGTAGCAAGCGGAAGGGCGCGGCAGCTCAGATCGCGCCCGGAACCGAATACTCGCCCAACGCGATCGGCCACGCGATCCGCCGCGCATGCGATGCTGCGGGCATTCCAAGGTTCGGTCCACATGCACTCCGGCATGCGACGGCGTCGAAGATCTACGCCGAACGCGGTGAGGAAGCCGTCGTGGCAACGATCGGTCACGGTTCTCCAATCATCAGCCGGCGCTACACGACTGCAGCGAGGCAGGCGCTGGCTGTGAGCACGGCGAAGCAGCTTGGGTGATGAGGGGCTGGGCGAAGTGTCGATGGTGATTCGACCGGAACTTGCGCGCTGCGAGGCCGGCACGGCACCTTGGATGCGATGTGATGGGGAAGCCAACAGTAGGCAATGGGGCGTTTCCGGGTGCGGTGCGCCTGTTCGTCGAACGGCATGTCGCTCTCGGTCAGACGCTTGTGCAGATGCGGCGTGAAAGCGGTGACGAGCCACCGGGCGCTTCATCGCTCAAGAATCTGCTCGGCGACCTGAAGAAGCAGCTTGCGGATGCGAAGCGCCCAAAGCGCGTCGAGGTGGTGCGTCTCGCCAGATCTTGCTCGACCCCGATCGACGTAGGAGGGGAAACCTACAGGTCTCCGTTCCACGCGGTCGCGGACATCGCGAAGCGGGTCCTTCTGGCGCGATACGACGATGATCTCGCTCCCCTCGCCATACTCGTTGGAGATCTGCACCCCAAGTCAGGCCCTGGTGGACCGGACTGGAACGAGGTCCGGGAGAGCATCGTGCACCAAGCCGACGTGGGTCGGATTCACCGACATCTCACCCTCGCTGCTGAGAGGATGGACGACGTTCTTGCTGGCGAGACTCCCGAACCCGCTCAGACTGAGCGGGAGACGAATCTGTGGTGGGCTCGACTTTCGCTCCTGGGACGAGGCAGTCCGAGTGCTGGTGGCAAAGCGATGTGGCGTCGCCTGTCGACCATTAGCCGCGAGAAGGGCAAGGCGACGTTCTCCTACGACGAGAGCTTCGCCACTTCGAAGCCGGTCGCAGGGTGGAGTGGTGCGCACCGCGCTGCGAGAATACGCCTGAAGAAAACTCTGATTGATGGGAAGCCCATCCTTGGCGGCGGGCGAGGTCGACACATACTGAACTGGCGACTGCCGAAATGGTTCGTGGCCCAGTTGGACTGCGACTACCCGGAGGGAGGCCCCTAATCAGGCCCCAAAGCTGGCACTAGACGCGACTGAGGGGCTCGCCTGAGCATTGCCCGCTACTCCGCTACACGGCTGGCAAATGACCGAACCTTCTTCTTTCGACGTCCCCGATGATCTGTTGCCCATCGCAGCCATTGCCCGGGCATGGCCTGCCAAGAGGGGTGGGGTCTCCCCAGGGCTTGTGTTCCGCTTTGCGGACAAGGGCCGCAGAGGCGTCGTGCTCAGGACGCTCGACGTCCCCGGCGTCGGCCTGTGTTCGTGTCAGCAGTGGGTGAAGGACTTCATCGCGGCGCTCAACAGGCCGCAAGTCACCCAGCGCGGTCCAGCCAAGAGTTCAACATTCCACAAGCCGCGCCTTCGGGACCTGGGGAATCGGAGGCCGCCATCAGCAACGGAGTCGATGTGATCTTGCTCGCAGTGAGGGGCTCGCAAGAGAGGGTTCTTCGGCGTTCGACGCGAGGGTGCAGGAAGTTCTCGCGCTCGGAGCGTGGTGACGGGTCGTGACTGACTCTCCAACGCCGCCGCTAAGATCGCGCGTTTGGATTCAGCCGAACCGTGGTTCAGCGGACTTGATGAGGCAAGTCCTCATCGCGTTCGACGAATGTCGCCGAGGCCAGAAGGAGGTGCACGCGGTCTTGTTGGGTCTGCAGGATCAGGTCGCGAGGCTTCGTCACGCTCTCGACGACCTCAGAGGCGTCCGGCGAGCAAGCGGGCGGGATGCCCCGTAGGACGCATGGCCCCCCACCCTCTGTCCATTAGTGGCACCCCTACGAGCGGGAAGAACCGGGTGCTGACCAGCCACGCGCACGGCCTGTGGGCTGTGTTCAAGGAGCTGAGGAAAGCAGGCGACGTCCAACAGAGCAAGCTGAACGAGTTCGTCGCGAAGCGACACCTCATCCTGCCCGGCGACGTGAACAACATTGACACTGTGCGAATGTCGTTGCCTGTCCTTGTCGTTCCAAGGGACCGGCCTCACCTGACGAAGCGCGGCTTCGTGTTGGGCAAGAGCCTGCATAAGGCCAAGAAGCTGAGCGACGGGAGTCTTGCGGATCCTGACCCCGGCTACGAGCTGTGGCAGCGACCATTCGATGACTGTCGCGTGATGCTCTGGCCCAAGACCGAAGAGAAGACTGGCAAGTGCGTGATCGAGGTCGCTCTCTCCCGCGTCTTGGGGATCCCGAACCACCGTCTTCATGAACTCCGACAGATCGACGTGCAGCGCGGGTTCGAGATCCTGATGCTGGAAACGCTGCCCTGGACAACTGCATGGGCTGACGCTGATGTGCGCGGCTTCTGGTGGGCTCTGGTCAGGCTCGATCTCGCACGAGATGTCTACGGGAACGCACAGCACTTTGCCGTGGCCTACGAGAACACGCGATGGCCCAGGGTCCAGTCTGATCCAAAGGTCATGAAGAACGGCATCTGCTGGAAGGCGATCAGCAAGAGCCAGACGCCCCACCAGCTCCGCATCTACGACAAGGGCGAGCAGATGCGCGACGTGGCGTGGCCGCATGCTGCTCTCGATCTCGCCGACGCACCGCTTCCCGGCGCGGTCATGCGAGTCGAGAGGCAGTTCGTCGGGATGGCTGGGCTTCCCGCGCTTGGCAAGTTGCTCGATGGGGCTGATCGCGGCATCCGGGTCGGCGGCCGGGTGATCCAAATCGTCAGTCGCGAAGCCGACAGGGACAGCAAGACCTTGCCCATCGAGCTGTCCCTCACGGGTCTGCATCGCGCCCTTGCGTGGGAGATCGGCTTGCTTGGTCACGGAGATGTCGTCGCGACGAGCAAAAGGGGCACGCTGGCTCGCGCGTTCGCCAGGGACCCGGTCTTCCGCAGTGACTTCCTCCGGAACTGGGGTCGCGACATCATCCGCGAGATTCGCAAGCTCGCGGGCAAGCTCGGCCCCGCCGCGATGGGGCTCGACCTGCTCCAGGCTTGCTACGGCGTGGCGGCGAAGTCCAGCGCGGGACTTGGGACGGCAAAGTCGTTGATGCTGAACTCCCAGTGACAACGTGTCAAATGCGTGTGCTTCGGAGGCACGCGCCCGCAACCCAGGCCCCGAGCAGCTCGGTCTGAGCCCTCGCGCACAGTTCCCATTCGAGCATGGCCGCACGCGAGTCGAGCCCGTAGCCGCTGGTCCGGAGACGCATGCTCCAGGCCGGGCACCCCGGGTCGAACACGACCGGATCGGGTTGCAGTTCGATCACGCTGTTGCAGCGATCCGCGCGCCCAGCGGTGTCGAGCGTGTCGAGGAACGCGCGGGCCAACGCGACGTAGCCGTGGGCGTTCCGGCGGGCCACTCCGGCGAAGGCGAGCCACACGCTCGACGACGTCCTCCAGGCAGGCGGTCCCGCGTGCTGAAAAAGCCTCGTGGTCCTGGCCGTGCACGCGAACGTCATGAAAGGGCTTTCGCGCCGGTTCAGCAGCATGATCTGCTCGCGGAGCGCGGGCCGGTGCTGCAGCCCGTCGATCTGGTTGATCAGTCCCGGGTTCTCGCGCAAGTCGACGAAGCGTTCGCGTGGGGAGCTGTCCGCGCCGTAGGGCACGGTCAGGACGGTCTCGCCGGGCTCGACGAGCCGGACCCGCGTGGTCGACGTTCTGATCGTGACGGTCACCATGTGCGTTCGCGCAAACCGGAGGTCCTACGCGCCTGCTCGACCGAGCTGAGCCGCGACCTGTTGCCGCAACGCTGCCATCGCGCTGAACACGCGCCTCGTGCCCGTCGAGTTCGCGTGGTTGCTGCGGTGCCGCTTCAGGATGCGAACGTTCTCGGGCCTCGGACCGACTCCCAATGCGACCTGCGCACGCAGCCCTCGGCTCGGGCTAAAGGAAGGCTTGCAGCGTGGCGTGAGGTTCCGCGAGGCGCGACGGTGACGTTCAGGAATGGGGGCCGGAACGTAGATGCCCCATCCGGGAATGCGAACCGCGCGGCCCTTGGTTAGCTCGTCCGCGATGCACTCGAAGAACAAGGACATGACCACCACGACCCCATCCACTCCCACGCCACTACGTTCGGCCGCCATGTCGATGCACCGTTGCAACGACAGCCGGTCGGCCGCTTTGCTCAAGTATGGAATAGCGATCATGCTCATGGGTGTGTTCGAGCGTCTGCCAAGGTGTGTAACGGGATCCGCGTGTCAGTGTAGCGTTTCGCATGGGTGACGAGAAGCAGGGATAGGGTCGCTATGAGCATGTCGCGTCGATGCGTTGCCAGCCTCCCGTCGCTACAATGACGGAGTGAGCAGCTCCGCTTCGAACTTCGCGTTCGCCGTGTGCTTGTCGATCCTCTCGGGCTCGATCGGCGCGGCGTTCGGTCGTCGCTATTGCGGTTGCGACCCGGTGGTTCGGGTCAACGACCGCATCGGTTCGAGCGTGTGCGCGGCGAACGTGGAGGTGGTGCGTCCGGCGAATGCGGAGTTGTCTGGCGACGTCACGGTGCGCGAGGCGGCGAACACGGCCGACGACGTTGACGCGAAGCAGGCGAGCCGCATCGCCGAGCTGGAAACCGAGATCGCGCGGCTCAAGTCCGAGCTGGTGACCACGCGGTTCGCTTCGATGCTGGTCGCGTCGGCCACTGCGGACAAGCCTCTCGTCCTCGCTCAGGCCATGCGCCTGCTCGACGACAACTACTTGACCGAGTCGCCGGATTTGCGTGCGGCGTTCGTTCGGGAGGTCCGGCAGGGCTCCGCGCTCGACCTGCTTCAGGCCGAACCGCGGTTCCGCACGGCGCTCAGCACGGCGCGCCAAGCCGATCAGTTCGAGTGGCCCGTGAGGCGCGACCAGCTCGTGCAGGACTTCTTCAGCCGTCTCGGCGAAGCCGGGCTGTCCGGTCGGACGATCGAGCAGTATCGCGCCACGTTGGCCGACTACCTTGACGAGTGAGCGCCGTCGAGATGCCGATGAAAGTGGCGGGCGGAACTCGGCCCTGCCAATGCTGATCAAGCCTCCGTGGGTCTCGATGGCGACGGCCGCGACGAACGCACGACCGACACGGGACCCGCAGGCCCGGAGGCTACGTCCAGCGGGTCGGAATCCTGTGCCCGGCCCTGGCACCCCCTCTGCGGAGTCGCGTAGGGTAGGCGACCGAACGAACACGCGGCCGGGTTGTCCGCACAGGACGTCAAAGCTTGACTCTCCTTCTTCCCCTTTTCCCGAAGCTTGCCCCGGCCACTCTTTCGAAAGTTGACTTCGTTCGCGCGGCGCTGGTTGAGCCTCTGAAGGGCGAGAGCCGCGCTACCGTCCGGGGCGTCGTCTCGCCGAAATCAGCAGGCCGGTTCTCGGGTCGATCTCGACGTCCCAGCCGCCAGCGATCACGCTGGTCGCGGACACACGCCGGATCGGCGTCTCGTGCCTGACGACCGCGTTGACCGTGACTCTGGTGAACCGATTGGGCTCGGCCTCCATCACGGCCATGGCCTTCTCGCGCGCACACTCCGCGTTCACGGTCCACGTCGCGACCTCTTCCACGGTTGGTAGGCGTTCGAGCGACTCGGGCGGACATGGTCGCGGTGCGTGCGAACACGCAACGAGCGCGACGATGGCGGGTGTGGTGTATCGCACGCCGCCCCGAAGGAGCTTCGTCAACGGGAGTTCGGGCCGTCTGGCTCGGAAGCAGGGTCAAACTGTTGCGTGCCGCCCACCGGACCAGCCCAGCAGTTGGAGCTTCCGCGGCCACCGTGATGCCAATGCGTAATACGCCAATCCGGGTTTCTAGGTTCGGGCTGCGAAGGTAGATCCGGTCAGCCATGCCGGGGCCTTCGCGGCCTGATGAAGAAAGAAAAGCAGAAGAGCACCTCGGCACCTCAGCACCGACCTGCCTACAAGGAGTTCCTCGAACGCCTGCGGAAAGCACGCGCGGACGCTGGCTTGACGCAGGTCCAACTCGCCAAGCAGCTCAAGCGCAATCAGTCTTGGGTGTCCAAGAAGGAAAGCGGGGAACGCCGCATGGACCCGGTCGAGCTGTGCGAGATCGCCAAGGTCTACCACCTTCCCGTTCGCGCCTTCTTGCCCGACTTCCCTGAGTAGCAGGCTGGGCTGCTCGGATCTAACCGACGGCAAGGACCTCAAGAACTGGCCCAGATCGGCCGAAAAGCCTCATCGGTGGCAGTATCCCGGATTGTCATGTCGGGATGGCCGGAACCAGGAGCGAGGAGCAGAGCGACCATGGAAGGAACGGCACAACAGGGAGTAGTCGGCGGGAAGCGGAGCCTCGCCGGATCGATCGTCCGCATCGTTGGGGGCCTCGCGATTGTCGCGGTGCTCGCGGTCTGCGCGATGATCGGCCTCGGGGTCTTCGCCGTGCGCGAGGGACTCTCGACTGTCGCGAAGGGTGTCGAGATCGCGGAGCGCCTCAACGCGATGTCGCAGGCCGCTGCGTCGCCCGCGGCCGAGACGGCCATGCGGAATCAGGCCGAACGGATCAACAGCGCGCTGGTCGCGATGAACGCGCCTGACGATCGCGCAGCGTTGTGCGTGGACAAGATCAGTTACCGCGATGGCGAAGTCGTGGTGTCGTTCAGCCTGACGGGTGAGTTCCAAGGCAAGGCTCCGAGGTTCGAGATCAAGTCGCCCGAGACCAAGGTCCTGCCTTTCGACACGACCACCGAGGGCACGAGCATTCACCGGCTGAAGCTCGGAGAGCCCGGGCCGCTGACGTTGGCGATCAAGGTCTGGATCGGCGACGCCTACGCGGGCCGATTCGTCGCGCTGAAGGGGCGCGACATGGACTTCAAGGCGCGTCGCGCGAAGTGACCAGGGCTCAGGACGATCGCTGGTGCAGGCGCGCACTACGGCTTGCCCACGCGGCGGTGCGATAGGACCTGCCATGACCACGCCCTCCGCCACAACCGGCCAGCAGGCGGCCGATCGCATCCCCGTCCGCATCTGGTCCATGAACGGCAACCGCGACGAGGTCGGGGTCCACTTTCGCGATCAGGACCTGCGGGCATGCGGGCTCCAGGACGGCGATCGTCTGCTCCTCGACATCAACGGCGCGGTTGTGCGAGGAGACGTCTGCATCGATCTCAAGGGTCCGTGGCTCGGCACCCAGAAGCTGAAGGCCGAAGGATGGAGCCATCGCCGCATCACCGATGCGCTTCGCGCTGTCGGCGTGGACAACCCGAGCGAACACGTCGCGCTGATCGTCGAGCGGAACGGCTTGGTTCTCCCGGCTACGGAGTCGCACGAGTTGCAGAGGCGCGCCGCCGCCCTGGCCGCGGCCGGAGTGTCGTCGGCTAGCGCCGCCGGCAGCACGACGCCGACGAGGTTCGAGCGCGTGGTCCAGGAGTTCGCCCGCAGCCCTGCGGTTGTCGCCGAGGTCTTGCGGATCGCGGCGGGCCGGTGCGAACTCTGCGAGCGCGCGGCACCGTTCCTCCGAGCCGATGGCTCGCCCTACCTCGAAGTGCATCACGTCCGGACGCTCGCCGAGGGCGGTGCAGACACGGTCGACAACGCGGTCGCGTTGTGCCCGACGTGCCATCGCCTGCTGCACCATGCGGGGGCACGGGATCGCGAACCCGCGCTGTCGAAGTTGCGCGAGAGGGTGACGCGCTTGTCGCCTGCCCCGGTCTGACGCCGCTACTTCTGCAGTTTGCGGAAGACCGACCAGACCTCGTGGAGCGCCGAGTTGTAGGCCGGGTCGAGGTCCGGCGACGCAACCGCGGCAGCCTTGAAATTGCCGTAGGTCAGCTTCTCGACCATCTCGGCCATGACCCTGGCGAACGTCGCGCGCGGCGCGATGATCCGCCAGAGGTAGTCACGTCCGGGCTCGCTCCTGATGATCGGGTAGCGCCGGAGGCTCGGGTGGTCTCGCTGCAGCAGCTCCAGGTGCCGCCTGACTCGCGCCCGGATCATCAACTTGCGGGGCGCGTTGGGCCGGCTGCCGGGCTCCGGGCCGGCCTGCACAACCGAGAACGTTCCAACTACCGAACTCAGCCACATCCTGGCGCTCCTTGGCTCATGGCCGCATCGACGGCCGGCTTCATCGGGGAGTCAACCCGGGCGACCGCCACGACGCTTGCGCTGATCCGCATGTTGGCAAAGAACTCCCGGTGACAACGTGTCAACGGGAAGGTCCCTTGTGCCGGGTCAGTAGGGCCTGCACGGTGGATCGCGCCCATGGTCGACCGCTCCGGGTCGGCACCTGTTCGCTGTTCAGCGCGGCGGCGATCTCGGCCAGCGACCGCCGGTTGCCGGCGGGGTCGGCAGCCAGTTCGAGCAGCCGCTTGAGGCCCGCCGCCTCGGTCTCTCGCGCGCCGTAGGCAGGAGGCCCCTCACAGCGGCCTCGCTGCCGCCGAACGCGGTCCCTGGCTGCCCGCAGCTTCGCTACGAGGCCACTTTTTTCGAACTGCGCGACCGCTGCCAGGACCTGCCTGATGAGCACGCCGGTCGGGTTCGCGTCGTCGCTCCCGTTCGTCAGGTCCGTGCCGCCCTCGGCCTCGACCACGCGAATGCCCTGCTCGCGGAAGGTCCGCAGTAGGAGTTCGGACTCGACCAGATCGCGGGCCAGTCGGTCAGCTCTCTCGACGAGCACCGTGTTGATCCCGGCGGCCGTCACGGCTTCGAGCAACGCAGTCAGGCCCGGCCGGTCCGCGAGGCCCAGCGTGCCGGACACGCCGGCGTCTTCGAACTCCTGCACCACGTCGATCCCCTTGGCCGCGGCGAACGCAGCGATCGCGGTGCGCTGCCGCGGGAAGCCGTCGCCGCCGACCTGCCCGCGGCCACTCACCCGGAGATACCTGACCGCCCTTGGTGCCCTCGGCGGGTCCGTGCCGGGTGATCCCGGTGCGACCGGGGCTTCCTGCTGCGGCGTCTGATCGGGGTTCTTCGGATCCATGTCCAGCCGACACATCGATCGCCTGCCATCAACCTTCAGGAGAAGCCACCTGGAGTCCCGAAACAGAGCATCTCCCCGCACGGCATCCCACCTTCCTGCCGAGAGTGGCGGTCCGCGGGCCTCGGGCTCGGGGCCACCCGAGTCGTGTCAGCGTCGTCGCGCAGCGCCGCCTCCGCCAGTAGGATCGGTCGCCCCGACAGTCGCGTCATGGCTGAGAAGGAACGCCAACACTATGTTCCTCGCTTCTACTTCCGCATCTTCAACGGAGACGCGAGGTGGATCTGTTACCTGAGCAAGGCAGATTCACGAGTCGTTCCGCGGGCAAGCGTCGAGAGCCAGTGTGCTCGGCACCGGCTCTACGGAAGCAAGGAGGTGGAGGACTGGCTCAGTCAACGAGAGGGCTTATATGCGTCAGTCTTCCGGCAGTTGCTCGCCGATATCGACAGCGGTCGCCGACCCGCGCTCACATCGACGCAGCGCCTGATTCTCTGTGAGTCTTTGCTGATCCAGCGAGCGCGAACACCGCACGAGTATCGAAAGAACGAAGCAGCCTTTGGCGGCATGCGAGCCTACATCGCAGACGCATGGAAGAGTTCGAACGGCGACGACCAGCCGCTTCCAGGTCATCTTTCTGAGGCGACGCCTCAGGTGTCGGTCTTGCTGCAGCAGATGAAGCTTGCAATGGAGTCAGCACCGCATCTGATGGACCTGCGGCTGGTCTTGGTGGTGAACCATGCGTCGTGCCCCCTCGTTTTCGGCGACGCACCCGTGGTGTTCTGCAATCAGCACTTGTGGCATGTCAAGGATCGAGGTGTGCTTGGCGTTCGGACGCCTGGCCTGCAGGTCTTTGCGCCCCTGACTCCCGGCGTGGCGATCCTGATGTTCGATGCAAAGGCGTATTCCGGCCCCGCGTTGATGGCCGACATCGTCACGACATCGAAGGACTCCGATGTGTGGCAGCTCAATATGCTTCAACTGCACCACAGCGAGCACTGTCTCTACTTCAGGGACCCTCGTTCCGCGTCCTACGTAGAGGGTCTTTGGAGCACCTCGCGTCGGAAGTGCAAGCCACTGCTGGGCAGAATGCACGTCCACCCTCCCGGCTCTAGACTGATTGACGGGCGGCCCAACCGGGGCGAACTGCTGCACGTCTTCGATCCACACTTGCCGGTCCGGCTCGACCTGAGCTTTCTGAAGACGGACTCGGTTGCGGCGATGGACTATCACATTCGTCGCCGCTCCGAGTAGTAGTGTTTTGCTACTCGTGTTCGCGCTGTCTCTCCGCATTCGACTCGAACTCACCCGCACAGCCGCCCAAGAAGTCCAGGACCGCCTTGGCGCGATCGCGCAGGTGTTCCAGGTCGACGCACTCCGGGAGGTTCTTCGCCGTGCGCTGCTGGTCGGTGTCACGAACGTAGCGCAGGCTTTGGCCGGTCTTGTCGACGCCGTGCAGGTCTTGGATGACCACGCCGACTGCGTTCGGCTCCCGCGGATCCTCGTCCGGCCATCGTGCATCGATACCGCGACGCGCAACCTCCCACAGCGGATGCAGGGAGTGCGCGCGGAGCACCTCTTCGATCCGCTCGGTGCGCTCGATGTGCTCGGCACGGCAGGCGGCATCGATGACGTGCTTGAGGGCGACCTCGATCGCGTGCCGGAACAGGAACGCTACGGGCCGGAACAGATACTCGGCGTGGCCGAGCGACTCGCCACAGCGGAGGTGCCGAACTACCGCGTCACCGGCGCGGAAGAACTCGTCGGCCAACTGACCGTCACTCGGCACGAACTCGTCGCGCAAGACGTGGGTCGCGCACCACGTCGGAGAGTCCCGATCGAACGAACCCGCGCGAAACGCTGTTGAGCGTTGCGGTGCCCGGGGCTTCTTGGCCTTCTGCGTCTTGTCCATTGCTGGCTCCCGGCTGTGGGCGATACCGTCGCCGCCTAAGCGGCCCTCGGCAGTGCGCTGCCGAGCTTGGTTTCCTTGCACAGCGTAGCTTGGCGAGTCGATTCGGACCCTCGCAGTGCCCTCGGCACCAAACCGCCCCCGCAAAGTCGCGCGTAGCCCGCGAAACTCGCGCTGGATCCGGGCTCCCGCTCGCGATCTACTCGACGGCAGCTCCACGCGGGATCGCAGCGCGAGTCGTGGAAGCCACCGGACGGGTCCGGCGGCGCTCGCGTCCGGTCTCTCAAGGCGAACTCGTCGAATCCGGTAATGCCGAAGCTCGCGGCCCCGAGGCAACAACAACCCGCTCGAAGCGCGACGCCACCCCCCGCGGGCGCGAGCCGGCTGCCTTGCGCCATGCCTCGGCCGGCAGTCTCTCCGCACCCGCCAGAGGGAGGCCCTTGGCTTCGACGCTCCGCGCTGGCTGCTACCGCCCCAAGGGCGAGCGACCTCAACCGGAGGGGCCGTTGACCACCCCGTTCCAGGCCAAGCTCTGGGCGACGCAGTTGACCCTCAAGGGGCCTACGGGGTCGGTCGGGCAGCTCTCCCGGTCGATCTCCAACTCCCGGGTCGACCTGAACCCGCATCAGGTGGACGCCGCCCTTTTCGCCGTCCGGTCGCCTCTGTCTAAGGGCGTCCTGTTGGCCGACGAAGTCGGGCTCGGAAAGACCATCGAGGCTGGACTGGTCATCGCGCAGCGATGGGCCGAGCGGCGGCGGCGCATCCTGGTGATCGTGCCCGCGACGCTACGGAAGCAGTGGGCGCAGGAGATCGACGAGAAGTTCGGCATGCCTGCGACGGTGCTCGAAGCCTCGTCCTTCAACCGGCTGAGCAAGGCGGGCTCGGCGAACCCGTTCGAGGTCGACGACCACGTCGTCATCTGCTCCTACCACTTCGCGGCGAACAAGTCGGAGCAGGTCGCCCGTGTGCCTTGGGACCTCGTTGTGATCGACGAAGGACACAGACTTCGCAACGTCTACAAGACCGGCAACAAGATGGCGCGCACACTGCGGGACGCGCTCCGCTCGCCGACCAAGCTGCTGCTGACCGCGACGCCACTACAGAACAGCCTGATGGAACTGTTCGGGCTGGTCAGCTTCATCGACGAGCATGTGTTCGGCGACGAGCCATCCTTCCGCGATCAGTTCCTCCACTCCGACAACGAGGACCTACGCAACCTCGACCTGCGCCGACGCCTCGCACCGCTCTGCCACCGGACCCTGCGCCGGCAGGTGCTCGAATACATACGCTTCACCAAGCGCATTCCGATCACCTGGGACTTCTTTCCCACGGACGAAGAGCAGCGGCTCTACCAGGACGTCTCGGACTACCTGCAGCGCGACGAGCTGTTCGCCCTGCCATCCGCGCAACGGATGCTGATGACAATGGTCCTGCGCAAGCTGCTCGCGTCGTCCAGCTTCGCGATCGCCGGAACGCTGCGCACGCTGGTCCGCCGGCTTGAGAAGCAGCTCGCCAACGCGAAGGCCGACAGCCCGGAAGACGAGGACGCGATCGCCGCAGACTTCGACACGCTGGCCGAGACCCGCGAGGAGTGGGGCGACGAGGACGCCAGCGCGAAACCCGCAGGCTCCGACCGCCAACGCCTGCAGAGCGAGATCGAGGCCCTCAGGCGCTACCTCGCGCTCGCCGAGAGCATCCAGCACAACGCGAAGGGCAGCGCACTGCTCGAAGCACTCGCGGCGGCCTTCCGCCAGACCGCCCAGCTCGGCGGACCCCGCAAGGCCGTGGTGTTCACCGAGTCGCAGCGCACGCAGAGCTACCTGTTCGGCCTCCTCGAACGATCGGGCTTCGAGGGCGAGGTCGTCATGCTCAACGGCAGCAACAACGACGACCGCTCGAAGCAGCTCTACAAGGAGTGGCTCGAACGGCACGAGGGCAAGGAGGTCGTCACGGGCAGTCGCCCCGTCGACGTGAAGGCGGCGATCGTCGAGGCGTTCCGCGAGCGAGCCTCGATCCTCGTGGCAACCGAAGCGGCGGCCGAGGGCGTCAACCTGCAGTTCTGCTCCTTGGTCGTGAACTTCGACCTGCCTTGGAACCCGCAGCGGATCGAGCAGCGCATCGGTCGCTGCCACCGATACGGCCAGAAGCAC
>SXGT01572128.1_pt1 | contig 14993 bp, 8 predicted proteins | sample 3176221 | NCBI WGS metagenome assembly SXGT01 (sample SAMN11356862, study PRJNA531348) | freshwater metagenome | isolation source: freshwater sample F1-120 | place: China: Fuxian Lake, Yuxi | collected 2017-12-25
CGCTTCAGTTCCTTTGCGTCAAGATAGTTCTTGGCAATGCCCGCTTCTGCCTTGGTGGGCAGCTTGCCAGAGAAGGTCAGGAGGCCCATGAAGGGCTTGCCAGCGTCGGCGCGCTCGGCAATCACCTCTGCGGCGGTGCGGCCATGAGCTGCGTAGTGCAGCTTGTTCTGCACCGTCTTGAAGAAGCGCGCGGAGTCCTCGTTCTTGGGGTTGTAGTCCACGCTGGTGGCGTAGAGCTCAAGCACTTGGCGATACAGCACCTTCTCACTGGAGCGGATGTCGCGGATGCGCTCCAGCAGTTCCTTCCAGTACGTGCCGCCGCCCAGATCCTTCAGGCGCGCGTCGTCCATGGTGAAACCCTTGACCAGATACTCGCGCAACCTGTCGGTGGCCCAGATGCGGAACCCCGTGGCCATCTGTGAGCGCACCCGATATCCGAGGGCAATGATGAGATCGAGGTTGTAGGACGGAAGCGTGCGGGTGACCTGACGACTTCCCTCCGTGCGAACCTGTCGGAAGTCCCGACAGGTTGCCGGTTGGCTCAGCTCGCCCTCTGCATAGATGTTCGCGATGTGCTCGACCACATTCGTACGAGATGTCTGAAACAGGTCTGCCAGTTGCTGCTGAGTCAGCCAGACCGTACCGCCATCCAGCCGCACGCTGATGGCAGGCGCATCGCCCCGTTGATACAGCACGATTCCGCCACTGCCGCTCACTTCTTGCTCCCCTCCAAGTCGGCCACGATGGCGTCGATCTGGGTGCGCAGCTTGGCTTGCCGCGACACGATGCCGGCAATGTCGGCATTGAGGCTCTTGATGTCGATAGCCTCCTTGGTGTCGGCCTGTTCCACGTAGCTGGAAACGGCGATGTTGTAGGAGTTGGCGGCGATGGCGGCGTTCTCCGTGAGTTGAGCAAAGTGGGCGATGTTCTGGCGCTTGGTGAACGCGTCGAGAACCTTCTGCTGATGCTCCGGCAGCAGCTTGTTCTTGTTGCCGCTGCGCTCGAACAGGCTGCTGGCATCGATGAAGAGCGTGGCATTGTCGCGCTTGGATTTCTTGAGCACGATGACGCAGGTGGCAATCGTGGTGCCGAAGAAGAGATCAGGCGGCAGCTGAATCACCGCATCGACATAGTTGTTGTCGATCAGGTATTGGCGGATCTTCTGTTCTGCCCCGCCGCGATAGAGCACTCCGGGGAACTCGACGATGGCCGCTGTGCCGTTGACGGCCAACTGGCTCAGCATGTGCATGGTGAAGGCGAGATCGGCCTTGCTCTTCGGAGCGAGCACACCGGCCGGAGCGAAGCGTGGGTCGTTGATGAGCAGCGGATTGGCGTCGCCATCCCAGCGAATGGAGTAGGGCGGGTTGGAGACGATGGCGTCGAAGGGTTCGTCGTCCAGGTGAGCCGGGTCGGTGAGCGTGTCACCGTGGATGATGTTGAACTTCTCGTAGTTCACATCATGAAGGAACATGTTGATCCGGCAAAGGTTGTAAGTGGTGAGGTTGATTTCCTGACCATAGAAGCCCTTGCGCACTTTGCCGTGACCGAGGACCTTTGCAAAACTGAGCAGCAGCGAGCCGGAGCCACACGCCGGGTCGTAGACTTTGTTGACCTCTTTCTTGCCAACCAGCGTGATGCGAGCGAGGAGTTCGGAGACTTCCTGCGGGGTGTAGAACTCGCCGCCGGACTTGCCCGCGTTCGAGGCGTACATCTGCATCAGGTATTCGTAGGCATCTCCGAACAGGTCGATGGTGTTGTCCGAGAATCCACCCGCTCCACTGCTCAACGGCAGGTCGCCGATCGCGTCGAGCAGCTTGACCAGCGTCTCATTGCGCTTGGCCACGGTAGGACCGAGCTTGCTGCTGTTGACGTCGAGGTCGTCGAACAGGCCTTTGAAGTCGTCCTCGCTATCTGAGCCGTTGGCCGAGCCCTCGATATCCGCGAAAATGCGGCTGAGCGTTTCGTTGAGGTTGGCGTCCTGCCGGGCACGCGCCCGCACATTGACGAACAGTTCGGAAGGCAGGATGTAGAAGCCCTTTTCCTTCACCGTCTCGGCACGACCGGATTCTGCCTTGCGATCACTCAGGCTCGCGTAGTCGAACTTCGGACTGCCGGCCTTGCGCTCCTGCTCGTTGAGATAGCTGGTCAGGTTCTCCGAGATGAACCCTCGCCGGGCGCCTCGTCGGTGCCGGCGAACAGGCTGCCGATCATCACCGTCGACGCGCCGGCGGCCAGGGCCTTGGCCACGTCGCCCGAGGTCTTGATCCCGCCGTCGGCGATGATGGGTACGCCGCCAGCCGCGCGCGCCGCCGCCACCGCGTCGGCGATCGCGGTGAGCTGGGGCCCGCCGACGCCGGCCCCGATGCGAGTGGTGCAGATCGAGCCGGGCCCGACCCCGACCTTGACCGCGTCGACGCCGGCCTCGATGAGGGCCATGGTGGCGGCGCCGGTGGCGACGTTGCCGGCGACCAGCTGGATCTTGGGGAACTGCTTGCGGGTCTGACGCACCGACTCGATCACGCCCGCCGAGTGGCCGTGGGCGGTGTCGACGCAGATGAGATCGCAGCCGGCGGCGAGCAGGGCGTCGATGCGGGCCTCGCGATCGGGTCCGACGCCGACGGCGGCGCCGCAGCGCAGACGCCCGAACTCGTCCTTGGCGGCGAACGGGTGCGCTTCGGCCTGCTCGATGTCCTTGATGGTGATGAGGCCCTTGAGGCGGCCGCTGTCGTCGATCACGAGCAGCTTCTCGATGCGGTTGGCGTGGAGCAGCTCCTTGGCCGCTTCGAGCCCGACGCCGTCCTTGACGGTGATGAGCTTCCGCGTCATCACGTCGCCGACCTTCTGGGCCAGGTTCCTCTCGAAGCGCAGGTCGCGGGTGGTGAGGATGCCGACCGGCCGCTTGTCCCGGTCGACCACCGGCAAGCCGCTGATCCTGAACTGGCGCATCAGCGCGAACGCGTCCTCGAGCAAGCGCTCGGGCGCGATGGTGACCGGATCGACGACGATGCCGCTCTCGGCCTTCTTGACCCGCGTGACCTCGCGGGCCTGGTCCTCGATCGACATGTTCTTGTGGAGGAAGCCGATGCCGCCCTCTCGGGCCATGCGGATCGCCGTGGCGCTCTCGGTGACGGTGTCCATCGCCGAGCTCACCAGCGGGATGCGCAGCGCGATGGCCGCGGTGAGCTGGGTGGCGACGTCGACATCCTTGGGCAGGACCTCACTGAACCCCGGGACGAGGAGGACATCGTCGAAGGTGAGCGCCTCGCGGAGATCATCGCCGAGCATCGGAGACTCCTGCGGCATCAGCCGCGTGTGGCGGCGCAACATACGGCCCACCTCTGATCCCCGCAAGGCACCCCGCCGGTCGCCCGCCGATCGGGTCGCCTACATCGCAGGGTGGGGACCCTCCCCCCCATGCGCCGACCCGAGTTCACATAACGATTCCGGGGGTATCGCACTGCGGTCACGAAGCTTCGAAGTGGCACGAGCCTTGATGAATGGGAAGGCATGCGTCGCTTCCTCCCTGCCCTGGCCTTGTCCTTCGTCACCCCGCTGTTCGCCTGTGTGGGCAACGCCCCACCCGCTGGCGACGACGACGTGGACGCCGGCGCCGACGTCGACGCCAGCCCCGATCCGATCCTCCTGTCAGTGACCGGGCGGACCCTCGACTACTTCACCGGCGCGCCGCTCGATCTGGTGACGCTGGCGACCGAGGGCATGACCCCGGCCGCGAACGGCTCCTCCGACGCGCTGGGCGCCTACGAGCTGCGGGTGCCGCCAGCCAGCGTCTTCTACGCCTCGGCCACGCGCACCAATTACCGGCCCAGCCGCAACCATGCCATCCGCGTCACCGACGCTGCGCTGGCGATGACGGACCTCTCGCTGGTCAGCGTCAACGACGCGCGCCGGCAGTACACGTCGCTCGGGCTCACCCCCACCGCCGGGCGCGCGGTCGCGTTCGGCCTGCTCCTGCGCAACAACGGAACGCCGCTCGAGGGCATCCCGCTCGCCGACATCAAGCTGCTCGACGCCCAGCTCGCCCCGGTCGGCCTGGGCCCGTACTTCTTCGGCGCCAACGGCGACCTGGTCTCGAACCTGACCCTCGCGGTCTCGACCGCGTTCGGCGGCAAGGCCCGGGTCGGGTTCCTCGACGTCGCGCCCGGCGCGTACACGCTCGAGGTGAAGTACACCGCCGGCGGCGGCGGCGGCGGCGCGCCCCAGATCCGCACCTACCAGGTGCCGGTGGAGGTGGTCGCCGACGGGGCGACGCTGGTCGCCACCGGCGGCGGCGACGACGACATGCAGCCACCGCCCGGCGCGCGCACCTTCACCGCCCACGTCTATCCGCGCCTGCAGAAGGCGGCCAGCGGCGGCCTCGGCTGCGCCAACTGCCACACCCTGGGCGGCCCCCTCCCCTTCGACGGGCCCATCGCCGAGACCCACGCCGCGATCATCGGTCGCCTCGGCGTCGTCAATCCACCCGCCACCGCCGCGACCTCGCTGCTCCTGACCAAGCCGCTGTACGAGGATCCGCCCAACCACCCCAACGCCACGTTCCTGACCGCGCTCGATCCCGACTACGTCATCATCATGGAGTGGATCGCACAGGGGGCGGTGCTGTAGCGGAGGCAAGAGACGCGAAGCCCGCCCGCGAGGCGCGGGTGGGGCCCCGAGCCGGAGCGACCGACTGGTCGTGAGGACGAGGGGGGGGGACCGGCAACGAAGCGGGAGGGCTCCGCAGCCGTCGCCCCCGCACACCCAGCCGGAGGCCGCGATCGAAGCACCGACACTACAGCCCGGCGGCGACGAGGGCGAGCAAACCCGCCGTCACCATGGCCAGGACGACGATGGTATCGAGGACGCGGCCGTAGCTCTGCAGGCGAGCGGCGAGCGGCGAGCCGCGGCGATGTTCCTCGGACGGCATGCCGACCTCGGCCACCGCGCGGCGCATGGCCTCGAAGCGATCCCAGTCGCGCTTCGACAGGAACCAGGTCGAGCCGCGGCGCGGGCGCAGGGCGATCGCGTCGTCGTAGAGCTCGACCTTGGTGATGCGATCGCGATCCATGCGCACGGTCCAGCGACCCCAGCCCCAGCTCACGCCGTCGGCAGCGATCGAGATCTGTGCCCGCCGCACCGCCACGCCCACGCCGCCGAGCAGCATCATCGTCAATCCGCCGACCACGCACGTCGACGCCTGCGCCGCCTCGGGACGGCGCACCGCGAGGGCGATCGCGGCCAGGCCCAGCAAGAGCGTGACCCGCAAGCCTACCTCGGCCAGTCGCCGCGGCCCGCGCCGCGCCGCGAACGATCCGTGCGGCAACGCTTCGAGCCCGAGTCCGGGCGGTGCATCGACGGCAGCCACAACTCAGCGTAGCAGCCTTGCCCTTGCCCTTGCCCTTCTACGTCGACTCCAACCCCTCCAGCGCCGCCTCCAGCCGCGTCACCACGTCCGCGATCTCCGCCTCCGCCGTCACCTTCTGTCCGCCGCGGGTGACGTAGAAGACGTCGGCGACCTTCTCGCCCTCGGTCGAGATCTTCGACAGCGAGATGTCGAGCCCGGCATCGGCCAGCGTCTGGGTGATCGCGTACAGCACGCCGATCCGGTCGCGGGTGAAGACCTCGATGATCGTCGCGTCGGTGGACTCGTGGTTGTCGACGCGGACCTCGGTGGACACCGCCGGCGTCACCCGCGGCGGCAACCCCGACGCCGGCCGACGCCGCGCGATCAGCGCGGGCACCACGTCGCGCGCTGGCACCCCGTCCTTGAGGAGCTCGATCAGATCGGCCTCGAAGCGGGCCCAGCGGCTGTCCTTCTCGGGGATGGCGGCGCCGACCAGATCGCGCACGAAGAACAGATCGAGTGCCAGCCCGCTGCCGCCGCCACCGTTGCCGCCCGGGGCATCGGCGTGCCCGACCACGGCGCCGAGCACGTCGACGCGATGGGCGACCAGGGCGCCGGCGATCGCGGCCAGTACGCCGTGTTCGTCGGGCGCCACCACCGCCACCTCGCTGTGACCCTTGAGCGGGAAGTGGGAGATGGCGACGCCGACCTTGGCGCCGCGCGCCCGCATGCCCAGCGCCAGCCGGACGTGGCGCGCGGCCTGGCGCGGCGTGATCTGCGAGAAGAAGCGCTCGTCGACGCCGGCGATCATGGCCTCGGCGACGCCGCGATCGATCGCCGCGTCGTCGCCATGGGTGACCAGCCCGATGACCTTGGCCCGGCGCTCGCCGACATCACTGGTGACCGCGGCCGCCGCATCGGCGGTGCCGCGCGCGGCCAGGAGCGCGCGGGACCGCAGGTACAGATCGCGCAGGAGCTCGCTCTTCCACGCGCTCAGGTTGTTGGGCGCGGTCATGGCGGTGTCGCACAGCGTGAGCAGGTAGAGCTGGGCGAGACGCTCCTCGTCGCCGACGCGCTCGGCGAAGCGCGCCACCACCTCGGGGTCGGAGAGATCGCGGCGCTGCGAGAGGTGCGACATCGTCAGGTGCTGGCGGACCAGGAACTCGGCGGTGGCGATGTCCTCGGCGGCGAGCCCGAGCCGGGCCCCGACCGCGGCGGCGACCACCGCGCCCTTCTCGGCGTGGCCTTTGCCGAGCGGCTTGCCGACGTCGTGGAGCAGCGTGCCCAGGTACAAGGACGCCGGCCGCGTCACCCGCTGATAGGCCTCGGTGGCGACCGGCTGCTCGGCGGCGAGCTCACCGCGCGCGATGCGCTTGAGCATGGCGACGGCGTAGAGCTGGTGCTGATCGACCGTGTACACGTGATAGAGGTCGTGTTGCACGCGACACACCACCGGCGCCCACTCCGGCATCACCGCCGCGATCAGGCCGAGCTGGTTGAGGATCTCGAGTTGCGACGGCTGGCCCTTGTCGCGCGGATCGCACAGCGCATCGACGAACCAGCGGGACGCGGTCGGGTCGGTGCGCAACCGCTCGGCGTGGACTGGCGCCAGCTCGGCGACCAGGTCGCGGGTGTGGCCGTAGACCGGCGTGCCTTCGTCGACGGCGACCCGGAACAGCCGCACCATCTCACCCGGGCGATCGACGAGGACGCGGGGATCGCGCACCGCCAGCTCGCCGTTGAAGGTGATGAAGCTGTGGTCGATGTCGCGGATGCGCGGCCGCTTGCGCGGCGGCACGCGGGCGGTCTCGAGCAAGCGATCGGCGACCTGCACCACGCTGCGGGCGTGCAGGTAGTAGGCGCGCATCAGCGCCTCGACCGCGGGCGCCACCGCGGGCCGACCGGTGCCCTCGCCGCGGCGCACGTCGGGGAACATGGCCGGCGCCAGCGCCTCCTGGATCTCGAAGGTGAGCTGATCGGTGCGGCGGTGACCCTGGAGCTGGGCCAGGGCTCGCACGCCGAGCAGGAAGTCGCGGGCCTGCACCAGCACGTCGGCCTGGCGCCGGGTCAGGTGGCCTTGATCGCGGAGCAGCGCGATGCTCTCGCCGTGCGACGGCAACGGCCCGGCGCGCAGCAGCCAGCGGGCCCGCGCCGCCCACAGCGCGGTCGACAGATCGCGCAGGGCGCCGATGCCCTGCTTGAGGTTGGGCTCGAGCAAGTAGAGCGAGTCGCCGAAGCGATCGTGGCGCTTCTGCTTCTCGGCGGCGAGCTGGGTGATGAAGTCGTTGGCGTCGCCTCCGGGCGCGATCACCGAGCGCGTCACCGCGCACAGCTCGTCGGTGAGCGCGCGATCGCCGGCGATGTGGCGGACGTCGACGAGCGCGGTGGCCGTGGCCAGATCGCCCTTGGCCAGCTTGGCCGCCGCCCGCGGCTCCCGCACCGCGTGGCCGACCGCGACCTTGGCGTCCCACAGCGGATAGAGCAGCCGGTCGGCGGTCAGCTTGGCCGCGACCTCGTCGCCGCGGTGGAGGAGCACGAAGTCGACGTCCGAGTACGGCGCCAGCTCGCGCCGCGCCCAGCCGCCGGTCGCCACCAGCGCCAGCCGCCCGGTCACGTCGCGCGTCGCCCACCGCCACCGCGTCGCCAGCGCGCGATCGTAGACGTCGCTCAGCGCCGCCGCTGCCTCGCCCCCAGGTCCGCCGCCGACCAGCGCCGCCCGCATCTCGCTGCGCGCACGTCCCAGCTCGGCTCGCAGCGCCGCGGCGGCCTCGGCGCTCTGGGCATCCGACTCCATTCGCACACTCTAGCTCGTGAGCCCGGGTCAAGGGCCCGCGCGCACCGATTGGGGAAGCCCAGATCGTCCAGGTCCAGGTCCACGTTCGACGACCACGCTCACGATCACGCCCACGTCAACGATCCGTCCACGACCGGACGTGGACGTGGACGTGGACCCACGTGGACCTGAACGCGGACGTTCTGGCGCTCATCTGACCGGCATCGGAGCTCGCTAGTACCGTTTGAACCGGTATCGCAGCACCACCTGTCCCTGCACGATCCCGCCCGGCGGCACCCTGACCTCCGCTCGCCACCGATCGCGCAGGAGCTCACCGCCCTCGCCGCCGTCGCCGGCGCCGATGCGCTCGAAGACGACGGTCGGCCGCACCACGTCGCGCAGCTGCTCCTCCACCACCACCGCGACCTCGACGTCGCCCTGATTGGCGACCGACCACGCGACCTCGTCGAGCAGCACCTCGCCCACCAGATCGCGGCCGAGCTTGCGGCGGAAGCCCACCAGCGCCGGCTCCGGCGCCAGCACCACGCGCACCACCCCGGCGCCGTCTTCGGCACCGCTCACCGGGGCGAGCTCGCCGTCGACCCAGCGCACGCCGTCGGCTGCGGGCCCGCCCTCGCCGCGCACCGCCACCCGCAGTGGGCCGGGCGCGTCGCCGACCAGCCGCTCGAACACCAGCTCGCGCCACACCTCGGAGCTCGACGACTCGTGCCACTCGGGCCGGCGCGGGTTGTCGCCACCCTGGTCGTGGCCACCCCGATACACGCGATCGACGCGCGCCCGCCGCGTCACCGGTGCGCCGGTGACCTGCACGGCCCCGCCGCCGATGGTCGCCTCGCCCTCCCACACCGTGACCGGCGAGGCCGCCTCGCCGGGAAGCCCGAGCACCAGGCGCAGGCGAGCCGGGCGTGGCGCCGCCAGCGCGGCGGCGGCGACCGTGTACGCGGTGACCACGCCGACCTCGTCGACGGCGCCGGGCTCGCCGCCGCCCGGCATCGACGCGATACGATGGGCCGCGCTCCACGACAGCCCGCCGGTGGCGTAGGTGACGCGCACCAGGTGCCGACCGGGGCGGCGGCTCTCGACGTCACAGCGCAGCGTCGGCGTCGCCGGGATGCCCGCGACCGCCAGCCGCTCGACCGCATCGGGCGCCAGGTTCCGCGTCTCGCCGCTGGCGGTGCGCACCACCAGGCGCTCGGGGACGACCGCGGTGTAGCGGCCGAAGATCTCGCGGCCATCGCCGTCGATGGCGAAGACGTCGTCGCCGAACTGCGGCGCGCCGCGATGCGCGGGCTGGCTGTCGCCGTCGACGCGGACGGCGCCCAGCGCGACCGCGGCCCGGGTGTCGCCATACTCGATGATCGCCACCGGATCGCCGACGTCGATCACCTCGCCCTCGATCGCCACGCCGCGGGCCAGCGTCACGGTCACCTGCCGGCCCCACAGCCACGACGGATCGCGCAGCCCTTCGGCGGCGCCGGCGACGTGGCAGCTGCGGGTCGCCACGCCGCCTGGATCGCTGTCCGACTCGACCACCACGCTGTCGAGCTCCAGGCCGAGCGCCACCTCGCCCAGCTCCAGCTCGCCGTGAGCCGGGACCTCGCGCCAGCGCCGCTCGTCGACGTGGGCGCGCCCGTTCGCCCCCGGATCGCGACCGGCGTGGATCACGATCGCCGTGCTCTCACCCTCGGCGACGCGGGGTGCCGCGGGTTCGCCCGCGTGGCACGCGATCAGCAAGAGCAGACCGCAGACGAGCAAGGGCAAGGGCAAGGGGGAAGAGCCCGTCACTCTTCCTCCGCAACCGTGTCCGCGGCCAGGCGCGCGGCGTCGCGGATCGAGGCCTGCCCGCTCAGCACCGCGGCCAGTCCGCCGAGGAGCGGCATGCGCACGCCGCGGCGCTTGGCCATGCGCACGCCGGCCAGCGCCGCCCGCGCGCCCTCGGTGAACCTGGCCGACGTCACCGGCTCCTCGCGGGCGAGCGCGAGCCCGAGCTGGTAGTCGGGATCGTCGGGATCGCCGGCGCGCACCAGCAGGTTGCCGAGCCCGGCCAGGCCGCTCATGGTCCGCGCCTGCGCCCCCGCCGTCTCCGACAGGCGCGACGCCTCTGCGACGGCGCGAGTGATCGCCACCGCGCGCGGCCCCCGCCCGACCTTGATGCCGTCGGCGAGCCCGAGCGCGACCGTGTAGGCGCCGGCCAGCGCCGAGGCCAGCTCGACCCCGATCAGATCGTGCGACCCGTACACGCGCAGGAGCGGCGGCAAGTTGAGCAAGCGTCGGGCCTCGCGCAGCACCTCGTCGAACGACGACGCCACCACCATCGACGCGAACTGGCCGGCTCCGAGATCGCGGGGCAAGGCCGGACCGGCGAGCACGCCGATGCGCAGCGCCGGCGTGGCCCGCTCGACCAGCACGCTCACCCGTTCGTCGTCGGGGCCGGCCAGCGCGCCGATGGCGTGGACGACGAGGTGACCGCCGTCGATCACGCCGCCCAGCTCGGCCAGCCGCGCCACCGCGTCCTGCGAGGCCACGGCGACGACGATGAACCGCGCCGCGGCGGCGAGCTCGCGCACATCGCCGATCACCTGCACCGACGTCGGGACCTCGACATCGGGCAGGCGCGGGCAGCGGCGGGTCGAGGCGATGGCGTTGGCGATCGACGGCGTGCGGGTGTACAGGGTCACCCGCCGCCCGGCGCGGGCCAGCGCCACCGCCAGGCCGGTGCCGAAGGCGCCGGCGCCGACGATGCCGACGGTGTCGGCGCGCACGCTCACGCCCCACTCCTCGACACGGCCCGCTCGCTGGGTTCCGGTGCCAGGTGCGCGAGCCGGTTCTGGTAGTAGTAGACCAGCTCGAGATCACCGACGTGGAGGGTCTCGCCCCGGCGCTCGATCACCGGGCGGGCGTGGTAGGTGCCGAGCGCGCGCACCGCGTCGTCGAGGGTCGCCGAGTCGCCGGCGGCGACCACGCGCTGGTGCAGGTGCCCGGCCCCGGGACCCTCGGCGATGCGGCGGCGCAGGTCGCCGAGGGCTCGCACCGCGGCCGGCACCGGCACATCGCGCACCGGCGCGCGCAGGAGCTTGTAGATGTCGCGGGTGCCGGCGGCCGCGGCGACGGCGTCGTAGAGGACCCGCGCCACCAGGTGGGTGGCGTGGAAGACGCTCTCCCGCGGGTAGACCTCGGCCAGCCGGCGACCGAGCAGGCGGGTGTACTCGGCGTCGCGCTGGCCATCGTCGACCACCTCACCCTCTGCCCCGTTCAGGTAGGCGCGGGGATCGACGCGGCGGCCGGTCCGGTCGCGCGATTCGCCGTCGTCGTCGACGTCGTTGCCGAACGGATCGAGCGGGCGCCCGAAGCGGATCACGACCGCGCCCTCGTGGACCAGGATCTTGCGCAGGAACTCGACGATACGGCCCAGCCGCGAGAACTCGTCGTCGGTGATGATGTAGCGGCGCTGGCCGGTCTCGGCCAGGTAATCGTGGATGAGGGTCTCGGCCTCGAGCACCAGCCGGTAGTTGATGGTGGCGGGCACCACGTAGATGCGGCGCTGCGGTTCACCGGCGCGCACGTTGTTGGCGTAGGCCGTGACGGCGGTGCCGAGGAGGCCGAGCTTGAGCGAGCGCTCGACCATGTTGGAGCGGCAGCGGGTGCCGCCAGGGAAGAACAGCGAGTGGTAGCCGCTCTCGAGCAGGACCGTCGAGTATTCCTTGAGGATGTCCTTGTAGAGCTCGAAGCGGAGCCGGCGATCGACGCGGTAGGCGCCGAGGTTGTGCATGAAGAAGCTGATGAACGGGTTGGTGAACAGGTTCTTGCCCGCTCCGTAGGTCACCGGCGGCAGCCCGGCCCGCTCCAGGGCCAGGCCGATCACCACCGAGTCCATGTTCGACGAGTGGGTCGGCGTCACCACCAGCGTGCCGCGCTCGGCGATGCCGCGCAGGACATCGAGCGGCCCCTCGACCTGGATGCGGCTATCGAGCTCGCCGAGCAGCCCGCTCACGCCGCCGCGCAGACTCGATAGCGGCCCGAACAGGAAGCCCAGCCCGGGGGTGAGTATCCTGGTGGCGAAGCGGTACACCCGCGGATCGAAGTTGCCGACGATGTCCCTGCCGAAATGCCGGACCAGTGACGCGAGCTCGGTTCGCTTCTCGTCCTCCGTCATGCCGCCGAGCTTGCCGGCGAGCGCACGCCACCGCGCCGCCTGCTCCCGGCCGCCCAGCCGCTTGAGCTCGTTGACGCACACATCATTGAGCACGTACTCGAGCGAGTGGTCGCCGCCCCGCTCGGCCGCCTGGACCAGCCGCGCCACCACCCGGCGCTCGACGGTGGCGAGCACCCGATCGCGGTCGGCATTGAAGCTCTCGAGGCGGTTGCGAGCCTCCGCCACCGGACGATCGCTACCCATGGCCGTTCAATACCACGCACTCCCTTGCCCTTGCCCTTGCCCTTCTACGGGGTTGCACCACGTTCACGCCACCCACTCCCGCCCTTTCCACCCAACAGATCCCGCACACCCCACTTGCCAGCCAATTCATCGTGGTATGGTCGTCTGGCATCGCGTCGCTCGCACTGGGTGCGAGTGACCTACCGAGACCCGCTCTTCGAGAGAGCGCTGCTCGGAAAGGCGCGGCCCCCGACGTCGGGCAGGCCGCCGCGGCGGCGGCGCAGCAGCACCGCGTGCGCCACTCGAGGCGAGACAGACAGATGGCAAGTACCAAGCGGACCAAGCCCGCGGCCAAGGCGGAGACGAAGCGCACGACGCGCACGCCCGCCCCTGCGGCAAAGCCCAAGAAGACGACGGCGAAGGAAACGGCGAAGACACCCGCCGTGAAGGAGCCGGCGGCCAAAGAGCCGGCGGCCAAGGAGCCGGCCAGAAAGCCGGCGCGAACACGCAAGGAGCCGGTCGCCGCCCCCGCTCCTGAGCCGGCTACGCCTCCGCCCGCCGCTCCCGCTCCCGCCCGCCGCTCCGCGTACCACGCCGCCGATTCCGACGAGCTGCTCGAGATCGGCAAGAACGTCCTCGGCATCAAGGACTACCGGCCCGGTCAGCGTGCCGCGCTGGATCACGTCCTCGCCGGCAAGGACGTGATCGCGGTCATGCCCACCGGCTCGGGCAAGTCGCTCCTCTACCAGCTCCCTTCCTTGATCCTGCCCGGCCTCACCGTCGTGGTGTCGCCGCTGATCGCGCTGATCAAGGATCAGGTCGACAAGATGGTCGCCAAGGGCGTGGCCGTCGTCCGCATCGACTCGACGCTCACCGTCCGCCAGCGCCGCGAGATGGACGCGCTCGCCGCCGCACCCGGCGGCAAGCTCCTGCTCACCACGCCCGAGCGCATGGCCGACCCCGAGTTCCGCGCCTTCCTGCGCAAGTCGGCGGCCGACGTCGGCGTGTCCCGCTTCGTCGTCGACGAAGCCCAGTGCGTGTCGCAGTGGGGCCACGACTTCCGCCCGGCGTACCTGTCGCTGCGCAAGGCCCTCGAGGACGTGGGCCGCCCGCCGGTGCTGGCCACCACGGCAACCGCGCCGCCACACGTGCGCGAGGACATCAAGCATCAGCTCGGCATCGAGGACGCCGAGATCGTCACCACCACGTTCGACCGCCCCAACCTCCACTACGAGGTGATCACGTTCCCGGGCGAGGACGACAAGATGAAGACCCTGGTCACGCTGCTCAAGAAGCTGCCGCGACCGGGCATCGTCTACTGCGCGACGGTGAAGAAGGTCGAGGAGCTCTACGAATCCCTCGGCCGCCACGGCATCCCGGTGTCCCGCTACCACGGGCGCATGACCAAGAACGATCGCGACGCCGAGCAAGAGCGGTTCATGGAGGGGAAGGACCTGGTCATGCTCGCGACCAACGCCTTCGGCCTCGGCGTCGACAAGAAGGACATCCGGAACGTCCTTCACTATCACGTGCCCGGATCGCTCGAGAGCTACGCCCAGGAGGCTGGCCGCGGCGGACGCGACGGCAAGCCCAGCCGCTGCGTGCTGCTGTTCTCTCCCGACGACGTCGCCATCCAGGAGTACTTCCTGTCGGGCACCTACCCGACCCGGCGCCAGGTCCGCGCGGTGTACGAGGCTCTCGAGGCCTACGTCGACGCGGCGCGCGGCCCGCTGCGGGACGACACGCCGATCAACGTCTCCAACATCGCGCTCGGCTCCGGCGTCGGCCAGCAGCGCACCCGCACCGTGCTCTCGCTGCTCAAGGACGAGGGCTTCATCATCGAGCGCGACGGGGGCGTCTACGAGCTGGCGGATCCGCCGCTGCCCGAGGAGCTGCTCAACGAGAAGGGCCGGCAGTACGAGGCCCGCCGCATCATGGACCGCCAGCGCCTCGACGCGCTGCTCGCCTACGTCAAGGCGCCCGGCTGCCGCAACCAGGTCATCCTGGCCTACCTGGGCGAGCCCGGCGCGCCCTCATGCGGCCGTTGCGACAACTGCCTGCGCTCGAAGGAAGCCGCGCTCGCCGCCGCCACCGAGGCCACGCTGCTCGGTGCGACCGTGACCCGGTACCTCGACGAAGACGGCGCGGTGGAGGTCAAGCCGCGGAAGTTGATGCGGCACCGCGTGGTGCGCATCGATCACAACGGGGCGACGGTCCCGGCGGCAGCCCCGCCACCCGCGCCGCCGCCACCGGCCCCTGCGCCGACGGTGCGAACCCGCAAGTCAGCCGCCGCCGCCCCGCCACCCGTGCCCGTCCCCATGGCTCCGGCCCCGCCACCCGCCGTCCGCCGACGGAATGATCGAGTGGATGCCGCCCCGGCCCCGGCCCCGGCCCCGGTGTCCGTCGATCGTGCCGGTCGCTCCGAGCGAGCGGTGGCGCCAGCCGATGGCAGTGGAAGGCAACAGGCAACAGGCAACAGGCAA
>SXGT01814987.1_pt1 | contig 14993 bp, 14 predicted proteins | sample 3176221 | NCBI WGS metagenome assembly SXGT01 (sample SAMN11356862, study PRJNA531348) | freshwater metagenome | isolation source: freshwater sample F1-120 | place: China: Fuxian Lake, Yuxi | collected 2017-12-25
CCACTACGTGCTGATCGGCAGCATGGTGTTTCCGTTGTTCGCCGGCTTCTACTACTGGACGCCCATGATCAACGGCCGGCAGTTGTCCGAGCGTGTCGGGCGCTGGGTGTTCTGGCTCAATTTCGTCGGCGTGCACGTGTGCTTCCTGCCCATGCACCTGACCGGGCTGATGGGCATGCCACGGCGTGTCGACACCTACCTGCCGGGCCGGTCCTTCGATGTGCCGAACCTGATCTCGACCGTGGGCGCCTTCATCATGGCCGCCGGTGTGCTGCTGTTCCTGATCGACGCCGTCCGCTGCTACGGGCGCAAGGGCGATGACGACGGCAACGCACGCAACGTTTACCACGGCGGCACGCTGGAGTGGCTGTCCACCGGCAACTACGCGGTGCGTTCCATCCCCGTGGTCAACGACCTCGAACCCTTGTGGGCCGACCGCCGGATGCGCGAGGACGTGGAGGCCGGTCGCTATTTCCTGCCCGGCACCGCCACCGGCGAGCGCGAGACGCTGATCACCAGCAGCTCGCGCGCGGAACCGCAATACGTGCAGATCATGCCGGGGCCTTCCTGGTGGCCGCTGCTGGCGGCCGTGTTCACTGCGGGCTGCTTCCTGCTGCTGACGGTGAAGGCCCTGACGCTGAGCGCGATCTGCGGGGTGCTGACCGTCGTCTGCATCATGCGCTGGGTCTGGGGCAACGACCGACACATTGCGCAGAAGGAGGTGGATGCCGGCGGGGGCATCATGCTGCCGACCTACGTGACCGGCCCGCAATCGCACGGCTGGTGGGCCGCGGTGCTGCTGGTGGTCGTGCTGGGCATGATCTACCTCATGGCGATGTTTGGTTACCTCTACCTGTTCGGCTCGCACCCTGACTGGTGGAAGGTCGACGCACCGCGCGGCACCCTGCTGCCCGGCCTGTTGCTGCTGGGGGCATCGGCAGGCCTGGCCTACGCTGCCCGCCCCTTGATGGCGAAGCTCCAGCGCGGCAGCGGGGCCAGCGCGGTGGCGATGACGCTGAGCATGCTGTGCCTGGTGGCCGCGCTGGCGGTGGACGGCCTCGACTGGTGGAACGCCGGCCTGCGCGGCGACGCCAGCGGGCAGGGCGCCACCATCTACGCCATGTTGTCCTGGCACGGCAGTGTCGTGCTGGCGGTCGTGCTCTCGGCTTTCTACTACCTGGCCCGCTGGATGCGCGGGCTGGCGCCAGCCCCGGCCAACAAAACCCTGGAGGCCCTGCGCATCCTTTTCATGTTCGCCGCGATCGAGGGCACAGCCGGCCTGCTGCTGCCGCGCCTGTTGCCCTGGGGCGGCTTGTGAAGGCGCGCAAGCAGCTGAGCTGGTGGCCGATCGTCACGGCCTTCGTGATCTGGTTCGTGCACTTCTTAGTGATCTGGGCAGCGGTCGAGATCTGGCCGCAACAGTGGACCGCCAACGCGGTGGCATGGGGCGCCACCGCCATCGCCTTGCTGGCGGTGGGTGTGCACGGGGTGTGGGTCAAGGCCCGGCACGCGGCAGGCGGACTTTCAGACTGGAACTACCACTTCGCTGTGGGCGCTGTGGCCATCGCCACGGTAGCGGTGTTGTTCAGCGTCGTGCCTTCGCTGGTTTTCCTGCCCTGAGGGCGAGTTCAGCGCTGCCGGGTGCCCAGCTTGAGTGTGCTCAGCGCTGCGCCCGCCGCCTCCGCCGTGCAGGCAGACGCGCGCGCTCAGCGGTGTTCGCTAGAGGGGCGCGTCGAGCGAATTGGCCGGGGGAATCGAGCGTGACGAGGTGGCCGGTATCGGGCGATGGGCGCGGACCGAGGCGATGATGCCCGCCGTGAACAGGATGCAGGCCGACAGCTGGATCAGGCTGGGGTAGCGCTGGTCCCACGCAAACGAGTAGAGCAGCGCGAACAAGGTCTCGCACAGAATCAGCTGACCACACAGGCTGGCGCTCAGACGCTGGCTTGCGACGTTCCAGCACACCGTGGCCACCCAGGTCGAACCGATGCCGAGCACCACCATCATCAGGACCAGCAGATGGATCTGCGGTTGCCGGGCCAGTTCCTGGAGCGGGGAGCCGGCGGTCAACCAAAGGGCCAGACCGCCGAGACCCGAGGCGATGCCCAACCAATTGGTCCACTGAGCGGCACTGACGGCGGGATGCGCGGCCAGCCAGCGCGAGTTCAACAGCGAAAACGCCGTCCAGAATGCCAGCGCCAACACGGCAAGGCCCAGACCGAGCCAGTAGTCGGGTGTTTCTCCCGGCACTTCGGGCGGCTGTGCGTAGGCCATGAGCAGCAGGCCCATGGCGGTCAATGCAATGCCTGGCAGCAAGGCAGTCAACTTGAGGCCGTGTGGCTTGCCGAGCACCGTCACCCAAAGGGGAATGGTTCCGATGATGAGGGTCGGCAGCTCGGTGCCGGCGCTGCGAAGGGCAAATGCCAGCAAGGCGTAGTAGCCGGTGAATCCCAGCACGCTCAAGCCGAGCGCCCACAGGGCTTGCGCTGGCGTGGGCCAGGTCAGGGTTCCCCGGGCCACCGCCAGGCAGGCAAACGAAATGACGCCGTAGACCACGAAACGTCCCGCCGTCAGATCCACCGTCGAGTAGCTGGAGAACATGCGCGGAGCGACGAACACGAGACCCCACAGGGCGCCGGCCAGCGCGCCGGCGGTCACGCCGATCCACATACAAGCTCTGCGAGATCTGCCATGTCGTGGAAAACGGCGGCGGCTCCCGCGTCCAGCAGCGCCTGTGGCGTGAGGTCGCCCAGCGGCTGAGGGTTGTAGGCGAACACGCGCGCGCCAGCGGCCACCCCGGCGGTGACGCCCGTCACCGTGTCTTCCACCACCGCGCAGCGGCTGGGTGCAACGCCCAGGGCGCCCGCGGCTGTGAGGTAGACGTCTGGTGCCGGCTTGGAGCGTGCCAATTCGGGCCCGGCAAAGATGTGGCCGTCGAAGTAGTTCATCAAGGACACCTTGCGCAATTGCAGCTCAAGCTTGCGCCGGTCCGACCCGGACGCGCAAGCGATCCGCCCACCGTGGCGGGCGTGGACAGCCCGCACGGCCTGGTGGATGTTGGGCACGGCCTGCAGCTCGCGCTCCAGTGCCTCGTTGCGGCGTTGCCGGAATTCGCTCACCCAGCGGTCCGTCAGGCGCTGGCCAGTGCGCTGCTCGATCAGGACCGCCTCGTCGGTGGGGGCTTTGCCAATGAAGAGTCCCATGCATTCGTCGGACGATATGGCCCATCCCATCTCGGTCAGCATCTCGCGCAGCACGTCTTTGGTGATGGGCTCGGAATCCACCAACACCCCATCGCAGTCAAAAATGACCGCGTCAAAATCGGGCTTGATCGTCATGCGAACTCCACGGCCTTGCGCGCGAACTCGGCATATCGCTCACCGAGTTCCTCGGCCCGATCATCGATGTCGCACAGCGGCATGCGAAGGCATTCGTATCCGAGCATGTCCTTCATCACGCGCATTTCCTTTTCGGTGAAGTACACGGTGCCGTCGGGTGCGATGCGGTCGATGCCGTCGAACCGCTGGCAGTCGTTGTTGATGCCGACCAGCGTTTTCAGGTCGACGTCTTTGGGCAAGGCCACCGAGACCTCGCCGCCTGCGATGCGCACCTGGTAGCCACCCGGCAGGCCGTGGGGTGCCGGGGCATGCGCCAGGGCCGTGCGGTCTTGCAACACCGGGCAGAGGATCGACATGGCCGAGGACGCCGTGATCAACTGCCGGAACGCGCCTGCGGTGCGCTGGAAACGGCTCTTCACGAGCTTGAAGGCCGCTTCGAAATCCACTTCGTGGGTGACATTCACGCCCCGGTGTTCCACTGTGGCGAAGTAGGGCGCGCCGGCCGAATCGCCATGCGCGGGCACCCGGTGGCTCAGGTAGTGCTGTGTGTAGAGCGCCACGTTGACCTCCTGCAATGGGGTCTCCAGCAACAGGCCCACGGCGCCCCGCAGAGCGGGCAGCATGTTGGCCACGTTGCCAATGCCCACGGTGGGCGCCAGGTTCACCGCGCGCAGCACCGGGCCAACCGCATCGGGGAAAGCGGCGTTGACCACCATCGGGGATTGCCCGCTTTGCCGCACCGCGCGCATGAGCTTGTAAACCGCGGACAGATGCATCGGCAACCAAGGTCCAAACTGGGCCAGGTCCAGTTGATTGAACACCTGCGGGGGCAGTTGCGTGATGATCCGCCCGGACTGTCGCGTGGCGGTGTTGAGAATCACGTCCGGCTTGAGGCGGCTGATGAGTTGCGCGGACTGGTCTTCGTTGTCCAGATCCATTTGCACGCATTCGATGGGGTGGTACCTGCCGAGTTGCGTCGAAAACAGCATCGCCAGGTTTTTGCGTCGGGTCATCTCCTCCAGATTGCGCCCCGCAAGCACGATCTTTCCGAATTCGCGTTCCTGCACCAGCAGGTTGAGGATGAGGCCGGCAAGATCTCCGATGCCGACCATGAGGACGGTCTTGGTCATACCCTGAGACCTTTTGAGAAATGAGGCCTCAAATAGACCTGAGTCGAACGCATGTGTTTCTCCCTGATTTTTTGGATGTCTGAATGCGGGGCTGCTGGCTCGGGTGTTCAAGCCGCAACCGTCGGGAGTGTCTCCAAGGTGACGGACGAAGTTTGAGAATTGGTCGAAACGGCAAATTCAAGCCACGAACAGATGTTGTATTGCGCCGAGTCGTGTAGGGACGCCTCAGGATGTCCGTGTAATGCAGCCCGCCGATTGGCACCGGTGCAGTGCCAGTCGCTGGGGCACAGCAGGGCGTGCACCTGCCAGCGCGCCCCCAGCGCTCAGGTGTTGCATCAGCAGTTCACCCTGCGGTCACGCCCACGTGATGAAATGCCTCATTGGTCGAACGGGGCAGCTCCGCAGCCACGGCGTGTTTGACACTGCGGTCACCGACGAAGGCGCGAAGCGCCTCTTTGATGACTGTCCAAGGGGTGATGCGCCCTCTGGGTTTGAGACCGGCCGGCCCAGGGTCTCCCATGAGTTTGGGAGAACCATGCCCTGTGGATGCCCACGACGGCGTCAGGGGGCAGGACCTCCGGGCGCCTTGCCTCGGGGGGGCGATGCGGTCTTCGCACGTTCCAGAACAGCAGAAAAGTGACCTGAGTCCGGTGCCCCACCCAACATACTGCGCATGCCGTTTGCGAAGCGCCCCAAGGCGTGCGCCCAGGGATGGGCCTGCACAGGCTCGACCCTGGGCGCTGGTTTTGGCGGGTGTCCCGGGGCGAAAATCCCGTCCAGCACCCGCTGAAGCCGGTCTGCCGTGCGCTCGGTGAGTTCCACCACGCGCTCGCCCTTGGTGGAGACACGCAGGTGGTCGTCCGCGATAGGCGCGATGCCGTCCCGCTGCAGCAGGAAATTGATCTTGGCCAGCTCCTGCGTCGGACCCGGAACGTTTTGTGTCTGGAGGTACGCCGACAACCCCTGAAATTCCTGCGCGGCGGGTTGCGGGTTTCGAGGGTCGGACAAGACTGCGTACACAGCGTCCAGTCGGCTCAGTCGGTATTCGGGCATGTTCAAACGCTTGCGCTGGAGTTGCTGTCCGTTACAGCCTTCCCGGCGATCCGTCGTGAGATTGGTGGATAGAGCAGAGGTCTCGGAACCCCCCCATTGACGTCTCTGAGAGACGACGCATTCTGATGTGCGCCTGAGGATATTGGCGCCGCAGAGACCAGGATGCTTATCCGCGGAACCAATTGCTTTTGAGCAGGCATCGAACGCCGGTCGCTCGCGTTGGGCGCGCTGTTTTGGACCGTCGCCATGGATTTGCAGGGTGTGCTTCGTTCCCCAAAAAGCGGTGCTCGTACCCGAATGTCGTCATCGCGAAATTTCCCTCCTGCTCTCCTGTCCCATTGGTGACACTTCCGTCGCCCGCAAGAACCTCAAAGGTTGCGGGCGAAGTGGCGGGGCCTCGGCTTCGCCGAACTGGAAGTCAATACACAAAGGGAGAGCCAACATGCTGTTAACTCAAATCGCCCATCGCAGTCCTCATGCAGAGCTGTGGTGGGATTCCATGCCTTCGAGTTTCGCCCGGTGGCGCGACCGGCTGGCCAACGCCCTGCCGGAGGCGCAACGCGAAAAAGTCCATGCCGGCTTCGCTCGGCTGATTGGCGAGCAAGGCGAAGGCTCGGGGCTGCTCAAGGGCTCCACCACCAACCCGCGCCTGTTCCTCGAACTGCTCCAGATGGAACCGGAGTTGACCCGCGAGCGCATCTCGCGCATCGCCGCCCTGGATGCGGCGGCCACCGATGAAGACATCTACTGGCGGCTCTACATCGAAACGTTTGCCGCTGAAAGCCAACTCTGGCGTGAGCACTGGACGCGCTCTGGCGGCACGCAGGGCTGGGTGTGCGCGCAGCTGCCGCCCGTTTCAAGCTTCAACACCGAGGCACTGGTGGCCAAGGGGATCGAAATGGCCGCGGTGTCGCCGAACCTCATGGTCAAGGTGGTGGGCAGCAAGCAGGGTTATGACGCCATTCAGGCACTGGCCGCGCGCGGCATTTCCATCAACAACACCTTGTCTTTCACCGTGCCACAGTTTGTCCGGGCGCTCGACGCCTTGAAACAGGGCTACAGAGAAGCTCAGGCCAAGGGCATTGACCTCACGAGCTGGCGTGCCGTCATCACCTACATGGTGGGTCGATTGGGCGCAGAAGAAGAGTTCCTCCAGCAGGCGAAGGAGCGCGGCATCGAGCTCTCGGTGATGGACATCCGCTGGGCCGAGATGGCCCTGTATCAGCGCATCCAGCCCATGGTGGAGTCGCTCGGGTTGCCCATCAAGATGTTGCTGTGCAGCCTGCGGGTGGACAAGAGCGGCGCCGCGCGGCACTGCTTCCACATTGAACAGAGCATTGGCTCCGATTGCGTCTACACCATTCCTCCCGCGTTCTTCCTGGAGCTTTTCGAGTCCGAATCGAACCGCATTCCGTCGGGCGCGGAGTGGGGTGAGCCCGTGCCCGAAGAGGTCATGAGCAGGCTGATGCGCATTCCCTATTTCTGCGAGGCCTACGAGCCCGACGGCATGGCGCCCGAAGAGTTCTGCTTCCACCCGGCCTTCATCACGGGGCTGAAAGACGTCAATGCCGCCTACCGCAAGGCGCTTGACATCGTGCGCACCTGCCGCTGACACCGCAAACACGCATTTACAAGGAGCCCCACATGTCCAAGACCCTACTCATGATCGGCGTTGGCGACCTCGCCGGTCTCGTGCTCAACCTGCTGGTGCAAGGCAAGGAATTCGGGAAGATCATCCTCGCCGGGCGCGACCTGGCCGAGATGAACCGCCGCAAGAACCTCGCCATGCTGTTTTCCGCACAACTCGGGCGCTACCACCGGATCGAGTGCGTGCAGATGGATCTGCAGAACGTCGAGCAGTCGGCGCACTGGATTCGCGACCTCAAGCCGGACGTGATCTTCAACGCCGCAACCCTGCAGTCCTGGCGCATCATCACCCAGTTGCCTCCCGCCGTGTTCAAGGCGCTGGACGAAGCGCAGTTCGGCCCCTGGCTGCCCATGCACCTCTCGCTCATGCACAAGCTCATGCAGGCAGTGGAACTGAGCGGGCAGAAGCCATTTGTTGTGAACGCGGCATTTCCCGATGCGGTTGGACCGGTACTGAAGTCGGTCGGCCTGGCGCCGCAGATCGGCATTGGCAACGTGGCCAACGTCCTGCCCGCGCTGCGCGGGGCGATCGGCTTGCTGCTTGAGGCGCCGCTGCAGGAAGTCAATGTGGCGCTGTACACCCAGCACTACCTGAGCCACCGCGTACCGGCCTCCGGTGACTCCGGGGGCGCGCCGTTTCTCGCCCGCGCCCGCATCAACGGAACCGACGTCACCGACGAGGTCGATTTCGAGAAGGCCTTCGGTCTGGTGCAAACGAACTTCCAGCGCACTGGCGGGGCATTCCGCCAGTTGATCACCGCATCGTCTGCCGTCTCGGTGCTTTCACCGGTGCTGCTGGACCACATTGCGGTGGCGCATGCGCCGGCACCGGGTGGACTGCCTGGCGGCTACCGGGTGCGGCTGGTCGGCGGCGAGGCGATCGTCGATCTGCCCGACGGCGTTGAACTGGACACGCTGGTCCGTGTGAACAACGACTGCCAGCGCTTTGACGGCATCGATCGCATCGAAGCCGATGGCACCGTGGTGTTCACGGAAAAGGAGATGCAGGTGATGAAGCGGCTGTTGGGCTACGAATGCCTGCGCATGCCGTTGGCGGACGTCGATGCGCGCGCCGAAGAACTCGGTGCGAAGTACCGAGAGTTCTTCGAAAAAGCCACGGCTTGAAGCCGTCCTGAATGGCCGCACTGCCCTGCGAACTGTTCAGGTTCGTGGGGAGTGCGGCGAGATTTCTGGATGCTGGTGCGCCGGTGGATCCGTTTTTCCCGGTTCACCCGTGCCTTCGCCCGAGCTTGCGGTAGACCGTGGCGCGGCTGATGCCGAGTGCCCGTGCCGCTTCCTTCACGTTGCCGCGCGCGTCGTCCACCGCCTTGCGGATGAGGGCTGTTTCCATGTCCTTGAGAGGTATGCCGTGCGCCGCGCCGTGCGCGGGTAGGCCGCCGCGATCGCCGTGGCGGTTGAGCTGGGCCAGCACGCACAGCCGCAGCCCCGACCACAGCGGCACTTCGAACGGACCCCGCTGGACGCGGGCCGCATCGAACAGCGCGTCCGTGGGCACGGCGATCAGGTCGCTGCAGTGGCCGGGCACCATGCCCGGGCCGATGCCCAGCATCTCGGCTGCGGTGCGGTTGAGCGCCGTGACCTGGCCGTCGGCATCGAGGCCGACCAGGCCATCGCTGTCGTCGCCGATCGTGCGGCCCGGCCAGTTCAGGCACAGCAGCAGGCGGTGCGGCCGGCTCAGGGTGAGCGCGTTCTCGATGCTGCGTGCCGATTGCGTGACGAGGTGCTTGAGCGCGGGTTGTTCGATCACGTTCACGCCGGTCAGGTCGAGCATGCCCACGCACTGGCCATCGGGTCCCCAGATGGGCGCGCCGGCGCAGCTGTAGACGCTGGTGTCGTCGTAGAAGTGTTCGCCGCGGTGCAGCCACACCGGCTGCTGTTCGGCCAGCGTGGTGCCGATGGCGGTGGTGCCCACGGCGCGCTCCGACAGGTCCACGCCGACGCGGGCGATGTTCGCCGCCAGCGGGTTCTGCCGGTCGACCGGTCCGTTCACATCGATCACCGTGCCGCGCGCGTCCGTGAGGATGGCGAAATACCGCGTGTGCGCCATGGCGCGCGTGAGCGACTGGATCACCGGCGCGGCGGCGCGCAGCAGCGGCTGGTTGGCCTCGATGGCGTGGCGCATGGCGCTGGCGGTGACGGCGTCGAAAGCGATGTGCTGACGCGGCTGGAAGCCGAGGTCCAGGCACCGCCGCCAGGAGCGTTCGACCCAGGGCGCGAGCAGCGGCGGCGGGGAGGGCGCGCGCGATTCCAGCACCGCCCGGCGTGCCTGCTCGATCAGGGCAAGCCGCTGCTGGTGGGGAACCGGTGGCTGGGTCTGGAGAGTCACGGTCGACGGGGGCGTGGAGCGACTGCCATTAAAGCAGCGTTCGTGCGCCAGCGCACACGCCCGACCAGCGCGCTCGGGTTAACCCGGCCAACGCCACGACCAACGGGTTTCGCGCGCCAGGGCGTCCAGATCCTGGGGCGTGTCCAGATCGCGGGTGTAGTGCGGGTTGTCCACTTCCCAAAGCCTGACCTGGTCGGGGTGCGCGGCGCGCCACTGGCGAAGGCTGGGTTGCAGGGGGTCGATGAGCGCGGCGCGCACGTGGGCGTCGAACACGACAGGGTGGCCGGGCTGGCCGTGCACACGGGGCACCTGCACCCGAGCGCCGGGCGGCCGCGCATCGAATGCGTCGAGCGCGGCTTGAATGTCGGCGGTGTCGATCAGCGGCTGGTCGGCCAGCAGCACGACCACGCGCTCCACGTCGTGCGCCAGCGCGCGCAAACCCGCGCGCAGCGAAGACGAGGTGTCGTCCTCCGGGCGCGGGTTGATCACGCACAGCGGGGTGAGCGCCACGGGCAGCCGCGAAACGTGGGCCTGCACGTCGTGCGCGTGGTGGCCCAGCACCAGCACCAGATCGTGCCGTGCCTTGCCGCTGAGCGGCTGAAGGTGCGTGAGCAGCCGCTCCAGCAGGGTCTGGCCGTTGAGCTCCAGCAGGCACTTGGCGATGCCACCCATGCGGCGCCCGGCGCCGGCGGCGAGGATGACGAAACCGGTTTTCATGGTGTGGACAGGCCCTACACGAAACAGGTGGGGGCGGACGGCACGCTCGCCTCCTGCGAGTTCTTGGCGCTGGCGACGTCCATGTCGCGCGGCAGCGGCACCCCGTTCTTCACCGCCAGCACCTCGGCCATGATGCTCACCGCGATCTCGGGCGGCGTCTTGCTGCCGATGTAGATCCCGATGGGGCCGCGCAGGCGCGCCAGGCTTTCGGGCGTCTGGTCGAAGTGCTCGATCATGCGGGCGTGGCGCGCCTCGTTGTTGCGCCGCGACCCGATGGCGCCCACGTAGAACGCTTCCGTTTCCAGTGCTTCCAGCAGCGCAAGGTCGTCCAGCTTGGGATCGTGCGTGAGCGCGATCACGCAACTGCGGCGGTCGACGCGGAATTCGCGCACCACGTCGTCGGGCATTTCGGTGAGGAGCGACACACCGGGCACCGACCACGCAGTGCGGTATTCCTCGCGCGGGTCGCAGACGGTGACGGCGAATCCGCTGAACAGCGCCATGGTGGCGAGGTACTCGGTGAGCTGGCCGGCGCCGATCAGCAGCATGCGGTACTCGGGGCCGAAGGTGTTGCTGAGCACCTGGCCGTCGTCGATGAGCGAAGCGGGTGCCTCGGCGTTGCGCAGCGTGACGCGTCCCGTGGCGAGCTCGGTGCGCCGCTCCATCATCTGCCCGCCGGCCAGTGCCTGCACCAGCGCCGCGAGCGAGGCGGCATCGGGGTTGAACTCGAGCACCAGTTCCAGCGTGCCGCCGCAGGGCAGGCCGAAGCGGTGGGCTTCGTCGGCGCTCACACCGTACTTCACGCGCTCGGGCGTGCCGTCGGGAATCTCGTGCGTGATGCCGGCTGGCGTTTCGCTGCCCTGTACGGCGCCGTGCGCGCGGCTGTAGCGATAGATCAGGTCGTCTTCGATGCAGCCGCCGGAGACCGAGCCCGCCACCGCGCCGGTTTCGCACAGCGCCATGATGGAACCCACCGGCCGGGGCGAAGAGCCCCATGTGCGCACCACGGTGGCGAGCAGGGCGCGGTGGCCCTTTTCGCGCCAGCCCTGCAGGTTTCGCAATACGGTGACGTCGAGGTTTTCCACGTTGAATCCTTCAGGCCCGGGAGGCCAGGTAGATGGCGCCGGCAATCACCACCGCGATGGCGGCCCACGCCCAGGTCGGCAGGCCGCGCCCGGATGCCGGCGTGGCAGGCGGCGGCGCCACCACGGCGCCGCCGGGGGTCGCCGGGTAGCGGCGTTGCAGTTCTTCGTCGAAGCGGCGAAAGAAATCTTCCGCCAGCGATTTTGCTGCGCCGTCGATCAGGCGCTGGCCGAGCTGCGCGATCGTGCCGCCCACGGTGGAATGCACGGTGTAGCTGAGTTCGCAGCCGCTCTCCGTGGGTTTGAGCAGCACGGCCGAGGTGCCCTTGCCGAAGCCGGCCACGCCGCCCTGCGCGTCGAAGCTGAGCTTGTACGACTCGGGCGGCACGATGTCGGAGAGCACGACTCGACCATTGAACCGGGCCGAGACCGGGCCGATCTTGAGCGCGGTGCCCACGGCGTAGGTGTTGGGCTCGGTGGGCTCGAACTTCTCGCAACCCGGTATGCAGGTCTTGAGGATTTCCGGGTCGTTGAGGGCTTCCCAGGCCTGCTGCTGGGTGACGCCGAGGGGTCGGCTGCCTTGCATGTCCACGATGAATTCTCCAGTGCGAAACAGATGATGAAGGAAGTGGGCTGCGTCAGCCGCGCTGCATGAGCGCAGCCATGGACCGCGCGAGGTCTTCGAGTCGACTCAGGTTGTGCACGGCGAGCATGCCGTGCGCGTGTCGGTGCAGCACGCTGGCCCCGCTGGCCAGGGGCGCGTAGCCGTCGAAGCGCAGCAGGGGGTTGAGCCACAGCAGCTGCCGGGTGTGGCGGCCCAGCCATTGCAGTTCCTGCTCGAGCACTTCGGGCGTGCCGGTGTCCAGGCCGTCGGTGATGAGCAGCACGACGGTGCGCCGGCCCACGAGGCAGCGCGCGTGTTCGGTGCGCAGGCGCGCCAGCGAGGCGCCCAGGCGTGTGCCGCCGGCAAAGTCGTCGATCGCCGCATTCGCCAGCGCCAGCATGTGGTCGGTGTCGCGGTGGCGGAAGGCGGCGCGCAGGTCGGTGAGATCGGTGCCGAAGGCGAAGGCGGTGCGAGGGGTGCCGCGGGTGGCCTGGTGCAGGAAGGCCAGCAGCAAGCGGGCGTAGCGCTCCATGGAGCCGGAGATGTCGACCAGGATCAGCAGCGGCAGCGGCTGGCGTCGGCGGCTCAGTCGCGGCAATTCGAGCAGCTCGCCGTCGTGCCGCCGCGCCTGCTGCAGGGCGCGCGGCCAGTTCGGGCGGTGGCCGCGCGAGCCGGCGCGCTCGCGCCGCGAGCGCACGGGGGGCAAGGGCATGGGGATCTCGCGCACGAGCTGTTCGACCAGCCGGAATTCGCTGGCGGAGAGTTCGGCAAAGTCGGCGTGGCGCAGGCGCTGTTGGTCGCTGGCGGTCATGGCCGCATCGAACTTGATTTCGGTCTCGCCGGTGTTCGGCGTGCGTGCCTTGAGACTGGCCACGCTCAGGGCTTCCTGCACGCGCGCCTTGCGCCGGACCGGGTGGGCCTTGGCGGCCTTGGGGAGCATCTGGGCCAGGAGTTGCTGGGCAAGTTCGGGGTTGCGAAAGAAGGCGTCGAACATTTCGCCGAACACGTCGAGGTCCTGCTGGCGGCTCACCAGCACCGCTTCGAGCGCGGCGCGAAGGTCGTCCTTGCGCTCCACACCCACCATCTCCGCCGCGGTGATGGCGCTGGCGATGCGTGCGCTGTCCACCGGCACCCCGGCGCGGCGCAGGGCGCGCCCGAAGGCGGTGATGTGGTCGGGGAGCTTCCCGCTGCGTGAGTCACCGAGGATCACGGCACCACCTCAGATCGATTCAGGTTCGAGCAGTTTGTCGAGCATCGGCAACAACGCAGCCACATCCTCCCGCTGCTTGAACAGGATGCCCGCCGTGTCCTGGATCACCTCGGGGTCGAGCGTGAGGGTGTCGAGCGCCACCAGGGCCTTGGCCCATTCCACGCTTTCGGCGATGCCGGGGCTGCGCTGGAAAGCGTTGGCAAACGGCTGGCCGCGCAGGCGCGACACAAAGCGCGTGACCTGCTCGGTGAGTTGCGCACTGGCTTCTGGCACCTGGCTTTTCACGATGGCCAGCTCGCGCTCACGGTCCGGGTAGTCGAGCCACTGGTAGAGGCAACGGCGCTTCACCGCGTCGTTGAGGTCGCGTGTTCGGTTGCTGGTGAGGATGGTCAGCGGCGCCGCCACCGCTTCGATGGTGCCGAGCTCCGGAATGCTCACCTGGTATTCACCCAGGTACTCCAGCAGAAAGGCTTCGAAGGGTTCGTCCGCGCGGTCCACTTCGTCGATCAGCAGCACCGCGCCGGGCGCTGGCGTCTGCAGCGCTTGCAGCAGCGGTCGGCGGATCAGGTAACGCGCCTGGTAGACCTCCCGCTCGATTTCATCGGGCGTGGCGGTGGCCTGCGCGGCGCGCATGTGCAGCAGCTGCGCCGTGTGGTTCCATTCGTAGAGCGCTTCGCGCTGCTCCATGCCGTCGTAGCACTGCAGGCGCAGCAGCGGGCGGCCGAGCACTTTGGCCAATGCCTTGGCCAACTCGGTCTTGCCCACGCCGGGCTCTCCTTCGAGCAACAAAGGCCGCTGCAGGCGCATCGCCAGAAACACGGCGGTGGCCAGCCGCCGGGGGGCGTGGTAGCCCACGCCTTGCAGGGCGTGGGTGAGGCCGTCGATGGAATCGGTGTCGGGCAAACCGCTCATCCGTTCGCCTGCCGCACCGCGGCCTGCGTTTGCACGGTGACCAGGTGCGCGCGGTAAGCCGCGCTGGCGTGCAGATCGCCGTTCATCTCGCTGGCGTCCACCTTCACGCCGGCCACCGCTTCAGGGGTGAAGGTCCTGGCCAGGGCGGCTTCCAAGCCGGCGTGACGGAACACGCCGTTGCCGGTGCCGGTCACCGCCACGCGCGGGCCCGAAGGCGTGAGCGCCACGAACACCCCGACCAGCGCGAAGCGCGAGGCCGGCTGGCGGAACTTGGCGTACGCCGCCTTGGTGGGCACCGGGAAACGGAACGCGGTGATGAGTTCACCCGGCTCCAGCGCCGTGGTGTAGAGCCCCTGGAAGAAATCGTCGGCCGCGATCTGGCGCCGGTCGGTCACCACGGTGGCGCCCAGGCCCAGCACTGCGCTCGGGTAGCAGGCGGCCGGGTCGTCGTTGGCCACCGAGCCGCCGATGGTGCCGCGCGCGCGCACCTGCCGGTCGCCGATGCCGTTGGCCAGTTCGGCCAGGCCGGGAATCAGCCGCTTCACATCGGCGTTGTCGGCCACATCCTGGTGGCAGGTCATGGCCCCGATCACCAGCGTCTGGCCATCCACCTTGACGCCGCTCAGTTCGGCCACGCCGCCGAGGTCGACCAGGTTTTCCGGCCGCATGAGGCGCTGCTTCATGGAAGCGATCAAGGTCTGGCCACCGGCCAGGGCTTGCGCGCCGCTGGCCGCGATTCGTTTGGCATCGGCCAGGGTCTTGGGTTGTTCGAGCGTGAATGCGTACATGGTTGCTCCTTACTTCTTGGCGGACTGGATGGCTTCCCACACGCGGCTCGGGCTGGCCGGCATGTCGAGGTCCTTCACACCCAGGGGAAAACAAGTCTCTGAACAGACGTATGAGGAATTACAAAATGCGGATAATGCTTGATTTTAAGTGTACCGCTTGCGACC
>SXGT01425234.1_pt1 | contig 14989 bp, 4 predicted proteins | sample 3176221 | NCBI WGS metagenome assembly SXGT01 (sample SAMN11356862, study PRJNA531348) | freshwater metagenome | isolation source: freshwater sample F1-120 | place: China: Fuxian Lake, Yuxi | collected 2017-12-25
AAAGCTTCGACCGCTGCCAACGCCGGACAAGATCAAGCCAACGTGCTTGTTTGCCGACATCCAGACGTAGTCCCATGGGGCACCTCCTTTGGCCCCCATGCTACCTGACCCCGCAAGGTGGGTTTGTCGGACGGATACGAATGCTTTGATGCGCAGGTGTTGCTTGATCCACTTGAAGAAAAGTTCCACCTGCCAACGGCACTTGTAAAGCTGAGGGATGGTGATGGCTGGCAGAAGAAAATTGTTGGTCAGAAAAACGAACCGCTTGTCGGTATCGGCATCGTGGTAGCTGATCCGACGCAGCGGCACCGGATACTGCAACGACGTCTTCGGACCTTGCAGCACAATCGTCTGGTCGCTGCGCAGGCCCGTGCTCTTGTCGATACGACGACGCGAACGGCGCGCATAATCCATGTTGCGTTTGGCGCGAATGACGAAGAACGCCAAGCTCTCCGTGAAGCGGTACAAACGGCGAAAATCGACGTAGCCGCGATCCATCATGTAGAAGGCGCCGGACTCGGGCACCAACTCGTCGAGAGCTTTGACATCGTTGGTTTTGCCGTCCGTGATGTGGATAAAACAAGGGATATTGCCGTGCAGATCGATCAGCGTGTGTAGTTTGACGGCTCCCTTGCGCCTGCGAAACTTGGCCCAGGGAAACAACGAAAGACATAGATCGATGGTCGTCGAATCGAAGGCGTAGGCCGGCTGATCGAGATCGACGGCGAAGGCATCGTTGGCATAGAGCTTTCGCGCGTGGGCGATTAGGACGTGAGCGAAGTCGCTGTAGATGCGCCAGTCGCGCCGCTCGTTGGCGTCGGCCAAGGTACTGCGTGAAACCTTGCCGCGAAAACCAGCGTGATACAGATTTCCGGACATGGCGCGCAGGCAAGTTTCGATATCGCGCAAACTGTCGCGATAGGTGAGTTGAGCGAAGGCCATGCACAGAAACTGATCGAGACAAGAGAACTTTCGCAGTCGTCGATGGCCCCGGTAGCGATGGATGCATTTGTTGAATTCGTGCTTGGGCAAGAAGTCGAAGAGCTGCGCGAAGACGGTTCGGCCGGAGTTCATGTGCCATCCCTTGCCAGGCTTTGCGGCGGAGAGAATGGCTCAAATGTACGATCGAATTGAAATCGAAAACAGTCATGGCCGAACCTAGATCATTGTTACATCTGATGTTGCGTCAAAAACTCGGAGCGTTAACCGGACAGTAATGATTACAAATATTATCTGTAAGCAAAGAGGGGAGCGGACTGCTGCCCGCCTGCTTTTGAAAAAAAAACCTAAACGAACCATCCGAAGCACGACAATTCGCAAGCATTCTAGGCGAGAGAGAAAGAAGCGAAGCGTAGTCGCGGGGTAGAAAGGTCCCGGCCGCGATCCGGCCACAAACGCAGGAGCTGTCAACGCCCCGCCGGGCGGTCGCCGGGGGATCGCCCGCAACGGCGATCGAGCGGCGATCAACAGGCGATCGGAGATCGACCGTTCGGGTGGCTCGGGAGAGCCACGCGGAGTGCCATGCGATGAGGGAGACCACGTCGCGACCTCCGCCGCGACCCCCACCACAGGACGACACGCTGGCACTCGCTTCCTCGTGACCGACGCGGCGCCTGGGTGGGGGTCGCACCCGACCTGCGTCGGGTCGCGACGTGGCTCCGGCACCATGCGCCGCTCGCGTCACGACGGCGGAGCCGTTCCATGCGGCCGGCAAGACGCCGGCCGCCGCGATGCCATGCTTCCATGCGAGAGGCGTCCGGTGTGTCCGTGCCCGCAGGCACGGCGGACGCCTTCAACGCTTGATTGCTGGAAAAATCGTGGCTTCCCATTCCTCCGTCGAAATGTTCTCCGGCTGATGACCGGCAAATGTTCCGCCGTGCATTGTCCGACTCCATCCGACGCGCACATCGAGCGTGCGCTGCGCGAGCAGCCACAACGCCTCTCTTGCCCCATCGTCGCCAGCGCCCTCGGCGTCGAACAGCAGTGTCACCGTGCCACCAGCGAGGCCCTTGGCGAACCGGTCGATCTTTGCGACCTGGTATTCCGTGAGCTTGTTCGACATGATCGCCACGGCGGGCACGCCGATCGCGTCGAGACCGATGACATCATTGAAACCCTCGACTACGACGATGCCGAAGCTGGCAATTGCCTCACGATAGCCCGGCTCATTGAGTCGGCTTGCGTGCTGACCGAACAATTCCTGCCCGCGATGAAAATCCACTGGGAATTTGTGCTTGTACGGTTTCTTCTCTTTTACACGCTGATCTGGTGGCAGGGCGTTGAAAGCTTGCTCCTTCGACTCGAACTGCGGATCACGAGCAACCCATGCCAGGAGCTTGCCATCCTCGGCGAGGATCGGATAGAGGACCTGACCGCGGAGCGTCCATGCCCGCTTATCGCTGCCGCCATCTTGCGGCAACACGCCGACCCGCCATTTCTCCATCATCGCTTGCGACAAGCACGGGTGCCGGCGGACGTATGCTGCCGCTGCGGGCTGCATGTGAGCGATGTCCCGAATGAATTTTTCATCCACCGTCACCAGTTCCCGTGCTTTCTCGTTCTCGCTTTGGGTGAGCGGCACATTGCGAAGCACGGCGAATTTCTGGACCGGCGTTGCTGCCTCGACAGGCGCCGCGGTGCCCGTCGCCGAAGTAGGGGAGTTGCCGAGCAGGACCGCGCGGACGCGTTTGAACTCCTCGCCCTTGAGCTTGCCACCGGTAGGCTTCGTGCCGGCGAGCCAGCCGTGCATGAGCGTGAGGAGGTTGCCGCGTACTTGGCATTGATACGCGTGGCATGCGAAAACCTTCTGCGGATTGCCGGTGTCAACGGAAAGTTCTCTCTTACCGGCGTGATCGCCTTCGCAATTGAATGGACAATCGAGTCGGACCTGCCGGCCCGTGCCATGCACCTCGACGGCCACATTGCACTTCGCCGCCGCTTCTTCGATTGTCGTCTGTGCCTGCACGTCATCGACGCTTCGATACTGATTCTGATTCATGCGGAATTGGGAAAAAAAGGGAGTCATGCTATTCTGATTTCCGCCCCATGTCCAGCCGAGTCAACTTGTCACCGCGCGACGTATCCCTGCTGCGCCTGCTCAGTTGGACGCCGGCGACGACGGCCTTGCTTATGCGAGCCAGCGACACGTTCGACGGCGGAGCATTTATCGACGAGCGACGGCTTCGAGAGCGCCTGCAGGCATTTTCCGCAGCGGGCTTCGTTCGGTCTTGGAGCACGGCCCAGGCCGGTGGCGGACTTCAGAATTACTACAAACTTACGCCGCTTGGTTTTGACCTGTGCAACGGCAATGACGTGAAACGCCCTCCGCGCGCGTTCTTCGACGAAGTGTCACCGTCATTGTTCGCTCACACGTTTCGGCTTGCCGAGGTAATCATCGAAACAATACGAGCTTGCCATGCTCGGCGAGTGAGCATCGAGCGGTTTATTCGCGAGAACGAGCTGGCGTTGATTGCCGGCGACCACCAGGTGCAGCCGGATTGCTTCTTTCGTCTGGCGATATCGGGCCGGGCATTCAACCTTGCATTCGAGATTGACAACAGCATGGCATCCGTCGATTCTCACGCGACCAACAGCATCCGCCAGAAACTCACGACCTATCAGGCATATCAAGACTTGCTTATGTCCCAATGGCTCGCCAGCGGGAAGAAATGGGAGCGCCCGCGTTTCCGCGTCGTGTTTCTGACGCGATCCGTGAAACGCGCGTACCACATTCTCACGTGCGCAGCCGAGGCGACGCCGAACAAGTCGCGGCGCCTGGTGTACGCCACCACACAGGAAAGCTACGTCACCGACGACCGCCCATTGCACGCGCCGATTTTCCTTGACCACTTCGGCAACTGGCAATCTCTGATCGATTTGCATCGGAGTGCCGATTACACGAAAACGCCCGTCCGCTTGACGTGCCCGCTGGATTGTCCCTCGGCAATCGTGTAAGTTACTCGACCGCCATTGACCCATGGGAACTGGCCCGGCTATTACCCCGTGCCCCTTCACCGCGATCCGGTCGAGGAATCGGCTCAATGGAACCAGCGTGGCGGCGAAACCGCCTCAAGCGAACCATACACGTTCGACGAGGCGGATTTTCGGTGAACGATGGCTATAAGGCCCGGATGCCATTTACTGGACACAATCAATAACGAAACTCCAAGCCAAAGTTCACACCGTGAGCCCAGAAGTCAGTGCGATTGAAGAGAGGCGTGGGCGAGGCCTGACCCACCAGGGCACCGCCGCCGAAGATCGGGCTTTGGGACTGGTTGATGTTGCGGTCGATTTGATTGCCGGGACGGACGACCTGGTTCCAGTACATGAATTCGTAACCAGCAGACGCACGCAAACGCGGCGTGATTTGGTAACCCAGTTTCAACTCCACGGCCGGCAGCACCGTAAACTCGTTGGCGGTGCGTCGGCCGATGTTCGTCGGCTGTGTGTAGAGGCCGCCGCGGAACGTGCCGGCAGCGAAGGCGCCTGGGCCGGATTGCGTGATGTCGCCCTGGATACTGACCACTTGATGCGTGGTCCCGAGGGCTACCTTTCCGGTCACATCCATGGATAAACGATCACGCTTCCAGGAAACACGGCCACCAACCTGACCGCCGTAGAACTGATTGCGGGTGCCGAATTGGTCGTTCAGGACGGTGGTATTGAAAAACAGCAAATCGTTCGTCGTGTTGTGGATGTTCAAGCTCTCCGTAAGGTCGGCGTAGCGGAAGCCGGCTAGAAGTGTGACTTCCAGGCCAGGCCTTCGCCAGACGTTGAGGACACCATTGAATTCTGCGCCCCAGAGTTGCAAGGAAGAGGTCACAAACACGTCGCCGCTGAATTGACGCAGCGGATCGGCGATCGCCACTGCGCGTTCGGCACCGGCTTGGACGTTGAAGGCCGGAAGATAGAGAGGCGGGTTGCCAAGAGCGTCCGACCCTGCGGCGAACTGATTCGTGCGGCGTTCGAGCAGGAAGCCAGAGCCTTCGATGCCAACGACGTGGTCGCGGTTGAGCCAACCGCCTAGGGTGAAACGCATGCCCGAAAAGGCGCCGAAACTGGCGTCCGAGCCACCGAAAAGAACGCGCGTTCCAGGTTGGCCAATGGCGCCAGCAGAGTTCACCAACGGAAAGCCGACGTTCGGATCGCCAGTGGTCACGAGCGGCACCGGCAATTGCGCGTTCTTGACCCACCACAGGAGGTACTCACTTCGTCCCCAGATCCGGTAATTATTGCCCGTTTCCTGAGGTCGCAAGTCGATAACGGGTGCCGCGACATCCTGAGCCACCAAGTTCCATTTTGAATCCCTGTTTGGTGGCAAGGTTTGGGTAAAGAGCTGCGAGGAGAAAGTCAGCGTGACGGCAAACGCAAGTAATCCATTACGCATCGAACGGCTCCGAGGTGTTGGTTCATCGTGAAAGGTGTCGGTGGGCGAAATACCCTACGGTACGGTTTCATCGGGCCTTATGAATCGTGGAAAACAGGGATTCGGGCGAGGACGAGATGATTGGTCCTGCGTGAATGTCAAGATGAGCCGTTTGTTTCATGCGCGTCATCGTACCGGGCGACCGGTTGGCCGTGGCTCTGCTGGGATAACCGTTGCAATCCGCAAATCTTGCCGATTTCTTCCATCTTAACGAGATTTTCATTTGCAATTCCGAGCCGATTGACAATAATAGCCCAAAATGGGTGCCCGTTTATGCGCCCGGTTTCGCCGGGTGAACGGGACTTGCGAACCTGCGGAACTCACTTTCATTCGGCCGTGGTGTCGATGAAGGTGGGGAGATTCGGGCGAAGGTCTGCTTGAGCCAAGTCAGGCCAGTCCTATCGTGCCCACACTATCACGGAAAGATAACACTTAACCTGTTGTTGCGCGGATCCCAGTGGATCCGGGCGTGCTTTTGTCGGGACGAACTGTCGGCGCCAAGTTGTTGGGCCTCCGTACTCCCTACTTGAAATCTACTGCCCCGTTTTGGAGATCCCGTCCATGTTCTTCGATAACTTCCGCAAGTGGTTGAACGAGGCAATCCAATCGGTACGCTACGGCAAGCGTCCGAAACAACAGCCGGCTCGCCGCGGCGTTCGGCTCTTCGCGGAAATCCTGGAGGACCGGATGGCCCCGGCAGTCAACATCGGCGCCGTCAACACGGACGCCCTGGTGATCGATGTGGACGGCGACGGCGTGGCCGATCCGGGGGATACGCTGCAGTACGCGGTTACCATCACCAACTCAGGCACCACGGCCGCCACCGGCGTGAGTTTTTCAGACACCGAGGATGCCAACACGATGTTGGTGGGTGGCTCGATCAAGATCACGCCGATTGCGTTTGACGATGGGCCTTATGCGCTCACCGGCAACACGCCGATCACGATCGCTGCCGGAGCCGGCTTGCTGGCCAATGACATTGATCCGGATGCTTCCACGCCGCTGACCAACATCGGACTCACGGCCGTCGGCCTGAATACGACCGGAACACAGGGCTCGGTGGTGTTGAACACCGACGGCAGCTTCACGTTTACTCCGACGACCGGCTTCACCGGTTTGACGACATTCCAGTACACCGCTCGCGACGCAGACAGTTTGGACAGCGTCGTGACCGGCACGGTGACGATGAATGTCACCGGGTTGATCTGGTATGTGGACAGCGCCGCGGCTGGCGGTGGCGACGGTTCGTTCAATGCGCCGTTCACCACGTTGTCGCCACTGAGCACGGGGGGCGATCCCGACGGGGCCGGCAACACGATCTTCGTCTACGAGAGCGGCTCGACCTACACCGGCGGCATCGAACTCGAGAACACCCAACTGCTGATCGGCGAGAGCGTCGGCTTGGGGGTCGTCAACGGCATGACCATCGGCGGCTCGGGCGGCAACCCAACGATCGCCACCGGCGCGGCGGCAAACGATGTCACGTTGGCCAGTGGCAACACCGTGCGCGGCTTCACGCTCGGCAATTCCAGCGGCTCGGCACTTGCCGGAACCAGCTTCGGCACGCTGACCATCAACACGGTGACGATCAACACCAGTGGCCAGACGTTGAATCTCAACACCGGTGCCTTCGCGGCAGGCGCAGCGTTCACGTCGATCACTTCCACCGGCGGCACGAATAACGTTAGCTTAACCAGCATCACCGGCACGGTGGACTTGGGGAGCGGCGCGCTCAGCGGTGCCACTGGCACGGCGTTTCTCGTCAGCGGCGGCACGGTTTCGAGCACCTACAGCGGCAACATCAGCAAGAGCAGCGCCGGGCTGCTGATCGACATCGACAATCACGAAACGGGGACCGTGACGTTTCAGACCGGCACGCTCAGTTCGACCGGCACGAGTTCCGGCCTGCGCGTGCAGAACTCCAACAGCGGCACGGTGAACTTCAACAATCCGACGAAGACGCTGAACACCGGCGCAAACTCGGCCGTCACGCTGAACACGAACAACGCCGGTGGGACGATGAATTTTGGCGGCGGCGGCCTCGACATCGACACCACCACCGCCACCGGCTTCAGCGCGACCGGCGGCGGCACGGTCAACGTCACTGGCACGGGCAACACGATCACCACCACGGCTGGCGCGGCAATCAACGTCGCCAACACGACGATCGGCGCCAGTGGCGTGACGTTCCAGAGCATCTCATCCAGTGGCGCGGCCGATGGCATCGTGCTGAACAACACTGGCAACGGCTTCTTCACGGTCACGGGCGACGGGACGACGACGCGGAACAACTCAGGTGGCACGATCAATTCCTCCGGGACTGCGATCTCGCTGACCGATGTGGCCAATGTGCAACTCGACCACATGGCGATCACCGGCGCTGGCGATGACGGTGTGTTCGGCACGCTGCTGACTGATGAGGACGGCGCCGGTGGCAAGCCGAGTTTTGCCTACCGACACGGCTCGATCACCAACCAGGGCAATGCCGTAGGTGACCACGCCTTCGACTTCGAAACGTTGTCGGCGGCGAACGTCACCGGCAGTTTTGTCGTCGACAATGTGCTCGTCCAGAACTTTGGCGCCGGCGCCGTGTCGGTGAGCAACAATTCCGGCACGTTGGCCGCCTCGGTCCTCAATTCGATCATCGACAATAACGACGACACCATTGGCGAAACGGCGATTGAGTTTCGCGGCACGGGGACCGCGATCATCAATTCCACGGTCCAAAACAATGATCTGACGGACGTGGAGGGGGGCATCTCGATCGTCAACGAAGGCAATCAGACGAACGATACGAACGTTATCAATAACCGGGTCTCGCGGCTTGGTGGGCCGGACTCGTTCCCGACCGGCCCGGGGATCAACATCAACGTCCAGCCGAACGCCTCGGTGACATTCGATGTGCAGGGCAATGCGGTCCGGCACGTCGGCGGCGACGGGTTCGTGCTGGTCGCATTCGGCAGCACCGAAGGTCGTGTCGGCGGATCGGGGGCGGGTCAGGGCAACACCTTCGCCAACTTGAGGACCGGCGACGGTGTGCGCATCGACGTCGGCGATTCGACGGACACGAATCCAGCGCTCACCGGCAAGACTTATACGATTCTCGTGGAAAACAACGACATCGGCGTAGATAACACTGGTCTGCCGACGCCTCCAGCGACCTCGCCTGTCAATCCGCCTGGGGTAGGCGACGACGGCATTCAGATCCTGCATCGCAACACCGGCTCGACGCTCAACCTCACGATCCTCAACAACCGGATCAATCAGACGGTCAGCGAAGGCATCCGCTACTTCACCGATCAAGACACGGCCACGGCGGTGACGTCGGTGACGAATCTTCGCATCGAAAACAACGTCCTCACGAACATCGACACGGACAACAACGAGAACGAGATCGAATTGATTTCCAGTGCGAACGCCGCGGCAGGCAGCACACAAACCAGTTACATCATCACCGGTAACAACAACGGCACTGCCGGCACATTCGGGACGATCAACATCTCGACCGCGACGAACAGCACTTCGAGCATCACGCAGGCTTCGACCGCGGCCCTGGGCACTGCCAACGACAACGCCACGGTCACCGGCAGCCCGACGACGTTCAACAGCGGGGCGGCCAACCCGCCGCTGCCGTCCAACCCACTGATCTTAGCGCCGGGCGGCGTGTCGAGCGCCGCGCCGACCACGAGTGACACGCCGGGCGCGAGTGACGTGACCGCGCTGGGCGAGGGTCTCCCGACCCCGCCCGCACCGCCGACCGCAGGTCTCCCCGCACCGAGCACCGCCTCCGCGCCGGCGGCAGCCTTTGGCCCAGCGACTGTTGTCGATGATGGCGTGCTGAGCGCCTCCGAACTGGATTTCATCGTGCAGTCGGCGATCAGTCGTTGGTCGGCGACTGGGCTGACGGCGGAGCAACTTGCGGCGCTGAACGCCGTGACGTTCGAAGTCACTCCGATGAACGGCTGGTACCTGGGCTCGGCCGCTGGCAACCTCGTGCAGATCGACAGCGACGCCGGCGGCTTCGGCTGGTTCGTCGACCCCACGCCGCAGGACGATACCGAATTCCCCAACGCCGCCACGGCGACTCGCCTGTACACCGACCCCACGCTCGCACCCGCCGGCCACATCGACCTGCTGACCACCGTGATGCACGAACTGGGCCACGTTCTGGGCGTGGACGACCGCTACGACTCAGCCAGCCGCGACAGCCTGATGTACGGCTACGCCACCGTCGGCGAACGCCGTCTCCCCGCCGCCGGCCAAGCCGCTGGCGCGACGCCTGGCAGCATCGACCACGAAGAATACCTGATCGGCCCGCTGAACCTGGGCACGCTCCCCGCCGGCAAATCGGTGCAGGTCACCTTCCGAACCACCATCAACAGTCTGACCAACGGCCTGGCCCCCACGATTTCCAATCAAGGCACGGTGAGCGGTTCGAATTTCGCGAACGTGTTGACCGATGATCCGGCGGCCGGTGGCGCGGCGGATCCGACGACCACGACGCTCGATTCCATGACATTGGGCAACCAGGTCTGGATCGAAGCCAACAGCAACAGCGTGTTCAATTCCGGCACGGACACCAACGTCAACAATGCCGCCCTGACGTTGTTCCTGAGCGACGGCACGACACAAGTCACCACGGGCAGCACCAACGCCAGCGGCGTGTACCAGTTCACCGGCCTGCTCCCCGGTGATTACATCGTCCGCGTGAACGCGTCCAACTTCGGTGCTGGGCAACCCCTGGACGGCAGGGTCTCGATCACCGGCAGCGCCGACCCGGACGACAACGTCGACAACGACGACAACGGGGTGGATAATGCTGCCCCCGCCACCAACGGCATTCGCAGCCTGCCGATCACGCTGGCCTACAACACCGAGCCAACAGCGGGGACCGGGAACGACAACAACAACACGCTCGATTTCGGCTTTACCGTCGGACCCCCGGTCACGGCGGTCAAAGTGGACAGTTTAGCCACGGACGTGGATGGCGATGGCGTGGCGGACCCCGGCGACACGCTGCAATACACCGTCACCATCACCAACAACACGGCAGGCAACCTCACCGGAATGAATTTTTCGGACAACGAGGATCCCAACACGATGCTTGTTCCTGGCTCGATCAGGATCACGCCGATCGCGTTTGACGATGCTTACAACGCGAATACGGGAAGTACCTTGACAGTCAGCACGGCGGCCAGCGGCATCTTGGGCAATGACGTCGATCCGACGGTCGGTTCCGGCGCCGCGTTCCTCGACGTGACTGGGGCACCCGTGCGCGATGCGGGGGCCAGCACCGCGGGGGCCGGCACGCTGAATGTGACCCTGGCCGACGGCACGTTTACGTACACTCCTCACGCTAGCGCGACGGCGGGGCAAAAGGAAGTCTTTACCTACAACATCGTCGATGCCGAGGCACTCAATGCCATCGTGTCACCGGCGTGATTACGTTCAACATCATTGCCGCCCCGCCGCCCGACGCCGTGAACGATAATTACGGGTCGGTCGGCAACGTGGGCATCAACGTCTCGGCGGCCAACGGCGTGTTGGGCAACGACACGCTCAACGGCGCTACGATTACGGCCTCTGACACCAGTTCGACGGGCGGCGGCACGGTGGCGGTGAATAACGCCGACGGCAGCTTCACCTACAATCCGGCTCCCGGGTTCGAAGGGAGCGACACGTTTACGTACACGCTGACCAACGGCGGGGGCAGCGACGTTGGCACCGTTACCATCATGGTCAGCGAGGTGATCTGGTTCATCGACAATTCGGCGGGCGGGAACAACGCGGGGACGTTGCAGCATCCGTTCACGAGCACCGCCGCGTACAACAGTTCAGGACTGCCGCAAGCGGACGATCACATTTATCTGGCCGAGACTGGTACCAATTATGCGGCCGGACTGACGTTGCTCAACAACCAGCGGCTGATCGGCGAAGGGGCGGTCGGCACGTTGGCCGGTCTGACGGGCATCACACTTCCGACGCACAGCAACACGCTGCCGGCGCTGGGTGCGGCCTTGAACCCGACCATCGGCGGCGGTACCGGCGTCGCAGTTTTCCTGGCCAGCACTAACACGGTCATCGGTGTCGACTTGACCAGCACCGGAGTCGGCCTGGGCTTGTTCGGAAGCAGTTTCGGCACGGCGACGATCAGCGACGTGTCGATCAGTTCGGTCGGCGGCAGGGCGATTAACCTGCAAAACGGCAACGGCACGTTTGCGTTCACCACGGTTTCAGCCAATGGCGGCCCACAAGGCATCGCTCTGACCAACGTCTCGGCGACCAGCTTTACCGTGAACGGCGACGGAACGATGACCGCGGGCGGCAATGCGTCTGGCGGTACGATTCAGAACACAACCAGTGACGGGATCTTCTTAAGCGGCGTGAGCAACGTGACGTTGCGGAACATGACCATCACCAATCCTGTCGGCCACGGCATCAACGCCGACAACTTGACCGGCGTGAACTTGTTCCAGTCGCTGACGGTCCAGAATTTCGACACGTTGAACACGGACGGCATCACCGTCGATCAGACGGTTAATTTCACGTCGATCACGCTGGATAAGTCGCATATCTTCGATGACAACGGCGCGGCGCACACTGGCAACGACGGATTCCGCTTTACCGCCGTTGCCGGCAATTCGGCCGCCGGCACGGTGAACGTCACCGCCAGTGAATTCAATGCCTTGGACGGCGACGGCATCCAGATCAACAACGATGGCAGCGGCACCATCAATACGACAATCACGGGGAACAATCTGCACGACGCCGATGCGGTGGGCGGCGGCAACCTAAACACGCTCAACGTGGCTCAAACTGGCAACGGCGTGTTAAACGCGACGATCGGCGGCCCGGGTGCCTTGGGCAACACGCTGAACAACGTCGCTTTGCTGTCCGCCAACGCGGGCGCGTTGAGCGTGTCGGCCGGAGGTGCAGCCACCGGCGGGGCCACTGACCTGAACGCAGTGATCGAGAACAACACCATCACGAACACCTTGCGCCGCGGCATCTACGTGCAACTGGAAGCATCGGGTGTGGCTGACCATACCCTGGGACACGACATCACAATCAAAGACAATAACATTCAGGCGACCACGAACCGGGAGGGCATCCGAGTTGATGTTACCGGCCTTGGCGGCGACGACAATCTAAACGTCGACCTCACGATCACTGGCAACTTGGTCGGGACCGTGACACCGGTGGGCAATAATACACGTCCGGGGATTTACGTTTTTGCATTCGACGACAACGTGAATGCCGGCACGAACCTGGAGGTCGATCTCCTGCTCCAGAACAACCAGGTGCGAGTAAACAACACAGGAAACGTGGCACGTATTTTCGTAGCGTCCGGCATCGCCGGCGGCACGGCCAACGTGGAAGCCACGGTGTTCGGAAACACCTTTACCAACGACAATGCTAGCGGTACGGGATTGCACGCCGCGGCCGGGTTTGCCGCTCCCGGTGTGAACACCTTGAGCCTGGATTTGAATTCAGCCAACGTCCCGGCGAACGCAAATACCTCCAATCGTGGCTATATCCTGAACCACGACAAGTCCAGCAACGCCGCGACCGACTTCAACATCGAAGTGGACGGAGTCGGCCTTTCCGGTGCCGGTCCATTCACCGACGCCCAAGTTGAAACATTCTTCGGTGCCCGCAATACGGGTACGGTCACAACTCCCGGTCTTCCAGGGCCCGACAACAACGATTTCACGGGCGTCGCGGCCGTGACTCAGCCGCTGTTGGCGATCGCTCCGCCAACGCCCGCAACGGTTGTCGTGTCGAGTGGGGATGCGGGGTCGAGCGATGGGCCAGCGGACAGTACAGGACAAGCCGGCGGTGACGTGCAAGTGAGTCCGCCGAATACCGGCAGCGGCGTGCTTACCGCAGCCGAACTGGAAACGATTGTCGTGGCGGCCAAGAGCCGTTGGGCTGCCAGCGGGCTGTCCGCCGCACAGGCCGCGGCCATCGATTCCGTGACCGTAGCCGTAGCCGACATGCCCGGTTGGTATCTCGGCGCCGCTTCGCCCGGCTTGATCCAGATCGACTCGAACGCCGGCGGCTTCGGCTGGTTCATCGACAGCACGCCGCTGGACGACAGTGAGTTCGGCACCACCCTGTCCGCCACTCGATTGGGCACCTCACCTTCGGGCGCTCCCGCCGGACGCATCGACCTGCTGACGACCGTGATGCACGAACTGGGACATGTCGTCGGTCTGGACGATAGCTACCTGCTGGCCGACCAGAATGATCTGATGTACGGCTTCGCGACCCCCGGTGAACGCCGATTGCCCGCAGTCGGTCAGGCCAGTGGTGCCATTGCCGGGACGATTGAGCACGAAGAATACCTCATCGGCCCTCTCGCCCTCGGCACGCTCCCCGCCGGCAAATCGGTGCAGGTCACCTTCCGAACCACCATCAACAGTCTGACGAACGGCCTGGCCCCCACGCTTTCCAATCAAGGCACGGTGTCCGGCTCGAACTTCTCCAACGTCCTCACCGACGATCCCGCCGCTGGCGGTACAGCCGACCCGACTACCACGACGCTCGACTCGCTGACGCTGGGAGGCCAGATCTGGATCGAAGCGGGCACCATCAACAGCGTGTTCAATTCCGGGACCGATACCGGCGCCAACCCGATTGCCCTGACTTTGTTCCTCAGCGACGGCACGACTCAGGTCGCCACGGGCAGCACCAACGGCAGCGGCGTCTACCAGTTCACCGGCCTGCTCCCCGGCGATTACATCGTCCGCGTCGATGCTTCCAATTTCGGCGCCGCGCAGACGCTGAACGGCATGAGCTCCATTTCGGGGAGCACCGATCCTGATGACAACGTGGACAACGACGACAACGGCGTGGACAACGCCGCCCCCGCTACCAACGGCATCCGCAGTCTGCCGATCACGCTGGCTTACAACACGGAAACCACGGCAGGATTGGGGAACGACACCAACAACACGCTCGACTTCGGCTTTGTCAACGTCCCACAACTTGGCGCCCTCTCGCCGACTGCCTGGACCGTCGGCCAATCCTACACCGGCACGATTGCCGTCACTGGCAACAGCCCATTCTCGAACCTTCAGCAACTCAATCTGCCCCTTGGTTTGACTGCCTCGTTGTCTGTCAACACCATCACGATCAGCGGAACTCCGACCACAGCCGGGACGTTCAACAACATCCAACTAAGCGTCGACGACGCGGGCAGCAATACTGGCACCAACACCTACACCATTACGATCAACGCCGCCCCGACCCTCGGTGCGTTGGGCGTCACCGCCTGGACCGTCAACCGCGCCTACAGCAGCACGATCACGATCGCCGACGGCACCCCGCCGCACGGCACACTCACCCAAAGCAATCTGCCGGCCGGCTTGCTCGCAACCCTGAGCGGCAACACCATCACCATCAGCGGCACGCCGACCGCCACCGGCACTTTCAACAACGTGCAGATCGGCATCACCGACACCGCCGGCGCCACCGCCTCCGGCACCTACACCATCACCATCAACGCCGCCCCGACCCTCGGTGCGTTGGGCGTCACCGCCTGGACCGTCAACCGCGCCT
>SXGT01347056.1_pt1 | contig 14988 bp, 12 predicted proteins | sample 3176221 | NCBI WGS metagenome assembly SXGT01 (sample SAMN11356862, study PRJNA531348) | freshwater metagenome | isolation source: freshwater sample F1-120 | place: China: Fuxian Lake, Yuxi | collected 2017-12-25
CGATCCTCCAGCCCGCCAAAGTGATCCAAAAATGCTTCCAGTGCTACCTCCATCAGGCCCTCCTCAGTTGATGAGCCTTCTCCTTACCACATAAACGCGTACGACGTCCCCCCTCAAAAAATCTCATGAGGCCGCCCTGGCGCTCGCGTTTTTCGCTTGCGACCCTTCTAGGGGCTCGCTACAATCTCCCGGCTTTCTTTTATGCGCCGTGTAGGCAGACCGGTGCGTTGATAGGCTTCAGGTGTGAGAGAAACGATGGAACCAGGTGACCCTGGTCGATCATGTGGGGACAAGCAACAACACCCCCCGGTGTTGCGGGTGCAGGAGGTGGCGCGCCAGTAGCCAGCCACTATGTGAGGGTTGGACACGACCGCACGCTGCCCGGCATGCAGGGAAGTGTTGCGGTTTTTTTGTGTCTGAAGGAGTCATGGCATGGCCCTCGAAACGGTTGGGAAAACGCTCAAATTTACTGGTCGTAATCGCCAGGAGGCGAAAAGTAAAGCGCTACACTTCTGGTATACGCATCAGGAAGCCTTGCATGAAAGCATTCGGGATTTCGTGAAACATTGCACACTCAGTCCTGATCAAAAGGTCATTACCTACCGGCGTCAAGCGATGTCCTAGGTCTCATACACCCCTGCCCTCTCTCTCAGATGGTCATCGAGCAACGCTATGCTGTCCTCCCCAGCGACATTCCCATTCGTCCGCGCCCTCCAGCAACGAGGTGCGCGGGTGTATATGGTCGGGGGGACAGTCCGTGACGAGATCCTCGGCCAGCCGCGTAAAGATCTGGATCTGCTCGTCACCGGCCTGCCCCAGCCCGAATTGCTGCGTTGCTTGCGCGCCTATGGGCGTGTGCAGCTCACTGGGCGCACCTTCGGTGTCCTCAAATTGCTGCCGCGCGGCTGGGATGGCCCCCCCATCGATATCGCTCTGCCGCGCACCGAAATCTCCACGGGAATCGGCCATCGCGATTTTGAGGTCACCTTCGACCACACCTTGCCAGTTGAGACCGATCTCGGACGCCGCGATTTTACCATCAATGCCATGGCCATAGACCTGGCGCAGGGCCAGCTCCTCGACCCCTTGGGCGGACACCGTGACTTGCAGCAGCGCTGTTTGCGCCAGGTGAGTGAGCACGCCTTTCCTGAAGATCCCTTGCGCATGCTACGCGGCATCCAGCTCGCGGCGCGTTTTGCCCTGCGCCTGGAGCCGGTCACGCGTGACGCCATGCGCATCCACGCGGCTTCTATCAGCACCGTGGCTGCCGAACGTATCGCTGAGGAACTCCACAAGCTCTTCCAGGCCCAGGCCCCGTCCCAGGGTTTTGTGGCCATGTACGCCGTGGGCCTGCTGGCGCCGCTGTTCCCGGAACTCGCCGCCCAAGCCGTCCCACATACGTTGGCGCCTGCGATAGAAGCCCTCGGGACGGCCACCAGCGTGAGCCCAGCGTTTGCCCATACCATGCGTCGCCTGGACATCGTGCAGCAGGAGACGCTGCTGGATTCCCGTGGCCATCTCGATCTGCTGCTGGCGGCGCTTTTCTGCGACAGCCCGCTGTTGGCGTCCACCGTGCCGCTGGCCGTCCAACGCGCCAGGCAACGGCTGGCCGACCTCAAGCTCACCACTATCGGCGCCAAGTCAGCGCTAATCCTGGCGCTCATTACGCACAGTGCCTTTGTCATTTCCGCCCTGGCAACCCCGGCGGCGTTGCGTCACTTTGCCCATGACGTTGGCCCCACCACAACGTGCATGCTGTTTGACTTACGCCTCGCGGATCATCTGGCGCAGCAGCTGTCCATCGAGGCTCTCCTCGACCTGCGCCAACGTCTGCACCAGGCCCTCGACCAACACACGCCGCTGAGTCTGCACGCCTTAGCGGTCAATGGCGACGACTTACAACGTCTTGGCATTAGCGCGGGGCCGCAGATGGGTCAGATCTTGCAGGCGTTGCTGCACCATGTGCTCGACGAACCGGCTACGAACACGCGGGCACATTTGCTGGCCATGGCACAGGAGCTGCACGCCACACCCCGTGGGTAACACGCCAGCGCTCCACAGGACAGGCCGCCCAGGGGAGTGCCACCATGGCTTGGTTGATGACGTCACCGGGGCCCGGCAAGGTGAGCGTGTATGATCCAGTGACGGGCGCGTTCCTACACGGCTTCAACAACCCTGGCGTCGGCACCATTGCAGGCATCAAGCGGAGCTCCAGACGCCTCGACGGGGAACCGCAATGACCGTCTTGCCAACCCTGGCCCCTCCTTACCTTACGGAGGGACCGGCCTGACGTACATCGGTGGCAACAACAGACCTCGAAACCACAACGCCTTTTCCCCAGTTTGCTATCCACACAACAGGAGCCTTCATGACTGTGGAAGGTTGACCTTCCTCTGGGATAGGGGTACATTTGCCATCATATACGTGCGAGTCAGCCTGGATATCCATGTTCGTGTTGCTGCCCTGCGCTCGGACATGGGAGCCGTGTCTCCCCTTGTAGCACAGTTGCCGTCAGAGCATTTTGAGATGGTATTGACGACACCCAGATATCTGCAGTATCAGGCCGTGTGCACACGGCCTGAGCACATGACTGGACATAGTACACCCAACGATATTCGTAATTTTTTTACGCTACTTGGGGAGTGTCACACATCACCAACGTGTCTTATTTTGTGGCATTTTAGGATAGAATATTCAAATAGTGACATAGTCCTGGAAGCCGCCGTGGCGTCCTACAGTCGGTACATTATGCCGCATAACCTGCGCGACTTTACCTGGTGCGGTATTACCCCTATGCAGCCCCGCAAGTTTTTACACGGTCTCAGGAGTGGAGAGTGATGCAGACGTTCACCGTCCGATTCCCGCAGTCCTGCCATGCCAAAATGAAGGAGTGGGCCCAAGCGGAAGGCATCTCCATGCATCAGTTCCTTGTCATCGCGGTGGCGGAAAAGATGGCAGCCCTCGTAAGCCGTGCCACATGTTGAGCCAAAGGACTACGACCGTCTCTGCAAGACCACGACCTCACGCTGGCGCTCACCTGACTGCCTCCAGCGTCCGTTTGTACGCCGCTCCCGCTTCCGGCAACAGGTGAGCACCAGCGTGAGGCACCACGTACGGGCACCACGTCCCAGTTTCTTGACAGGAGAAGTGCATGAAAGTATTCCGTCTTGGTGTCGCATGGCAGGGTCGTGCTCTCCTGCTGGGGCTCTTGCTGTGGAGTCTGTCCCTCACCCCAGGCGCGAGTCAGGAACTAGCGGACCCGCTACACACCCCCAGAATGGCGATACCAGAAGACCAACGGCGGATCGCGGCCGCAGTGCGGGCCGCCGCGCAGTTGGGGCACGCGTCCGGCTCGATGTCTGCCCAGACACGGGTGGGATCGGTGCGCCAGGGCCAAGCGGCCCAGGGCCTCGACGTGTATCTCTATACCACGGCAGTCACTCCCGCCACACTCGACACCTTGCGTCAGGCCGGGGTGCAGGTGTTACAGAGCGATACCGCCTCTGGCATGGTGTATGCCACGGTGGACCCCGGACGCTTGACGCAGATCGCGGCTCTGCCCTTTGTCCGCTGGGTTGGCCCACCGTCCTACGCCGTACGCCGGCGCGGCAGTGTCACCTCCGAAGGGGACGCCGCCATGCGGGCCTCACTGGCGCGCACCGAGCTTGGCCTGAGCGGCCAAGGCGTGCGCGTCGGCGTTATTTCCGATAGCCTGACGGATCTCGGCACCTCGGTTAATAGCGGCGATCTCCCCGCGGCCCTGACCATTGTCAACGGCCAAGACGGCAGCCTTATCTCGGACTTATCCAACGAAGGGCGGGCTATAGCAGAGATTATCCATGATCTGGCACCCGGAGCGCAGTTGCTCTTCCATACGGGGTTTCCCACGAGCCTGGATTTTATCAACGCCGTGCGCGCCCTCACGGCCGCCGGGGCCCACGTGATTGTCGATGACCTTGGCTTTTTCAATGAGCCCGTCTTTGAAGACGGCCCTATTGCCCAGGCGGTCATCCAGGCCATCCAGCAAGGAGTGGTGTTTGTCAGCGCCGCGGGCAATGATGCCCAGCGCCATTATCACGGTGTCTTCCAGGACTTTGCCCCGCATGCGACGGATCCCAGCATGCATCTCCACGACTTTGGCGGCGGGGACACGCGTCTTGAGGTGCGCATTGCCCCGAACGCGCTGGTGGTCATCTTTCTGCAATGGCCCAATCCCTTTGATGGTTCTGCGAATACGGCGGACTACGATCTCCTCCTCGCCGATGCGGCGGGGAACACCTTGGCGATTAGCAACGATCATCAGATCAACACCAAGGCGCCGCCCTTGGAGGCCATTACCTTTGAGAATACCACGGGGCGGACAGTAACCGTGGGCCTGGTGATCACCCGCATCGCGGGCCCGGCCCTGCCGCTTTCCCTCCATTTTAATACCTTCGGACGCGTCACCGTCGCCAACCATAACGTCCCCAGTCACAGCGTGTTTGGCCACCCCTGTGTGCGGGACGCCGTGGCAGTGGGAGCCATTGACGCTAATGAACCAGATTTTGACATGCTCGAAGCGTTTAGCTCGCGTGGCCCCTGTGAGATCTTCTTCCCAACCCGTGAATTCCGCACCAAACCTGACGTGGTTGGCGCGGATGGGGTGATGACCTCGTTGCCGGACTTTACTCCATTTTTCGGCACGTCAGCCGCCGCCCCGCATGTCGCCGCCGTCGCCGCTCTGTTGATTGAGGCCTCCGGTGGCCCTGGGAAAATTCCCCCAGCTCGCATCGCCAACACCCTGCGCCTCGCGGCCGTGGACCGTGGGCCGACAGGCGTGGACAACCAATTCGGGTACGGTGTTGTCGATGCGCTGCTGGCCGCGCAAGCGGTGCGGGCCACGGGGAATACGCCTCCGGCAAGTAGCATTGACGCACCGGGGGAAGACCTGACCGTGGCCCCCAATACCGCCGTGCTGTTTCAGGGCACCTGTGTGGACGTGGAAGGCCAGACGCCTTTCACCTTTGCCTGGGATTTTAGTGGGGTTGCTCCACCGAGCACCCAGCAGCATCCCGGTGCCATCACCTTTCCGAGCGTCGGCGTGTTCCCCGTGACTTTTACCTGCACCGACGCGACGCAGCAGAGGGATCCCACCCCGGCAACGCGCCTGGTGACGGTCAACAACCTACCAGACAGCCGCATTACGCGCCCGAACTCTGGCAGTGCGGTGCCTGCCGGTGGCAGCATCGAGTTTGCCGGAATCTGTAGTGATCCAGACGGGACCGGGGAGTTTACGTTTCTCTGGAACTTCGGCAGCGGTGCACAACCGCGCACGTCTACCCAGCAGAATCCTGGCCGGGTCGTCTTCCAGACGCCAGGCACCTCCGTGGTGTCGTTTGCCTGCACTGATGCCCAGGGCAGCACCGATGCCACCCCAGCGCTCATCGAGATCGTGGTGAATGGAACCAAGGCCGGCGGTGGGGGGAGTGGAGGGGGGTGTACGCTGCTCCCCGGTGGGCGTCTCAACGGCTTCGACCTCGTGGCAGCCATCGGCAATGTGCTCTTACCCGTACTAGTGCTTGGTCTGCTGCGCCTCTGGCTGCAGGCGCAGGCCCGTCGACGCCAGGCGCGACAGGCACCTCGCACGATCACGGCAGGAAAAACGCTTGCATAGACTGCATGCTCTTCAGGAGCATCGTGCTCAGGTGCACACCCCGCCAAGACAGGCTCGGCAGTGGCGAAATCTCTTGTGTCTGGCCTGAGCATCGTCTATCGTTTTCTTGTACGGTGTGCTCGCCTCACACGCCATGGGCGCTGGGAACAGTGACCTGGCCGCGATCATCATGCAAGCCCCCTTAGCTCAGCTGGCTAGAGCATCGGACTTCTAATCCGATGGTCGGGTGTTCGAGTCACCCAGGGGGCACTCTCCGTCGGCAGAGTTTGCGGAGAGTCTCCACGCCGCGCCAGGAGGCCAGCCACTGACACCCCGCAGGCCCCAACACCCACGTGCAAGGCGCCCCCGCCCCATACCGCCAGTTGCGATGTCCTCGGACTGATGGACATTTGCAACTCCCCGCGACATAGAGTACATTCCGCCTTCACATGTCTACTCTGGCTGACAGAGTGCCACACCATTTCTCGCGATGATGATGAGGGGCAGATTCATGACGACAGCCACGTGCGGCAGGCCGCAGGCCACCGCCCGGACACCATACCCACAGGGTCAACGGGGCGCGGCCCTGGCGCTCGGCCTGGGACTGACGCTGCTCGCGACCCTAGCACTCGGCGGGTACAGCCTGGCGCACGCGGCGGACCCGGCAGCCAAGCCTACGGGTGACCTACGCCTGGCCATGGCGGGCATTGGCAACATGCGGCCAGCACCCTGGCTGGAGACGGCTTTTGGTAAGGGCTACCTGGTGCTGCTGTACGATTTCCTCGTGGGGGGCAAGGCTGATGGCACGCCCTCGGCAGAGAATGGCGTGGCAGAGCGCTGGGACATGTCGCCCGACGCCAAGACCTGGACCTTTTGGCTGCGCAAGGGTATTCGCTTCCACGATGGCTCGGAACTCACGGCTGAGGATGCCAAGTGGAGCCTGGAAATGGTCATGAAGCCGGAGTCGGTGGCGGCGTTTGCCGCCCGCTTCCGCGATGTCATCCAGGACATGCAGGTGCCGGAGCCGCACACGCTGGTCATCCATACCAAAAACCCGGCGATCTTTTTGGCACAGGAACTCTCCATGGCCACGGGCGCTGAAGGGGCCATCCTGCCCAAAGCCTACTACGAGCGCGTTGGCATGGACGGCTTTACTGCCAAAGCGGTCGGCAGCGGACCCTATAAATGGCTGAAAGGCACCGCAGGCTCGGTGATCCAGCTCGAAGCGCTGGACACCCACTGGGCCGAGGGCGTGCCGAAGTTCAAGACCGTGACCTACCGCGTGGTGCCGGAAGAGAGCACGCGCATTGCTATGCTCCAAACCGGCGAAGCCGACATTGTGGCGGTCAGTCGCGAGCGCGTCCCGGAGCTCAAAGCCAGTGGCTTCAAAGTGTTCATCAAAGAGCAGGGCAGCGTCATGGGGTGCTACTTCCATCAGCAATGGGAGCAAGTCCCGGTGGCGGACAAGCGCGTGCGTGAGGCCATGAACCTGGCGGTCAATCGTGACGAGCTGATCAAATTTATCTTTGCCGGCCAGGCCAAACCGATGGCCATGTATCCTATTGGCTCGTTTGCCGTCACCGCCGGGGCGGATCAGAGTTTACCGCCGTATCCCTACGACCCCGTGCGGGCCAAGGCCCTCTTGGCCGAGGCCGGGTATCCCAACGGTTTCGAGACCACCATCTATTCGTATGCCCGCGAAGATGTGCCCGAAATGCCCCGCATGATCGAAGCGCTGGTGGGCTATATGGCGAAAATTGGCGTCAAGCTGACGATTTTTTCGACCGAATACTCCGTCGCACGCACCAAGCGCATGACCGGCAAACTGCCGGGGCATATCTCCTGCCTGGGCACGCCCAATCGCTCTAATGCCGGTGACCTCCTGGTTTTACTGTTTAACTTGCATCACTCCAGCTCCAAGTTTACCGATCATAAGTCGCCCGAGTTTGACGCGCTGATGGAGAAAGGCACCACCGCCTCCTCACTAGACACGGTGAAGGTAGTGATCGGGGATCTACATCGCTGGACCTACAACGATCACAGCACTATGCCGATTGCGGAAGTGAACAATCCCTATGTCGCCGACGCCAAGAAAGTGCCGCAGTGGGAACTCGGGCGGACGTTGTACGATAACAATGACCGCGATCTCATCCGGCGGCGCTAAGGGACTATGAAAATGTATTTTCTACGTTGTCTTCCCTGGGAGCGCGGCCATCTTGGCCGCTTCCGAAGCGGGCGGGACGCCCGCGCTCCCAGGCACGGGGCTATAAAAAAGAATTTTTGCAAGTACTGAGGACACAGGAGAGGGGCAGCCCATGCAGCGCTATATTCTGCGACGTCTGTTCCAGTCGGTGCTGGCGCTGCTGGCCTTGTCGCTGCTCATTTTTCTGATGAGCCGCTTGCTGGGCGACCCCACGGTGCTCATGCTGCCAGACGATGCCACCAAGGAAGACATTGCGCAGTTGCAGCGCGCCCTTGGGCTGGATCGCTCTCTGCCGATGCAATACTGGGTGTTCATCAGCAACGCCGTGCAGGGGGATTTTGGGCGCTCCATTAAGGGCCAGATGCCGGTCCTCGACATGCTCGCCGAGCGGCTGCCGCAGTCGGGCAAGCTGGCGGCGGTGGCGCTCGGCATTGCGGTGCTGCTGGCCTTTCCCCTGGGCGTCGTGGCGGCAGTCAAGAAAGGGACCTATCTGGATACCATGGCCAATATGATTGCGGTGCTGGGGCAATCCCTGCCGCAGTTCTGGGTCGGTATTATGCTCATTCAGATTTTTGCCGTGCGGCTGCGCTGGTTGCCGGTGGCTGGAGCGAGCACGGGCTGGCACTATGTGCTGCCGGCCTTTACCCTGGGCTGGTTTGTGGTGGCGGGTATGATGCGGCTGCTGCGTTCGAGTATGCTCGATACGCTGGGCAGCGAGTTTGTCAAACTGGCGCGTGTCAAAGGGGTGCCGGAGCGGACAGTGATCTGGAAACACGCCCTGCGCAATGCCTTGATTCCCGTGCTGACGTTTGGCGCCACCTATCTGGCCATTTTAGTTACCGGGGCGATCCTGGTGGAAACGGTGTTTGCCTGGCCGGGGATTGGCCAGCTTATCTACCAGGGCATTGTGTTTCGCGATTTTCCAGTGGTGCAGGCTGTGGTACTGCTCACCGCCGGGATTGTCATCTCGGTGAATCTATTGGTTGATATCCTCTACGCCTATGTGGATCCCCGAATCCGTTACCAATAGAACGCCTGGGGGATTGGCGGTTCGCCCCGCGGAAGAGGCAGGGCGCGGATTGGAACAAACATACATACATGGCGACTGCTGCATTGCTCCACGACCATGAAGCGCCACAGCGTCCGACGCGTTGGCGCCTCGCGGCGCTCCGACGGGCGCCGCTGCTGCCTCTGCTGATTATTCTCCTGCTGGTCTTTACAGCAGTGTTTGCCAATGTGCTCACGCCCTATTCCCCGGTCAACATCTCGCTGCCGGATCGCCTCAAACCGCCCTTTTGGGAAGCTGGCGGCAGTCTGGCCCATCCCCTGGGCACGGACCCGATGGGGCGCGACCTGCTGACCCGTTTGATCTATGGGGCGCGTATCTCCCTGTTGGTGGGCATACTGGGCTTATTAGCTGGGGGCGGTGTCGGCGCGGCCGTGGGCCTGATCGCGGGCTATGCTGGGGGCCGGGTGGATGCTTTCCTCATGCGCGTGACCGATACGGCGCTGTCCTTTCCGATTATCCTGTTTGCTATCCTCCTGGTGGTGATTCTCGGCGGCAGCTTGCCGACTGTGGTGTGTGCCATGGCCCTGGTGCTCTGGGCGCGCTTTGCCCGGGTGGTGCGCGGCGAGGTGTTGAGTATCCGGGAGCGCGATTTTATAGCCCAGGCCCGCATTATTGGCGGCTCACCCCTGCGCATTATCCTGAAGCATCTCTTGCCCAATGTCCTCAACACGCTGGTCGTGCTGCTATCGCTGCAAGTGGGCTGGGTGATTATTGTCGAAGCCTCGCTCAGTTTCCTCGGAGCGGGGGTGCCACCGCCAACGCCGACCTGGGGCTCGATGATTGCCGAAGGCCGCGACTATATTGCCAGCGCCTGGTGGGTATCGCTGTTCCCCGGTTTAGCGATTCTCGTAACGGTGCTGGCGTTCAATCTCTTTGGCGATTGGTTGCGGGATGCCCTCGACCCCACCTTACGCCAGCTCTAAGACGATGCCTGATAGGAGGTGCCATGCGGAGGAAGATACAGTCTGGGCGGCTGAGAGCACTCCTGGTGCTCCTCGGTCTTGGAGTGGCCCTCGCCCACGGTGCCTGGGCCGCGGATAAGCCCACTGGAGAGTTACGGATTGCCCTGGCCTTTCTGGGGGCACAGCGCATGATTCCCTGGGTAGAAGTGACCTCTGGGGGCATTAAGCAATACCAGATGCTGATGTACGATTACCTGGTCGGCTGCACTGATGACGGCCAGCTCGCAGCCGATAACGGCGTGGCACAGTCCTGGCAGGAAGCCCCGGACAAGCTGAGCTGGACGTTTACCCTGCGGCCTGGCATCACGTTCCATGACGGCACGCCGCTGACCGCCGAGGATGTGAAATTTAGCCTCGAGAGTTTCTTAGATCCCAAGGCGGTCACGCTGCTGGCGCCCTCGGCCCGCGCCGCTTTTAAGGAAGTCGTGGTACACGATCCGCTGACCGTGGTCATGCACCTGCACCAGCCGGTGATTTTTTTGCCGTGGAACTTCTCCTGCGCCACTGGCAGTGAAGGCATGATCCTACCCAGCAAGTATTTTCAGCAAGTCGGCGCGGACGCTTTTGCCAAGAATCCCATTGGTAGCGGCCCCTATAAAGTGGTAAAAAACGCCGTCGGGTCGCAGATCCAGATGGAAGCCCTGCCAAAGCACTGGTCCCTTGGCGTACCGAAATTCAAAACCGTCACCTTCCTGCTGGTGCCAGAAGAAAGTACGCGCCTGGCGCAATTGCGTACGGACGAAAGCGACATTATTGCTGTGAGCCGCGAACGGGTGGCCGAAGTCAAGGCCGCCGGGTTTAATGTCTTCTCCAAACTCAACGACCAGGTGATCGTGATTTACATGCAGCAGCAATGGGACCAGGTGCCAGTCAACGACAAGCGCGTGCGCCAGGCCCTCAACCTGGCCCTCGATAAAGAGACCATCCTCAAATTCGTCTTTGCCGGTCAAGGCGTGCCAGCGGCGATGTACCCCATTGGTTCCTACGGGGTCGCGGGCGGGGCTGATGCCACGCTCACGCCCTATCCCTACGACCCGCAGCAAGCCAAGCAGCTCTTAGCCGAGGCGGGCTACCCTAATGGTTTTGACACCAAGATTTATGCCTATGTTACCGGCGACTTGCCGGAGCTGCCGCGCTTAGCAGAAGCGGTGGCCGATTACCTGGGCAAGGTGGGGGTACGCGCTAAAATCACCACCATTGATCGGGCTGCGCTGTCAACGAAGCGGCTCGCCAAAGCCCTCTCCGGCGAGTTGCTGCCCTGGAGCACGCCGAATCGCAGCGTGGCCTTTCAGATCGTCACGATTATCAATGCCTTACACCATTCCAAAGCGCAGAATAGCTCCACCGTGGTCCCGGAACTTGACCAGCTGATTGAGCGCGCCCTGGCCTCAACGGATGTCAAAGAGGTGGAGAAGCTGGTGGGCGAGATGCATCGCTTTCTGTATGACAACGCGCATAACATCACGATTGGCGAAATCCATACGAACTATGCCACGAACAAGAAAGTCCCGGCGTGGAATTTAGGGCGGAATTTGTATGATACCAACCTACGGCACGCCGTACGGCAGTGAGCCAGGGCAGTACGTGAGGGTGTAGGCAGCAGACGAAACCGCCAATGTCCCTCTAGCACCATCTGAGTGGGGAGCATTGGCGGTTCGACTCTAGGAGCGTTCAGCCTTTCTGCGCAATCAGCAGCGCCTCGTTGCGCAAGCCTTGTGTGCGGTCACCGATGTCCCCCTCTTCGCGGTAGACCACGACGTGCAGCCCACGAAACAGAGTCAACAACTCCTGCGGGGCTAAGCGATACGCCGGGTTCCGCGGCCCGTAGGCTTCCCCGACCGTAACCGCCGTGAAGGTCTGATACAGGAACAATCCCGCGGGTCTGAGCGCGTCCATCAACGCCGGAGCCAAGGCGCGTTCAAGAAAGCGGCTTACCACAATGACATCAAAGCTCGCAGGCGCTGGGGGCGCGGCCACGACATCGCGTACCTCCGCATGCAGCGTCAGGCCGCGCTGCTGTGCCAGGTTCTGCACGCGTGCCACCGCCACATCCGAGACATCCCAGGCCCAGGTGTCCAGACCATGTGCCGCCAGGCACAGCGCATTGCCGCCCAGGCCACAGGCCAGATCAAGCGCGCGCCCCAGACGCGGCAGTAAGTGCTGATAATCCCTGAGCACTGGCGCCACGTGCGGCGTGCTGGTGTGCTCGCTATAGCGGGTGTTCCAGGTGTGCTGAGCGGCCAACCCGGCAGCGTCAAGATCGGTCATTGGGGCTAATCTCCAGGGGCTGCAGAGGGCCGTGGAACAAATCCCGTGCGTGCTTCCGCGGGCAGCTCGTCCTCCCAGGCGGGTATCTGGAGCTTTGAGGTGCTGGGCAACAGCAGAATCGACACCGTCCCCGCCATACTCAGGACAAACGAACAAAACAACGTCAGCGTATAGGCTCCCGTCAGGTCGCGCAGCAGGCCACCCACGAACGCGCCGCTTGCCATGCCAATGCCGGAGCCCAGCATCTGCCACCCGTACACCGTGCTGGTGGGGGCATGCCCATAATACTGCCGATTAATGATGGGAAAGGCACTCATTTCACCACCGAAACCAATCCCAAAGAGCACCGCAAACAGGTAGAACTGCCAGGCTTCATGGGCCCAAAACAACAGTAAAATCGGCAAGCCTTGTAACGTGAAACATAACCCCATGGCCAGCTTACTCCCCATCCGATCCGCCATGATCGGCACGGCGAAGCGGGTAAAAGCGCTGACTCCAGACATCGTGCTCACTACGAGGGTGCCTGTTGCGAGAGATAAGCCCTGGGTGCGCACTAAGTCCACGAGGTAGACCACGATAATCGCATGGCCGGCACAGCCCCAGTAATGAATGCCAATCAGGTTCCAGAAGGCCATCGTACGTCGGGCTTGTTTCAGAAAGATGTTGGTGCGGATCTTTGCCGACGCCCGCGGTGGCACGGGTTTGATGGGCGTCCGAGGATCCACACCCAGGGGATGCAAGCCAATGGCCGCAGGCTCGTTGTAAAAGAAGCGCGCCAGCCCCAACAGCAGCAACCCACCGACAATCCCCGGCCACCAGAACGCCCCACGCCACCCTGAGGTGATGAGGAGGAAGGCCATCAGCGGTGCAAAGATCAGCGTGGCGACGCCCTGGGCCGACTGTAGCATCCCCATGGCGACACCGAGATGTTTCTGGAACCACATGGTGACTGCGGAGACCAGTGGTACCTGGAAAAAGGCTAGCGACGCACTCATGAGGATACCGTAACAGACAACGAACTGCCACGGCGCGGTCACGATCCCGATGAGCAGCGAGGCCACGAGAAACAACACGGCGCCGAGCCCCATACTCAAGCGTATGCCATACCGATCCCCCAGCCAGCCGGCCGGCGGCCCAAACACGCCGGAAAAAATCCATTGGCAGGACAACGCCAGCCCCACCTCACTCCGGCTCCAGCCAAACTCCCCTGTCGGGTCTACCAGGTAGGCGAGTAAGACACCGGAAGCCGTGCGCTCTACGGAGCTAATAAGGCGCATGGCGATGGCCACGACGAGCATTACCCAGGCATAGTGCATGGTACGGAGCTGGGACAACCAGGGAGTAAGTGTCACGCGGTGCTTCCTCAGGGATGAGCTGGTCTCTCAACAACGAGCCGGTGCGCTAACCGCACGGCTGGCAGGACACAGGCGGAGCATACGGAGCGGACAGAGCACTGTCAAGCCTTGTCGGGCGCCGATCCTGAGCAGGGGTTGAGAGAGCGTGCGGGCTAGGCCACCAACGCGGTGTACTTTTTTGTTGTGTCCGGCACCGATTAGGGGTAGAAAGTTTTGAGGCTGCTGGCAGGGGCACGCCACACAGAGGGTGCGCTGCATGCAGCACGCGGTGCGGATATTTTCCTCAATGAGGAGGGCGAGGTTATGGCGCAAGATTATACGCTCTGTGTGGGTACCGTTGGGGGTGGGTTGTCCTGCAGCCCGGATGGGGGCACCACCTGGAATCGCATCCGCAATCCCATTCCCTCGGAGTGTAATGTCAGAGCCCTGGCTGTGTACCCCGATAATGCGCATCGGCTGCTCGCTGGCACTGATGTGGGGCTGTTTCGCAGCGAGGATGCGGGGAATGCGTGGGAGAAGCTCGACGCGCCCATCGGCGAGCGGCAGATCTGGTCGGTGACGGTCGATGCGGCGCATCCTGACACGATTTTCGTCGGCACCCGGCCTGACGCCTTCCGTTCGCGCGATGGGGGCAAGAGCTGGGATACCCTGTCGTTAGGGGTGACCCTGCCCTGTCCGATTGGTATCCCGCGTACGACGAACATGCTCGTGGACTCCAGGGACTCCAACATCATCTGGGCCGGCATCGAAGTCGACGGCGTGTACCAGAGCCGCGATGGGGGGGATAACTGGGTGCACCTCCCGGCCTTGGGGCCTGATCCCTTCGAGGGCGATATTCACGGCTTGGCCCTGCGCACTGGCGCGACTACGTCGGTGTATGCGACGACACCGTTCGGCATTGCCACCAGTACGGATGAAGGCGAGAATTGGTCCTATCATCATTTCCCGAAGTTCCACGCTGAGGATCGGCGTTCGTACTGCCGTGGCGTCATGCTCAAGGCCGATGATCCTAACGTCATCTTCGTCGGCAATGGCGACGCCATCCCTGGGATCACCGGGACGATCCAGCGTTCGAAGGACGGCGGGCAGTCGTGGGATGCGCTGCAATTGCCTGTCGAGCCCAACTCGGTGATCTACTGGTTTGCCACCCACAAAGAGCGGCCCGAGGTGATCGCCGCCGCGAGCCTCTATGGCTATGTCTATTTGAGTACAGACGGTGGAGATTCCTGGCAAAAGCTGAAGAAGGAGTTTGGGGAAATTCGGACAGTGGCCCTGCTGCCGAATTAGACAGCCTAGACAGCCCTGTCTGCGTCTCGTTGGCGTAGACAGGACTGCACACGCTGGTCGGCTCTCTCTCCACCGTCACCATCTACGAATCTGCCAGGCAGGCGCAAATCTTCAGCGCGGTCGCTGTGATGCTGACGGCCTGTTACGCAGTTGAGATGAGCTTGAGAGACGTGAAAGGACTATGCCGGGGGACGGAATTGAACCGCCGACAC
>SXGT01108932.1_pt1 | contig 14987 bp, 15 predicted proteins | sample 3176221 | NCBI WGS metagenome assembly SXGT01 (sample SAMN11356862, study PRJNA531348) | freshwater metagenome | isolation source: freshwater sample F1-120 | place: China: Fuxian Lake, Yuxi | collected 2017-12-25
GTTGAGACGGTCGAGTGCCGTCGTGATTTCCGATGGCGAATAGCGATCATCCTTGGTGAGTTCCATGACGTATGTGGGATGCACGGCAAGATTTGCCGATTGGAAGTAGTACAAACTTGAACCCCAACCGTAAGTCCGCTTCAACTCGGCAAAGTCATGTTCCACGAGGTTGACAAGCGGCTGAACGGAGGCTTTGGTGAGGCCACGTCGCGCGAGTTCCATCACCAAGTATTCGGTGCGTACGTTTCCAGGCCCACGACCCATACCTTGGATGGTGGAGTCCACGATGACGGCGCCAGCGTCGATGGCTTCCATGGTGTTGGCGAGGGCGTACGACATGTTGTCATGGAGGTGACAACCAATCGCCGTACCAAAGCCGTCACCAAGAGCCTTCATAATCGGTGCAATGTCAGCTGGACGTAGTGATCCAAACGAATCGGCGATGTAGGCGTAACTCACATTGAACGATTTGGCTTGCCTACCGAACTCCGTGATGTGGGGGTGTTCGACTTCAGAGATTTGCATCAGATTGAGTGCTACGTCGTAGCCGAGTTCACGAAGTTCTTCAATCGATGGCCCAAGTTTGTCTACTTCGTTTCGATTGGCGGCGATACGAACCATTGACACTTGGGAGTGATTGCGCCGAGCAAAAGTGCTGCGAACTGCTACACGTTGGTCGGCGACCTGCAGGAGTTCTTTTGCATTCAGCATCACCGCGAGGGAGAGGTGCTGGGGGATACCAAGGCGTTCAATAAATGCGTCGGTGGTATAGGCCGTGGCCCCGAGGTATTGATTGGTGTGCAGTGTGCGGAAGCCAAGCTCAACGATGTCGACTCGCGCTGCTGCCATCGCATCTACATAGCGCTTGACGAGATCAAAGGAGTAGTCCCAGTCGTTGTAATAGCCACCGTCGCGCAATGTGCAGTCAAGCACGAGCACCTTGGACGGAACCCCCTGTTGGGAACGTGTTGCCACGTATTCAGCGTACTGAGTGCCCCAGCGGCAGTAGGCGTACCGTGGGGATGTGGACGATGTAGTCGCAATGCGCCATGCGCTAGCTGAGGCGCAACGCGCGGCCGCTCACGGCGATGTACCTGTCGGCGCCATTGTGGTGCACAACGGTGAAGTGATCGCAAGTGCATGCAACGAGCGCGAGCATCTAGGCGACCCGACTGCTCATGCTGAAGTTTTGGCGCTGCGTGCAGCTGCCCGGCATCGTGGCACCTGGCGACTGGATGAATGCACGCTCTATGTGACGCTCGAGCCGTGCATGATGTGCGCCGGGGCGATCATAAATGCACGTGTAGGCACCGTGGTGTTTGGCGCTGCCGATCTCAAGGCAGGTGCTGTGGGATCGTTGTACAACGTTGCCGCTGATCCACGACTGAATCACGAACCCATCGTTCGCCACGGCGTGTTGGCTGAAGAGTGTGTTATCTTGCTTCGAAATTTCTTTGAGCAAAAGAGATAGGCGGTTATGGAAAAACAAGATCGCGACGTCCCCTGGTGGTCTCCGCAAGCAATTGCGCAACAAGAAGCACAGGTGCGCGCACTGGCCGATGAGGGTCGACTTGATGTAAGAAACGACTTTGCCTCCTACCGTGCGTTAGCCGATGGTATGGATCCAGTCTCTGCTGGTCTTCATCATCACAACCCGTATGAGCAAGCCCAGGTCAGTGCTCTTTGTCGCGACTATCTCAACATTTGGCGGAAGTTGAGAAGCGCAGGACCATCAACGGTTGCTGATCTTGGTTGTGGTGTTGGCTACACGACTGCAGGTCTCAAACGAGTTTGGCCGAACGCCACCGTCCTGGGGTTGGACGTTTCTCAGGATGCTGTTCGATTTGCCATGGCCAATTGGGTCGGCTGTCAGTTTGAGGCCAAAGCCCTCGACCCTGGTAAAAGTATTTCATCGCACCAATTCGATCTTCTTCTCTGTCAAGAGTTTTACCCATTCACACGGACTGAATCAATCGATGAACATCGGTCGTGGCTGAAGTTTCTCGTCGCAAATCTCACTCCCCAGGGAATCGCAGTTGTAACGGTTTCGACAGCTAACCAGGAATCTGTAAATTCGACGTATTCAGAATTCAGAAAAGAGTTTGAGGTAAATCGGTACCACCTGGCAGCACCTCGGATTTCGCGACGAGTTCCCTTCATAATATCGCGGATACTTGGACGGATGCTGCGCACCGTGAAACCCCAGTGGGCGCGTACTCTCTACATTCTTCGAAAGTAGTACTTACGTGCTTACTTACAGTACGTTTCGCTCCTTGGCACGGAAAGCGAGATGAGATACGCATCAACGGTGGTAACAACGCACGTATTGAGACCGTAACCCGTGTGGCGATCCGCCTCCACGATGACGAGGACTCCCTCTTCGAGATTCTTCGCAGCCTTGCGAGTGCTGGCAAGTGGGGTGGCAGCGTCACCGGTGGTACCAATCACCACGATTGGTCCGGCACCCTTCCCAGTCACCTCAATACGTGAGTCCACGCGATACGGCCAGAGCGCGCAGGCATAGCCGTAACCGAAATTCTCGCCAAGTCGCTTTGCTGCAGCTGCAAACTTTGGAACATCGGCATCAACGTCGGCGACGGTGGATCCCTCAGGGTCATCCAAGCAGGAGATAGCCAAGAACGCCTCCAACTCGTTGCCGTAGCTGCCATCGAACTTGCGTTGGTAGTACTCGTCGTAGAGCGCAAGGAGCTGTGCCCCATCGCCTTTCACGGCGTTGGCCAGAGCCGTCTCGAGTTGGGGCCACAGGGTGTTGCTGTACATGGCTTGTACCACCGCTGTGTAGAACACACCTTGGGTCACCGGCGTTCGATCACTACTCACCGTGATGGGATTTTCGTCGATGTCAATCACGAGTTGGTCGAATAATGCGGCAGGATTCCCGTTGTTGTAGATCTTGCAGGTGCTGCGCTTGGCGCAATCGGCGAGAAATGCAGAGAGTTGCTGCTCGAACCCCTTCAACTGTGAGACGGCTTGATCAAAACCGTTCGCATTGGGATCGGAAGCACCATCGAATACCGCGGCACGAACCGTATTGGGGAACATCGTGACCCATGTGGCCCCGAGTTCGGAGCCGTAGGAGAAACCGAAGTAGGTGATGGTCTCTTCGCCAAGTGCACGGCGAATGGAATCCATGTCGCGAGCCGAGGCCTCGGTGGAAATGTACTTGAGCATCTCACCGTTGTTCTTCACACAGAGGTCGACGAACTCCTGCGTGAGGTCGATCATTTCCTGCTTGGCAGCAGCATCGTTGGGTGGGGAATCAATGCCGAAGAATCGGTCATAATCCTCCGTACAGTCCACTGCCGGTGTGGATTCGCCGGTGCCGCGTGGATCCCAACCGACAACATCAAACCTGTCGGTGAGCTGTGAGCTCACATACCACTCGGCGTTGGCAGCAACGTCGGAGCCGCCAAAGCCTGGCCCACCTGGATTCACCAGCATTGACCCGATTCGTTCGGCGGGAACATCCGCCAGTCGGCGTGTGAGAAACAACGAGAACGCACCCGCTGCCGGGTTGTCGTAATCAAAGGGCACTGCCAAGCGTCCGCACTCGAGCACTCCGGAAGGTGACGCGGTATCGCACGCACCCCACTCGATGCTGTTGGTACTGGTGGTGTTGGGGGCGGTCTCGTCGCCTTCTTCTTGCGCATCACTGTTGGTGGTCGCAACGCTCGACCCGTCGGTTGCGACAGTGGGATCGGTGCTGGCCTCGTACACCAGGCGCTCACCACAGCTCGATGTCACGACTATTGCGGTGACCACAAGTGCCAGCCGCCGCATCTTCACCATGAGACCGTCAGCCTAGATTTGCGGGAGCACACCTCACAACGCCACCTCACTCATGACCGACTTCGCCGACGCCACCGAATACACCGCCGATGTGTCGATCAACCACGTCGCCGACTCGGCTCAGAGCGTGTCCGAGCTGATCGATGCAATCAACGCCGTCCTCACGCGAGAATTCCGCGAGGTATGGGTGTACGGCGAGGTGGGCAAGGTGAGCCAGCCAAGCAGCGGGCATGTGTACTTCGACTTGGTGGAGGACAACGACGGCGAGAAACACGTGATTTCCGTCAAGCTGTGGCGTGGAGTACGACAGCGCTTGATGCCCAAAATGAAGCAGCACGACATGGATGTGGTGTCGGGCATCAAAGTGCGAATACGTGGCACCCCCGACGTGTACGGAGCCACGGGACAGTTCGGGTTCAAGATGTCGGATATCGACCCTCGCTTTACGCTCGGCGATCTTGCCGCCCAGCGTGACGAGATCATTGCGAGGCTGAAAAACGAGGGTCTCTACGATCGCAACCGTCGCACGACGCTGCCACTCGTGCCAATCTCCATCGGAGTGGTCACCAGCAAGGGCTCGGCAGCCCACGCCGACTTCATGAAGACACTCGAAGAATCCGGAATCGGCTTCACCATTACCTTGTGTGATGTTCGAGTGCAGGGAGATGGTGCAGCCGAGCAGGTTGCGGCTGCGATCACGCTGCTGGATGGACAATTGAATGTGGAGTTGGTGGCTGTCATTCGCGGTGGTGGTTCGCGCACCGACCTGGCAACCTTTGACAATGAAGCAGTAGCGCGAGCCATTTCCGTTTGCTCGAAACCGGTGTTTACCGGGATTGGTCACGACATCGACAAGAGCATTGCCGACGAAGTGGCGTACTCCTGGAATAAGACGCCAACGGCCTGTGCAGTAGCCATCGTAGAGAAGGTGAACGACTTCGTGCGTCAGGTCGATACCGCTGCACAGCGCATTGCCACCGTGGTGTTGGCTGCACTGGCCAATAGTGAGCGTCGCGTCGCCAATGCAGTAGGGCGACTTCGAACGCTGCGTACCACCGCACTTGAGGCCGCCACATCGCGCATCAAACTGCTGGCTTCCGAGATTGCCGGGTTTGATCCCGTTGTGCTCATGCGTCGTGGCTGGAGCATTACGTACAGCGCCGAGGGCAATGTACTCAAGTCGGTGAAGCACGCCAAGCTCGGCGACGATGTCACCACGCGTGTTGCCGACGGCACCATCGTGAGTACCGTCGTTGTCACAACACCATCACGCACAAACGAATAGACACCAAGGAGCAACCAGAGAGATGCCACGAAAAAAGGACGAAGCAAACATCGGATATGAGGATGCCGTCACCGAACTGGAGGAGATCCTCGAAGCGCTATCCGATGAGGACATCAACGTTGACGAACTTGCCGAACGAGTCAAACGCGCCACCGAACTCGTGAAAGTGTGTCGCGATCGCATCGCTGCTGCACGCCTGGAAGTAAAGGAGATTCAGCTTCCCGAAGCGTCACGCTGATGCACACGCTGCGTCAATGACTTCTCTATTGATGCTGGCGTAGCCTCGTCTCGTGACTTCGGCACCAGCGTCGCTGCGCGATATCGCCACTCGTGTGGACGACCGGCTGCGTGCACTACTCACCGAGGAAGCGGCCCGTTGGGTGGGTTTCGACGCCGATCTCGCCACCCCCTTTGCCGAACTCACGCGCATGGTGGTGGGTGGTGGAAAGCGTTTGCGTCCCGTATTTACCTTTTGGGGTTTTGTTGGCGCTGGAGGTGCTGCAACTGACGCACGAGTCATCGATGCGGGTGCGGCGTTCGAGTTGTTGCACGCCTTCGCACTCTTTCATGACGACATCATGGATGGCTCCGTCACACGCCGCGGTGCCGCTACCACACACGAGAGCATGCAAGCAGAGCATCGGGCACGCAGTTGGTCGGGCGATGCACGCAGGTTTGGTGATGGCGCTGCGATTCTCATCGGTGATCTGTCGTTCGTGTATGCCGACATGTTGTTGTCGCATCTTGGCCCGCGTGGATGGCAGATATGGAATGAGCTCCGAGTGGAGCTGAACATCGGGCAATACCTCGACATGCTTGGTTCGGCCCAAAACGAACGGCGTCCTGAGAAGGCCGCCCGCATTTGTCGCTACAAGAGCGGCAAGTACACCATCGAGCGACCATTGCATCTCGGTGCGTTACTTGCCGATGAATCGACCTCGTTGATTGCTCCCTACTCGGCGTATGGCTTACCGCTTGGCGATGCGTTCCAGTTGCGTGACGATGTGCTCGGGGTGTTCGGCGAATCGTCCGTAACCGGCAAGCCAGTGGGTGATGATCTACGCGAGGCAAAGCCCACGCCTTTGATGGCTTTGGCGTTGTCTCGTGCAACTTCCTCCCAGCGCGATGTGTTGTTGCGCGTAGGAACCAGCGTGCTTTCCGATACAGATGTGGCACAGGTGCAGCAGACCATCGTCGAGTGTGGTGCACTGTCAGAGATGGAAACCATGATCGAGCAGCTCACCACCCAAGCCATTACTGCAATCAGCTCAGCACCAATTGATGCTGCAGTTCGCGCCGAACTGGTGGAACTTGCCCACTTTGTCAGTGATCGTCGCGTATGAGCGTTCTGTTATGACGAACAAACCCATGCACGTAGTGGTGATAGGAGCGGGACTCGGCGGGCTGTCAAGTGCCGCGTATCTGTCGCGAAGCGGACACAACGTGACCCTGCTGGAGCGTGACGACATTCCGGGTGGACGAGCAGGAGTAATTGCCTCACATGGTTTCCGTTTGGACAACGGGCCCACCGTGCTGACCATGCCAGGGCTGTTGGAAGATGCATTTGTTGCTGCGGGAACCGACATGGCCGATTATGTGAAGATCAAGAAGGTAGATCCGATGTATCGCGCCGTGTATGAAGACGGCAGTGAACTACTCGTGCGCCATGGCCGTGAGGCAATGGCCGAAGAGATTGCAAGATTCTCCAACAAGGTGGAAGCGGCGTCGTTCATCAAGTTCTGTGCATGGTTGGAGGATCTCTACAAGGCAGAGATGTCCTCGTTCATCGACACGAACTTTGACTCCGTCTTGGATTTGGCTCGCCCGTGGCGCGATGGGCTGCGCCTGGTGCAGATGGGGGCTTTTCGCAAGTTGGACAAGAAGGTTGGCGGATTCTTCAAGGACGATCGCCTGCAACGCATCTTCAGCTTTCAATCGATGTACGCAGGGTTGGCGCCATACGAGGCGTTGTCGCTGTACGCGGTCATTACCTATATGGACTCTGTTGAGGGCGTGTACTTTCCCGAAGGTGGAATGCACGCCATGGCTAGCGGCTTGGCTCGTGCCGTGGAGACGGCGGGCGTCACTATCCGTTATGGCTCCACCGTGTCACGCATTTTGCGCTCGACGGGTTCGCGTGGTTATGTCACGGGTGTAGAGCTTGAAGGAGGTGAGCGCATCGCGTGTGACGCCGTGGTGTGCAACCCCGATCTTCCGGTTGCGTACCGAACACTCCTCGGTGGTGTTGACGCGCCACGAGTTGCTCGTAACGGGAAATACAGCCCGAGTTGTCTGCTCTGGGTGGCAGGCGTGAAGGGTCTGCCGGCTTCCAACGCAGCGCATCACAATATTCACTTCGGTGCCGATTGGAATGGCTCGTTCAAGGCACTCATCGAAGACGGAGTGCGGATGCCCGATCCGTCCATCTTGGTGACGCTCCACTCCATCGATACGCCTGGCTTGGCGCCAGCAGGCCATACGGCGTTGTACGTGTTGGAGCCAACACCGAACCTGGACGGAAAGATCGACTGGTCACGTGAACGAGACCGCATCGTCGGAGACGTACGCGAGCGCGTCAGCAAACTTGGTTACCCCACCGAGGTGGTGGTGGAGCGCATCTACGATCCGCTTGATTGGGAACGACTGGGCATGGAGCGCGGTACACCATTTGCGTTGGCGCACACGTTCTTCCAAACCGGTCCGTTTCGTCCCAACAACAAAGACAAACGTGTGCCAGGACTCTTTTTCGTCGGCTCATCCACCGTGCCGGGTGTCGGAGTTCCGATGGTGTTGGTGTCGGGGAAACTTGCCGCTCGTCGCATCGCCGATTACGCCCTCGAGCGCACCGGTAGGTAAGCGGTGCCGACATCACCAACTCCAACCACGCACTCCTTGCCAACAGGCCCAGTCACCATGGCACAGAGCTATGCCCTCTGCAAAGACTTCAACAAACGCCACGGCACCACGTACTACTGGTCAACCAAAGTGCTCCCCGCCGACAAGCGTCCACATGTGCATGCCTTGTACGGGTTTTGCCGGTACGCAGATGACATCGTGGACGACCTTGGCCCCGTGCCGGTTGCACAACGCGAAGCCGCACTCGTCAGTTTTGGCGAACGATTCTTTCGCGATCTGGCTGCAGGTGCTTCTACAGATCCCGTTCTCATGGCGGTGGTCGACACTGTGCGAAAGTTTCCCATCGATCCAGAGTGCTTCCGCCGCTTCTTGCGGAGCATGACCATGGATCTCACCGTCGAAAAGTACGAAACGTGGGACGACTTGTTGCAATACATGGACGGTTCTGCCGCAGTGATCGGCGAGATGATGCTGCCGATCCTGGAGCCGCACGACGATGCAGCCTTCGACCATGCTCGCGACCTGGGTAATGCATTTCAACTCACCAACTTTTTGCGCGATGTGAACGAGGACTTGGACCGCGGCCGCGTGTACATCCCCCAGGAAGACGTGCGTCGTTACGGGGTTGATTTGTCCAAACGGAAGTGCACACCAGAGTTTGTGGAGCTCATGAAGTTTCAAATTGCGCGGTGTCGAACTTTGTACGTGTCTGCGGATGACGGCATCGCAATGTTGCCGAACCGATCCGCTCGGTGCATTCGTGCTGCTCGGGTGTTGTACTCCCGAATTCTCGATCGGATCGAGCAGCAGCACTATGACGTGTTTGCCAAACGCGCGTCAGTCTCCACCTTGCAAAAAGCCATCATGGTGGCACGATTGGTGTTGCCGTTTGGCTCATAGGAGCGGTGTTGGTGTGACCGTGGCGTTGGTGTGACCGTGGTGCTGGAGTGACTGTCGTGTTGGCGCACTCATGATGACCGGGCTACGCCGGCAGCCGGCTGCGACGGTGTCGTTGGTACTCACGGTTGCGGCGATGATTGCGACCCCGCTGTTTCCGCGTGGTGGTAGCGAGCGTCAGGTGTTGGCCAATGTGGTGGTGTTGGGGTTGTTGTGCGTCAGTGTGTTCAGTGCATGGGCACTTTGTGGAATTCGAGCAGTGGTTGCCGCAATATCGATCATGGTGTTGACCTTCGGTGTGGAGCTCCTGGGAAGCAACACGGGATTTCCCTTTGGTGAGTACGACTACACCACGGCGCTGTCACCACGAGTCGGCGGCGTGCCATTGCTCGTGTCGTGTGCCTGGGCAGCAATCACCCTGATTGTGCACGGGATGTTTCGTCTCGCCTCGCAGGTCACGTGGCGACGCGTGTTGTGGATGGCTGCGTCCATCACTGCGTGGGACGTGTTCTTGGATCCACAAATGGTCGGAGAGGGGTATTGGGAGTGGGACACGTCATCGCTGGCATTTCGCGGCATTCCGTTGGTGAATTATGCGGGATGGGCCGCTACGGCAATCGTGACCTCGGCCATGGCGGTAGTGCTGTGTGACCGTGCATTGACTGCATCGCGAGTCACGGAGTACGTCAGCATTCCACTGATCACTTATGCAACGCTCACGGTGATGTACACCATCGGTTTTGTGTTCTTCTTTGACGACATCGTGGTGGCGGTCGTTGGCGCCATTGCGATGGGAGGTTGTCTCTGGCGTGGTGTGGTGCACCGTTCTCGGCCCACTGGTGTCGTGCCGTGACCGTCACTTGCGACGTAGCCGTCGTCGGCGGTGGAGTGGGTGGAATCATGACTGCCATTCGTCTGGCTGTTGCCGGTCGACAGGTCGTGGTGTTCGAGCGCAACGATGAACTGGGTGGAAAACTCACGTCGCGGAGTCGTGACGGCTTCACCTTCGATACGGGTCCATCGTTGCTTACGTTGCCGACGTTGATTGACGACGTCTTTCGACTTGCAGGCACGAGTCTTGAGAACGAAGTCACCCTGCAACGGTTGGATCCGTCGTTCCGTTACTTCTGGCCCGACGCCTCCACCGTGACGTTTCGGGATCAGCCGATTGCAACTGCCGAGGCACTGGAGTCCTGGAGTCCTGGCTCGGGGTCGGAGTATCTGGCGTTGCTCGCTCGTGCACGCACCATCTGGCACGTGAGCAACCGCACGTTCTTTGCTGGTGACATGTCTTCGCCATTTTCACTCCTGCGGCGCATGCAGTCGCCCCGCGACTTTCTACGGATCGACGCCTTTCGTACATTGCAATCACGCGGTGAGAAGACATTCGGAGACACGCGACTACGACAGTGGCTCGGAAGATACGCAACGTACAGCGGGTCAGACCCCGCTCGTGCCCCAGCAACGCTCGCCTGCATTGCCGCAGTTGAGGCCGACTTTGGATCATGGTACGTGCGTGGTGGGCTTGGTGCTCTACGCGATGCCATGGTGCGGGTTGCGCAACGAGCCGGTGTGGAGCTTCGGTTGGGTACGGAGGTCACCAAGATTGATGCAACCCCACGACGAGTGACCGGATTGCGACTTGCAGACGAGGAGGTGGTGGCACCAGTGGTTGTCGTCAATGCCGATGCCGAACACATGTACCGAGACTTGCTACCTCACTGGAGACGCTTGGGAGCAGTGGAGCGCACTGAGCGCTCGACGAGTGGTATTGCCGTGTTGGTCGGAGTGGAGGGACGCACGCCAATGATCGGTCATCACAACGTGTGGTTCTCGCGTGACTATCGTCGCGAGTTTGCCGATATTCGTGCAGGTCGCGTACCAACCGAACCCACCATCTACGGGTGCGTATCCAGCGTGACCGATGCATCACAAGCACCTGCCAACTGTGAGAATTGGTTTCTTCTCATCAATACTCCTGCAGATTCCACAATCGATGCGCGTCAACATGGACCTTGGTTGCTCGAGCGGTTGGCGGCGATCGGCCCTGATCTGCGTCGCCGTGCTCGATTCGCAGAAGTTATCGGACCACACGACATTGCGATGCGTTATCGCTCGCCGGGTGGTGCAATCTATGGCACGTCGTCCAACGGACGTAACGCAGCGTTTCGTCGCCCAGCGATGCGTGGACCACGAAAGGGGTTGTATCTCGTCGGTGGCGCGACACATCCGGGTGGTGGCTTGCCACTCGTCACGATGAGCGCACGAATGGTGTCTGACCTGATTCTGCGCGGATATCGAGAGCGATAGCCTGAAATACATGTCAGTCACCGTTCGTATTCCCACCACATTGCGTCCACTCTCTGGCGGCATCAGCACGGTGTCGGTGAACGGTTCCACAGTTCGCGATGTACTGCAGGGGTTGGAAAAGGTCCATCCGGGATTCGCCGCCAAGTTGCTGGACGATCAAGGGAATCTCCATAAGTTCGTGAATGTGTTTGTTGCCGATGATGACGTGCGCTACCTGAAAGGTCTTGACACCGAGGTGTCGGGTGGGCAAACCGTTTCCATTGTGCCGGCTGTCGCCGGTGGTCGCTAAGGGTTTCACCCGCTTGAAATTTGTCGTCGCGGTTCCGGCGCGACTGGAGTCCACGCGTTTGCCGAGAAAAGTGCTGGCCGACATTGGTGGTCAGCCGATGCTGCGCCGAGTGCTCGACGAGGCGAGCAAGGCACCATCACTTGCCGAAGTGGTGTTGTGCACCGACTCCGTCGAAGTAGCCGATCATGGTCGCAGCTGGGGGTACCGCGTGCTCATGACGTCGCTGGACTGCTCCTCCGGGTCGGAACGAATCGCATCTGTCATTGACCAATTACAAGGGGATGTCGTTATCAACGTCCAGGGAGATCAACCGTTTGTTGACCCCAACATCGTGGAGTCCATGTGTGCAGTGTTTCGGGATCGAACTCCGACACCTGCCGTGGTGACACCCGTGTATCCATTGCCCACAGAGAAATTGGCGAACCCTGATGTAGTCAAAGTGGTCGTGGGTAGTCGCAGCCAGGCGCTGTACTTCAGTAGAGCGCAGGTGCCGCATGTGAGGGGTTCGCAACCCGGTGAGTGGCGCGACCACGGTGTGCATTGGGGGCATGTTGGTATGTACGGCTATCGTGCCGATGTATTGCGTGAATGGTCGCATCTTGCACCGTCACCACTCGAGAATGCCGAGAAATTAGAGCAACTTCGCCTCATAGAAAATGGAATTACCATTGATACCTACGAGATCGTCGCCAATGCCCAGAACACGCTCTCGGTCGACAGCCCGGCCGATCTTGAGCGTGCGCGAAGTTTGGTGAACTGATGACCGCTCAATCATCGCTTTCGTCGGTAATGTTGGCCGAAGCCGAGGCGATCATTGCGGCCGCTCATCGCATCCACCCAGAGGAGTCGGCCTCTGCGGTCAACGTTCTGGTGAACTGCACCGGAAAGGTGATTCTCACGGGTGTCGGAAAGTCGGGCCTTGTTGCCCAGAAGATTGCTGCGAGCTTCACATCGGTGGGGCTGATGTCGGTGTATCTGAATCCTCTGGATGCATTACACGGCGACATCGGGGTAGTGGCCAGTGGTGATGTCATCATCATGATCAGCAATAGTGGTGAAACCAACGAGTTGTTGGCAATTGTTCCCTACGTAAAGAAGCGAGCAGCAGCATTGTTGGGAATTCTCGGAAAACCAGTGTCGTCAATTGCAGGTCACTGCGATGCAGTGCTCGATGCGTCAGTTGCACATGAGGCAGCACCAATAGATCAGGTTCCGACATCGAGTACTGCCGTCGCCATGGCAATCGGCGACGCACTTACCGTGGCGTGGATGACTGCCAAAGGCGTGTCAGTGGCCGATTTTGCGATGAATCATCCCGCAGGCGCCATTGGTCGCCGTCTCACCCTAATGGTCCGTGATCTCATGATTCCACGCGAAAAATTGATGATGGTGGCAGACTCAGCCACCTTGCCCGATGTGGTGGACGCACTCACCACCCAAGCCATTGGTGCGGTGTTGGTGAAACATCCCACGAGTGAAGGCTCTTTGGGCGGCATTATCACGGACGGCGACCTGCGTCGTGCCCTCAAGCGGACACCTGCTGACAAGTGGGGCGCAATCACCGCACGCGAATTGATGACGGCACACCCCATCTTCGTGTCGTCGGGAGTTCCTGCGATTGAGGCACTCACACTGATGGAACGCAATGCAAAGAAGGCAATCACCGTGTTGCCCGTGATTGACGACGAGAATGTCGTTGGTATGTTACGGATGCACGACCTCGTTCAAGCTGGTTTATCGTGACGCCTCTTGCCACCACCCCCGACGTACACCAGATGGTTGTTCAGTTAGGCAAAGGCGTGGCCTGTGGTGATGGGCAACCACTCGTTCTGATTGCTGGACCATGTGTGATCGAGTCGATTGCCGTTGCTGAACACGTTGCGGGAACGATGAAGGAAATCTGCGGACAACTCGGTATCTCGTACGTCTTCAAAGCCAGTTACGACAAGGCCAATCGAACGTCGTTGTCGGGATTTCGAGGACCAGGACGCGACGAAGGGTTGTCGATGTTGGGAAACATCGGCACGAAATTTGGTCTTCCTGTGCTCACCGACATTCATGAGAGTGCTGATGCAGAGGTGGTTGCCAAGCACGTTGACGTGTTGCAAATTCCAGCGTTCTTGTGTCGACAAACCGACTTGTTGTTGGCAGCTGCTGCCACCGGCAAAGCAGTCAATGTAAAGAAGGGCCAGTTCTTGGCCCCCTGGGATATGAAGAATGTGGTGGAGAAACTTCGTAGCGGTGGAGCACGTAATGTGCTCGTCACGGAACGCGGCACATCCTTCGGTTACAACACCTTGGTCGTCGACTATCGGGGTCTGCCGCAACTTCGTGCGAGTTCTGCACCGGTTATTTTCGACGTCACACACTCGGTACAACAGCCCGGTGGACAAGGCACATCATCCGGTGGACAACGGGAGTACGCGGGTGCACTAGCTCGCGCAGCGGTTGCAGTGGGGGTGGATGGGCTCTTCATGGAAACACACCCCGACCCCGACAAGGCACCCAGCGATGGCCCCAACATGATTCCGTTGCACCGCATGAAGCCGTTGTTGGAGCAGTTGTTACTGATTCGACAAGCCGTTGCAGTTGCTGGCCCACAGCCCACCACGTACTGAAACATGATTCGCGTCTTCATCGGATACGACGAAAACGAATCGGTGGCGTACCACGTATTGTCTCACTCCATCTTGCGGCATGCATCGCAGCCAGTGTCAATCACTCCCTTGGTGAAGGAACATATGAAGAGTTTCTACGTACGCGAACGCTCTTCGATCGAATCAACCGACTTTTCGTTCACACGATTCTTGGTGCCGTACCTCAGCGGCTACTCGGGATGGTCGATCTTCATGGACTGCGACATGCTGATGACCACGGATGTTGCAGAATTGTGGGCATTGCGCGATGAGCAATACGCGGTTATGTGCGTGAAGCACGACTACGTGGCTCGTGACGACGTGAAATTTCTTGGAGCAACGCAAACTAAGTACGAAAAGAAGAACTGGTCGAGTGTGATGATGTTCAACAATGCATTATGTACTTCTCTTACGCCAGAGGTGGTGGCGAAAGAGTCGGGTCTCTTCCTCCATCAATACAAGTGGCTGGCGAGTGATGACCAGATTGGTGCATTGCCAGCGACATGGAACTATCTCGTTGGTGAAATGATGATGTCCAGCACACCCAAATTGATTCACTACACCCTCGGTGGCCCGTACTTTGATACGTACCGTGAGTGTGAGTATGCGAATCTTTGGTTTGCAGAGCGAATTCTGGCGAATCATGCTGCTATCGGATGATGTGAAGTGGCTAAGAGATAAGTTGAAGTTGTGAGTCGATGGCTGGTTGTTGTTCAATCGGAGCCCGACACCGATCATTTGTTGGCTGCGGTTTACAGATCGGCCGAACGAGGTCAACAAATTGAGGTTTGGGTGACTTCATACCCGACATCCCAGATGTGGCATCGCCTTCGACTAATTGAACCGTTTAAGAATGTAAAGATTAGATTGCGACCTATTCCTCGTTCGTCAGACGGTATTGTGA
>SXGT01160375.1_pt1 | contig 14987 bp, 9 predicted proteins | sample 3176221 | NCBI WGS metagenome assembly SXGT01 (sample SAMN11356862, study PRJNA531348) | freshwater metagenome | isolation source: freshwater sample F1-120 | place: China: Fuxian Lake, Yuxi | collected 2017-12-25
ACGAAATCGGCGATATGCCCAAATCGTTCCAGGCCAAGCTGTTGCGCTCCTTGCAGGAAATGCGGGTGAGGCCGGTCGGAGCCACCGAGGACGAGCCGGTGGATGTCCGGATCATTTCGGCGACCCATGCCGATCTGGACAAGGCCATGGCGGAAGGTAGTTTTCGCGAGGATCTCTATTATCGGCTCAACGTGGTCACGCTGAGGTTGCCGACCCTGGCGGAACGGCCGGAGGACATTCCCCTGTTGGCGGCGTATTTCATCCGGGAACTGTCGGAAAGCTATGGAGGGCGCGTCAAGGGATTTTCGCCGGAGGCCATGGAGGCGCTAGTGAATTTCGATTGGCCGGGCAATGTGCGGCAATTGCGCAATCTGGTGGAGCAATGCGTGGCCTTGTCGTCCACTCCCCTGATCCCCTTGACCCAGGTGCAGCGGGTGCTGCGGGACGAGCCGTCCTCGTTCCTGTCCTTGCAGGAAGCGCGCGATCAATTCGAGCGCAATTACCTCATCCGGCTGCTGCAAATGACCAATGGCAACGTCACCCAGGCCGCCAAGCTCGCCAAGCGCAACCGCACCGAGTTTTACCGCCTGCTCAGCCGGCACGGCATGAATCCGGCGCTGTTCAAGTCTTATCCCGACGCTCCGGATGTCGCCGAGGTTTCGGACGTTTCGGCATAACAACCCTTGGCCGAAGACCCTTGGGATGCGCCCTGGAACGAAGCCATCAATCGCGAGTGGCGCCCCCTTCTTCGGCGCATCCCACGCTTGCTATTCCATTATCTCGGGACAGTGGCGGGTTCCGAGGATTCATCCGTGAAATGGGTTCAACCAGCGCACCCCGGAACGCTCGACATCTCGCACGTTGCGTGTGACCAAGATCAATCCATGCACCAGCGCGGTAGCCGCCAATAAGCCATCTATGACCGGCAGCGGATCGGGAACATTCAAGCGTCCCCAACGTTCGGCTATGGCTTGGTTGACCGGCAGGATGCGCCCGGCCATAAGCGTTTCCACCGCCAATAATTTTTGTTCCAAGCGTGTAGCCTGAACAACATCGCGACGGCGTAGGCGCTCCATGCCTTGGCGAATCTCGCCTATTACCAGCACCGATAGAAAAAGTTCGCCGTTATCGGTGGCCGCGTACCAAGCTCGCACGCTCGGATGGCAACGGCTCCCCTTTTGCAGTTCCGACAGAACGTTGGTATCGATCAGGTATCCCATTTCGGCGGTTCCCGTCCGAATTCGCGGGGCCTTGCTAGGTCTTCGTCGGACAAGCCTTCCGTCAAACTGGCTAGCAAGGTTTTTAAGTCGCCTTCTGGCGGCGCGGTCGTTTTCCGGCCAATTATCACCCGAACCTCTAGGCGAACCCCGTCCGGTACCGTATCGGGAACGTGGATGGTATGCCCTTGGGCTGTGGTTTCGAATTCGATGGTTTGCATGGGGTGGCTCCGGTTTCAAGAGGAGAACGGATGGCTAAGGATGCCGGTTTTAGGCCGCGGGCGGAAGCTTGGGTTTCCTCGGATTTAGCCGAGCCCGCGCCTGATGTCGAGGATTCCCGAGCAGCCCACTGCGAAGGTTTTTCCGCTCGTCGGGCGGAGCCGAAGCGAGCGGCTGTTGATTCAGGGGCGGTGCCTTAACTAGGCTCGTAACGCATGGGCCTCGATCAGTTTCAGTTCCGATTCCGACCAACTTTGATCTTTACCTTTGAAAAGAGCCAATACATCAGGCAAAACCGACGTTTCGGTTTTCTCATGTGGGCGCAAAAAAGACCGCATAAGCGGCCTTTTCAGTATCCATGACAAGGAGCGCCTAAACCCAAAGGCAATCCCCGCCACCCCCTAAGCTCGCCATCCTTACCGTCGTCACCCGATAACTCAAATCGCAATCCGCCCCAGCCGCCATGCCCACCCGCAGATAATTCGGCGTATAGCCATATATCCCGGTACTCCCGTCGGCCTCGGTTCGAGTGCCTTCCCACAGCACCGGAAATTCCCGGCCGACATAGCGTTCCAAGGTCTCCCGCCGTTGCCGCTCCGCGATTTCGTGCAATATCCGCCCGCGGGCTTTTTTTACCTCGCCGTGCACCGGATTCGGCATCGTAGCCGCCGCCGTGCCCGCGCGGGGCGAAAAGGTAAAGATGTGGATGTTCCCGAAACCCATGCTTGCGATGAAAGCCAGGCTGTCTTCCCATTCCGCCTCGGTTTCGCCCGGAAAGCCGACGATGAGGTCCGTGGTGATGTTCATATCCGGCACCGCCGCCCGGAACCGCTCCGCCAGGGCCGCGAAATCGGCGGTACGGCAGCGCCGCGCCATCCGTTTCAGCACGCTGTCCGAGCCGCTCTGCAAGGGCAGGTGGAGATGGGGCATCAGCCGCGGATTCTCGAACAGCCGCGCGAAGGTATCGGGGATATCCCAGGGTTCCAGGGAGCCCAGCCGCAGGCGGGGAAGCGCCGTGCGTTCCAGAACCTCCGCGATCAGTTCGGCGAGGCTAGAGCCGGTATCGCCGCCATAGCCGCCCAGATGTACGCCGGTCAGTACCGCTTCCTGGATTCCCTGGCCGTGCAGGGCGTTGATTTCCTGGACGATTTCAGCGGCCGAGCGGCTGCGTTCCTCGCCGCGCGCTACGGTGACGATGCAATAGGTGCAGCGGTGGCGGCAGCCGTCCTGGACTTTCACGAAGGCGCGATGCCGCCCCAGCCTGAACAGGGCCGATTCGCCGGGTTCGGCCGCGATCGCCGGTAGGGTGGGTAGGGCGAGTTCCGTGGTGGCGATGTCCACCAGCCGGTTTTTGTCGGCGTTGGCGATTACCAGGTCAACGCCGAGTTGTTCCGCCTCGCCGGGGTTCAGGGTCGCGTAGCAACCGCTCAGCACCAGTTTCGCCCCAGGATTTTCCCGCGCCGCCTTGCGCAGCAGGTTCCGGGATTTGCGCACCGCGTCCTGCGTCACCGCGCAGGAATTGAATACCACCAGATCGGCGGCTTCCGTGTCGTTCACGACGCGATGGCCGTCGGCCTGGAATTGCCGCGCCCAGGTTTCCAGTTCGGCTTCGTTGAGACGGCAACCCAGGGTTTTGAGATTGATGCGCATGGCCGGCGGCGGATGGTCGTGGGAGCCGGCATTATAGCCAGGGCGGGGCGTTTTGGGGCGGATGGCCCCGCCGGAAGCGGCACGGCTTCCGGCGGGGGGAGAGGCAGGTTTAGGATTCCCTGCGAGCGGGAAGCCAATTTCAGCCAAGTCCTTACTTTCTATCGGTGGCGGTGTAATCCTGCCCGTCGTTGCCGGCTCCCTGGCCGCGCGTGGCGGGGACTTCGACCGTGACCGAGCCGTCGCAGTCCTGGTTGCCATCCGTGGCGGTGAAGTTCACGGTGTACACCCGGCCGTTGCCGGGGCCGGCCTTGAGTTGCCGTTCCGCCCGGAGCAGCGCGCTGTCCCTGGCCTGGGGTTCTTTCCGCGTGGCCACGCCTCTTTTGATCCTGGCGTCAGGGCCGGTGTTGTCCTTGCCCGCCTTGTTCTTGACCGGCTCGTCCGAGGCGATTCCGGTGATCGAGAGGTTGTAGGGATCGGGTCCGGCGATGCCGCCGATGGTGATCGGTTTCATGCTTTTGTTGGGGGGCCAGAGGGTGGCGGGGTTGGCCGTCGCCGCGGAGCAATCGAGCAGGCTCGGATCGCTGCCGACCGTCACCGTGGCGGTGGCGGTGGCCGACAAGGGCCTGGCCGCGTAGTCGTCGGTAACGGTGAGGCTGAAGGCTAAGGTGTTGGAGCCTTCGCCGACCATGGGCGCCGCGACGGCGAGGCCGGGGCCTTTGGTTTGCGCCAGGGTGACGGGGATGCCCCCGGTTTGCCGCCAGGAATAGCTGGCGATGCCATCGCCGTCGGGATCGGCGACCGCGGGTTGCAGGTTTACCGAGGCGCCTTCCCGGACAGTCTGGGATTTGATTGTTACCGTGGGGGCGGTGTTGTCGGGGGTGACGAGCAGCGAAACGCAGTCGGGGGCGCTATCGGCGCCTTGGTTATCCTTGACGGTCAGGCAGAATTGCAGGGTTTGCCCGGCGAGGCTCTCGGCCGCGATGAAACTCGTGGTGGGCGCGGTGGTGCTGGATAGGGCGATTCCGGCGGGCGCCGACCAAGCGTAACAGGAGGCGCAGATGATATCGCCGGGGTCGGCATCGGTGCTGGTGGTGCCGTCCAAGGCGAAGCTCGAACCGGCGCGGATTTGGTTGGCGCTGGCCTTTATGGCTGCTACCGGCGGGTTGTTGACCGCGAGGGGTTGGACGGCGATCCGCACCGTCGCGTAGAGGTGGTCGTTATTGGCCGTGGTGTAGGGTTGATTGGTTTTGGAACCGTTCACCACGGTGTAGCAGGGGCCGCGGCCCGCCGCGCCATCGCACAGGGCTGATTCCCCGCCGGCCCAAATGGCGTAGTCGCCGGCCGCTAGTTGCAAGGTCAGGGTTTCGGTGAGTCCGTCGCTCCCCTGGAAATGGCCCGGATTGGAATAGCCGCCCACGGTGTTTTCGCCGTTGCAAGGCCCATTGGCGGGACAAGGCGTGTTGCTCACCGAGGAAATGTAATTGATTTTCGCCCAAGGGGGGGCGGGGTCCACATTGATCCCGGTATACATGCTCCAGTCGCCGAAGGCATCGAACTGTCCGTGGTACGAAAGGTTGAAGTCGCCTAGGGGGGTGTGGTTCAAGGTGTCTCGATAGCCATTGTGGGCCGCGTAAAGCGTCTGGTAGGTACCCGCGAGTTGATCCGTCCACGCCGGATTCGGCTGGGTGGTGTAATCCGGATTCGTGAGCACTTGGGAAACGTTGGGATCGCCGGGCGCGGCGTCCTTGGGGCTGGCGATGGGCGGATAGGGGGGGAGGCCGGCGGTGGGGTTCAGCGGATCGTTCGGCTCGTCGTCATGCGCCTGCAAAGGCATTTGTCCCTTGTAGACGGTGAAGGCCGGGTTGAGGTTGGCGCCTTGCACGCTGTCCGCCGCCACCGTGATGGTCACGGTGGCGGCTCGATCGAGATGGAAATCGAATTCGTCGGCGTTGGTGGTGATGTAATGGCTGTTTTCGAGAAACGGAGTGGTGCCGCCCATCCAGCCATAGCGGGTGAAATTGTTGGCGCTCTGGCAATGATCGATCGCGTTGGCGCAGGGATCGGCGACTGGGCTGTGGGGCGGGTTGAATGCCTGAATAACCAGCGTTGGCGCCTCATTGAGATTGTTTTTGAAAACATGGCCCTGAGCTGTCGTGCCGACAATGCCGATGGCGGCGATCATCGCGGGGGCGCTGAAAATTCTTTTCATAATCGGGTTACCGCGGGTTGTCGGCATTAATCCACGCATTGCGCGGGCTTGTTTTTCACTTCCTTGGGTTCGCTGTTTTTATCCTTGAGTTCCGCCACGACCGCGCAGGGAACCTCGGTCTCGGCCAGGGGGAGGATGGCGCGCCATGGCCCAGAAGGTTTCACGGTAACGGGGGCGCCGATGGGCGTTGCTTTCGAGGAGGATTGGATCGCCAGGGTGTGGGCTAGCAAATTAAGCCGCTCCTGCTTGCTCAGCATCCGATTGAAGACCACCTTGCCCTGGGCGATCAACCGATGTTGGCTGGCCTGCCATTGGGCCTGCCCCACCGTGACCTTGGCGATGGAGTCCCGTTCCGGCGAGGTGGGCCAGACGCGGATTTTCATTCGATAAGGCTTGGAAGCCGGATGGGATTTCTTGTCGGTTTCGATCGCCTTGAAGCTTACGGTGAAGACTTTGTTGGCTTGGCTGGCCGAGGGTATCCAGCGCAGCCGTTGGGTCCATTTGCCGGTTCGGGCATCCAGGGCGCCTTCCGACAGGGTAGCTCCCAACGGCAGGCCCTGGGCCTTGATAGCGGTTCCCTTGCCGTCGCAGTCCAGCGCGGATACCGGGACGACCACCGCCCGGCCGACCGCGGCTTCCTTCACGCTGGCGAGGGCGTCCAGCCGGGGTTTCGCCGACGGGGCCGACGAATCGCAAGCGGGGGGATTCAAGATCACGTGGGTCGAAGCGCTGAAGGTGAGGGTCGCCGACAGGGAAGGGCTCAGGCATTTGGGATTGGTGGCGTTGTCGTTGCAGGCCGCGCCGCCGGCGGCGATGGTGTAGTCGCCGGCGGGCAAGGGGTAGTTGGCGAGGGATTCGGAGGCGCCGGCGTTGTCGTTTTTGTGGGTGAGGTATTGGACGGCGCTCCACCAGCTTCCTTCCTGTCTGCCCTGGCTCCAGCCCCCCAGGGCGTTGAACTGGCCGATATACGGCGCGCTGTTGGTGAGGGTGTTCCGATACGCCGAAACAATCCCCAACACATCGGTGGCCGTGCCGCTGTCCTTGTCGCTCTGTACGGGGCGGAAATTGTTATCCACCGGATTGAGCGGGTCGGAGGGGGCGTCGTCATGGCCCTGATAGACCAGCAAGCCCTTGTACAGGGTGAAAGCGGGGTCCAATCCGGTGGATTCCTGGGTCCAATCGATGTTCACGTAGGAATCCTGGTCGAGATGGAAATTGAAAAACTGCGCGGCGTGGCTGTCGCCCAGGGTGGGATTGGTTCCCGCGATCCAAGAGAAGCGCTTGACCCCGTCCACCGTGACCGAGACGGTTCTGGGGGCGGTGTCGGTAGCTTCGGTGATTTCCCAGGTTCCGCCATTGGGGATGATTTGGTCGTGGGTGGTGTCCGGGGTGGGCAGGGCCGTTCGGTCGTTCCCCGCCTGCTTGTCCGTCCGATCGGCCACCTGGTAGCCCTTGTTGAGATCGTAATATTCGAGATGGGCCCAGGCCGATCCGGGTATGCCGAAACCCAAGCTCGCCACCGCGAGACCTAAGCTGAAAGGCTTGTACATGGTTCTTTGCTCCGGGGAAATCACATGCACATCCCTTCCATGCCGCTGGTGTTTTCCGGATACCATTGCATTGGAGATGGGCAGTTGGGCGTGGCTACGCAGGTGGAGGGGGCGCTGGCGACAGCGAGCGTGGCGGTTTCGCCGCCGGCTTGGGCCTGGATGGCGCAGGGAGCGTTGCTGGGTTCCACCTTGCCGATGTATTCCCAGGCGCCCTTGCCGTCCACGACGATGGGAACCTTGGTGATCGACGGCCCACTGGGGCCAAAGCTCAGGGTGACCGGCTGGCCCGCCGTTCCCGTCCCGCTGGCGGCCAACTGGGAAGTCGAGGCGTTCCAGCGCGCCTGATCGATAGCGAAACCCGCCGATCCGACCGTGAAAGTGACGGAAAGCGTGGCCTGTTGGACATTTCCGTGGCTATCCCTCGCCACGGCGGTAAAGGTTGTCTCGCGCGAAAATCCGGCCTGTTTGGCCTTGGGTTTCCAGGCGAGGGTGGCGATCCACTTGCCGGTGCCCCGATCCTTGCGGGTCGCGCCAAGCAAGGCGCCGGGGGGCAGGCCGCGCGCCTTGATTTTCACACGGCTTCCCGCCGATTCCACGCTCAGTGGAAACTTCAGTTTTTCTCCGATGCCGGCATTTTTACGCGCGGGTATCGATGAGTCGAATGCCGGTGGTGGAATATGCCCCATGGCGAGGTTTATTTTATGTTTTGTCGTGCCGCCCAAAAAGGTATTCGTGGCCACGAAGGTAAGTGCCGCGTGTGGATAGGATTGTGCATCGCCGGGTCCGGGAGTCCAAGTATATCGGCCCTGCCCGGTAAGGGAATTCCAACCCAGGGTGGCGCCCGGAGGGAAATTCGGGGGAGAAACCTCAAGTTTGAAATCGTGATACAGGTTTTGGGTATCCCTGGGATCGTAAACCTTGAGGTCGATGACCACCGATTGGCCTTCCTCGATCTGGATGGTGTCCTTGGCGAGGGCCGGAGAACCGGCCGGAACGCCGATGGCTAGGGTGGGCGGCCTAGCTGCCGGCTTGGTGGCGGCGGTCACGCCGTCGATGAACAACCGATGTTCGGCTCCGCCCACGCCCAACGCTAGAAAGGCGACGAGGATTTTGCCGGCCGGCCCCCGGATCGATAACGGTGCGTTCTTCCGGTATTCGGTTTGCTCTTCGATCATGATGGTTTTCGCTCTGGGTGTTGGACGAGTGGTGCGATTCTGTCGATAACTAATTTATCAAGTCCGGGCGGTTCGCGAAATTCGTTATATAACGCATGTATTGCGGCATTTCACGCATATATGTGCCTGTCCGTGCATGCCCACCCCTTAATCCCCGGATAGTGCTTTCGACATCGCCCACGCCGCCCACCGGATACTGGCCCGAATCGCCGTAACCCATGGCTGGAAAGGCGTCGAGGGGGATCCGGCCCAGTCTTCGGACGTAATGGGGGAGCAAGGCCGGAGCCGCCCGCGATTCTTGATTGGCACGAAGATTGGAATGGCCTGTGGACTTTTCTTGTCCAGAGAGGCGCCGGAAAGCGGCGCCGCGCTTATGTGCGGCGGATGCGAATTAATAGGAAAGCCTTGGATGGGAGGGGGAGGAGAAAACCGCGGCGCTCGACCTTCGCGGGGCACCGAGCGCCACGGATATCGCCGAATCGTGAACTGCGTTCAACAACCACAACACAGCGACAAGGTAATTCTATGACGAAAAATAACAAAGCGTTTATTAGCATCGCGAAAATCGCGGGCGCCATGGCGGCGTCGTTTCTGGCCGCCGGCCAGGCTTCCGCGCACGTGAGCTACGGCCACGCGCTATATGACGATTCGGGCGCGGGCCCCAGCGGCGGAACCCTGGCCGAAGACACCATCATGCATTTGGGGGCCGCAAACAAAGGTACGGCATCGTGCCAGGGCGCGGGCTGTCCGGCTCCAGTCACCAGCATCACCGTTTCGAGCAACGCCGGATTCCTGGAATCGCAGGACAGGCATTACTGGGCCAACAGCCACGACAGCAAGTTCATGTGGTTCTATGTATCCCAACCCACCAGTATCCAGTTCACCATCACCGGCAACGCCAATCCCGACTATGTCAGCGCGGTGACCGGCAGCACGCTGAAGGGGGCCAATACGCCTATCGACACCCTCAATCCAGCCTTCGTACTATTCAAGGGCGCGGCTCCTTACCTGGCCCACGACGGCGCCTATGGCGCCTTCAACACCGGCTTCGCCAGGTGGTCTTCCTGGGCGCAGCAAACCTTGCCGGAGGGTTATACCTATGGCAAGAAAAGCACAAAGTTCGTAGGCGTCGGCAAGTCGAAGCCCGATTCCGAAGGCAATCCTATTAAGGGACTTCCCTATTTGAACGATGCGAGCGCGGTCAATCGTCCGGGCGAACTGATCGCCAAGGGCAAGACCGAGCACATGGGAACCTATGGCGGCTACGAGAAGAGAGGCACTGGTCCCAGCGGCGAAAAAGGCTTCTGGATAGCCAACAACCAGACCTTGGTAAAATACGCGGATGGTACCGATTTGACCGTCCACGAGGGTTTCCTGCAGTTCGTCGCCAAGGGCTCCAACCCTTCTGGCAACACCTTGAGTTCCGGCGCGATCCTGCTGACCGAGCCCGGCGTATACACCCTCATCGTGGGCGGCGCCAACCAGACCGACGCGACCAATCTGGTAACCGATGCGATGGCGGTGGGCATGGCTGGTCCCGAGGGCTGCCCGACCGATCCCGCCACCGGCTTCTGCCTGAACGGCCTCGACATGACCGACCCGGCCGTGATCACGGCGTTCGATCAGTATAGAAACGTCGATCGCCGCGCGAGGAGCTACACCATCCAGTTCCAGGGCACCCCCCAGTAACACCCGCTTGGGTTCGGAGAGATCGCGACTCCTACCCTATGGGCATTCGCCGCGGCTCGCCTAGTGGCTGCGGCGATTCCAAATTCCGCCTTCCGGAATACACGCCATGAAACACCCAAAATCCGCCGGTTTCCGATCCACGGTGCTAGCCGGGACACTGGCTTGCCTGAGCGGCCAAGCCTGGCCGCATGTTTCCAATATCGATATCACCGCGAGCGGTTTGATCGACAACGGCGGCTTTACCCGCTACGGCTGGATCGACGGCACCAAAGCCACCTTGGGCGATAGCCATAATCTGGACGCGGGCAATTTCTACGTTTTCCACCTCAACCAGCCTTCCTTCGTGACCTTAAGCTTCAGCGAGATTTCCGGGAGCGGAGGCCAGGTGATTACCAACGGTGGATTGGATCCGGCCTTCAGCCTTTATTCCGGCTTGTTGCCGCCGCTGGCCCACGACGATACGCCCTACGATCCGCTGTTCGCGAACGACATTGATCTCGCTCCCCTAGGCCACGTCTATTTGCCCCACGACGGTTACCGCGACACGGTGAATTATTCCGCCACCGGAGGCGTTCCTTACTTCGGGCAATTCGATGTGTTGGGCGATTGGAGCATGGCCAACGATGATGCCGTTCCGGGCGATCCCGGCAGCGTTCCGGGCAACTGGGCCAAAATCCGCTATATCACCCATGTCAATGCCCACGTCACCGCGCTGGGCGCTAACCTCATGCCTTCCGGAGTCGTGGACGATACTCCCGAAACGCTCGGCCACTATCCCCTGCCCGCGGGCGATTACACCATCGCCGCCTCGGGCGCGGCCTGCGACAATCTTAATATCGCTGGTTGCACCAATCCCCTCTTGTGGGGCCGGGTGACTTTCAGTTCCGTACCGAACATCGCGCCCAGCTTCACGGGGGGAACCACGAGCTTGACGGTTCCCAAAAGCAGCCCCCCGTTTAATTTTAAAACGAACCTGCATGTCAGCGACACCGACACCGGGCAAACGGAAACCTGGAGCCAGGCCACGGCTCCCGCCCATGGCGCGTTGAGTTTTTCCGGCGCCACGGCGGTTTCCGGCAACGCCGATATCACGCCCGGCGGCACCATCACCTATACCCCGACGGCCAATTATTTGGGAACCGACGCGTTCAGCGTCCGCGTCGACGATGGCTTATCCAATTCGATACGTTCCTTCACCGTGAACGTGGTAGCGACCAATACCGCTCCCAGCTTCGTCGGGGGAACCACCAATTTGATCGTCCCGCAAAACATCGCGGCGGCGAACCTCAAGCCGAATCTCCGCATCAGCGATACCGACGCCAGCCAGACCGAAACCTGGAGCCAGGCCACGGCTCCCGCCCATGGCACGCTGAGTTTTTCCGGGGCCACCGCGGCTTCCGGCGGCACCAACATCTCACCCGGCGGCACCATCGGCTATACCCCGGCGGCCGGCTACCTCGGCTCCGATACCTTCAGTGTGCAGGTCAGCGATGGGATTGCCAGCACGTCCCGTGCCTTCACGGTTAAGGTCAGGGCGAACACCGCGCCCGCGTTCACCAGCACGGTCACGAACTTGAAGATAGCCACGAATTTCGCGTCGAACCTCAAGCCGCTGCTGAACGTCAGCGATGTCGATAACGGGCAAACCGAAACTTGGAAGCAACAAACCGCGCCCGCGCACGGCACCCTGAGCTTTGTCAATGCCACCGCCGATTCCGGCGCCACTAGTGTCGCGCCCGGTGGTACCGTCACCTATACGCCCGCGCTGAATTACACCGGCGCCGATAGCTTCACCGTGCGGGTAGACGATGGCATGGCCATTACTCCCCGAACCTACAATGTCACGGTGGGAGCCAATACCGCGCCTGCGTTCGTGGGCACGGTCACGGCGTTGAATCTGGTCCAGAATTTCACATCCAATCTGAAGCCGTACCTCACCGTGGGCGATGTCGACCATGGCCAGATCGAAACCTGGAGCCAGGCCACCGCTCCCAGCCATGGCAGCTTGAGTTTCACGAGCGCGACCGCTAATTCGGGCGCCACCGGCATCGCGCCCGGCGGCGCCATCACCTACACGCCGGTGACGGGTTACCTCGGCGGCGATACCTTCGCGATCAAGGTGAGCGACGGTATCGCCACGACGACCCGGACGTTCACCGTGAACGTCCGGGCCAATACCGCGCCCGCCTTCGTGGGCACGCTCACGACGCTTAAACTGGCCCAGAACTTCACATCCAACCTAAAGCCCTATTTGAACGTAAGCGATACCGATCATGGCCAGACCGAAACCTGGAGCCAGCAGGCCGCGCCGGCCCATGGCAGCCTGAGCTTCACGAGCGCCACGGCCACATCGGGCACCGCCAGTATCGCGCCCGGCGGCACCATCGCCTACACCCCGGTGGCCGGGTACGTCGGTAGCGATACCTTCACGGTTAAGGTGAGCGACGGCTTGGCAACCGCCACCCGCGCCTTTACCGTGAACGTGGGGCCGAACACCGCGCCCGTTTTCAGTCTCGCCAACGCCGGCCTTATCGTTGCCCAGAACGGCCCGGCCGCGAACCTGAAAAACACGCTTCCGGTCAACGACATCGATCATGGACAGCAGGAAGCCTGGTCCCAGGTCACCGCTCCCGCCCATGGCACGTTGAGTTTCACCAATGCCGTGAACAATTCCGGTAGCACCACGATCTATCCGGGTGGCACCGTTACCTATACCCCGACGGCGGGCTACAGCGGTCCCGACAGCTACACGGTGCGGGCCGGCGATGGCATCGCCACGGTGTCCCGGACCTTCGGCGTCACGGTGCAGCCCAATACGGCGCCTGTTTTCACCGGGGGCGCCACCAGCCTTACGGTGGCGAAGAACAGCGCGGCGATAAGCCTGAAACCGAATCTGCTGGTGAACGATGTCAATACCGGCCAGACCCTAAGCTGGAGCCAGTCCATCGCCCCCGCCCACGGAGTATTGGCGTTCTCTAGCGCTACGGCCTTATCCGGCGGCACCAGCGTGACTTCGGGGGGCACGATCACCTATCAACCGACCGCCAACTACACCGGCCCCGACAATTTCACGGTGCAAGTCAGCGACGGCATGGCGACAGCGGTTCGGGCTTTCAGCGTGACGGTCCAATAAGCCTTACCCGCTGGCCGGGGCCTAGCTCGGCATCGGTTGGCTACCACTCCCCAACCCCGGCTTTCAAGCCGGGGTTGGTTTTTTTCTTCAACCTTCCCGCAAGGTCTTCGATGAACCCACCCACTTCGCCACCCTTGGGCGCAAAGCCGCCGCTATACCTCGCCGCTACCCTGGGCGGCGCCGCGGTAATGATTCTGGAACTCCTCGGCACCCGCATCATCGGGCCGTTCTATGGGGCCAGCCTGTACGTCTGGTCCGCCCTGATCGCGGTGACGCTCATCGCCTTGGCGCTGGGGTATTACCTCGGCGGTTACGTCGCCGACCGTTTTCCCGGTTTCCGGTTGGAGCACGTGATCATGGCCGGTGCGCTGGCGACCGTGGCGATTCCCTACGCGAGCGGCCCGGTGCTGGCCTTGACCGATCCCTTGGGGCTACGCGTCGGCGCCTTCGCCAGCGCGCTGCTGCTGTTCACCCCGGCCCTGACCGCCTTGGCGATGGTGGGCCCTTACGCGATTAAGCGGGCCACGCGGGATCTGGAGGGTGTCGGCACGGCGGTGGGTTCGGTATATGCCGTCAGCACCCTGGGCAGCGTGGCGGGCACCCTGTTGCTGGGGTTTTACCTGTTGCCGCGATTCGGCACGCGGGCCATTCTGTTCAGCCTCGGCCTGGCGTTGGTGGCCTTGGCGGTGCTGCTGGTGTCGCGCGGGCGCCGTGGCCGCGCCGCCTCCCGCGCTGCGTGGCTGGTGTGGGCGGCCGGCATCGCGGTCGGCCTCCTGTCCATCGCCGGCTACGCGCAGCCGCCGCGCCAGGCGCCGGGATTCAAGGTGCTGAGCGAGGCGGAGAGCATTTACGGCTGGGTGCGGGTGGTGGACGACGAGAAAAACGGCTATCGCCTGTTGCTTTCCGATTCCTCGGTGCTCAGCGCCGAGGAGACCGCCAGCGGACGCAGCTTGCTGAACTACCAGACATTCTTCCGCTGGATTCCCTTGTTCCGGCCCGAGTCCCGCGATGCTCTGCTGATCGGCCTGGGCGGCGGCCATGTCGCCAGGGATTTGCGGAAAGCGGGCATCACCACCGATACCATCGAGATCGATCCCGAAGTCGCCACCGCCGCGCGGGAATATTTCGGCTACCAGCCGACGGGCGAATTCATCGTCGGCGACGCCCGCTTCGAGATCAAGCGGCTCAAGAAGCGCTACGACTTCATCATGCACGACTGCTTCACCGGCGGCTCCGAGCCCACCCACCTACTCAGCCGCGAGATGCTCGGGGAGTTGCGCGGCCTCCTGAACGAACGGGGCATCCTCGCGGTCAATTATGTCGGCTTCCGGGAAGGCGAGGGTTCGGAGGCCGTGGCTTCGGTCTACAAGACGCTCAAGACTCTGTTTCCGAGCCTCCGCGTTTTCACCACGGAGAACGGCGAATTCACCGACTTTATCTTCCTTGCCTCGGCGGAGCCGCTGGAACTCGACGCCAACAGCCAGGACAAGCGCCTCAAGGTTCTGCTGGAACACGAATACACGATGTCCGGCGATTCCGGCGTGGTCGTGACCGACGATTACAACCCCATGGAGAGCTTGCAAGTCCGTAAGGCCGAAACCTATCGCAAGATTTTCATGGAGCGGGTCGCGTTCGATTTACTGCTGCGCTGAGCGCGAGAGGGGCCGTATTGCCTTGGCTCGCGTCGCCTCGTGCCGAAAACTCAAGGCGCTCGCTACTAACGGTTCGATCCCCGTTATTACTCCTGGGAAATCGATTCCCGGCCGTGTGAACTAGCCGACAAGCGTAGCTTTCGCGCTTGTCGCGATTGTTGCGTCCCGGCCCGCGCCCTGGGTGTTTCTAGCCTAGAAATCAATAGGATATTTGCTTGATCTGGCTGGCACGGAGCCTGCTTCCCTCTTGCCCAAGGCGATCACCGGGATTGCCGCCACCATCCCCAAGAGAGGAAGCCGTTATGGAATTGCCCGTTCTGAACAACCCCGAACCCTCGGCCAAGAAAGGCGGCTGTAGCGCGTCTAGCTGCGGTTCCACCGACGAGCAGGTGAACGTCCTGCCGGACCACATCCGCGAGAAGGTGCAGAATCATCCCTGCTACTCGGAAGACGCCCACCATTACTTCGCCCGTATGCATGTCGCGGTGGCCCC
>SXGT01932644.1_pt1 | contig 14984 bp, 12 predicted proteins | sample 3176221 | NCBI WGS metagenome assembly SXGT01 (sample SAMN11356862, study PRJNA531348) | freshwater metagenome | isolation source: freshwater sample F1-120 | place: China: Fuxian Lake, Yuxi | collected 2017-12-25
ACGGTAAAGACATAGCCCCGGCTAAATTCCGCGACCTTTGCCGTGAGTACGCCTTAGAACAAGTGGCGCGGCAAAAGAAAGATTTTATCCGTTTGGGCGTATTGGGCGACTGGGAACAGCCTTACCTGACCATGGATTTTAAAACCGAAGCCGACATCATGCGTGCGCTCGGTGACATCCATAAAAATGGATTTTTATACCAAGGCAGCAAGCCTGTGCATTGGTGCGTGGATTGTGGTTCGGCCTTGGCCGAGGCCGAGGTGGAATACGAAGACGTTAATTCGCCGGCCATAGACGTGGGCTTTAGCGTGTTGGATAAAGCTGCTTTGTCTAAGGCTTTTGGCGTGACCGTGACGGCTGAGGACAAGGCCGTAATATGGACCACCACGCCTTGGACCAAGACGGCCAACCAAGCCGTGACGGTTAACGCGCAACTCAATTACGATTTAATCCAAACAGGTCGAGGTCTATTGATACTTGCCCACGATTTGGCGCAGGCCACGCTAGCCCGTTATGGTGAGGTTGACGCTGCCGTGTTGGGCAGTTGTTTAGGTGCCGATTTGGTCGGTTTAAGTCTGCGGCATCCGTTTGATGCACGGTCAGTGCCGGTGATTGCTGGCGATCACGTCACGACCGATGCCGGTACCGGTTTGGTGCACACCGCTGCCGCGCACGGTAATGACGACTGGTTGGTGATGCGGGCCAATTTTCCCAATGAAAAACCGCGCGTGCTGATGGGCGGCGACGGTAAATTTTTTAACAGCGATTTAGTTGAGCTGGAAGCCATTCGTGGTTTGAGTCGCGCTGAGGCGAACAAAGTGATTTTGGCGCACATGCAAGACAGTGGTCGCTTGCTGGCCAGCGCCCGTTTGAACCACAGTTTCCCGCATTGCTGGCGGCATAAAACCCCTTTGATGCAATTGGCCACCCACCAGTGGTTTATCGGCATGCACGCGCAAGATAATGCAGGCGTGAGTTTGCGTGACCACGCCAATAAAGCGGTCGATGCCACGGCCTTTTACCCGGATTGGGGTCGCGCCCGCTTAGAGGCCATGATTAAGAATCGCCCGGATTGGTGCGTATCACGCCAGCGCAATTGGGGCGTGCCCATGCCATTTTTTGTGCATAAAGAAAGCGGTGAGCCGCACCCACAAACAGCTATTTTGCTAGAGCAAGCGGCCTTGTTGGTGGAAGAGCGGGGCGTGGAAGCCTGGTTTAGTTTGGATGGCCCGGCCTTTTTAGCTAAGCATGCGCCAGAACATGCTGGCGATTATAAAAAAGTGACCTACACCTTAGACGTTTGGTTTGATTCTGGTGCCACCCACGCCGCGGTATTAAAGCGCCGGGCGGGTTTGCAGTTTCCAGCCGACTTGTACCTAGAAGGCTCCGACCAGCACCGCGGTTGGTTTCAATCCAGCTTGTTGACCGGTTGCGCGATTGATGGCCGTGCGCCATTTGCCGCCTTGCTCACCCACGGCTTTGTGGTGGACGGAGCCGGTCATAAAATGAGTAAATCCAAAGGTAACGTGGTCGCCCCGCAAAAAGTGATGGACACCTACGGCGCCGATATATTGCGCTTATGGACCGCCTCCACCGATTATTCTGGCGAATTGACCATTTCCGATGAAATATTGAAACGGGTGGCGGAAAGCTACCGGCGCATACGCAATACCATGAAATTTTTGTTGGCCAACATTGCGGATTTTGATGCCCAGCACGATTTAATGCCGGTAGGCGACTTGCTGGAAATCGACCAATACGCCTTGCATTTAACGCACAGCTTGCAAACCGCTGTTTTGGCCGATTACGAGCGCTATGAATTTCATTTGGCGGTGCAAAAGTTCGTCGGCTTCTGTTCGGAAGATTTGGGTGGGTTTTACCTAGACATACTAAAAGACCGCTTGTATACCGCGGGGGCCAAATCGCCTGAACGCCGTGCCGCGCAAACTGCTTTGTACCACATCACGCAATGTTTGATGCGTTTGATGGCACCCATCTTAAGCTTTACCGCCAATGAAGTGTGGTTGGCCTTAAGTCTAGACCCAGAGCAAACCGTGTTTGAAGAATACTGGTATGACTTGCCAGCACACGGTTTGAGTGCGGAGCGTTTGGCCGCTTGGCAGGCCATCATAGCCGCCCGCGGGCAGGCTGCTAAGGAGATCGAAGTGTTGCGTGCTGCCGGTCAAGTGGGCTCGTCCTTGCAGGCAGAATTGGATTTTTATGCCAGCGATGACAGTTACCAAGCACTCAATAGCCTAGGGGATGATTTGCGTTTTGTCATGATCACCTCCAGCGCACGCGTGTATAAAGCGCTGGACCCTAGCCAAGCCAAAATTACGGTGACAGCAAGTGGCCATAAAAAATGCGAGCGCTGCTGGCATTACCGTGCAGACGTGGGACAAGACCCAGCGCATGCGCAAATTTGCGGCCGCTGCCTGAGCAATTTATTTGGTCCAGGCGAGCCGCGCAAGCACGCTTAAGCTGGTTGTTAGGTAGGTCGGCTTTTGGCGTACGAATAAGCCATAGGCTGGCTTAAGCCGACATCTATCGCCTGTGCAGGCTGGCTTAAGCCGACTATAGGCTCATTTTTATTGACAGCTAATGAATGGAAATTAAGCATGAAGGTAAGCGTTAAATATTTAAGCCTCAGTGCCGTCGTGCTGGCGCTGGATCTCTACAGCAAGCATTTAATCCAAGCGGCTTTTGCTTACGGGGACAGTTTAACAATTAACGCCTATTTTGATTTGGTGCGTTACCACAACGAAGGCGCTGCCTTTAGTTTTTTAGCGCAGGCCGGCGGTTGGCAAAAAGAATTGTTTACCGGCATTGCCGTGGTGGCGATAGCTGTCATGAGTTATTTAATGCAAAAGCACCGTAGCGAGAAGGTTTTTTGTTTGGGCTTGGCCTTGGTTATCGGTGGCGCGGCGGGTAATGTTTACGACAGACTGACACTGGGCTACGTGGTGGATTTTCTTAGCCTGCATTACCAAGACCTGTATTGGCCCGCGTTTAATGTGGCCGACAGCGCCATTTGCTTGGGCGTGGGCATGTTGTTGTGGGACAATTTTAAAAGCGCGTCGGCCTTAAAATAAAGCCCACAGCGCAACGTTTTTATGGAAAGTGTGCGATGCCAGACTGGAAAAAACTCATAGTCGCTAAAATGGCCCTGGCCAAACGGGGTGCCCAGCCCAGCTTGGCCGGCCCTAACGAGCGCATTCCAGCCGGCCAAACCCAGGTTAACAATTTTCCCATTTTGGATTTGGGCATCCGGCCTAAAGTGGCGCTCGCCGATTGGTCGCTCAAAGTATACGGCTTGGTGGAAAACGAGCTGAACCTAGACTGGGCAGCTTTTCAAGCCTTGCCACAGATAAGGGATGTTTCAGACTTTCATTGCGTGACGCGCTGGAGCCAGCTGGACATGGATTGGCAAGGCGTGCGTGCACAAACCCTATTGGCCATGGCCTCGCCCTTGCATGCGGCCAAATTTGTTACCCTACACAGCCACGACGGCTACACCACCAATTTACCTTTAATGGCTTTACTCGATGACGACGTGATTATCGCTCACAGCGTCTTGGGTGCGCCGCTCGCCTCAGAACACGGCGGCCCGGTGCGCATGGTGGTGCCTAAACGCTATGCCTGGAAAAGTGCAAAGTGGCTCAAAGCCATAGAACTGCACGCTGAAGATAGACCGGGTTTTTGGGAGGTGCGTGGTTACCACAATGACGCCGACCCGTGGCTGGAACAGCGCTTCTCTGATGATTAAAGATGTTTTTAGTCAACACAGTTAGAAAAACAACAGCTCTGTGAGGCCCGTCCCTATTGGTCTGCAGGCCATCATTTGCCGGCTATTTTTTTACCGAGGCTGAACACCGCTAAGCTGAGCGCGCCAGCCAGCAAGCCCAATAGCGCGTCTAGGATTAAGGGCGCGAGCAGCGCCAGCACCGTGCCCAATGCTGGCAGGCTTTGCAGCCAGTGGGTGATGTGGGTTGCCGTGTGGTGCCATGGCGCTAGGCCATGGCCGATAATGCTGCCGCCCACCATGAACATGGCCAAGGTGCCTATCACCGATAAGCTGCGCATGAGCTTAGGGGCAAAGGCCAGTAACAGTTGGCCGATTTTGCGCTGGCCTTGGGCGTACAGGCCTGGGCCTTTTTTCAGTAACAGATACAAGCCTAAGTCATCCAGTTTGACGATGGCGGCGACCAAGCCGTACACACCTACTGTCATCAATAGGGCGATACTGGTCACCACCGCGGCTTGCCGACTAAATGCCGCCGTAGCAACGGTGCCCAAGGCGATGACGATGATTTCGGCGGACAAAACAAAGTCGGTGCGTATGGCGCCTTTAATTTTGTCTTTTTCCACTGCTGCTAAATCAATGTTGGCATCCGCTATGGCTGCACTGAGCTCGGCCCGATGATGGAGGTCTTCCTCTTTATGCGCCCATTGGTGGGCGATTTTTTCAAAGCCTTCAAAGCATAAATACAGGCCGCCGGCCATGAGCAAGGGTAGGATGGCGGCAGGGGCAAAGTAGCTGATGGTTAGCGCGCTCGGCACCAAGATCAGTTTATTCAAAAATGAACCCTTGGCCACTGCCCATACCACCGGCAGTTCGCGCTCGGCGTGCACGCCAGCGACTTGTTGGGCATTCAAAGCCAAATCGTCGCCCAAGACGCCGGCGGTTTTTTTAGCGGCCACTTGCGTCATCACTGATACGTCGTCGAGTAGGCTGGCAATGTCGTCAAGTAGTGCCAGTAAGCTGCCTGCGGCCATCGGTTTTCCTTATTCTTTAGTGGGATTTTTGCTGAGTTTGCGCTGCAAAGTGCGTCTGTGCATATTTAAACTACGCGCGGTGGCGGAGATGTTGCCATCGTGTTCGCTTAATACGCGTTGTATGTGTTCCCATTCCAGTCGGTCTACCGATAAGGGCGAGGCCGCCAGTTCGATGTCGCTGTCGCCGGCTTGTTTGCCAAAGGCAGCGACGATTTCGTCGGCATCGACCGGTTTGGCCAAGTAATGGGTGGCGCCTAATTTTATCGCTTCAATGGCGGTGCTGATGCTGGCATAGCCGGTTAACACCACGATGCGCGTGCCGGCTTGCAAGCTAGCTAGCTGGCGTACCAACACCAAACCGGATTGGCCGGCCATTTTTAGATCGACCACGGCGTATTCGGGGGCGTCTTGTTGGGCCAGTGCCAAGGCGCTTTCGGCGCTGTCGGCGGTGCTGACTAAATAGCCACGTTTGCTCATGGCCGGCGTCAGCACGCTCAAGAATTCATCGTCGTCGTCGACCAATAGCAAGGTCGGTTTTTCGTCTAGGGTAAAGGCATTCATGGGCTGACCTTTAATTTGGCTAACGGCAATTTAACGCTGCTTAACACGCCGCCATCGGCATGGTTGTGGAAACTCAATTCACCGTCATAGCGGGCTAGGGTGGTTTGCGTTAAATAAACGCCTAAGCCCATGCCGTCGGCTTGTTTGGAACTAAAGAAGGGCGTGCCTATTTTTTGCTTGGTCTCTAAGCTCAAGCCTTTACCGAAATCCCTAATCTGCAAGGTGAGTAGCTTGTCCGTCCATTGTGCCGCAAACGTAATGCGTGCCGGCGATTCGTCGGCGGCATTGTCCAGTAAATTTAAAATCGCTTGGGTCAGGGTTCTGTCCATCGCCACCCTAGGTGACGGCGTTGCGCTAGGCATGGACACCAGCAGTTCGGTGGCCGGTCGGGTATCGCGCCAACGTTGCAAGGCCTCGCTCAAAAAGTCGTGCAAGGCTAGGCCTGCGCCGTTTTCAGCGCGAGTTTGACCGGCGTTACGGGTAATCGAGGATAAGATTTCTTTGCAGCGCGCGATTTGCTTTTGCATCAAGTTAAGTTGTTGCAAAAGCTCGGGCTGCTCGGCGTAGTCTTGGCTGAGCTCTTTGGCCAGCACCGCCATGGTGGCGAGCGGCGTGCCCAGTTCATGGGCGGCGCTGGTGGCGAGCGTGCCTAAGGCTAACATGCGTTCGCTTTCTAATGCTTGCTCACGCACGCTGGCAATGGCTTGATCGTAGTCGCGTAAGCTTTGCCCTATGCGCGCGATGAAAATCGCCACGATGACCGAGCTCACGACAAAGCCTATCCACATGCCCAGCAAATGGATGTCCAATTGCACGGCATCTTGGCCGGCCAGTTGGGCGTGTAAATGCAGGTGCGACAGGGGCACGTGGTAGAACATCAGCAAGGTGTAGCAAGCGATGCTTAAGCTGGCGATGAGCCAGGCGTAAACCGTGCGCAAGGCCACGGCTGCCACGGTGATGGGCAGTAAATACATCCAAATAAAAGGGTTGCTGTAGCCGCCACTGAAATAAAAAAGCACAGTCAGGGCACTTATGTCGCCTAATAATTGCAACAGCAATTCAAGCTGGCTGATGGATTGATGCGTTTGTTTGGTGTGTTTGAGCCGCCACCAAGCTATCAGGCTTAACAGGCCTAGCGCGGCGATGGCTAAGCTTAAGGGCGAAACCGGCAAGGGCACGGCCGCTTGGCGTAAAGTAAACATGACCAAGCTCAAAGCCAGCATGACCACACCGCGCAACATGATTAAACGTTGCATATTCAAACGGGTGGCATTTAAAAATGAGGCGTGAGTGGCGGGCATGCAATCGCTTAAGCTGGTTATCTTAGCGCCCATTATAAAGCCTAAGGCAACATAATGAGCCATTCTGGGGGTGCGACATATTGTCGCGCGACACTGTGTCACATTCCGTCCATGGCATTTATCGCATACCATACGCCCCTATCGGTATTTTTGGGCGGGTCGCATGCGTAAAATCAATCAGCTAGCCTGGCTACTAGGCGGACTTTTTTCTGTCAATTTGGCTTGGGCGGAGCACGATGTTAATCTGGATGAAGTCGAGGTGCGCGCACCTTTGATCGACAGCCGCATTTTTAAGCACCCGGCCACCGTCGAAACGTCCGATCGGCAACAAATCTCTGAAAACATCAATGCCGCTACCGTGGCGCAGACCTTGAAGTATTTACCCAGCATACAAGTGCGCGAACGGTTTATTGGTGACCGCAACGGCATCATTGCCACCCGTACCGCCGGTACCTTATCTAGCGCCCAAAGCATGCTGTATGCCGATGGCGTCTTGCTGTCCAACCTCTTGGGCAATTCTTTTGGCTACCCACCCAGATGGGGCTTAATCACCCCCGAAGAAGTGGAAAGCATCAGCATGATGTACGGGCCTTTTTCGGCGCTTTATGCCGGCAACTCCTTTGGTGGGGTCATGAGCTTGCACACGCGCATGCCACTGAAGTTTGAAAGCCATGCCACGCTGCAGACGTTTATGCAGGATTTCTCTTTATACGGCACCAAGGAACTTTACCAGGGGCAACATTTGACGGCCTCCTTTGGCAATAAGGTGAACGATTTTGCCTTTTGGCTGGGCGTGGATTACTTAGAAAATCAAGGCCAGCCCATGGGCTTTGCCACAAGGTCTCGGTCCAATCGCGAAACGGGGGGGGGTCCTCCAGCCGTGGGTGGGGTTCCAGTAACCGGCGCTTACCAAGATAAAGATAGCAGCAATGCCGATCGCATCGTGTTTGGCGCTAATAGCCAAGAGGATGTCAAACAGACCGACGTTAAATTTAAAGCCAGTTACGACCTCACGCCCCACATCAAAGCCGCTTACACCCTAGGCTTGTGGGATTTGCACAGCAACACCGATGTGCAAAGCTACATTAGCAATAGCAGTGGCGCCACCGTGTATAACAACCAGGTAAATTTTAATGGTAAGTATTACAATGTGGTCGGTTTGAACCCTGGTCGGGCCGAGGCCTTGCATATCATGCAGGCATTGGACATCAAATCCGACGGCAAGGGTTTTTTTGATTGGGAGCTCACCTTATCCGATTTTAATTACCAAAAAGACAACAACAGCAGCTCTACGGATCCAACAACAGCCACAACAGACCTGAACTTAGGCAACCCCTACATCACCCGCAGCGGCAAGGTGACGGACATGCACGGCACCGGTTGGCTGGCGTTTGAAGCGCGCGGCACCTTGCGCCCGGCTAATCACACGCTGGATATCGGTTACCATTTTGATCAATACGAATTGCGTAGCCATGTCTACGGCACCACGGATTGGTCTGTCGGCGTTAAGGGAGCATTGGCATCGGCTGCACAAGGCGACACCCGCACCCAAGCGCTGTATGTGCAAGATAAATGGCAATTGGACCCAAAATGGGCATTGACCGTAGGCGCTCGTGCCGAACATTGGCAAGCCAAGAATGGCTGGAATCAAACGTCGCCGAGTAACAGCGTAAGCTACGCCGACCGTTCGGATAATAAATTTTCCCCCAAGTTGTCTTTGAGCTTTGAACCACAACCCGCGTGGGGCTTTAGGGCGTCTTATGGCCAGGCTTACCGCTTTCCTACCGTGGCCGAGATGTTTCAATTGCTCACCGACGCCAGTTCAACTGACTACATGTCTAGTAATCTCGATTTAAAAGCAGAACAAGTTAGGGCAGGTGAATTGAGCACGGAGCGACGCTTTGATAAGGGTTTGTTACGCGTTAGCTTGTTTCACGAAGATAAATACGACGCCTTAATTTCACAGAAGGTGGATAAAGACAGCGCCATTCCATACAGTGATGGCATATGTAGCAATCCAAATGGCTGTAATTTTGTTGAAAATGTAGACCACATTCGTACGCGTGGCGTCGAAATGTCCAGTCAGTGGCAGGACGTGTTCGTGCATGGCTTGGACTTGCAAGGCAGCGCGACCTTTACCGATGCCGAGGTGTTGGCCAACGCGGGCGCACCGGCCACGGTAGGCAACAAGCCGACGCGCATACCCAAGCACATGTTTAAGTTGGTGACCACCTACCATCAGGGCCATCATTTGACTTACAGTCTGGCCGCTCGTTACAGCGGTAGGCAGTACACGACTTTAGCCAATACCGATGTCAATCCCGATACTTATGGCGGCGCCAGCAACTTTTTTGTGCTGGATGCCAAAGCCAATTATAAGTTTGCCGATCGATTCACTTTAAGCGTAGGCATGGATAACATCAATAATTGCAAATCGTATGTGGCTCACCCTTACCCGCACCGCACCGGTTATTTGCAGGCAAAGTTTGATTACTAATGGCCAAGGCATGGGCGGCTAAGTGCATTACAATGAGCGCTCAATACCCGTCATGATTTAATCGCTAAGGATCTGGGCCGTAAATGAAATTGTTAATTACCTTATTATTGGTTTGCACGCCTTTATGGGCGCATGAAGAACACACCAAATACCAAGCCGGTAGCTTGGCGGCCAGTGTGGCCTTGGATGCGCAAGGCGGGCTGTGGCGGGTGGCTGAAAAAGACGGGGTGATTTGGCTGGACGTCAGTCGCGATTTAGGCAAAACCTTTTCTAAAGCGCTGGCCGTGAATGCCGTGCCACAAAAGATAGGCGCGGATGGTGAGGCCAGACCTAAAATCAGCTTAGGTCCGCAAGGCCAGGTTTACCTTACTTGGACAGAGGCGCTGAAAAAACCGTTTGCCGGGTATATTTGGTTTGCACGGTCGCTGGATCAAGGTAAAAGTGTTGAAAAACCCTACATCGTCCATCAAGACCGCAGTGAAATCACCCATCGTTTTGATGCGCTGAACGTGGCTAAGGACGGCAGTTTGACCGTCACTTGGGTGGATAAGCGCGATTTAATTGCCGCCAAAGCGGCCGGCAAGCCTTATGATGGCGCGGCCATTTACTATGCGCGGTCTTTGGATAATGGCGCTAGTTTTTCAGCAGAGCAAAAGCTGGCCGACAGAAGTTGCGAATGCTGCCGCATTGCCATGACCAATAAACCGGATGGCACGCCGGTGGCCATGTGGCGCCATGTGTTTGCCGGCAGTGAACGTGATCACATGCTGGCAGAGATTCCGCGCAGTGCGGGGCAGCAAGCCGTTGTGAAGCGCGCCACTTTTGGCCGTTGGAAGATAGACGGTTGCCCACACCACGGGGCCGCTTTAGCCAGTGGCGGCGAGGGCAAAGATTGGTGGGGCTATCACATGGCTTGGTTTGACGGCGGGGCGGATGCCAGCGGCAAACAGGCCGGTTTGTATTACGCCCGCATGGATGGCGAGGCTTGGGCGTCGTCACCGGCCAAAAAATTTGCCGGCACAAAAAATCAGGCCGGGCATCCGGCCTTGTTAAGCGCGGGTGACAATGTCTACTTGGTGTGGCGCGAAACCGAGGCAAAAACCAATAGCATTATGGGCATGTACTCAGACGACGGCGGTCGCAATTGGGGCGCCGTTAAAGTGTTGGCGCAAACCGCAGACAAAGCCGATTACCCGCAGTTGTTGCTTAAGGATAAACAAGTTTACTTGGCCTGGAACACGTTGCGCGAAGGCTTGCGTTTGATCGCCTTATGATCCACCTTGACATGTATTAACGTTAGGCGTTACTATTTTACATGGCTATTAAGAGCTTCAAATGTTCAGATACGAAGAAGTTGTTTCAAGGCTATCGGGTCAGTCGTTGGATTTCAATTGAGCGCCCTGCGTTAAGAAAATTGGAACAGTTGGACTGGTCTTTAATTATCGATGACTTGAGAGCGCCTCCGGGTAATCGGCTTGAGGCTTTGAAAGGTTCGCGTAAAGGGCAGTACAGCATACGCATTAATGACCAATGGCGAATTTGTTTTGTGTGGGCCGTTGGTGGGCCGGAGAATGTTGAAATTGTGGATTATCACTAAAGGAAGGCACGATGAGAACAGTGATGCCTGTCTCACCTGGTGAGATGTTGGAAGAAGAGTTTTTAAAGCCTTTAGGCTTGACTAAATACCGCTTGGCTAAAGACATAGGGGTGCCACCACAGCGCATAGGCGATATTGTTGCGGGTAAAAGAGCCATTACCGCTGATACCGATCTTCGTTTAGCTAAGTATTTCGGGCTAAGTGATGGATGGTGGCTTCGTGGACAAGCTAATTATGACACGGCCATTGCTCGTGAAGCGTTAACGCAAGTTTTGGCTAGAATAGAGCCTTGTCAGTTGCAGGCAGCTTAAGCGATGCTTTAGTTACACCACACTTTACTGTCGTGACTGAGTGCCATCCAGATAGCCCAAGCGCTGGCTGCGCTTAACATAAGGCCGGCCAATCGCATGCCATAGGGTTCGACCACGCTGGATTTAAGTTTTAGCCAGGCCCAGGGCGCAAAAAACAAGGCGATGCCTGAGCCCAAGGCAAAGGCGGCCATGCTAAGCGCCCCGCCCAGCGGTTGACCGTTAAACGAGGCAATGATCAGCGCGGAATAAAGCAAACCGCACGGCATCAATGCCCACAGCATGCCCACATAAAAATAACCGCCGTTCAGCCGGCTCAGTTGCTTAACGTAATGCCAAATGTTGCGTCCGGCTTGGTCTACCCATATCGGTTGCCTGGCGTAAATCAGCAAAATCAGGCCCCAGAAAAACACCAAAACATGAAAGAAGGTCCACAAGGGATGCAATGCCGCGCTGTAGCTAGACAGCCAAGCTATGCTTTGGATGGCAAAGGTGGCGATGGCGCCCAATAAGGCGTAGCCGCACACGCGTCCTAAATGGTAGAGCCAAATCGCATGGGGTTTATCGGCGTCTTGGGTAAACGCCGTGCAGGCTGCGCCACACATGGCCACGCAATGCGGGCCACCGGCTAAGCCCATGACTAGGGCGCTGTATATAAGGGCTGTTTGCATATGGCTTTATTCGTGTGGGTGATTATTCTTGGTCTTCTTCAAAAATCCGCCGGCCTTCTTCTTCTATGTCTTCAAATTGGCCGCGGTAGACTGCCCACCATAAGCCGGCCAGCACCACCAAGGCTAACACGACGGATAAGGGGATGAGTACAAATAATATGTCCATGCTTAGGCCTCTAGGGGTTGGGTGCTTAGGGACGGCTTGCTAAATTGGCTCAAGCGCAAAGCGTTGAGCACTACCATCAAGGAGCTGCTGGCCATGCCCAAGCCAGCTTGCCAAGGGCTTAGCCAGCCGAAAAAAGCCAGCGGGATGCACACGGCATTGTAAATCACCGCCCAGGCGATGTTTTGTTTAATGATGCGCATGGTTTTTTTGGCGTGTTCAATCAGCGCTGGAATTTGCCCTATGTCACCGTTTAATAAGACGTAATCGGCATGCGCCAAGGCCAGCGGTACGCCTTTGCCCATGGCGATGGAAACGTGGGCGCTGGCTAGGATGGGCCCGTCGTTTAAGCCGTCGCCCACCATCAACACTTTTTTGCCTTGCTGTTTGAGGGACTGCAAGCGCAGTAATTTGTCATTCGGGCTGCAGGTCGCTTGAAACACGCTTATGCCTATGCTGTTGGCGGTGTTTTGTACGGTGTGCCATTGGTCGCCAGACAATAATTCCACTTGCAGGTGCGCCTGTTGTAAGGCTTTGATAGCCAAGGCGGCATGGCTTTTGATGGCTTCTTGTAAGTTAAAGGTGGCCAGCCAACCGTTGTCGTCAGCCAAGTAAACTTGTTGATAATGCGCGTCATTGCTGGCCAAATGCTGGGCTTGTAAGCCGCAGAACGCCGCCGACCCTAGTTTCAAGGACTGCTGATTTAGCTTGGCTTGCATGCCTAAGCCTATGTGCTCTTGCACGCAGGTCAGCTCGGGCATGAGCTGCTTTGTTTGTGGGTTTTGGCTGGCTTTGATCGCCACGGCCATGGCAATAGGGTGCATGGAATGCTGTGCCAGGGCGGATGCCATGGCTAGGGCCAGATCTTCGGATAAGCCCGCTTTAACGCTTAAGGATTTCAGCGCGATGTGGTTGTCGGTCAGCGTGCCGGTTTTATCAAAAATCACCGTGTCGATTTGCGCCATGCTTTCTATGGCTTGCAAATGCCGAATCAAAATGCCACGCTTCACAAAGGCGCTGGCGCTGGCCAGCATGGCGGCTGGGGTGGCGAGCGATAGGGCACACGGGCAGGTGACAATTAATACCGCTGCCGCCGTCATTAAGGCTAGCCCATGGCCTTGATCCCACAACAACACGGCCGAGACGACGGCGCTAACTAAGATAAACAATAGAAAGGGCCTGGCCACGCGGTCGGCTAATTGCGATAGTCTGGGTTTTTCTATGGCAGCTTGGTTGATAAGTTGCACGATTTGCCCGTACTGCGTGGACTCGCCCAGGGTATCTAAGCGCATGTTGACGGTGGCGCCGAGGTTGTAGCTGCCGGCCACGACGCTGTCGCCTTGGTTTTTGTGGATGGGCGTGGATTCGCCGGTTAACAAGGATTCGTCTACTTTGCTTGGGCCCGATAGCAATAAGCCGTCTGCCGGAAAGGCTTCGCCGGTATGGACCCGCACCATGTCGCCCACGCTTAATTGGCTATTGAGCACGCGCGTGTAACTGCCGTCGGCATTTTGCCGTTCGGTATTTTCTGGGATGCGGCTGACCAAGGCTTCCATGGCCCCCAGTGTTTTGCTGTGCAATTTTACTTCTATCAAACGCGCCGACAATAAAAAGAACACGAACATGGTTAAGGAATCAAAATACACCACGTGGCCCCACCAACCGCTGGGGTCAAAGGTGGCCGCCGAGCTGACGATAAAGGTAATGGCTAGACCTGAGGCTACCGGCAAGTCCATGCTGATTTGTCTGTGTTTTAAATCGCGCCAGGCGTTGCTAAAAAATGAACGGCTGGAGAACAGCATGACCGGCAAACTCAATAGCCATGCCGCCCAGTTCAGCAATAGATTGATGTCGGGTGCTATGTCGCCGGCCTTGGTGAAGTAGCTGGGGCTGGCATACATCATGACTTGCATCATGCAAAAGCCGGCCACCAACCAGCGCCAAAAAGCGTCACGATTTTTAGCGCTGGCATTGAGCTGGCTCTCATTGTGCGAGGCCGGGTTGGCGCTGTAACCCAGTTTTTGGATGGCGGCCAATATGCTGGACGGTAGGGTTAATTCCGGTGACCAGATCACCACTGCGCGTTTTTTGGACATGCTCACGCGCACACTGACGATGCCGGGTAAGTCGCTTAAGCCACGCTCTATGATGCCCGAGCAGGCCGCGCAACGTAAATCATCCAGCAACAGGCTAGATTGCACCAAGGGAAGCTTGTCGTCACCCACAGGCTGACTAAAGCGTAGCCATTGCTCTGGGCTGTCTAAAATGCACCAGGCCGGGTTGGCTTTAGTGTCGTCTGTATTGAAGTGGTTGGCTAGCAAAAAAATGATTCCATGGAGTTGGCGCATGTCACCAGCTAAAGGTCTGCCATGACTCGCTGTCTGCGCCTTAATCTGGCCTTATTTCTAGCAGTAATTATATATTGAAAATTCACCAATCAGTCCCATAGTAAGCTCATATCAACCTAAATGGAGTGAAGCATGCGCTTTGATAAATTAACCACTAAGTTTCAGCAAGCACTCAATGACGCACAAAGTTTGGCCGTGGCCAATGACAGCCCGACCATAGAATCCTTGCATTTATTGGATGCTTTAATTAAACAAGAAGACGGCGGCAGCAATTCTTTGTTGGCCCACGCTGGGGTGCATTTGGCACCGCTTAAAAGTGCGCTGGCCAGTGCGATTAATCATTTGCCTAAGAGCTCGGACAGTAGCGGCGAGGTGGCCATATCACGTGACCTGAATAATTTACTGAATGTGACCGATAAGCTGGCTTTAAAACGCGGCGATGGCTTTATTGCCAGCGAGATGTTTTTATTGGCCTTGTTGGATGACAAGGGCGCGGCCGGCAAATTGTTAAAAGCCCATGGCTTGGCTAAAGCCGCTTTGGAGTCGGCCATTAATGCCGTGCGTGGTGGTGAGCAAGTGCATAGCTCGGACGCCGAGTCCAATCGTGAATCCTTGAAAAAGTACACGGTGGATATGACCGAGCGGGCGGCATTGGGTAAGCTGGACCCGGTCATAGGCCGTGACGATGAAATTCGCCGCGTGATACAAGTCTTGATGCGCCGCACAAAAAACAACCCGGTGTTAATCGGGGAACCTGGCGTG
>SXGT01792742.1_pt1 | contig 14983 bp, 13 predicted proteins | sample 3176221 | NCBI WGS metagenome assembly SXGT01 (sample SAMN11356862, study PRJNA531348) | freshwater metagenome | isolation source: freshwater sample F1-120 | place: China: Fuxian Lake, Yuxi | collected 2017-12-25
CATGAACCCCCGGCATAGATGCCGGGGCACATGAAGAGGGCGCGAAAGCCCGACTCCGCCGGGCTGCCCGTGGTGGGTCCTGAAGAGAACCCAATGGGCAGCCCGCTTCGGGCTTTCGCGACTCTGCCGGTGCCCCGGCATTCATGCCGGGGGCTCCCCGAAGGCTCCGCGTCGCGCGGCGTGATCGCGTTGCGCAGCGCCACCTCCAGCTCCAGGGGCCCCGTGGCCTTGAAGACCACGTCGGCCAGCGCCGAGAGCTCGGCCTCCCGCGCGGCGTCGAACGCGCCCTCGCGTGGTCCAGGACAGGCGAGCGCCCCGAGCACACCGCGCAGAGCCCAGAGGGGAGGACGGGCCAGGGTGAGCGTGTGCAGGTCCACCCGTGAAGGCCAGCATCGCTTTCTGACGGCTGTCCTCCGTCGAGGACTTCCCAGGGTCGTCTCTTACGTCAAGCGCTCCTCGGACGGAGGGCCAGGGCGTTCCGGAGGACCCGGGCCGCGTGGGCCAGGGCGTCCCTCGCTACCCCGAGCTCGCCCGCGGCGCTCAGGTAGCCATGGAACATCCCGGCGTCGTGGCGGTGGATCACGGGGACCCTCGCGCCCTCGAGCTTCTGCACGTAGGCCTCGCCCTCGTCCCTGAGCGGGTCGAAGCCCGCGGTGAGCACCATGGCAGGGGGCAGCCCCGTGAAATCCTGCGCCAGGAGCGGAGACGCGCGCACGTCGCCGATGTCCTCGGGGCCGCGCAGGTAGTTCTTGAGGAACCAGCGCACCGTTGTCGCCTCGAGGAAGAAGCCGCTGGCGAAGAGCCGGTGCGACGGCATCGAGCAGGACAGCTCGGTGGCCGGGTAGACGAGGAGCTGGAAGGCCGGCATGGGCCCGCCCCGCGCCCGCTGCTGCTGCGTCACCACGGCGGCGAGGTTTCCGCCCGCGCTATCGCCTCCGACCGCGATCCTGGCCGGATCGATCCCCAGCTCCCTCGCGCTGGACGAGAGCCACGCGAACGCCGCCGTCGCGTCGTCGACCGCGGCGGGGAACTCGTGCTCGGGCGCGAGCCGGTACCCGAGCGACGCGACGATGCAGCCGGCCTCGACCGCGAGGTAGCGGCACACCCCGTCGTAGGCGGCCACGCTCCCCAGGACGAAGCCTCCTCCGTGGATGTAGAGCAAGGCCGGGGCGTCCCTCTGCTTGGCGCAGGCCGGGGGCACGTACAGCCTGAGCGAGAAGGGGCCGACCGTGCGGTCCTCGATGCGGGCCATCTGGCGCGGCCTGGGCGCGAGGACGCCCGCGTCGAAGGCCAGCTCGGCGCGGGCCCTGGCCACGCCGACCTCCTCGGGCCTCTTCCGTCCCAGGCGAAGCGCGGTGGCCAGGAGGATCTGGGCCTGCTCGTCGAGCGGCGCCCCGTCCACGACCCGCCGCTCTCCGCCGGAGAGGCGCACCAGCGCCTCCCTCGGCAACGAGAAGAGCGTCCGAGCGAGCGTGCGCTCCGCCTGTGCCCGCAAGCGAGCGCGTCGATTCATCGCCGCCATTCTACATCAAACCCGCCAGGACCGTCCGAGACTAGGAGCCCTCGGGGAGCTCGATCTTCTGCTCGCCCTCGCTGGCCTTGGCAGCCAGGTCGGCCAGAGCTTGCTTCTCGCCGATGTCGTCCAAGCGAGGCACGGCCCCCGTGAGCGCGGTGATGACACGCTCCAGGATCTGGAAGAAGCGCACCGCGCGCAGCGGCCCGTTGAGCCAGCCGACGGTGATGCAGTAGTTGCGATCGTAGGGCGGCTCGTGGTGCAGCGCGTGGTGCTCGGGTGCCAGCACCAGGTGCATGCGCTGGAGGAAGCGGACGACCACGCCGGGGCGCGTCTGGTGCGCCCATTTGTGGATCTGGCTGGTCGAGCCGACGAAGAGCGCCATGAAGATGAGGAACATGCCGGCGAAGGTGGTCCCCAGGGACGGGGCCTCCGGATCCAGCACGTACACGCCCAGCGAGGACGGGACGATGCTGAGCCCCAGGTTGTGGCCGTTCGTCTCGATGAAATCGTGCCGGGTGATCGCCTTCTGGTCGACGTGATGCTCCCTGAAGGTGCGGATCGCCAGCTTACCGAGGACGGGTGTGTCCAGGTTGCCCCAGCTGTCGAAGAGCCAGTGGGCGAAGCCCGAGACGAAGTCTGCCGCGAGGATGCCGAGGAAGAGCCCCAGCGGCACCCACCAGCCGGAGATGGCAGGGCTCCGGACGAGCCGGATCGTCAGCCACGACCCCATGATGAATGCGCCCGTGATGCCCCCCAGCTCGTAAACGCGATGGCGCCAGGTGTAGCCCTTCGCCAGCTCCTCCGCTCGATTCTTGGTGCCATCCGGCATGAGCCTCTCCCTCTCGCTCAGCGTCCATGCTGGCCTTCCCGAGATCAAGTGTCTCGTCGCCGAAAACGCGTGATCATCCCGCACGGCTCCTCCGCACGAGCGAGGCTACGCGCGATCCCTGCTGTCGGCTCCCCTGGGGGGCGGGTCTTCAGGTAAAAGGTCGGTGTGAAATTACCTTCGCTCCCGGGGGCCGGGGGCCTCGTCCTCCTCGCGGTCCTCGGGGCGTCCTGCGGTCGTGAGCCCCCGCCTCCTCCTTCGGCACGCGTCTCGCCCACCCAGGCGCCGCCGGTCGACTCGGGGGTGGTCGCGGCCTCCGCGGCGGGCGTGGACGATGCGGCCATCGCCGCGGCAGCGCAGCGCTACCTCGATCTGCTCGTCGCGATATCCCCCGAGTCCGCCACGTCGTTGGGCCTCCACGCCCGAGATTCGGAGCTCGACGCCCGCGACCCCCAGGCCTTCGCCAGGGCGCTCGCCGACGAGGAGGCGCTCCTCGCGGAGCTCGACGCGCGCTTCGCCTCGCCCACGGCCAGCCCCTCGTCGCTCACCGATCTCGCGCTCCTGCGGGGCATGCTCAAGGTGGACATCGCTCGTCGCAGGGTCTCGAGACCCCTCGAGCGCGAGCCCCAGCTCTACACGTCCCCGCTCGGCGCCATCTTCTCGATGACCGCCAGGGAGTACGCGCCGCCGGCCGAGCGAGCTCGGAACGTGCTGGCGCGCCTCGAGAAGATCCCCTCCGTCGTGGCCCACGCGAAGAAGAACCTGAAGGAGCCGCCCAGGGTGTGGACCCAGGTCGCCATCGAGCGGGCAGGGGGCGCGAAGGCCTTCTTCGCGGGCCAGCGCGCGTTCTTGGACAGGAGCCTCCCGGGCGGAGAGGCCCGGGTGAGCGCCGCCCTCGAAAAAGCAACTTCTGCCTACGAGGACTACAGAGCCTTTCTCCAGAAAACCGTGCTCCCTCGCTCCAGTGGCAAGTACGCCGCGGGCAAGGAGCACTTCGAGCTCCTGCTCCGCGAGGGTTATTTCGTTTCCGAGAGCGCCGACGCGCTGGCCTCGATGGGCGAGAAGATCTTCGCCGAGACCGACGCGCAGATGGCCGCCGTTGCCAGGAAGATCGACCCGAGGGCCAAGGGCTGGCCGGAGGTCGTCGCCAGGGTGAAGGGCAACCACCCGCGGGCCGACGAGCTCCTCGAGTCCTACCGCTTCGAGGTGAAGCGCGCGCGCGATTTCCTCGCTCGGCTGGACGTGGTCCCCTTCCCCGAGGGGGACGATCTCCAGGTGATCGACACCCCGGAGTTCATGCGCAGCACCGTGACCGCCGCCTACGATCAGCCCCCGCCTTTCGATGGCGCGACCCGGGGCTTCTTCTTCGTCACGCCCGTGAACAGGGCCCTCTCTCCCAAGAAGCAAGAGGAGATGCTGCGCGAGAACGATCACGGTGACATCGTAGATACGGCGGTGCACGAGGCCTATCCTGGCCACCACCTCCAGCTCTCCTTCGCCGCGAAGAACCCCTCCAGGATCCGGAAGGCCTACGACGCGGCGATCTTCTCCGAGGGCTGGGCGCTCTACTCCGAGGAGCTCATGTCCGAGCTCGGATATTATACCGACGAAGAGCGCTTGATGCAGCTCGAGTGGACCCTGGTGCGGGCCGCCCGTATCGTGCTCGACGTGGGCCTCCACACCAGGGGTATGAGCTACGAGGAGGCCGTGAAATTCTTGACCGACAAGGTCCACCTGGAGCACGAGCTCGCGGTGAGCGAGGTGAAGCGCTACACCATGCATCCCACGCAGCCCCTCGCCTACCTGACGGGGCGGCAGGCGATCCTGAAGCTGCGCGACAGGTACAGGGCGCGCGCCGGGGGCGCCTATTCACTCAAGGCCTTCCACACGGAGCTGCTCGTGCGGGGGACGGTCCCCGTGGGGCTCACGGAGAGGGAGATATTCGGTAACCCAGAATGAGGCCCCCCTCTAGACCTCGTGCGCTCTGCCCATGGCTTCGTGTATCGTCGAGCGAACATGATTTTTCGAACACACCGCAGATTCACCTTGATCTCCGCGGCGAGCCTGGCGCTCACAGCGTGCGCGCTGTCACCTGGGCCCGTCATGTCCCCGTCCTCCGCCGTCGTCGCCCTGCCTGGCCTGGCGCCCGGGTCGGCCCCGGTCTCCAGCGGGGCCTGTCCCTACGCGATGGCGGCGATCCCCGGGGGAGCCTTCATCATAGGCTCGAACGACGGCAAGCCGGACGAAGCTCGTCAGCGCGTGGTCGTGGAGCCGTTCTGCATGGACGTCACCGAGGTGACGACCAACGCCTACGAGGCCTGCGTGGTCGCAGGGGCGTGCGCGGTCGCGAGCTCGGACAGGGGGGCCGCGTACCGCAACTCCGGGAAGGCAGGGCGCGGGAATCATCCCATCAACGGGGTGACCTGGAAGGACGCCAAGGTCTACTGCGAGTGGGCGGGCAAGCGGCTCCCCACCGAGGAAGAGTGGGAGTACGCGGCCCGGGGCTCGGACGGGCGGAAGTATCCGTGGGGGGAAGCCGCCCCCTCGGAACAGCTGTGCTGGAGGGGGATCGAGGCCAGGCTGGGGACCTGCGCCGTCGGGGCCTTCCCTGGAGACAAGAGCGCCTTTGGCCTGCTGGACATGGGCGGCAACGTCTGGGAGTGGACGTCCAGCGGCTACTCCATCGCCTACGGCCACGAGGCGAGCGGCGTCGCCAAGGTCGCCCGCGGAGGGAGCTGGGCCGACCGGGGCGCCGAGCATGTCCGAGCCGCCAACCGCCGCAGGCTCGATCCCATGTTCTTCTTCGACTCGCTGGGCTTCCGCTGCGCCAGATAAATCCTCGCCGCTGAGCAGGCTCAGCGGCGAGAGGCGATCTTCTCGCGCTCCATGGAGTTTCGCTCCTCCTCGCTCACCGGGGTGGGGTAGTCGCCGTCGAAGCACGCGAAGCAGCTGGGGCGACCTGCGAAGAGGGTGCGAAACTCCTCCACGTCCGGGTACACCACGGCGTCCGCGCCTATCGCCTCGCGCACCGCCCCGAGATCGCTGCGGGCGGCGATGAGCTCGGCGCGCCGGGCGATGTCGATGCCGTAGACGCAGGGGTGACGGAGAGGAGGAGCGGCCGACACCATGTAGACCTCGGTCGCGCCGCTCTCCCTTATGGTGCGGACGATGTGCTTGGAGGTCGTGCCTCGCACGATCGAGTCGTCCACGATGGCGACCTTCTTGCCCACCAGGACGTCGCGGATGGGGTTCAGCTTCTGGCGGACCAGGCGCTCCCGGTCGATCTGGGAGGGGACGATGAAGCTACGGCCGACGTGGTTGTTCTTGGTGAGGCCTCGCCGGTAAGGCACGCCCAGCTCCTCGGCCAGGGCGGAGGCCGCGAAGTACGCGGAGGAGGGGACGTCGATGATGACGTCGGGCTGGAGCCCCTGGCGGCGGATGGCCTTGGCCAGCAAGCGCCCCATCTTGACTCGCTCCCCGGCGACCAGGTGACCTCCGAAGACCGAGTCCTCTCGAGCGAAATAGATGAACTCGAAGCTGCAGAACGACGCCTTCTGCGAGCCGGCCGGCTCCACGTGGCTATGCACCTGGCCGCTCATGTCGATGAACATGGTCTCGCCAGGGGCCAGGTCGCGGACGAGCTCGTAGCCCAGGTAGTCGAAGACCGCGGACTCGGAGGCGAACGCGTGCTCGGTGCCCCTCGGGCCGACCTTGCGCCCGTAGAGCAGGGGGCGGAGGCCGTGGGCGTCGCGGAAGGCGAGCATGCCCTTCTGGGCCAGGATGGTGACGGTCGAGTAGGCGCCGTCCACCTTCCTGCGGAGCTGGCTCACGGCGTCGAAGATCTTGGCCGGGGTGAGCTCCGAGTAGCCCGCGCACTCCAGCTTGAATGCGAGCGTGTAGAGGAGCAGCTCGAGATCGTTGGTCGTCTCGATGACCCGGTTCCTCTCCTGCTGGAGCTCCTCCCTGAGCGCCTCGAAGTTGGTGACGTTGCCGTTGTGGACCATGGCCATCCCGAAGGGGTAGCCCATGAAGAAGGGCTGGGCATCGAGCAGCTCGGTGCTCCCCTGGGTGGCGTAGCGGGTGTGGCCCAGCCCGATGCGGCCTGCGAGGCCGTCCACGTCGCTCGAGCTGCGGAACACCTCGCTCACCAGGCCCCGGCCCTTCTTGATGTGGAACTTGCGATCGAAGGTGACGACCCCCGCCGCGTCCTGCCCTCGGTGCTGGAGCGCCGAGAGGGCGTAGACCAGGTTCTCCGCCACCGCGTCGTGGGCAAAAATTCCGACGATCCCGCACATGGGTCACCCCGCCTTCGTTGGAGGGGAAGGCGCTCCTTGCCCCGTGAGCAGATCGCGCAGGGCCTCGCTGTAGGCCGCATGCTCCACGGCGAGCCCCCGGCGCTCGACCTCGGCCAGGCTGTCGGCGCCCCGGAGATCCACCTCGCGCTGGAGGAGGACGGGGCCGGTGTCCAGCCCGGCGTCCACCAGGTGGACCGTGACCTTGGTGGACGGCAGGCGCTGCTCGAAGGCCCACGCGTAGCCGTGGAGGCCCTGGTGGAGGCGGGTGTCCGCGGGGTGGATGTTCACGATGCGGCCAGGGTAGCGAAGGATGACGACCTCCGACAGGATGCGCATGAAGCCCGCCAGTACCAGGTAGTCGAGGGCGTAGGGCTCCAGCAGCTCGACCAGGGCCTGATCCCAGACGCGGCGAGGCCTGCCGGCGACCGGGAGGGCGCGGGCAGGGACGCCCTGCGCCCTGGCCAGATCGAGGGCGCCAGAGCCCTCCCGGTCCGAGGCGACGACATGTATCTTACATAGATCGCGGAGGATACCGCTCCGGGTGGCCTCGAGGATGGCGCCGAGGTTGGAGCCACGGCCAGAGGCGAGGACTCCGATGCGCTTCACGGCGCGGCCTCCTGCCCGACGTCGCGCCGGAAGACCAGGCCCCTCGCCCCGGCGCCGCTCCTCTCGACCGCCTGGTAGGCGCGCCGGGTCGCCTCGGCGTGCGTCGAGCCTCGCCCGACGACGGAGAGGGCGCGCCCGCCGGTGGCGACGAAGCGCTCCCCTCGCCGCCGGGTGCCGGCGTGGAAGACCAGGGCGTCCTCCGAGGCCCTGGAGAGATCTCCCAGCTCGGGGGCCTCCCCCGCCAGAGGACCCGGGTAGCCCTCGGCCGCGATCACCACGGCCACGGCGTGATCCGGCGTGACCTCGGCCTCGCCGGAGGCGATGTCGCCGCTGGCGCACCGGACGCAGAGCTCGGCGAAGCTCCCCGCGATCCTGGGGAGGACCACCTGGGCCTCGGGATCGCCCATGCGAGCGTTGTACTCGAGCAGGTGGGGGCCCTGCGGGGTGAGCATGATCCCGAAGTAGAGAAAGCCCCGGTAGCCGGGGATGTCCGAGCCCAGGCCCCTCAGCGTGGGGGCCACGATGTCGTCCAGGACAGCCTGACGCTGGGCGGCGGTGAGATCCGGTACGGGGGAGAACGCGCCCATCCCTCCGGTGTTCGGCCCGAGATCGCCGTCCAGGAGGCGCTTGTGATCGCGGGCCTCCGGGAGCAGCAGGGCCCGCTCCCCCCCGACCATCGCGATGAGCGAGAGCTCGGGGCCACGGAGGCGCTCCTCGATCACGAAGGTTGCATCTTCCCCGTATCTGCCCCGGAGCTCGGCGAGGGCCAGGCGCGCCTCGCCCTCGCCGCCGCACACGATCACGCCCTTGCCCTGGGCCAGGCCGTCGTACTTGAGCACCGCGCCCTGCTGGAAGCCCGAGAGCGCCCGGTCGGCCTCGTCGCCCCTGACCGCGACCGCCCTTGCGGTCCTGACCCCGTGGGCGCCCATGAAGGCCTTGGCGAAGGCCTTGGAGGACTCGAGGCGAGCGCCCTCCACGCCCGGCCCCACCACGAGAAACCCCCGGGCGCGCAGGTGATCGGCGAGGCCTCGCTCGAGCATGGCCTCGGGGCCGATCACCACCAGCTCGGAGCCCTCACGGCGGAGAGCGGCCACGAGGGCCTCGTCGTCCCCCGGGTCGACCGGGACCGAGCCGGGGATGCCGTCGCCTCCAGGGAAGATCCTGACATTGGTTGCGCCAAGATCCTGGGTCAGGCGCCAGGCGATCGCGTGCTCTCTGGCGCCCCTGCCAAGGACCGCGGCTCTCATGAGCGCGAGCCCCGTGAGCCCTCGAAGGAGGACGATCCTTGAAAGTCCCCGAAGGGGGAGAGCGCCTCTTCGGCCAGCCTGGAGATCTCGTCGGCGATGAGGGTCGCGTCCCCCGTGTACCCCGGGACCGTGAGCGCGCGCACCCTGGCCTTGATTTCCTCGGGGACCGTGAGGCCCTCCACCAGGGCGACCAGATCGTCGCGGCTCGCTTGCCGCCCCCGCGTTCGCTCGAGGAGGAGGGCATAAGGATCCTCGTCCAGCACGGGGCGTAGGATCGTCTGGATGGGCTCGGCCAGGAGCTCGGGGGTCTCCTCCAGCTCGCGGAGGCATGCGTCCCGGTCGACGCGTACTCGCCCCAACCCCACGAGGATCTCCTCGAGCGCCAGGGTGTGGTGGGCCATCGCCACGCCCACGTTCCTGGCGACTGTGCTGTCCGAGAGATCGCGCTGCATCCTGGAGCGGGGGAGCTTGTCCGAGAGGAAGGCGAGGAGGGCGCTGGAGAGCTGGAGGTTGCCCTCGGCGGTCTCGAAGTTGATGGGGTTCACCTTGTGAGGCATGGTCGACGAGCCCACCTCGCCGGCCCTGGCGCGCTGCACGAAGAAGCCGAAGGACACGTAGAGCCAGGCGTCCTGGGCCAGGTCGAGCACCACGGTGTTGGTGGCGCGGACGTCGTTGAACCAGCGCGCCCAGGCGTCGTGATCCTCGACCTGGGTGGTGGCCGGGTTGGGGACCAGGCCCAGCTCCCCCACCAGGCGCCGCTCGTAGGCCCCCCAGTCCACCTGGGGCGCGGCGGCCAGGAAGGCCGAGCGGTTGCCGGTGGCGCCGTTGAGCTTGCCGAAGAAGCGGGTCCCGGCGAGGGCCTGGTAAGCCCGGAGGAGCCGCCCCAGGAACACGGCCATCTCCTTGCCGGCGGTGGTGGGGGAGGCGGGCTGGCCGTGGGTGCGCGCCGGGAACGGCACAGCGCGGTTCTCCTTGACGAAGGAGAGCAGCGCCGCCATGAGGCGCCTCAGCCCGGGAAGCTGAGCCTCCTCCAGGAAGGCCTTGAAACAGGTCCCGTAGGCCAGGTTGTTCACGTCCTCGGAGGTGAGCCCGAAGTGGATCCGGTTCTTCCTGGCCAATCCCGTTTTCGATTTGAGATAGAGCTCGCAGGCCTTGACGTCATGGCGCACCTCCGCCTCGATCGCCTTCACGGCGGCGTAGGCGTCCTGGTCGAAGCCCTCGTGGGCCTCCCGGAGAAGGGCCCGCTCGGCTTCGCTCAGGGTCCCGAAGATCCCGGTGGAGTCGAGCGCCAAGGCGTGGGCGACCTCGACGCGCACCCTGGCCCGGGTGAGGGCTCTCTCCGAGAAATACTCGGCGAGGGGGGCGAGGCGGTCCCCGTAGCGGCCGTCGACCGGGGAGAGCGCCAGCCCCCGCACCGGTGCCCCCAGGTTCATGGCGCCCCTCCCAGCTCGTCGTCGGCCCGGAGGAGGGCGGCCTTCATCTCGTCGATCTCGGCGCGGAAGCGGGCCCTGAGCGAGCGCAGGTTCAGCGCGCGGAGGGCCGCGTGGGCCGCGTTCTCGGGCTTCACCACCGTGCTCGCGGAGATGCGGGAGGGCATCATCAGCGACGAGGCCACGTTGAGCATCAGGTCGATCTTGTCCGCGAAGGGCGGCGCGTTGATCACCGGGAGCTCGAGGTTGGCGGAGAGGGCGCCTCCCAGGCCGTTGGACTCCCCCGCGATGGCGATCACCACCCCTGGCTCCAGGGTGTCGTTGTAGGAGGCGGCGAGCTCGGGGATGCGCTCGCCGTTCTTGTGGGCCGAGACCACGCGGAGGAAGGTGCGGACCCCGTAGCGGTCGATCACCTCGGCGATGCGGCGGGCATGATCCAGGTCGGCCTTGGAGCCCATGCAGAGCGCCACGAAGCCCGGCTTCAAGAGCCCCCTGGCGACCAGCGAGTCGTAGAGGCGCTGGGGGGCGTCGGCCGAGGGATGGGGCTCCTCGCCGGTGACCTCCTGGAAGAGGTAGGTGTAACGTGCACGGGTCTCGGCCACCACCTCGGGAGGGAGCTCCCTGGGGAAGGCCCCGGTCCTCTGCCGCTCGGCCAGCAGGTGGGCCCGGACCAGCTCCTTGTCGAGCGGGGGCACCGCGGCGTGGTCCTCGCTCCAGCGCGCCTGGCTCCAGATGCGCGAGGAGTCCGGGGTGTGGATCTCGTCGATGAGGACGACCTCGCCCTCGATGAGGCCGAACTCGTACTTGGTGTCGGCGAGCAGGAGCCCCTTCTCCCCGAGCACCTCGGTGCCCCGGGCGAAGAGGCGCAGCGACACCTCGCGCATCTTCTCGTAGGTCTCGCGGGAGGCGAGCCCCGAGCTCACGATATCCTCGGGGGTGATCTCCCGGTCGGACTCCTCCTTGGTGGTGGGGGTCACGATGGGCTCGGGGAGGCGATCATTTTCGCCGAGGCCGTCCGCGACCCGCACCCCGGAGAAGACGCGCTTTCCCTCCTTGTAGCCCCGGCTCATCGACCCGGCGAGGTAGCCCCTCACGATCATCTCGACGCGGATCGGCGTCGCCTCCCGGACGAGCGAGGCGTTCTCGGAGACCAGCTCGAGGAGGTGATTTTGCACGATGTCGCGGGTGCGCGCGAACCAGTGGGCGGCCAGGCGGTTGAGCACCTCCCCCTTGCCCGGGATGGGGGTCTTGAGCTTGAGATCGAAGGCGCTTATCCGGTCGGTCACCACGATGAGCCGCGTCTTGTCGTCGACGCGGAAGCTATCCCTGACCTTGCCTGCGTGGAGCTTCTTGAGCTGAGGGGTATGGACTCGTTCGATGACGTTCACGGGATGGTTCCTTCTCGTCGGGTTCGTCGGTCCTGGCGGCCTCTTGTCCCGCCAGCGCCCGCAGAATGCAGGGGTCGTCGGCCGCCGTCGAGCTGAAATGCACCCTCCTCGCTCGTGTTCGCTCCCTCAACTCTCGTTCAGAATTCCCATGTCCACGCGAAGACGAAGGCATGTACTGTGGGGTGGTGGCGGGCCGCGTCTGGATTCAGGGGTCGGGGGTCCTCGCATGCCTCGTCCTCGCCCACGGCGTCGCGCTCGGTCAGGAGAAGCAGACCGCGCGCCTCACGTACGCGGTGGATGCGGGCTGCCCCGACGAGGCGTCCTTCCGCGATCTCGTGGCGGCTCGGCTATGATCCGTTCGACGCGGCCGGGGAGCATCGTGTCAAGGTCGAGATCGCGAAGCAGCGCGGCAAGCTGGTCGGTCGCGCCGAGATCGCGAGGGAAGGAGCCGCGCGCGGCGTCCGAGAGCTGACCGGCGAGGTGGATCGCTGCGAGCCCCTCGCGGCGGCGCTCGCCACCAGCGTCGCGATCGCCCTGGATCCGGTGCATGGGATGCGGAAAGAGGCAATTTTACCTCTGCTCCCGGCCCCCGCGCCCGCTCCTGTCCCCGCGCCCGCTCCGAGCACAGTGATCGTCGTGCGCGAGCGGGACACCGCTCCTCCAGCGCCTCCCGCATCGGCTCCCGCGCCTCTCCGGCTCTCGCTGCTCGGCGTCGCGGGCGCGACCGGCGCCGCTGCGGTGGCTCCGGGACCCATGTTCGGCGGGGAGATCGGAGTCATGGGGCGGCTCGACCGGTTCTCTCTGGAAGCGTCGGCGCGAGCGGAGACCACCGCCGGCCATGCCCTCGTGGCGTCCGGTGACCGCCTCGAGGCCACGGTGTTCTCTGGATTGCTCACCCCGTGCGCGCATCTCGAACGCTTCGCGGGGTGCGTCTTTGGCAGGGTCGGCGCGCTGCAGGCCCGAGCGGTCGACGTGGTGCAGCCTAGCCTCAAGACCTCGCTCTTCGGCGCGCTCGGCCTGCGGATCGCATACACGCTACAGGTGAACGACACGTTCGGCTTGCGGGCCGCCTTCGAGGGAGGCCTGCCGCTCGTGCGCACCTCGCTCGAGATCGACGGCACCTCGGTGTGGACGGCGCCTCCGGCGTTCGTGACCGGCTCGATCGCGGGCGTCGTCCGATTTCTGTGATGGAATGGCCGACGGGGCGACAAGCACGCTGCAGGTGAGTTCTGCGGGCACGACAGGCGCGCTCTCGAGCGAGTTCCGGAGGATCTTCGACGCGGAGCTCGCCTTCGTGTGCCGGGCCCTGCGGCGTCTGGGCGTGGAGGAGAGCGATCGTATGGACGTCGCGCAGGAGCTCTTCGTCACGGTGCATCGCCGCCTGGGCGACTACGACCCCGCTCGCCCGCTGCGCCCGTGGCTTTACTCGTTCGTCCTCCGCTTCGCCGCCAACTACCGGCGCCACGGCGTGGGGCACAGAAGCGCCCCAGGTAGTCAAGCAGGACGTTCGGGTGGTCGATCTCAAGGTCGATCGCCTGTGGATTGCTGTCCACAGGCGCCTGGACGCGTTCAAGGGGCTGCCCGAGGGCTCCCCCCGCAAGGCCGAGGGCCTCAGGCTCAGGGACCTCGTCTTCGCTGACGGGCTCGGCTTCATCAAGAAGGTCTTTCTCGTCCAGCACGCCGAGGGCCAGCGCCGGCTCGATCTGCTGGAGCCCTACGACGCTCAGCTCCGGGATCTCGTGGGCGACGATTTCGTCGACGAGCTGCTGGCGGCCCACGCCGAGTACGGCAAGGCCCTGGGCATCACGGCCCCCAAGCCCGAGGGGGCGCCGGAGCCCGAGAGCCTGGCCGCTCCCAAGGAAGCCCTGGTCGAGGCCATCCGCGCTTACTCCATGCAGATGCTCGCCTACGCCGACCAGAACAGGAAGAAGCGCCCCGAGATCGTGGCCAAGGTCGCCAAGGCCCTCGGACCCATCGAGGAGTTTCGCGCTGCCAACAAGCGGGGCCAGCCCCAGCCCGAGGACGCGCCTACCGCGGACTCTCCGGTGCCCTCGCTCCCCGACGCCGACGAGAGCGACTGACCCAGGCCCCGTCCTGCGATGCCCCATGGAAATATGAGTCTCGCTGCTCGCCGAGGCTCGCACCTTCCAAGTCCAAGCGCTCCGGGCCGCCTCTCGTCCTTATCACCGCGGGCGGCGTTCGCGCCCTGATTGGGGCCGGCATCGGCGCGCGGGTGGCCTTCTTCATGCTCACCTCCTCGTTGTGGGCCTGAAGGCCCCGAACTCTCAAGCCGGGCTCCCGGGCCTCGTTCAGCAGGGGGCATCCAGCACGTCGTCCAGAGTCTGTGCGGTCAGCACGCGCTCCCCCCAGTGCTCGAGCGTGGGCCCGTCGGCGACCTCGACGCGAGCGACAGCCGCCGCCGGGAGCTCGCCGAAGCGGGTGCGAAGCAGCCGCAACAGGAAGACGCGCTCCCCTTCGTTGCGCGCCTTCTGCTGGAAGTCCTGAAACCATGCCTGGATCTCGGCGCTCACGTCGTCCTCGTCGTTCGTTGGGAGATGATCGCTCGCAAGCTTGAAGTGTACCAGAAGCGGCAGAGCGACGCCCTTCTCCCAGGCATCGTCCGGCAGGGCCGCCAGCCCCACGAGAGCCTCCCTCAGCAGGGCGCCTTTGCCAAGCAAGCGCAGCATCAGGGTGTCACGGGTTCGCGGCAGCTCCGCGAGCACCACCACGCGCATCGCGACACCCCACACGGCTTGGTAAATGCCTGGGCGCTGAGGTTTGCAGCCATAGGCGTCGAGCACGGTCTCGGGTCTGCCGGGGCCTATCACGACGAGTATGGGGAAGGGCACAGTCGGTGGAGACACCTTGGAAGCCATGTCCTCCGAAGGGGAGGGCGCTGCGGCGGTGGCGCGGCGCTCGAGCTCGTGGTGCCAGGTGAGCTGCTTGCACAGGCACCGCCGGATCCTCGGGAGGTTGGGCGTGTTGCGGAAGGGCTCGAAGAGGCTGGGGTCTGCCGAGAGCTCGCCGAGCAACCCCATCTGCTCGCGCTCGTCTTTACGCGCAGGATCGGGGACGCAGTAGACGTCGATCTTCTGGGTGGCGGCCAGAACCTCGACCTCGGTTTCTGTGGTCGAGGCTCGGCTCAGGGCGTCGCGCAGGACGTTCTTGGCGAACTGATCGGAGCGATTGCGCATCCGGACGGCACCGTGGGCAGGGAGGTTAGGAGAGGGAGACGAACCCGACAGAGTGGGTTGTCGGCGGAGGGCCACGAGGACGTGGCGAGCCTCCCCTTCGCAAGCTCGGCGCCAGCTGGAAGAGCCGAGGATTCTCGGTCTATCGCGAGGGCGTCCCTGTCCCGGACGTTCCGGGGCCGTCCTGGGACGCCGCGCTCGCAGCCCTTCGCGAGAGCATGGTCGTGATCTCCTCGAGCTCATCGGGCGTGCACCGCACAATCTCGTGCTCGTGCTCGTACTCGCTCTCTGGCTACTCCCGAGAACAATACGATGGTGACAGGGAGAGCCACCTTGTCGATAAGAGCCAGGATGGTCTCATACTACCGAGCCATCAAAGTGGCGCGATAGCCCCGCAGACCTCACCCCGCAACTGTACCTCACGGCGCCCACTTGCCCCTCTCCCACCCCCAAAGAGGGCGAGGTAGAGGGGCCCCACTGTGCC
>SXGT01259172.1_pt1 | contig 14982 bp, 19 predicted proteins | sample 3176221 | NCBI WGS metagenome assembly SXGT01 (sample SAMN11356862, study PRJNA531348) | freshwater metagenome | isolation source: freshwater sample F1-120 | place: China: Fuxian Lake, Yuxi | collected 2017-12-25
CGGTCGGCTGCTGCTGGCCCTGGCCGATGATGTCTTGCACCTGCTCGCGCACGGCGTCGAGCGAGATGCTCAGCGACTCGAGCGCCTTGGCCGCGACACCCTCGCCCTCGTGGATGAGGCCGAGAAGAATGTGCTCAGTGCCGATGTAGTTGTGGCCGAGCTGCAGCGCTTCACGAAGCGAGAGCTCGAGCACCTTCTTCGCGCGAGGCGTGAAGGGAATGTGGCCGGTCGGCTGCTGCTGGCCCTGGCCGATGATGTCTTGCACCTGCTCGCGCACGGCGTCGAGCGAGATGCTCAGCGACTCGAGCGCCTTGGCCGCGACACCCTCGCCCTCGTGGATGAGGCCGAGACGAATGTGCTCAGTGCCGCTGTAGTTGTGGTTGAGCATCTTGGCTTCTTCTTGCGCCAGAACCACCACACGACGGGCACGGTCGGTGAACCGTTCGAACATCTCGCACTCTCCTCACGCGATTCCGACGCAGGATGCGGAGCCGCTGTATCGAGGGTAACCAGCGCACCCTGGGTTAACTGCCCCTGTTCGCCGTAGGCGTGACGGAGGTTGCGCTTCTGCCCGAGCATCCGTATGTTAACGACAGTCGATAATAACGATCAACGATAAGGATACTCATGCCGACATCGCCTGCCTCCGCCCCTGATCCGATCCACCGTGCCGACCGCATGGCGCTGCGAGGCACGGCGGGTATCGCCCTCGCCGCGACCGTGGTCGCGCTCGTCGTCGCCGTTGCGAGCGCTCTGATTCCTCTGCTGACCGATGACGGGCTGTCGATCGAATTGCTGCTCGAGGCGGGGGCCTCGATCGGCAGCTCGACCGAGGGTGTGCCTGGCATCCGCAGCATCTCCCCCGAGAGCGCCGTCGTGACGCTCGACACTGCTGTACTGAGCAGCGGCGCGCTCGTGCTGCTGCTGCTCGAACGAGCTGTGATCGGCATCATCGTCGCGGTCGTCAGCGCCGCCATCGGCTACACGCTCATGCGCATTGCTCGGGGTGAGGCCTTCCACCGCTCGCTCTTCGCCGTCACGACGACGGTCGGCGCAGTGCTCTCGATCGGCATGATGCTCGCGGTCGGGCTCGGCGGAATCGGCCGCATGATGACGGCCTTCGAACTCAACGAGCTCGTGGGCGGTCAGCTCTTCGTTCCCGGCTTCACGGCCGACCCCACGGTGGTGTTCGTCGGTATCGCCGTGGTCGGGCTCGCCTACGTCTTCCGCATCGGTGAGCGGTTGCAGCACGACACGAAAGGGCTCGTCTGATGAACACGTCTTCCCCTGGCCGCGCTGGTGGCCGACTCATCCTGCTGGTCGTCGCGGCTCTCACGACGCTCATGACCCTCGCCATGCTGCTCAACGACATCGTGCGCACGGTGTACCTGCTCGAAGGCGCCTACGATCTCGAGGTCGGTCTGGGCTCGCCCATGGGCGTCGCGGCGAACATTCCCGGCGATAGTGCGCAGTCGACCTCGTACTACTGGACGGTGCTGATCTCGAGCTTCGAGCCTCTCGCAGAGTCGAAGCTGCTGCAGGCGCTCGCGATCTGGGTCACGACACTCACCTTCCTCGCCGCAACCGTCGTCATCCTGCTGCTCTGCCGCCGCCTTTGGACCGGTCGCACCTTCGCGGCGTCCGCGGCATCCGGGCTCTTCGTTCTCGCCGCCCTCTCCCTCGTGACCGCCTGGCTCGCCCCGTGGCTGCGACACCGAGCCGACTCGATCGCGCTCGAGCAGCTCGGCTACGCCACGAGCGGCGGCGAGCAGTGGGTGCAGGTGCACTACTACGACATCGGGGTCATCGACGGCCCGCTGCTCGTGCTCGGCACCGTGCTGCTGCTGGCCGGTCTCGTCTACCTCGGCGCTCGACAGCTGCAAAACGACACGAAGGGGCTCGTCTGATGGATCCGATCACTCTCGTACTGCTCGTCGGGCTCGGCTTCGCCGTGCTGCTCGTCGCCGGCATCGGCAGCCAGCGTCGCACCGGCCCGTGGCTGCCCCGCCTCGTCGCGGGCGGCGCCATCGTGCTCGCCCTGCTCAACGTCGTCGGCGGCATCGTCGGCATCGTCGGGGCCTTCGCCCTCGAAACCCTGACGCTGCGCGTGCCGGTCATCGCGACCGCAGAGATTCCGCCCGCAGAACTCCGCGCGTCTGATGCCGACGTGGCGAGCGGCGGCACCGAACAGGTCGCCATGATCTTGAGCGTCAGTGGTGTCGACGGCCTCAGCCGGGTGCTCGTCGCCGCCGAGGTCGCCATCACCACGGCGGTGATCGTCACGCTACTCGTCATGGTCGCGCGCCTCGCGCAGCAGTCGATCGCGCCCGAGCCGTTCTCGCCCCGACTCGGTCGTCTGCTCGTGATCGGGGGCTCGGTGCTCGCCGCTGGCTCGATCGCCGCTCAGGCCGCCGCAGCGTTATCGGGTGCACGAGTGCACGAGCAGCTCTTCGCGCTGAAGCCCGACGCGATGACGGGCTCGAGCTACTTCCCTCCGTTCTGGAGCGTTGACCTCGTGCCGATCGGCGTGGGGCTCGCGCTCGTCGTCGTCGCGGGGCTGATCCGCAACGGCGAGCGCCTGCAGCGCGACACTTCAGGGTTGGTCTGATGAGCCCGGCTGTCTCGGATGAGGAGGAGACGGGCATCCACTGCCGCCTCGACGAGCTGCTCGAGCAACGCGGCATGACGCTCACGCGGTTGAGCGAGCTCGTCGGCGTGAGCATCGTCAACCTGTCGGTGCTCAAGAACGACCGAGCTCGGGCTATCAGGTTCTCGACGCTGCGCGCGATCTGCGAGGCGCTCGACTGCGAGGTCGGCGAGCTGCTCGTCGTCGAATCCTGAACCCCGCCGACGTAGGGTGATCGGGTGAGCAACCTTGAGGTCGAGCCCGACGAGCTCGTGGCCGACGCGCAGCCCGAGGCGAGCATCCAGGTGCTCGAACCGCGCGAGGTTCCGCTTGGCGGGCCGCGCGCCATGACCGTGCGCCGCACCCTGCCTCAGCGGGCCCGCAGCCTCATCGGCGCATGGTGCTTCGTCGACCACTACGGCCCCGACGATGTGGCCGACACCGGCGGCATGACGGTGCCGCCGCATCCGCACACGGGGCTGCAGACGGTGAGCTGGCTGTTCGAAGGCGAGGTCGAGCACCGCGACTCGACCGGCGCGCACGCCATGGTGCGCCCCGGCGAGGTCAACCTCATGACCGCGGGGTCGGGCATTCAGCACTCTGAAGTGTCGACGCCCGAGACACGGCGCCTGCATGGCGCGCAGCTGTGGGTCGCCCTGCCCGACCGCGACCGGCACGTGGCACCGTTCTTCGAGCACGCCGAGCCCGCGCCGCTCCCGGTCGGCGACGCGACGCTGCGGGTCTTCGTCGGCGAGCTGGCCGGCTCAGCGCCGAGCCCCGTGCGCACCTTCACGGGTCTGGTCGGCGCGCAGCTCGACCTACCGGCTGGGGCGAGCGTCGACCTGCCCGTGAACCCGCACTTCGAGCACGGACTTCTCGTGGATGCTGGCACGGCGCTGCTCGATCACACCGAGATCCCCCGCGACCACCTCGGCTACCGCGGGCCCGGCCGTGACAGCCTGCGCGTCACCGCGGGCGACGCACCGCTGCGGGCGCTGCTGCTGGGCGGCGAGCCGCTCGGCGAGCCCATCGTCATGTGGTGGAACTTCATCGGCCGCGACCACGACGAGATCGTGGCGTTCCGCGAGCAGTGGCAGGGCGAGGTCGTCGGCGGTGCCGACGCCCACGGCCGTTTCGGCAGGGTCGAGGGGTGGAACGGCTCGGCGCTGCCCGCCCCGGTGCTGCCGACCGTGCGGCTCAAGCCGCGCGACTAGGCCGAATCGCCGCCGGACACGGTCTCTGAGTCGCCGTCTTCCAGCTCGACGGGCAGTCTGCGGTCTTCCGGCAGTGCGAGAGTGTGCCACGAGAAGCGCTCGGCGAGTCGTTCGCAGGCCTGCACCGCGCGCACGCTGTTGCCCTGCTCGTCGAGCGGCGGGCTGAAGAGCCCGAGCCCGAACTGGCCCGGGCTCGCGGTGATGATGCCGCCCGAGACGCCGCTCTTGGCGGGGCTGCCGACCCGAAGCATCCACTCGCCTGAGGCGTCGTACATGCCGCACGTCACCATCACCGTGAGCACGTGGCGGGCCACGTCTGACGAGAAGACGCGCTCATCGGTCAGCGGGTTGCGGCCTCCCGCGGCGAGCGTCGCGGCCATGACCGCGAGATCGCCTGCCGTCACCAGCACGGCGCACTGCCGCAGGTACACCTCGAGCGTCTCGTCGACGTCGGCGGTCAACGACCCGGCGCTGCGCATGAAGTGAGCGAGCGCACGATTGTGGTCGGCGACCTCGAGCTCTTGCTCGAAGACGTTCTCGTCGACCTCGAGCTCGCGACCCGCGCTCGCCGACAGCATCGCCCGGATGCGGTCGAACCGCTCCTCGGCGGAGTCGGCCTTCACAAGCGACGAGGTGACCATCGCGCCCGCGTTGATGAGCGGATTATCGGGTCGCCCCGTTCCCTCTTCCAGACTGATCGCGTTGAACGACTCTCCACTGGGCTCGACTCCCACGTGCTCGAGCACGCCGTCGAGCCCGCGATCGACGAGCGCCAGCGCGAGGGAGAAGACCTTCGAGATCGATTGCACGCTGAAGGCGACGTCGTGGTCGCCCGTCGCGGTGAACCCGCCGTCTGGGGTGCAGACCGCGAGGCCGAACTGGCGCGGATCGACCTTCGCGAGCGGTGGAATGTAGTCGGGCAGTTCGCCGTCATCGACCTCGAGCAGTTCGTCGTGAACGGTCTGCAGAGCCTCGTCGACCGACGGGGGCAGCGGTCGCAGCGCCATGATCGCCGCTACTCGTGCGGGTCAGCGCCGAGCTTCTCGAGTCGGGCGCGCTCTTCGGCCTCGATCTGCGAGTAGGTCTGACGCTCAGCCCGGTCGGCGCGGATGATCGCGCGCATGGCGAACCAGAAGATGAGTCCGAGCAGGATCGTCGGGGTCACCGAGAAGATCGCGTTGCCCCAGAAGTCTTCAGGCATGAGCACCACCCTACGACCACTCGACTGCGCGTGGGTCGAGTGCGGGCAGGCCGGGCCTACTCAGAGCGTCGGCGCTGCAGCAGTGCGAGCACGAGCACGATGAGCGCGAGCGTCGCCGCGGCCCCCACCACGAGCGGAGCGAGCAGCTGGGCGTCGGCGATGGGCGCGAGCGCAGCATCCGTCGACACGGTCTCGTCGTCGAGCGACTCGGTCGGCAGCTGCGGCCCCTCGAGCGACTCGTCGAGGTCTGACGCGTTGCGCACGGTGACGTCACCGACGGCGGTCGAGAGGCGGCCGTCGCCGAGGGTGACGATCACGCAGTAGACGCCGTCGGCGACGGCGGCGCTCGGGATGCTCGCCGCGAAGCCGCCCGATGCGTCGACCACGGCGTCGCGCTCGAGCACGGCAGCCCCGCAGTCGCCGAAGGTCTGCGGCGCGAGTGCGACGGCGATCTCGGCCGTGGCATCGCCGTCGGCGGTGCCCGTGACGTCGAAGACTCCCGCCACGGTGGTGCCCGAAACGGGGCTCGTGATGCGCAGCGACTGCGCGGCGAGGCTCGGGCTGGCGACGAGAAGGCCGCCGAGGGCGAGCACGGGCACGAGGGCGGCGAGAGCGCGGAGTCGGTGAGACAGCATGGGGGTTGCCGTTCGGGTCAGGCGATCGATGCCGACCGTCGGGGGCGGCAGGCATCGTGGTTCGGGTGCCCTCAGGCTAGGCCGGGGTCGGCGACGCGAACAGGCCCCCCTTAGGGGGTAGACCGCGAGAGAATCTCAGCCCTTGGCGAGAATGCCGACGATGCCCGAGAGCAGCAGATAGGCCCCGATGCCGCCGACGACGAGCCAGAGCGCCAGCCGGTTCATGCTGGGGCCCGACCTTTTCTTGTCGTCGCCGGGCAGCTTGAGCGGGTCTTCGCGGTCGAACGCCATGTCGCGACCCTACTTCACCAGCGGGAAGAGAATCGTCTCGCGAATGCCGAGACCCGTGAGGGCCATGAGCAGGCGGTCGATGCCCATGCCCATACCGCCGCTCGGGGGCATGCCGTGCTCGAGCGCGGTCAAGAAGGCCTCGTCGAGCTGCATCGCCTCGAGGTCGCCGCCCGCGGCGAGCGCCGCCTGCGCGACGAACCGCTCGCGCTGCACGACGGGGTCGACGAGCTCGGTGTAGGCCGTGGCGAGCTCGAAGCCCCGCACGTAGAGATCCCACTTCTCGACGACGCCCGCGATGCTGCGGTGCTCGCGCACGAGCGGGCTCGTGTCGACCGGGAAGTCCATGACGAAGGTCGGGCGCACGAGGTCGCCCTTCACGAAGTGCTCCCACAGCTCTTCGACGTACTTGCCGGGCAGCGGGTGCTCGATCTCGATATCGACTGCATCCGCGAGCTTCTTCAGCTCGGCCATCGGGGTCTGCGGCGTGATCTCGACTCCGGCCGCACCGCTGAGGCTCGTGTACATGCTCAGGCGGTCCCACTCGCCACCGAGGTCGTACTCGGTGCCGTCGGCCCACGTCACGACGTGCGAGCCCGACACGGCGAGCGCCGCGTTCTGGATCATCTCCTGCGTCAGGTCGGCCATCTGGTGGTAGTCGCCGTAGGCCTGATACGCCTCGAGCATGGCGAACTCGGGGCTGTGGGTCGAGTCGGCGCCTTCGTTGCGGAAGTTGCGGTTGATCTCGAACACGCGCTCGATGCCGCCGACGACGGCCCGCTTGAGGAACAGCTCGGGCGCGATGCGCAGGAACAGCTCGGTGTCGAAGGCGTTCGAGTGGGTGACGAAGGGGCGCGCGGATGCTCCGCCGTGCATCGTCTGCAGCATGGGCGTCTCGACCTCGAGATAGCCGTGGCTCGCGAACGTGCTGCGCAGACTGGCGACGGCGGCGGCGCGGGCGCGCACGGTCTGACGCGCCTGCTCGCGCACGATCAGGTCGAGGTAGCGCTGGCGCACGCGCGTCTCGTCGTTCAGCTCGCTGTGCAGGTTCGGCAGCGGCAGAATTGCCTTCGCCGCGATCGCCCAGCTCGACACCATGACGCTGAGCTCACCGCGCTTGCTCGTGATGACCTCGCCCTCGACGAAGACGTGGTCGCCGAGGTCGACGAACTCCTTCCAGCGGTCGAGCGACTCGTCGCCCACTTCGGCGAGACTCACCATCACCTGCAGGCGGCTGCCCTCGCCCGACTGCAGGGTCGCGAAGCAGAGCTTGCCGGTGTTGCGGCTGAAGACGACACGGCCGGCGAGGGCGACCCGCTCACCCGTGGTGGTGTCGACATCGAGGTCGGGGAACCGCTCGCGAACATCCGGAATCGTCGTCGTCACCTCGAGGCCGACCGCGTACGGTTCGAGCCCCGCGTCGAGCATGCGCTGCCGCTTGTCGAGGCGCACCTGCTTCTGCTCGGCGATCTCCTCGACCGTCGGCTCGGCGGGTTGCTCGGCAGGTGCGGCAGTTTTCTCGCTCATCAGGCTCCTCGGTTCAGCGTTTCAGCCTATGTGCAGCAGCTCGGTGTCGATGAGCCGCGTCTCGCCCACCCGTGCGGCGATGAGCGCCCGCGCGGGTCCGCGGTGGTCGTCGTCGACGGGCTGGAAGGTGTCGGGGCGCACGACGGCGAAGTAGTCGAGCTCGACGCCGTCGGCGCCCATGAGCACGCCCTGCGCGGCAGCGATGACGGCATCGAGCCCGCGGTCCGCGGCCGACTGGGCCGCTTCGAGCGCGTCGGGAATCGCCCGCGCAGCCCGGCGCTGCCGCTCACCCAGAAACTGGTTGCGGCTCGAGAGGGCGAGGCCATCGTCGGCCCGCACGGTCTCGACGACCTCGATGCGGGTGCGAATATCGAGGTCGCGCACCATGCGCTGCACCAGGTAGACCTGCTGCGCGTCTTTCTCGCCGAAGACGGCGAGGTGCGGCTGCACGATGCCGAGCAGCTTCGCGACCACCGTGAGCATGCCGTCGAAGTGTCCGGGGCGCGACCGCCCCTCGAATCGCTCGCCCGCCGCGCCCGCCGTGACGCGAATCTGCACGGCACCCGAGGGGTAGATCTCGTCGACCTCGGGGGCGAAGACGGCGGTGACGCCGTGGCCGATGAGAGCATCCCGATCGGCGTCGACGTCGCGCGGGTACTTCTCGAAGTCTTCGCTCGGCCCGAACTGCATCGGGTTCACGAAGATCGAGACGATCACGACGTCGGCGATCTCCCGCGCGCGCTCGACGAGGGCGAGATGGCCGTCGTGCAGCGAGCCCATGGTCGGCACGAGAGCGCTCGTCGACCCGGCGGAGCGGGCGGCGTCGAGCCGAGACCGCACACCGGCGATGGTCGTCTCGACGGCGGGAGGCGCGGAGTCGGTCACCGGTCGATGCTATCGACGGTGGCGCTCTGCAGCGCATTCTCGACGGCCGAGCGCACGACGGCGCCCAGCACGCGCCCGGGCTGCTCGACTCCGATCGCGCGCAGGGCCTCGACCGACTGGCCGACGATCGCGGTCGAGAACTGCGAGGCAGCGGCCACCGCTTCGGCGTAGGCGGCGCGGTCGTGCTCGTCGATGACGATCGGCTCGGCCCCCATCTCGACGACGAGTGCCTGGGCGATCGGCAGCACGGGAGTCGGCGCCGTCACCGCGCACCACGCGTCGCGCAGGCGGGCCAGGTCGACGCTCGTGCCGGTGAACGCGAGGGCCGGATGCACCGCCAGCGGTATGGCGCCCGCAGCACGCGCGGGGTCGAGCACCGCGACGCCGAGCGCCGCGGCCGTGTGCAGCACGAGCTGGCCCGGCTGCCACGCTCCGAGGGCCGCTAGCCCTGCGACGAGATCGCTCAACTGGTCATCGGGCACCGCGATGATGACGAGCTCGCTGCGCTCGACGATGCTCGGCACTTCGAGCACGGGTACCCCCGGCAGCATGCTCTCGACGCGATCGCGCTCGTCGTCGGTCGCCGCGGAGATGCCGACGAGCGCGTGCCCGGCGCCCGCGAGGGCAGCGCCGAGCACGGGGCCCACCCGCCCCGCGCCGATGATGCCGACGCCGAGCCGGCCGTCGCGCGCACTCATCACGAGCGCCAGCGGTGCGTGCGGTCGGTGTCCGCGCTCGCGATGGCCGCGTCGCGCACGGTGTCGAAGAAGGTCATCGCGTCGGTGCGATCGAGGGCACCGAGCGTCGGCGAGATCGGCCCAGCCACGGTGTGGGCGTGCACGGCGGCGAGCCGCAGCGACCGCAGCAGCGGGCCCTGGTTCACCGACACCGACTGCAGGCGGGCGAAGGGCACGATGGTGAGCCCTCGCCAGATCGCGCCCGTGCGCAGCAGCACCGCGGCTGGCGTGAGCGCGAACCCGTTGCGGCGCCGCGAGAACCAGCGAATCGCGCGCGCTCGCGGCGGCGAGATCGTGAAGCCGCCCTCGTCGCCCGAGCCGAGCAGGCCGAGCTCGAGCGTCGCCCGCGCCTCGTCGGTCGCGACGTCGGGCAGCAGCAGGCCGAGCACGGCACGCACATCGTCGAGGTTGCCGACGGGCAGGATGGTCGTCTGCTGCTGGCCGGCCGCGCCGTTCTGCGACGAGCGCGAGGCGCGGTTGACGGCGATCTGCCACCAGCCCGCGGGTCGCCACAGCAGCGGCTGACTGACGCGCACCGAGTGGATGCGCCCGGGCGGCAGCGTCTCGTTCGTGGTCGAGAGCAGACCGAAGCCGACGCGCACGCCGTCAGGGGTCGAGGCGATCGAGTAGCGCAGTGACCGGGTGAAGCGCGCGATCGCGAAGCCTGCGAGACCGATGAGCGTGGGGAACATCGCGAACAGCAGGAAGAGCTCGCCCGTGATGCCGACGAAGATCGCGAGCCCGATCATGAGCCCGACGAGGATGATCGTGGTCTCGCTCAGCAGGATCGAGCCGATGAGCCGCCCGGGGTTCATGCGCACGACCGACTCGGGGGCGGTCAGTTCGACGTCGAGCTCGGGGGCGAGCAGTTCTGAGACGCGTGCGTCGAGCATCCCGCTCGCCGTCGTACCCTCGGCGCTGTCGACGGCGGCCTCGCGGCGGGCCCCCGAGGCGAGCAGCAGAATGTCGCGGCGCAGGGCGTCAGCGTCCTTGCCGCGCAGGTAGGCGAGCTGCACGTTGGCGTCGTTGCCCGCCGACGACACCTCGAGCTTGGCGGCGCCGAAGAGGCGGGGGATGAACGGGCGACCGATGTTGATGCCCTGAATGCGGTCGAGCCGCCCCTTGCGGTTCGTGCGGAACACGATGCCCGAGCGCACCTCGACGACCTCGTCGGTGATGCGGAAGGTGTGCATGCGCCACGAGAGCCAGAACCCGGCGACGATGAGCAGCAGCACTCCGAGCCCGACGAGCAGTGCCACGAGGATGAGCTCTTCGCGCACGATGAAGTCGATCGCGTCTGACTCGAGGTCGCCGCTCGGCGGGCCGGGGATGAAGATGTCGTCGCCGCCGCCGAAGAACAACTCGATGAAGCGGTCGCGCAGGTTCACGATGAGTACGCCGATGATGGCGACGAAGGCGAGCCCGCCCCGGAACAGCGGCGTCGCGGGGTGCAGCCGGTGCCACTCGCCGTCGGCGTAGTCGGTCGCGAGGGCGGATGCTGGCACTGTCGTGGGCGCCGGAGCCGGGCTGCCCTGCTCGGCGCCAGCGGGCGCAGTCGGCTGCGACTCTGCCTGCGACTCCGGCCCGACCGTGCTCACAGCCCTGCCCGGCGGGTCTCGGCGACCGCCACGAGGTGGTCGCGCAGCTGCTCGGCTGTGTCGAACGGCAGGCCGGGAATCGTCACGCCGCTCGACGCGGCCGCCGTGACGAACTTGAGCTCGGCGAGGCCGAACGCGCGGGCGAGCGGCCCGCGGTTGATGTCGACGAGCTGCATGCGGCCGTAGGGCACCGAGACGAAGCGCTGGAACATGATGCCGCGACGGAAGAGCAGATCGTCGTCGCGCAGGAGGTAGCCGATGGCGCGAACCCGGCGCGGCGTGAGCGCGAGCACGACGAGGAAGATCGCCCCGAGTGCGGCGCCGATGAACCAGCCCTCCTGCCAGCCGAACCAGAACGGAATGAACCCGGCAGCGGTGACGATCGCGCCGAAAATGAGCGTCGAGAGCATGTCGACAGGAATGTACTTCGGCGACACCCGCTGCCACTCGGTCTCGGGGCGTTCGAGTCGGCGCGGTTCGGGGGTCGTGGTCATGCTGACTCCTGCGTGAGTTCGTCGGTCGGCTCGTCGGGCGGCAGCGAGCACCAGTGCTCGGCCACGAGGGCGGCGGCCACGAGAGCCACCGCAGCCACCAGTGTCGCCCCCGCGGTCAGCGACGAGCCTAACGGCACGACGGCACGACTCAGCAGATAGAACAGGATGCCCGCCGCGGCCCCCGCGAGCAGCGCACCCGCGAGCGCGCTCGCCTTCGCGAGCACGACCACGCGGGTGGCGAAGAACGGGTCGATGCGGCGCTCGCCCTTGGCGGCGCTGCGCACGGGCCACGCGAAGGCGACGAGCAGCACCGCGATGAGCGCGAGCGCGACCGCGAGCGACACCGGCGGCACGAGCACGGCGACGCCGCGCATCGCGAGCACGATGTTCACGAGGTAGAGCGCCACGAGCCCCGCGAGCGTGGCGATGAGCAACGGCAGCGGCTTCGTACGGTTCACGGGGCGACCTCGGGGCTCGGCGTCTCGCGCAACCCGGCGAGCAGGGCCGCGATCGGCCCGTGCCCCGGAAGCTCGGCGTCGGGCTGCACCTCGAGCCAGGGCGCGAGCACGAAGTCGCGCTCGTGCGCCCGCGGGTGCGGAACCTGCAGCACCTCAGAGTCGATCTCGAGCGCGTCGAGGGCGATGAGGTCGAGGTCGAGCGTGCGGTCGCCCCATCGTTCGTCGCGCTCTCGGCCGTTGGCCGCCTCGATCGCGCGCATCGCGTCGAGCAGCGTGTAGGGGTCGAGCCGGGTCTGCAGCAGGGCGACGCCGTTGAGGTAGGCCGGCCGCTCGGGGTCGAGACCGTCGACCGTGAGCGCCACCGTGCCGTGCCACGACGAGACGGCCAGAATGCTCGAGTCGGGCAGCGCGTCGAGCGCGGTCACGGCGTGCTCGAGCGTCGCCTGCCGGTCGCCGAGGTTGCTGCCGAGCGCGATGACGGCCGTCGCCCAGTGCGCCGCGGTCACGGCCGACCTCGCACGATCGTGACGCTCACGTCGTCGAACGGCACCGGTATCGGAGCCTGCGGCTTGTGCACCGTGACCTCGACCTCGTGCACTGCCGGATAGCCGAGCGCGAGGGCCGCGACCCGCTCGGCGACGGTCTCGATGAGGTCGACGGGGTCGGACTCGACGGCCTCGACGACGGCGATCGCGAGCTCTCCGTAGTGCACGGTGTCGGCCACATCATCGCTCGAGGCCGCGCGCGCAAGATCAAGAGTGACGCGCACGTCGATGATGAAGTCTTGCCCGTCGCGGCGCTCGTGCTCGAAGACGCCGTGGTGCCCCCGCGCTCGCAGGCCCGTGAGGGTGATGGCGTCGCGCGGCGCACTGCTGTGCTCGACACTCACGCGGCACCCCCGCCCCAGCCGCCGCGCCAGGCCTCGACCACATCGAGTGCGCGGGCGCTCGAGCGCACGTCGTGCACCCGCAGAGCATCCACCCCCGCGACCGCGGCGAGCGCGCCGATGACCGCCGTCGGCAGGTCGCGCTCGTCGAGAGGGGCGTCGTCGGGCAGCAGCGCACCGATGAAGCGCTTGCGCGAGGCGCCGACGAGCACGCGAGCGCCGAGCACGTCGAACTCGGCGAGGTGCGCGAGCAGCTGCCAGTTGTGTTCGGGGTGCTTCGCGAAGCCGAGCCCCGGGTCGACCCACAGGCGACGCGGCGCGATGCCCGCCTCGAGCAGGGCGTCGAGCCGCGCGCGCAGCTCGTCGCGCACATCGTGCGGAGCCCACTCGTAGCTGCTCACGGCATCCCACTGATCGCTGGGCCCGCGCCAGTGCATCGCCACGAAGTCGACCTCGACCTCGGCGACGAGGGCCGCCATGTCGGGGTCGTGCAGCCCGCCGCTCACATCGTTGACGATGACGGCACCGGCATCCACCGCGGCAGCGGCCGTCGCGGCGTGCATGGTGTCGATCGAGACACGGATGCCCTCCGCGGCTAAGGACGCCACCACCGGCACCACGCGCTCGCGCTCGACCTTCGGCGACACGGGCTCGGCGCCCGGCCGGGTCGACTCGCCGCCCACGTCGATGACTCCAGCGCCCTCGGCGACCAGGCGCAGCCCCTGTGCGACGGCCGCATCGACCTCGACGAAGCGCCCGCCGTCACTGAACGAGTCGGGCGTGACGTTGAGAATGCCCCACAGCTGCGGGCGTGCGTGGGCCGTACCCCCGGCGAGGCTCATCAGCCGCGCCCGCCGATGAGGGCCATCACCTCGGCGCGGCGCACCGGGTCGGAGAGGGCTCCGCTCGAGGCGACCGTGACGGTCGTACTCTCGGCCTGCCGCGGTCCGCGGGCGCCGACGCAGCCGTGCCGAGCGTCGATGACGACGAGCACGCCGTGAGGAGCGAGCCCGGTGTCGAGCGCGGCGACGACGTCTTCGCCGAGGCGCTCCTGCAGCTGAGGGCGCGAAGCGACCGTCTCGACGACGCGGGCGATGCGCCCGATGCCGACGAGCCGCTCGGCGGGCAGGTAGGCCACGTGGGCGACTCCCGTGAAGGGCAGCAGGTGGTGCTCGCAGATCGAGCGCAGGGCGATGTCGCGCAGCAGCACGAGCTCGCCGCGCTCGCCCGGGTCGGTCTGCATCTCGACCTCGTCGCTCAGCAGCGGCACGGGGTCGACGCCGACGCCGGCGAAGAACTCGGTGTACGACTCGGCGACCCGCTGCGGGGTCGTGAGCAGACCGGGCCGCTGCGCATCTTCACCGATCGCGGCAAGAATCTCGGCGACGGCCGCCTCGATGCGTGCTTGGTCGATCGGGGGCATGAAACGGGGCCTCAGTCGGTGCGCTTGGTGAAGTCGTGGTGGGTGCGCGCGAGGGCACCCGCATCGAGCTGCGCCTTGCTCGGCATCGGCACGGGCGGCAGGTCGGGCAGCGGGCGGTCGATGCTCGAGAGCCACTGCGGGCGCTCGGGCAGCTTCTTGACGTCGGCGAAGAGCTCGGCGAGCTGCAGGTGGTCGAGCGTCTCTTTCTCGAGCAGCTCGGTCGCGAGGCGGTCGAGAATGTCGCGGTTGTCGTTGATGACCGTCCAGGCCTCGTCGTGCGCCTGGTCGATGAGCGCGCGCACCTCGGCGTCGACGTTCTCAGCGACGCTCTCGCTGTAGTCGCGCTGGTGGCCCATGTCGCGGCCCAAGAAGACCTCGCCGCTCGATGAGCCGAGCTTGATGGCTCCGACGGTGGCGCTCATGCCGTACTCGGTCACCATGCGGCGCGCGATCGACGTGGCCTTCTCGATGTCGGTCGAGGCGCCGGTGGTCGGGTCGTGGAAGACGATCTCTTCGGCGACGCGGCCGCCCATGGCGTAGGCGAGCTGGTCGAGCAGCTCGTTGCGGGTCACCGAGTACTTGTCGTCGATCGGCAGCACCATCGTGTAGCCGAGCGCGCGCCCGCGCGGAAGGATCGTGACCTTCGTGACGGGGTCGGTGTGTCGCATGGCCGCGGCCGCGAGTGCGTGGCCGCCCTCGTGGTAGGCGGTGATGAGCTTCTCGTGGTCGCGCATGATGCGCGTGCGCCGTTGCGGGCCGGCCATGACGCGGTCGACGGCCTCGTCGAGTGCTTCATTCGTGATGCGCTCGCCGTTGACGCGCGCGGTGAGCAGCGCGGCCTCGTTGAGCACGTTGGCGAGGTCGGCGCCCGTGTAGCCAGGAGTCTTGCGGGCGAGCACCTCGAGGTCGACGTTCTCGGCCATGGGCTTGCCCTTGGCGTGCACCTGCAGAATCTTCTCGCGACCCTTCATGTCGGGGGCGGCGACCTGAATCTGCCGGTCGAAGCGGCC
>SXGT01631565.1_pt1 | contig 14980 bp, 11 predicted proteins | sample 3176221 | NCBI WGS metagenome assembly SXGT01 (sample SAMN11356862, study PRJNA531348) | freshwater metagenome | isolation source: freshwater sample F1-120 | place: China: Fuxian Lake, Yuxi | collected 2017-12-25
GCTTGGAAAGCGTGTTTAGGTGCAAGCCTAACGAGGGTTCGAATCCCTCTCTGTCCGCCAGCTGCTTCCTCGCTGTCGCGTTAGAGTATTTCGCAACTGAGCCGCGCGACCTGCATTGCCTCCGGCGTTGATCCGTCGTCCGTCGAGCTGCTGCGCGCACAAGCAAGACATTTGCACTCACGGGACCACGAGCGTGCTTCGATGCGCACGACGAGTTCGAGGCGACGAAGACGATGCACGAGCGACGACAATCGAGGTCGCTCGCCGTCGGTTTGGTCGAGCGTAGACTTGAAAGAGATGTGTCAGACGGATCGTGACATCTGACGCGCCGTCATCGCTCCGAGCGGCCGCCGCTCGGTTTTCGCCTAAAGCGCGAAAGCCAATGAATGCTTTACCTTATTACCGGTTGCGTTAACCATATTGCGGGGTAACGTGCGGTCGCGGGGGGCGAAAATGGCCAGCAAACAACTCGCAATAGGTTTGGCTCTTGGCCTGGTTGGCCTATGCCTGAGCGGTACAAGTACCGTGGCGCAACAGCGCATTCGTTCCGAAGATTGCACGCGAGAATTGGCGCGTAGCGTGTTCGAGACCGCGAGCTGGGATGACGCGGGTATGCAACGCGCCATCGCAGAAACGTGCTCCAATGTCGGCGCCACCGCGCGCGGGGTTCAAGCGGCGCGCGCGCGCTTCTATTCGGGCAGAGCCTTCAATCGCTTGCCTGGACGGGAAAGCGAAGCCATTCGGCAATTGGAAATCGCGGTCAATTCAGGCCAGGACTTTCGAAACCAATTCGAACGCGAATTGCGTGCGGCGCGGCTCGAACTGGTAGGGGCGTATCGCGCCAGCGACCGTCTTGAAGCTGCACGCAATCTTTTGGGAAGCCCGGCATTGCGCCCGTCCGATCCGGCGGTGGCCTACCAGCGGGCAATGCTTATCTTGGCGGAGCTTCGTGAGGCGGGTCGCGAAAGCGCGTTCGAACATTTGCGTGTCGTGTTCGTTCAAGATGACGCGGCGCTGCTCGGCTCCGCTGCCGATCCCTCGGGTTTGACGCACTCCGAAATTCGGCGCGGCCGTTCGTGGCTCTATTGGCTTGGCATGTCGCTTGGTCAGGAGGCGCTGGCGCGAGAAAGCCAGAATGATGAGCAGCGACGCCAAGATGCGTTGCGCGCTATCGGGTATTTCGGGCCGGTTGCCAGTGCGATCGCCGCGGCATGTACCGATCAGCAGCCGATTGATTGCGGCAATGGCATTGGTGAGACCGAGCGGATCGGATCGCTGGGCTATCCGAATCGGCCGACGCCCGATCAATTGTTTAGCGCGTTCTTCCAATTGGGTGTGGCGCACTTGAAGGCGGCGGGCGTTCGCGAAACGCCGGGCCTTTCTGCAATTGCTGGCGCTACCGCGGTCGGCGAGGCGGGCGGATTGGATTGTTTCAACGGCGCCTTTGCGCCGGACGCCGGCAGCCACTTCCAAAACGCACGCTACGCCTTTGAGACCATTACGCGCCGGTCGCAGCAACGGGGCGAGGCTGCAGCCAACGCGCAATGGGGTTTGGGGTGTGCGATTCTCGCGAACGTTGGTCGCGTTTCCGATCCGGGCGAGCAGCAGCGCCAGCTTGCCCAGGCGGTGGAGCAATTGCGTCTAGCGCCAGATCGCCCGCTGACGCTGCTTACGCTTGCGCGCGCTCAGGTTCTGCAGGGGCAATTCGAAGGCGCGCGCGAAAGCTATCAGCGCGCGCTCTCTATGGCCGGCCCCGACACGCAATGCCGGCCGGGTCGTGAGCCAAGCGCAAATGCGCGGGCCGAACTTCCGTCGCGCATTTACCTCGAATTGGCCCGTACCCGCTTCGCGGAGCCGCTTTCTTACACGCGCCGTGGCCAAAGCTCCGATCTCTTTGCGCGCACGATTACCGAAGTCAGCGCGGCGCGCCCGCAGGCGTTGCGTGAGGCGGAGGCAGAACTTCAATGCGCCATTGCCTTGAACTACCATAATTCTGAAGCGCGCCTGACGCTTGGCCACATATATTTGCGGTTGGGCTCGACAGGCGAACTCGACCCACCGCCCTTCACCAAGGCGATGCAAGCCCTTCGCTATTTCGAACGCCCGATCGGGTCTGGGCAGGATGGGCGCGCCGAGGGGCTCTATTTGCTCAGCCGACGCGAAACGATGTTGCAGCAGAATCGGTTGCTCCAGGGCAGCGCGTCCCCAGCAGGAAATGCGTCGAACGCGGTTGGCTATGCGACGCAGGCCTACAATACGGTGCAACGCCCAGACTTCCGGCGCCAAGTTTGTGTGGCGCAGATGTTGTTCGGAAGCACCCGCGAAGAGGGGTATTGCTCGGCTTCTGGACAGGGAGACGAACGCGCTGAGTCGATGCTCTATGAAGGCATGTATTGGCTACGTCGTGGGCAGGCCGAACGCGGCGATCGCATGCGCAGCTGGTCTCGCTCCATCCAAGCGTTCAACCGGGGCATAGCCGATAGTTCGGTCGGCGGACAGGTGGCGGGCGTCCATCCCTCGTTGCCGGAATCGCTGCCGCTTCAAGATTTGCTCCGCTATGGGGAGCGTTACGTGCTGCGTTGCACGAGCCTTGATTACGGCGACCGTGAAACGGCATCTGACGACGTGCGTAGATTCTTCAGGTTGTCGGGTATGCCCGACCCGTGCGGCGGCGCGCCTCGCTGACCGCGCCGGGAAGGGGTTCGACATGCCGGAGCACGAAGAACCGATCGGCGCAGTGCCGGATATCGTTCGTGACAGCAATCGTCCGATCATCATCTATCAGGGGATCGCGCCCGGCCAGCTTGATCCGGTTACAAGCAACGCCCTCGGTTTGCTGTCGTGGCTATCGCTGCTGACGGTCTGCCTCGTTGTCATTGGGGTGAGCTCATGGAGCGTGTGGAATCCGTCGCGAGACGAGACGCGCTATTCGCCACTTTATGTCGACGGACAACCGCGCGGTCTGGCGAACCGCGTGGAGGAGCGCAGGCAGATTAACGGGTTGACGGCGGGTCTGGTTCAGTACGTGGAACGAATCCAGGCGGACAATTTTGATCGGCGCAGAACCAACGAAACTCATGGACTGATCGACGGCGCCGACGGCGTGGATGCGCTGCGGCGAGAATGGGATGCCGCGTGCCGCCGGGTTCGCGCACGGATTTATGATCGCCGCATCGGCGATCTCGACACCAGATTGTCGGAAGCACGGCGACAGATGCGGCAGACCCAAGACCCGTCGCAACGCGCCACTCTGGAGGCCGACATCGCTGCACTCGTGAGTGAGCGGCGCGTTCATGCTGAGAATCGGAGGATCGATGGTGATCCTGCTCTTCGGTGTACGCCTGCGGCGAGCGCGCCCCCATGTTCGCTGACCAGCGATGATCCGTGGTGCAATCCAGAGATCGCGCGACCCGATGAGTTTGCCCGGAGGCGTGGGTCTTGACCGACGCGCCAGACACCGAACCTGTGGCCCAGGCCCGTGCAGTGGCCTCTCCGCCAGGCGTGTCCGGGTTCGCCCTGGTTGTGCGCGCCGTTGCACGTGCTTGGATTGTGCTTTTGCTGTTGGGGGCGGCGGCGTTCGGTGGCGTAGCGGTGACGCAAGTATTTGTGAGGCAGGCTGAACTTGAGGAATTGCGGCGCGAGCCGGGGCCGAATGCTTACGCGATCCTTGCCTATCGCGCTGAGTTGCAAAGGCAAATCGAAGCGATCAGCGCTGACAGAGCGGTCGATGCGACGCCTGTGCCGCCCGCGCGGCCGGTCCTGCTTGAGGAAATAGACTTGGCGCGGGCGAGAAACGCCGGGATCGCTCAGAGCGTGCGTTCGGAATCGCTTGGGACGATCAGCGCGCCGCCGTAAGATTATGCGCCCGCTCGCGGGCCGTGCGGGAGTTGGGGGAGAATGACATGGCGACTATAGCCTTCTTGCTGCTGATTGCCGCGCTGGTCCTGTTTATCGTCAGCACGCGGCAATGGGCGCTCTGGTTGCGCGGCGCGGTTTGGGGCGGCGGGCTCTTGTTGCTCATTCTTGCCGGCGTATCGCTTGGCGATACGGCGCGAGATCCAGAGCTGGCGGCGGCCTTTGCGGACTTCTTCGCGCATATCGGCAACCCCGGGGAAAGCATGTTGTCGCGCATGCTGGAGAGCAATGGCGACAGCGTTACGCGCATCGTGCTTTCGCTTTTCGACATCTTTCTGGTGGTCGGGGTGCTCGTCGCCATTCTAGCGCTCATCGCATTCAGCCCTGGCGAGCTGATGGAGAAGATCATCCGGCCGGTGATGTCCGGCATGATTGGTGCGATTGTTGGCGGCCTTATCGCGTTAGCGATCGTTGGAACGGGCTTCGGTCAACGCGAGGAACGCCAAGCGTATGCAGGTCCGGTTTTGCCGGAAACGGTTCAGGATGGCGATACGCTCATGTTGAACGGCGATCTCGTACGTCTGCGTGGAATTGATGCGCCCCAGGCAGGCCAGATTTGCAGGCTCAACCGGCGCGCTGAAGATTGCGGCGCCGAGGCGACACTTGCCATGCGGCGTATCATTGAAGGTTCGTTCGTGATGTGCGTACTCGACAATCGGCCCCTAACGGCACAGCCGAACGCGCAGCAAGCGCCTCAAGCCGAAAATCGTCGCCAGCGCGCTCAACGCCTCGTCACCTGCACGGCCGTTCGCAATGGCCAAGAGTTCAACGTTGGACGTCGCATGGTGGAAGAAGGTTATGCGGCGCCCCAAGGCGACGACTTCACGCGGGAAGCGCAAGAAGCGGTGACGCGCGCGCGCGGGCTCACTGTGTGGTGCACTTTGCGTCCAGACGTTTGGGTGCGGCGTTCAACGGCTGAGAAGAACGCCTTCCGTGAGCGCGGCTTCTATCGGCGCGAGTGGGCGACGTTCGGCGCCTGCCCGCCGCCACCATCCGTTGGCCCGCGCGATCCGCCGCAGCGCTCAGCGCCGCAATAGACTCCGTCGCGGCAATATCGTCGCAAACATTTGCCGGCCGCTGCGGCGGCCGGCCCTGACGGATTCTTTAATGCGGCAGCGTTTGTTGGCCGTCCACCTTGCCCGTCGACACCTTCGCCTTATTGAGGTTAGTATAAAGATAGGACAATAGCGCATTAGGCGCTTGGGAGCGGGCGCATGAAGATGATGGCGGCAGCCGGCTTGATGCTTGTTTTGCTCTCAGGATGTGCGGCGACGCGCGAAAGTGCAGGTGACGCGACCACGCCCGCTGGCTGGAGAGCGGAAAATGTCGAGGTCGTAGGGTACTCTGATCTTGGCGGTCACGAAGGCGCGCTGAAGCTTGCGATCCGGCGGGTCGGCGAAGGCGAAGAAGAGCGCTGGTACCTTTATGTTGGTCATTTATGGGAGAGCGGCTGGAGCATCGTTGACGTTACCGACCCTGCCGCGCCTCGGTACGTTCGATTCATCGAAGGGCCGCCGAACACGACCACCAAGCAGGTCACGCTCCACGGAAATTTGCTGATCACCGGACTTTCCCCGCAAGGCGCCGACGAAGATGGCGACGAAGATGCAAGCGTACGCGGGGAGTCGGGTGTTTACCTTTGGGACGTGAGCGATCCGGAAAATCCCCAGCGGCTTTCGCATTGGAGCGCAGGGCCCGGCCTCGGCACGCACCGCAATTCCTACCCAGGCGGCGATTACGCCTACATCTCGACGCGCGTGCCTGGCTATCGCAATCTTGTACTGGTTATTCTTGACGTCAGCGATCCGCGCAATCCAAGGCAAGTGGGGCTTTGGGCGCAGCCGGGGCAGAGGCTCGATGAGCCACTCCCGCAATATTCCCAATGGCTTGGCTATCACGGGCCGCTAACGGTCGCCGCGGATGGACGCACTGCAGTTGGGGGTTATGCGCCGCTCGGGGGTGAGGTTTTTCTGAACAAGCGACTGCTATCCGGACTCAGTCGTCACGAAGTGTCCAAGGCGATCGCTTATGTTCCGCAAGCTCATAATGCACACTTTCCCTTCACGGTTAGTGAAATGGTCCTGATGGGGCGCGTTGGACGAGCAAGCGTGTTCGTCTCACCGAGCGCAGCAGATCATGCGGCGGCGCGCGCAGCCATGGAGCAGCTAAGGATTAGGAGCCTCGCGGAGTCACTCTATACGCAGATAAGTGGTGGTGAACGCCAGCTTGTGTTGATTGCGCGCGCGCTCGCGCAAGGTGCGCCGTGTCTTATTTTGGATGAACCCACAGCCAATCTCGATCTGGGCAATCAGGCGCGTGTGATCGAGGAAATCGTGGCGCTTAAGAAAGCCGGGTTCTCCATCCTTTTTTCCAGTCACGATCCCAACCATGCTTTTTTGTGCGCGGATCGCGTAGCGCTGATGAGTTGCGGAATCATCATACAGGGCGGAGCGCCGCAGGACGTCATGACCTCGGCCGCTCTCACAGCGCTTTATGAGACGCGGGTCGACGTCAGCTTTGATCAGGCGGCGGGGCGTCTCGTAGGCTTGCTTACAGCGTCTTGCGCAGCCGCTTCAGCGTGAGCCAAACCACGGCGATAGTAAGGAGCGCCAGCAGCATCTTGTGCACGTCACTGCTTGCGAAATCGGTCCAGCGATTGAGCGGCGAAGTAATCGCGGCCGCGAGAGAGTAGGCGTAATAAGCGATCGCTGCGACGGAGAAGCCTTCAACTGCCCGCTGCAGGCGCAGTTGAGCTTTCGCGTTCTCGTTCATTGAGGCGAGCTGAAGTTGGTTTTGCGCCGCCATTTCGATGTCTACCCGCGTGCGCAGCAGACTGGCGGTGCGTTCTACCCGGGCCGCGAGAGTCTCAAGACGCGCTTTTGTCGAAGCGCATGTGTTCATGGCGGGCACGAAGCGGCGCTCAAGAAATGTCGATATGCGCTGTAGGCCTTCAATCCGCTCCTCGCGAAATTCCTTCAGACGTTGATCGACGATGCGATGATAGGCGTGCGCGGCGCCAAACCGAAATGAGCTGATTTGTGCTATGCGTTCGATTTCGCGGGCCGCATCGACCAATTCATCAAGCGTGTCGGCTTCGGATTTTGTGGTATCGGTAATTGCGTCGCTCACGCGTCGTTCCAAGTCATCAATTTCACGCTGGGCCTGTTTAGCGATCGGCAGCGCGAATAGCGCCGCCATGCGATAAACTTCGATCTCCAGCAATCGACGCATCGCGCGTCCGGCGCGGAACTGATTCATATCGCGCTGCATGAAGTGGAGGCGTGTCCAGCCGTCATCGCCGATTCGGAAATTGGTCCAGACGCCGGCGCGCCCGCCCGAGAGCAGTGAGCCTACCCGTTCGTTTTGAGCCGTCTCGACGCCTAGTGAGCGATCGAGCTCGGCTGCTTGGGGCTCATCGGCGCTGACAAACACAGCAGCGGCCACAAATCTCAACCCGGGCGCGTCGGTCAAAAAGGCGGGTGCACGCACCGGCGCGACCGGATCAAAATGTCCATTGAGCACAATCGTCCATGTCGAAAACTCGCCGTGGCGCTCCCACTTCCATGTGCCCTCCGACGTTGTCGCGAGTAAGTGGTCCGCGCTCGGATTGAGTGGTCCCAGACCTTGAGCTTCCGCCACGGCCTCGGCAAATGCGCGCGAGGCTTTGCCACCGTCGTCATGCAGCCGCGCTTCGTGAAGGACGAGTGCGGGGGCGGAAACCGGCACCGTCGGGCGTGTGTGGGCTTCGCCCGCCAAGAGAAGACGCAGTTCGTGATCCAAGCCGACCTCCACATTGAGGTGAGTTCATTGTGATTCCGCTTTCCGTCTCTACCGCGACTTTTGAGTCGCGTATCCTGTAGCGCGCTGACGGTGGACGCACCCCTCGGCACTCGTTATCTCTTTCAAAATGCGATCGGTATTTCCTTTTTCGGCAATCGTCGGCCAAGACGATATGAAGCGTGCATTGCTGATCGCCGCCGTCGATCCCGGGATTGGCGGGGTCATGGTGTTCGGCGACCGCGGCACTGGCAAGTCAACTGCAGTGCGCGCGTTGGCAGCGTTGTTGCCACAAATGCGTGCCGTCAAGGGCTGCGTCTATCATTGCGACCCTGAGGCAGATCGCGGCGCGTGCACGGAAGAGTGCCCTTCACGCACAGCCAAGGGTGCGGTGCAAACCGAGAATTGGCCAACCCCCGTGGTTGATCTGCCGCTGGGCGCAACCGAAGATCGGGTCGTGGGCGCCCTTGACCTGGAGCAGGCGCTGACCCGCGGAGAGAAGCGCTTTGAACCTGGATTGTTGGCGAAGGCGCATCGCGGCTTTCTCTACATCGATGAGGTAAACCTGCTCGAGGATCATCTTGTTGATCTCTTGCTTGATGTTGCGGCGTCTGGCGAAAACGTGGTGGAGCGTGAAGGCCTCAGCGTACGGCACCCGGCGCGGTTCGTCCTTATCGGCAGTGGCAATCCTGAAGAGGGCGAACTGAGGCCACAATTGCTGGACCGGTTTGGATTGTCGGTGGATGTGAAAACGCCCACTGCGCTTGCGGATCGTGTGGCGGTGGTGCGCCAGCGCGACGCATTCGACCGCGATCCAAGCAAGTTCGCGGCGGCTTGGTCGAAGAAGGACGCGGCCGTTCGTGAGCGGATCGTCAAAGCGCGGGCGAGCCGAGGGGATGTCGCCCTTCCGGATGAAATCGTTGAGCACGCGGCAAATTTGTGCATGAAAATCGGCTCGGATGGTTTGCGTGGCGAACTCACATTGATCCGCGCCGCGCGCGCATTCGCGGCGCTTGAGGGCGCGCAAACCGTCACCGTCGGGCATTTGCGCGCCGTCGCGATTCCGGCTTTGCAACATCGCTTGCGGCGCAATCCGCTGGACGATGTTGGCTCTGCGCCTCGCATAGAGCGGGCATTGACCGAGATGTTTGGCGCATGACCGCCGTGAGCCCTGGGCGCTATGATCCATGGGCCGACGCGCTGCTTGCTGCCGTTCTATTGGCGATCGATCCCGATCGCTTAAACGGCGCAATCATTCGTGCGCAGCCGGGGCCGGCGCGAGACCTTTGGCTCGCCACCTTGAAATCGCTGTTTCCGGCGGAAGCGCCGATGCGCCGTGTTCCTGCTCTTATCGATGATGAGAGGCTGCTTGGCGGCTTGGATCTTGCGGCGACGCTTGCAGCAGGCCGGCCTGTCGCGAGCCAGGGGCTGCTTCGGGAGAGTGGCGGCGGCATTGTTGTTCTCGCCATGGCGGAACGCTGCTCGCCGGCGACGGGCGCGCGTATAGCGCTGGCGCTTGACGGCGGCGAATTGGACCCCGCGCGCTTTATTGTGGCGGCGTTGGACGAGGGCGTCGAGCCCGAGGAGCGCGCGCCGAATGTGTTGGCTGAGCGGCTTGCGTTTTCCATTGATCTCGCGGGCGTACGGCCAGCCGCGAGCGAGCTCCCAAGCAGGCAGCAGATTGTTTCAGCTCGCAAAGATCTCGCGCGTATGAAGCCCGCAGATGATCGCACGATCGCATCTATCTGTTCGGCGTCGGCTGCGTTTGGCGTTGTTTCGGCTCGTGCAACCTTGTTCGTTCTCTACGCCGCGCGCGCTGCAGCTGCTTTCGCAGGGCGGGACATTATCGAAGACGAGGATTTAGCGTTGGCCGCGCGCTTAGTCTTGGCGCCGCGCGCCTGTTTGGCGCCGCCCGGGCAAACATCGGAGCCACCGCCACCGCCCGATGAGGGCGAAGAGGAGGCCGCGTCAGCCGATCAGGCTGAGGTAAGCGCGGCGGCTGACCGCGTCGTCGAAGCAGTTCAGTCCGCGCTGCCGGCTGAGTTTTTGGCGCAATTTTTGGAAGCGCGGGCTGAGCGCCGGGTGGAGGCGCGCGCCCGCGGCGCTGGCGCCGCCGCCAAGTCCGCGCGACGCGGACGGCCACTGGGCGCGCGTGCTGGCACGTTGCGCTCTGGTCAGCGATTGGATCTTGTCGCCACCTTGCGTGCTGCTGCGCCTTGGCAGCCTTTGCGTCGACGTGAAGGAGCAGCGTCATCTGCAGCACTTGTGCTCGTGCGGCGTGGAGATTTTCGGATCCGGCGGTTTGTGCAGCGGCTGGAGTCTACGATCATAGTTGTCGTGGACGCATCAGGCTCGGCAGCGTTGCAGCGTTTAGCGGAGGCCAAGGGCGCAGTTGAGACGTTGCTGGCAGATGCCTATGTCACACGCGCGCGCGTTGCCCTGATCGCGTTTCGGGACACGCGCGCCGAGATGCTGCTTCCGCCTACGCGATCATTGTCGCGCGCTAAGCGCGCGCTTGCCGAACTCGCCGGCGGGGGGACGACGCCTCTTGCAACCGCCATCGACGCTGCATCTCTGCTGGCGCAGAGTGAGCGTGCCAAGGGACGCACACCATTAATCGTGTTTTTGACTGACGGCCGCGGCAATGTTGGTCGCGAAGGCGCGGCGGGCCGCGTTCAAGCAGAAGAGGATGCGCTTCTTTCGGCGCGTGGTCTGCGCGCCGCGGCTCTCACTTCAGTGTTTATCGACACGTCGCCGCGTATCCGTCCCGGTGCTGGGGCGCTTGCTGCGGAAATGGGTGCGGCTTACGCGCCTTTACCCTTCGTCGAGGCAGGTGCGGTGGCGAATGTGGTGCGTACGCACGCGCCGGCGCGGCGATGACAAGCAAACTCGATTGGAACGTTGAAGGTCGTGACTGGCCTAATCGCGATGCGAGCCGCTTCATCGAGGTTGGTGGCTTGCGATGGCATGTTCAGGTCATGGGCGAGGGGCCTGTGCTGGTGCTGTTGCACGGCACTGGCGCCGCCACACATTCCTGGCGAGCTCTCGCGCCGATATTGGCGAAGACCCATACGATCGTAGCGCTCGATTTGCCGGGGCATGGTTTCACCGAATCGCCTGAGCATGGCGCGGGGTTTAGTCTGCCGGGGGTCGCACAAGGCGTTGCAGCTGTGCTGCGCGAACTCCATGTGGCGCCGCACGCGTTGGTTGGGCATTCTGCCGGAGCGGCGGTCGCTTTGCGTATGGTGCAAGACGGTGTTGCTTTGCCTCACGGAGTGATCGGCATTAACGCAGCGCTGTTGCCATTTCCTGGGCCGCTCGGACCCTGGGCGCCATTGTTTGCGCGTATGCTCTTTTACAATCCGATATCGCTCAGTCTGTTCGCGTATCGCGCAGCGCGTCCGGGCGCCATCGCCGACCTTATGCGCAGCACCGGGTCGGTTCTGGATGCGCGCGGGCTGGAGCTTTACGAGCGCCTGTTTCGCAACAAGCGCCACCTTGAAGGCACGGTCGCGCTGATGGCGCACTGGGATCTCGTAGCGCTGAAGAACGAGCTGCCGCTCTTGCGTGCGCCGCTTGCGCTCATCGTGGGCGATAACGACCGGGCTATTCCTCCTGATGCTGCTTACCAAGTGCAGCAATTGGTTAAGCACGCGCACATCGCCATCGCGCCTGGGCTTGGCCATTTGGCGCACGAGGAAGCTCCCCAGGCAGTGGCTGATTTGGTCTTGAGTGCGCTGCAGCACGCTTCTTGATCGCTTGCGCGCCGCCGCTGGACGCGATTAAGTGTCAGGCAATGTTGACGGTCGCCCCAGAACTGCCCGCCGTTCGGCGCGAACCTGATGGGCGTCCGCATGCAATCGTTATTGGTAGCGGCTTTGGCGGCTTGGCGGCTGCGGTGCGCCTCGGCGCGCGCGGCTATCGCGTCACTGTGTTAGAGCGCCTCGATGCACCCGGCGGACGTGCTTACGTGCATCAGCAGGACGGGTTCACCTTCGACGCCGGGCCAACAATTATCACCGCGCCATTTTTGTTCGAAGAACTCTGGGAAATGTGCGGTCGCAAGCTTAGCGACGACGTCGAGTTGCGCGCGATCGATCCGTTTTACGATCTCGTTTTCAACGATGGCGAGCGCATGTCGTGCGGCGCCTCGATGCGCGACGAGATCGCCCGCATCTCGCCGGGCGATGTCGCCGGCTACGACCGGTTCATGCGCCGTAGCGAAGAGATTTATCGCGTTGGCTTCGAACAACTTGGTGCGGCGCCTTTTCATTCGTGGAAGGAGATGCTTCGCGTCGCACCTGACCTGCTGCGACTAGGTGGATTGGAGAGCGTCTACAGCCTCGTTGCGCGCTACGTACGCGACCCACGCGTGCGCATTGCGCTGAGCTTTCACCCGCTGTTCGTGGGTGGTAATCCGTTCAGCACCACGGCGGTCTATTGCCTGATCTCCTATTTGGAACGCCGTCACGGCGTGCATTTCGCTATGGGTGGCACGGGCGCGTTGGTGCAGGCCTTGGTGAAGCTTATTCGCGGGCAGGGCGGTGTCGTCCGCTGCAACGCTGAAGTGGCTGAGATCACGCTCAGCAATGGCGCAGCCAGTGGTGTGCGGCTGGTGAGCGGTGAGACGCTGCGCGCCGATATCGTCGTGTCAAATGCAGATTCGGCGCATACTTATGGGCGCCTCGTGCCGGCCGCCGCACGCAAGACATGGACCGATCGCCGTCTGGCGTCTGCGCGCTACTCGATGAGTTTGTTCGTCTGGTACTTTGGCACAAACCGACAATACCCCGACGTGCCGCATCATACGATCCTGCTCGGACCGCGCTATCGTGAGCTGATCGAAGATATATTCACGCGCAAACGTCTCGCGCCGGACATGAGTCTCTATCTGCATCGTCCCACTGCAACTGATCCTTCGCTCGCGCCTGCAGGTTGTGACGGATTCTATGTGCTCTCACCAGTGCCGCACCTCGATGCCGATATTGATTGGGCCGTCGAAGCTGAGCCTTATCGCCGCCGCGTCGAGCAGCGGCTGAACGAAACACTGTTGCCGGGTCTGGCCGCCAGCATTGTGACGTCGCGCGTGATGACGCCGATCGATTTTCGCGATCAGCTTTGCGCGCCTAAGGGCGCGGCATTCGGTCTGGAGCCCATCCTTACGCAAAGCGCTTGGTTTCGCCCGCACAATAAGAGCGGCGACATCAGCGGGCTTTACCTTGTCGGCGCGGGGACTCATCCCGGCGCAGGCGTTCCGGGCGTGCTCTCGTCGGCGCGTGTGCTCGATTCAGTGGTTCCTCATGCGTCCGAACTTGCACAGGCCTGAGCGCGCAACGCCCGGCGATCTCGCCACTTGCCGCGAGATGATCCGCACTGGCTCGCGCTCATTTTTTGCAGCCTCGCTTTTGTTGCCTGAGCATGTGCGCAATGGGGCCTATGCGCTCTATGCGTTTTGCCGATTCTCCGACGATTGCGTTGACGTCGATCATGGCGGTGAGGCTGCGGTCGGGCGGCTCGCGGCAAGGCTCGATGCGATTTACGACGGCGCGCCAGCTGATGGCGCCGTCGACCGCGCGCTGGCCGACGCAGTCGAGCAATATGACATACCGCGTGCGCCGTTTGATGCGTTGCTTGAAGGCTTGGCGTGGGATGCGGTTGGCCGAAGCTGTGAGACCTTATCTGATCTTTATGCTTATTCCGCACGCGTTGCCGGAGCCGTTGGCGCGATGATGACGGTGCTGATGGGCGCGCGGGAGCCGCACATGGCGGCGCGCGCGACTGACCTTGGCGTCGCTATGCAGCTCACCAATGTGGCACGTGATGTGGGGGAAGACGCTCGTGCTGGCCGGCTTTACTTGCCGCGCGCCTGGATGCGCGAAGCGGGGCTTGATCCCGAGGCGTGGCTGGCGCGGCCGGAGTATTCGCCGGAAATCGCGCAGATCGTGTCACGCTTGCTGGAACATGCGGATAAGCTGTACCGGCGCGCGGACATTGGCATCGCGGCGCTTCCCGCGCCATTTCGGCCCGCAATTTACGCGGCGCGATTGCTCTATGCGGAGATTGGTGAGGGTGTAGCGCGCGCTAGGTTTGATTCCGTTTCATCGCGCAGCGTGGTTTCGACTTCCCGTAAGCTTCAGCTAGTGACGCGCGCTCTGACACACAATCTCCGCACCGGTGCGCATGTTGAACTGCACGCGCCGCCGCTGCCGCAAACCATGTTTCTGGTTGAGGCCGTTGCTTCGAGCGGGACACAGGTGTCGGCTGTCGCTGCAGGCGGCTTTGGTCGAGATGTGAAGTGGGTCATGGATTTGTTCGCGGCGCTGGACGAACGGCCACGTCGCTTGGCTTAAGAGGCGCAGGCTTTGGATGTTAATCCGCTCTTCCTGCTTGAGTTCGTGCTGTTCAGCGGCGTAGCGCTTGCCTGGGCCGGTTATGAATATTGGAGCGCGCGGCCGAGCAAAGACGATGCGCCGTCAGCGCCGCCCGACGATGCGGGGCATCCGGAAGGGTAGCATGGCGCGCACAATCGGCATGCTGAAGCGCTCAAGCGAGAGGCTTTCGTGCATGATGTCGGCCGGCGCTCCGTCAACTTCGCCGACGAGCTGCGATCGCGCGTAGAACGGCGCATCCTCGAGAGTGCGCACGAGGCGCGGGGCTTCGCCGGTGCGGCTTCGCGTTTCCCGTGGCACACGCCAGAATGTGTTCGGCAAAGCGGCGAGGCCGGGCCTCTCGACCATCGACGCAGCGCCTGTCTGATCAAATTGAAGCGCCAGGCTGTGATCGCCGCCGTCGCACCAGGTTACATCGTAGTAGATGCGCGTTACATTACGCGTATGCGCGCGCGACCAGTGCCAGCTGCGAAACCCGCGTTCGAGGGGCTCTGCACCCCAATTGCTGTCGAAATATCCATCGCCAGACCAGTCGAGCGCGCCGCCGTCAAAGCGCACATCCACACGTGCGCGCGGCGCTATCGGCCGCCAGAAATGCTTGCTGTGAGCATCAAGTGCGTAGGATTGCGCATCGATTGCCTCGGGTCTCAGCGTAACTCTGCCGCGCACGAGGGAGGGCAGCGGCGCTGTCCATTCATCGATCTCTAGATGCAGTGCATCGCCGTCCCAATGCATAAGGCTGGGCCCGATGGTAAGCGTGCTTTGGTCGCGTACGAGACTCGAGCGCCCGCGCTCAGTCATCGCCCAGCGGTCGCGCCCAGCGCGGTAGAGCGCGACATTCATCGCGCAATGATCTTCCGGATCTCGCCAGCCGGACCAAGCGTAATAAGGCGAGAACA
>SXGT01761385.1_pt1 | contig 14979 bp, 15 predicted proteins | sample 3176221 | NCBI WGS metagenome assembly SXGT01 (sample SAMN11356862, study PRJNA531348) | freshwater metagenome | isolation source: freshwater sample F1-120 | place: China: Fuxian Lake, Yuxi | collected 2017-12-25
GCCGGCGAGATGCCCGTTGAGAAAGATGTTGCGCTGATCGTCAGCATCCACCACCTCAAGACGTGGGAACAGCGGCGTGAAATCGAAGAGACTGGGAGCCGACCCGGACATGACCAAGGATAACCCAGAACGGAGAATGTTCGCAATAATTATTTAACACTCCACGCGCGCTCAACTCTCGGCCAATTTGTGCTTTTCAAAAACCGGCTACTCTACTATAGGAGTTCTGAGGCTATAGGCCTCGAACCGCTCCTCGAGTTTGAACCGCTCCGACACGCTGAAAATCTTCGACAGCGTAGTATCCAGGCTCCAATATCTCGGCCCGGTTACCCCCTCGTACTGAAACGGATTCGTGCGCGGCGTTGAGGTGCCGCTTGCTTGAACATGGCCGTGTTGAACCGGTTCCCCCAGTCGCACGACCCAGCCCCAGGCTGCGGGGTCATCGTTGCGGTGCTCTCAATCCGTACCGCGGCCAGGGTGATCGCGGCATTCATGGGGTCGGTGATCATCCCCTGCACTCGGCCCCGGTAGTCCTGCGCCCCGCCGGCGATCGAGAACATTAGCAGCAGTCCGCCAACCGCTCGATTCGTCATGGAGTACCTCCACCGGGAAAGTCGCAGTCACTATCGCAAACAATCGGCTGGTGGCACGCGGTCGCTCTGGTGCCTGCGTTCTGGCGCGCTCACCGCAGGCCACGAACGGCGATGGCCTGCCCCGCCGCTGCCTAACTGCCCACCAGAACAAGCCGTACATCCATCACGTTGGTGTTCGTAGGTCCCGTCTTCAACAGATCGTCCAGAGCCTTAAAAAACGGATACGCGTCGTGCCGGGCAAGAGAGTCTTTCGCGGCGCAACCACGGTCGGCGGCCCGCTTCACGGTGAACCCGTCCGCGAGCGCGCCCGCTGCGTCGGTCGGTCCATCCGTTCCGTCCGTCCCGCCGCTCATGATCACGATGTTCTCGAGGCCGGCGATGTCGAGAGCCGCCGCGAGCGCAAATTCCTGATTGCGGCCGCCGAGGCCATGACCTTCGCACAGTGTCACGGTGGTTTCGCCCCCTGAAATCAGGCACACGGGCGGCGGGACGGGCTGGCCGAACCGGACCGTCTGTTTGGCAATCGCCGCGTGCATTCGCGCCACGTCGCGCGTTTCACCCTCAATGAAAGTCGAAAGGATCACAGCCCGGTAACCTAGTTCACGCGCTTTTGCCGCGGCCGCCTCGACGGCCAGCAGGTTGCTTCCAACCACGAGATTCTCCGTTCGCGCGAGCGAGACATCGCCGGCTTTCGGAGTGTCGGAGACCTCACCTCGTAACCCGCTCTCGATACGCGCGCGCACCGATGCCGGAACTCGTTCCCAAATCTCGAACTTGTTCAATACTTCTCGGGCGGTCTGCCATGTGGAAGCGTCAGGCGCGGTCGGACCGGAACCAATCACGTCAAGATCGTCGCCAATGACGTCGGAAAGCATCAGCGAGATCACCGCCGCCGGAAATGCCAGCCGCGCGAGCTGGCCGCCCTTCACTTCCGAAATATGCTTCCGGACAGCGTTGATTTCGTGTATGGTGGCGCCGCAGTCAAGCAGCAGGCCCGTGACGCGCTGCTTTTCTTCCAACGTGACCGGCGTGGCGGGCAACGGGAGCAGCGCCGATCCACCGCCCGACATGACGCACAGGAGCAGATCGTCTTCGCCCGCCTCCCGCGCAATCGTGGCGATCCGTTTTGCTCCCGCGACGCCCGCCTCATCGGGCACGGGATGCGCGCACTCGTTCAGTTCTACCCTGACAACTGGCGCGAGGTGGCCGTATTTCACATTGACCAGTCCGCCTTCCACGCGGCCGTCCAGCGCCCTTTCGACGGCCTGCGCCATTGTCGCCCCGGCCTTGCCGGCTCCGATTACGCGGATGCGACGGAAACGGCTCAGCGGAAACCTGGCCATCCCGGCGATCAATTCGCTGCCCTCAACGCGCAGGTGGCGTAATACGGCTTCAACCGGATCTGCGGCTTTTACCGCCGCCGCGAATATCGACCGCGCGTGGTCTCTCAACTCTGCTTCCTTACTCAAGTGATGATTCTCCTCGTGCCTCACCGATGAAGGCCAAGAAAACCGCGGGCTGGCCGCTCTTCAACCACCTTCGCAGCCGCCCTTCGATGCTCTGGCAGGACATGCACCGTCATTTGCCGCCTGCCTTCCACAAGACCGCTATGATCTTCTCCACCGTCGCTTCCGGACTATCACATCCTTCGATCCTGTGCTGCGCCCTTCCATACGCTTCAAGCCGCTCCCAATACAATTCCGCGAACTTCACGGCATCCTTTGCCAGGGGCCGATGCGATGCGGGTTCCACTCGTGCCCTGAGTTCATCGAGCGGCGCGTCGAGCCAAAAAGTTGTCCCGCACGCGCGCAGGAGTTCCACATTCCGATCGGGCACAAACGCTCCGCCGCCCAGCGCCACCACAAGGCGCCCTCCATTGTGAATCGCCTGCGCGCGAGCCCTTAGCGCCGCGTGCTCGATGTCGCGAAACTCAGGCTCGCCACGCTCGGCGAAGATCTCGGAAACAGTCATGCCGGCCGCCGCTTCGATGTCGTCGTCGAGATCGGCAAAAGTCCAGCCCAGACGCTGCGCGAGCAACTTCCCGACAGTTGTCTTTCCCGATCCCATGAAACCAACGAGAAACACACCGTTCATTTCGCGGCAGACTCCCCGTGATAAATCGCCGCCAACTGCGCGTCGATCAGCGAGGGGAACAACCGGTGAAGCGCGATGTAGATCCAACTGTATGCTGGAGTCACCACCGTTCGGGCGTCCCGCTCCACTCCGCGCGCGATCGCCTCAGCGCACTGCTCCGCAGTGATCGCGAATTTCCGCCCTCGCAGAAGGCGGTCCGGAGGATGTCCATCGATCACATTGGTCTGAAAGCGTGTCTTCACGTAGCCGGGACACACGACCATCGTCTGTATCCCATCGTTCCGCAGTTCCATCCGAAGTCCGCTCGTCAGCGAGCCGAGCGCGAACTTGGTTGTGGAATAAAGAGTGAACCACGGCAGGGTCATCTTCCCCGCGACTGACCCCACGTTGACGATCATGCCGCTCTTGTTCGCGCGCATGTACGGAACCACAAGTTGGATCAACGCGAGCGGCGCGAAGAAATTTAGTTCGTACATGCGGCGCGTTTCATCGATCGAGGCGCGCCAGGACGGCGAGTACAAGCCGACTCCGGCGTTATTCACTACAATGTCGATTGTTCCGTGCCGCTCCAGCGTGCGCGCTACCGCGGTCTCCCGCGTCTCCGGCAGCGTTATATCGCCCGCCGTGATGACGGCTCCGGCCCCGCCCACCTGCTTCAACTTCTCTTCGGAGCGCGCCACGAGCGAGAGTCTGGCTCCGCGCCGCCTGAACGATTCCACGCACGCCGCTCCGATTCCTTCCGAAGCGCCCGTAATTAAGACTGCTTTGCCGTCTATTCTCATTCTGAAATTGCCGCCAGGCTGTCGAAACGCAATAATAGTACCATGCAGTCAGGGCTCCTGCCTTTATTTCCGTTGCCGGTCGTGGTGTTTCCCCGCACCCCGCTGCCTCTGCATATCTTTGAAGAGCGGTATAAGGAAATGGTGGGCGAGGCGATTCGCGACAAAACCGAGTTCGGCATGGTCCTTTCCAAAGACGAAGGGTTTGCGAGCATCGGCTGCACCGTCCTTGTCGCCGATGTCGTGAAGCGTTACGGTGACGGTCAACTCGACATCCTCACCTCCGGAAAACGTCGCTTCGAAATCGTCATGCTGAACCAGGAGAAATCCTTCCTGCGCGCCGAGGTGGAATACTTCGACGACAACGGATCCGGCCCGGCGCCGCGCGAATTGCAAACCCTCGCGCTCAAAGAGTATACCCGCCTCCTGCGATTGATTCGCGAAAAGCCGCGCCCTTTCGACGACCCTAAGCTCGACGATCCGCAACTGAGTTTTCAGCTTGGGCACATGGTGCAGGACCTTGAGTTCCGGCAGCTGCTGCTCCAAAGCCGTTCCGAATCCGCGAGGCTTCGTCAACTGGCCGACTATCTCATCGACTACGTGCCAAAAGAGCTGCATACCCGTCATGTGCAGAGCGTCGCGCCTCTCAACGGGCACGGGAAGAAGCCAGTCGAGTAGCAGCGTGCCTCGGAATGCGACAGCACCTGATCATTGACGCCGACGACACGCTCTGGGAGAACAATGTCTATTTCGAGGAGGCGTTCGACGAGTTCGTTGCGTTCCTGGGTCATTCCGCCCTGACGCCGGACCAGATCCGCGCCGTACTCGACAAAATCGAACTTGCCAACGCGAAGATCCACGGCTACGGGTCAGTCAACTTCGGCCGCAACCTGCGACAATGTTACCGGCATCTGGCCGAGCGCGAAGTATGCGATGGCGATCTCGATAGGGTCATGGGGTTCGCCGAACGCATTCTTGAATGCCCCATGGAGTTGCTCCCGGGCGTGGTGGAGACCCTGGAGTATCTGGTCACACGTCACGGGCTGACGCTCTTCACCAAGGGTCACCCTGAGGAGCAGAAACTCAAGATCGACCGCTCGGGCCTCGGTATCTACTTCGGACACACGGCAATCGTCAAGGAGAAGGACACCGGGGCTTTTCGGCGTCTCACCGCCGAAAGGCGGCTGGATCCCGAGCATACATGGATGATTGGAAACAGCCCGAAATCGGACATAAACCCGGCTATCGAAGCCGGGCTCAGAGCCGTCTACGTGCCTCATCCGCGTACATGGACTCTGGAACGTCAAGATCTGCGCCCAGCAGGCGGACGATTGCTCGTAATTGAGAGATTTAGCGAATTGCGGGAGCATTTTTGATCGCCCTTCCGAACACCCGCCCCCTGCGGCCATTCTTCGTCGCGGCTATAACGGGATGGGTGGCGCTCGCCGCGGCCGGCGCCGTATACGCCCGGCAAAAAGGCGTAGAGCCTGCGCACGCGGCGCCAATCATCGCGGCGTTCCTGGCCGAATACTTCTTCTACCTGGTTCCCGGCTTCGAACCAGCGCGAAATTGGATCGAGACGCGACTCACCAAACCGCTGTTCTCGTTAGCGCTTTGGGCGAGTGCTCTCGCGCCGTATCTGATTTTCAGCACCCTGACCGAGGTTTTCGACTGGCGGTCGATCCTGATTCTGGCGACGCTCACAGGCGCAGTGTCTTTTTGGTATACACTCCTGCGCCCGCACCCGGCGGCCGACGCAGCGATCCTCGTCCTTATTGGAGCCGTGTTGCTGAGCAAGTTCTTCACGCTCGTGTATCAAACGCCGATCCCGCCCGTTCGCATCGACATTCTCGGGAAGTTGATGCTTCTCCGCGTCGCGGCTATGGCGATGCTGTCCCTGCGAAAGGTAACGTGTGCGGGTTACGGGTTCATCCCGAATTGGTTCGAAATCCGTATTGGATTGACGTTCTTTCTCTACTTCATTCCCGTTGGATTTCCGCTTGCCTTGGCAATCGGGCTGATTCGTTTCAACCTCGCGCGGAACTGGTTTTTCGTCGCGGTGGGGACGTTTTTCGGCATCCTCTGGGTCGTAGCGCTCCTCGAAGAGTTCCTCTTCCGGGCGTTGCTGCAACAGTGGATCAAGGCCTGGAGTGGGAGCCGTGCATTCGGCCTTATCGCAACTTCAGTTGTTTTCGGACTCTGCCATCTGACTTACCAAGCCTTGCCGAACTGGAAGTTCGCAGCCGTGGCAGCGGTGGCAGGGCTATTCTACGGCGCCGCCTACGAGCGTGCCGGAGGAATCCGCGCCGCCATGGTGACGCACGCACTTGTGGTGGCGGTGTGGCGAACCTTGTTCGCCTGATGCAGAGGCGGCAGGACGCTCCAGCCGGTTGGTATTCTTGAGTCGCCGTTTCGCGCAGCGCTGCGCCTGGTTGGCGGCCGGGATGCTTTGCCGCCCACCCGGCGGAACCCTTTATACGAATTCGCGGCAGTCACCATTTTCTCCTGATCCCAATGTTCACGGGGCTAGCTGTTCGATCCGCGCCGGAGCACGTCTTGAACTCTCGCATGCTATAAAAGAATTAGCCTGCGATGAGTCACAAATTCCGCCATGCTATCTGCAACGAAGTGTTCCAGAACTGGCCTTTCTCCGACGCTTGTAAGGCGATCCGAAGGGCCGGCTATACCGGTATCGAAATCGCCCCCTTTACGCTTGCCGAAGACCCTGCTACGCTAACCGCCGCGGAGCGCAGGACGGCCCGATCGGCCATGGAGTCCGAAGGCCTTACGTTTGTCGGACTTCACTGGATCATGGTAAGTCCAAAAGGCCTGCACGTCACGACACCCGACACTGCGTTGCGCGAAAAGTCGTGGGTGCACATCCGGAACCTGATCGACCTCAGCGCGGACCTCGGCCCGGACAGCATCATGGTGTTCGGCTCTCCCAAACAGCGCGGCTCCACCGGCGGACTAACGCCCGGCGAGGCCACACGGCACTACGTTGAAGGGCTGGTTTCGGTCGCCCCACATGCCCAGGATCGCGGCGTCACGATCCTGATTGAGGCGCTTCCCGTGCACGATACCGATGTCGTCACCTGTCTCGCTGAAGCGGCGATGCTGGTGAAGCAGATCGGGATGCCGTCAATTCGCACCATGTTCGACGTGCACAACGCCGTGAACGAAACAGATTCTCACGCGGAGCTTATCGAGCGGCATCGCAGCGTTATCCGGCACATCCACGTTAACGAAATGGACGGACGCCATCCGGGGACCGGTAATTACGACTTCAGACCCGTGTTCGCGGCGCTCCAGCGGCAGGCGTATATGGGATGGATTTCACTCGAAGCGTTCGACTTCACACCGGGCGCGGAAACGATCGCCAATGATTCGCTTCGCCATCTCGAAGCTCAAATCGAAGAACCCAACAGATGAACAAGTATGTGGTGACAGGCGGCGCCGGGTTTATCGGCTCCGCGATTGTGCGCGCCCTGCTGCGGGATGGCGCTTCCAGAGTAACGGTGATTGACAACTTGCGTAGCGGTAAGGAAGCAAACCTGGAGGATGTTCGGTCCTCCGTGGACCTTCACCGCGTGGACATTCGCGACTATGACGCTCTGCGGACGGCGATGGAAGGGGCGGAGATCGTTTTCCACGAAGCCGCAATTCCGTCCGTGCCTCTCTCGATAGACGATCCTGTGCCCTCGCATGAGGTCAACATCAATGGAACGTTTCAGGTGATGCGCGCAGCGGCCGCGGTCAAGATCCGCCGCTTGGTCTACGCCGCTTCTTCCTCGGCCTATGGCGACACCGAAGTACAGCCGAAGGCCGAAACCATGCAGCCTGCGCCGAAGTCTCCTTACGCGCTTCAGAAACTGACCGGCGAGTATTACGCGAGCGTCTATGCGTCGTGTTTCGGCCTCGACACCGTGAGCTTGCGCTATTTTAACGTCTACGGACCTCGACAGGACCCCAGCAGCCCGTATTCCGGGGTTCTATCACTGTTTATCAAGTGCATTCTCGCTGGAAAAGCGCCGACGATTTTCGGAGATGGCGAACAGTCGCGTGACTTTACCTACGTGGAGGATGTTGCGCAACTGAACCTGAAAGCGGCCAGGGCTTCCGGCTTTTCGGGCAGGATGTACAACGGCGGCAATGGCGGGCGGATCACTTTGAACCAGGCCTGGAGCCTGCTGCAAAAGTTCGAGGGCGTCTCGATTCCGCCGCTCTACGGTCCGCCCCGCGCTGGTGACGTGCGCGACTCGCAGGCCTGCACGAAGGCGGCTGTCCGGGATCTGGGACACGATCCGAAGTATTCTTTCGAAGAAGGCCTGCGCCTGACGCTTGAGTGGTATCGTGCCAGCGTCAGGTAGAACGGGACTCCTGGCCGGTTCCTTTTTTCTGGGTCGTCAGAAGAACTCGTGGGTACCTCGCGGCTCGGGCAGCTTTCCAAGCGTTTGATATAGAGGGAGTTCGAGGATGCGGCAGGTTCGAAAACCGTACGATCTTCTCCCAGTGACTGCCTTGTTGTTCAGGCCCTCAATGGCTTGCTTCCGGCCGTTCATCGCCCACTTGGCGGTCTCAGACTTGGCGCCGAAGACGATCCGCCGGCACGTGGACAACCTGTGGCGGCTCGGTGGCCGGATCCTCATCGATCTTACCGAAACGCCGAAGCTACCGATAGCAGCCGGCACGCGAGGTTCCCTGGAAAGCCATCGACGACGACGAAGGCGGGACTCTCATCAACGGCGGCAATGGACGAGCAGGATCAACGATCCTTCGACGCCACTTGTCATAGCCTCCGACGAGGCCTCTCAGAAGGAGATCACCTCACGCGAACAGCAGGCAGTTCCATCGACAGCGCTGCCGCCTGCTGCCAGACCTGTTCGGCTTGCCCGATTGTGACATCACCGTCTGCCACTCCGCTACCAGTAGAGCTTGAGCGCCACCTGCATGCGCCGCGGGTCAAGCAGGATGTCCTGGTTGCCCGTCAAGCGGCCGAAGTTGGGATTGGTCAGGCCGTTCGGACCCGTGCCAAACCGCACGCGATTGAACAGGTTGAACATCTCCCAGCGGAAGTTCATGCGCAGCTTTTCGGTGATGCCGAACGTCTTGGCGAAGGAAATGTTCTCGGTATAGCTCGGGAACAATCGCAGCCTCGGGTTGTAACGCGTGGCGTTGCCGAGGCGGTCCTGCGGCTGGGCGCCAAAGAACGTGGCGGGTTGGAAGAACCGGTCCGTCTGCGGGTCGAAGCCGTTTGGAGATTGCGAACCCTGCCACCCCTCGTAAGTCGAAATCGTTGGCCGGTTGCCGCCCGAAAACGTCGGGAACCCGACCGCCGCACCGAGCGCCACGGGCAGGCCGCTCGAGTACAGGTGAATCGCGCTGACGCGCCAGCCGCCGAACAGCATGTCCGCAACCCCGCCGCCGCCCATTGTGAACTGCTTGCCCTTGCCGAACGGCAGTTCGTAGATGTAGCTGAGCTTGAAGTTGTGGGTCACGTCGAATTGGCCAATCGACTTCTCCAGGCGGCGGTTGTAGTGGTCCATCGCTGCCGCGCCGGGCCAGTAAGAATCGGCGTCGGTCAGAATTTTGGAGAACACGTACGAAGTCTGCAGCGTCAGCCCGCCTGAAGAGCGCTTGTCGAAGCGGATCATGCCGGAGTGGTAGGATGAATGGCCCGAGTGATCGCCGCCGCCGCTTGCCGTGTCGATGTTCTGATATTGCGGGAAGGGACGGAGCGCCTGTGCAGCCGAACCGGCAAAGCGCGAGAACGGCCGGGTAATGCCTGCCGCGGCCACCAGCGGATCGTTGATATTGCGATTCAGCAGCTCGCGGCCATAGCGTTCGAAGACGCCGAACGGAAGCGAATTGTAGGCCAGGAGCGACGCCTGGAGGTTTGATCCAGCCAAGCCGTTGTAGGCGAATTCCAGCAAGGAGTTCTTGGGCAATTGCCGTTGGATTGACAGCGTCCAGGTATCGGTAGACGGCGGTGTGGTGGCTTCATTGCCCTGCCACCACGGCAGGCTGTTGCCGTTGGCAAATGACGGATTGATGAACGGCGGAATCGGATAAGTCGGGAAACCGTTACGGAACTGGTAGGCCGGTTCGATACCCGAAGTCGTATTCACCGCGTCGAAAATCTGCACGTGCCCAAGGAAGTGCGTTGACCCGGTCACTGTAGTGATGGCGCCGAAGGATCGCGAGTAGGCCGAGCGGATCACGGTCTTGTCGTTGAGGCTGTAGGCAAGCCCAATGTGCGGACCCAGCGCGCCATAATAGGCGCCGGCCAGACTCCGCGTGCCCTCACAGCCATCACAAGAGCCTGCGAAAACGAGTGCGCCAGGCCGGTTGTCGGCCAGCGGATTCTGCCGTGTCGGCGAGAAATCCGACCAGCGGTCTTGCGCCTCCACCGGCGGCAGTGTCGTCTCCCACCGGAACCCGATGTTAAGCGTCAGCTTCCGGTTCACGCGGAAGTCATCCTGTGCAAAGCCGGCGAAATAGGGCCACTGCTGGCCGATGAAGCGCACGGTATGAATCTGGCCGTTGTTGGCTTGGCCAAGCAGGAAAGAGGCGAACGAGTTGCCGCCGGCAAGATTGAAATTCGTCTCGCCCGGGACGCCAGTGCCGGTGAAGCTGAAGTTGGAAAAGCCTGCATCCCACTGCTGGCCGAAGCCGTTGTAATGGTTGCGTTGGAACATCCCGCCGAACTTGAAGCTATGCTTGCCTTTGATCCACGTGAGGTCGTTGTGGAAAGAGTAAACCGTATTCTCCGAACCGTTTCGCGATGGCCCGCCCCAGCCCGTATACTCGCTGAAGCCGAGGCCGGAGAGATTGTTATTGCAAAGCGGCACGTTCTGCAGGCAGAACTTGTCCTTCCAGTTGCCAAGAATTTCATTCGGGTGGAAGTGCGATTCGCGCCAGTTGTTGCCGCCCGCATAGAAGCGGTTCAGCAGCGTGGGACGGATGGTCCAGTCCCAACTCATCCGGTACACGTCCGAAAGATTCTGCGAGTCGTTGTAGGCCGTATAGTATCCGGGCAGTTGGTTGGGCGCGCCCGCCGCACCCGGGTTTTTGAAGATGCGGTGATAGCCGAAGAAACCCGAAAGCCGGTGCTTCTCATTGAAGATATGGTCGCCCTTGATATCGAACTTGGTCCAGGGATTCAATTCCACGCCCTGGGTGATGAGATAGTTCGACCGCACATACTCGCTCGTGCCGGGCCGCGAATTGTTGTTGGCCTTCAGCACGCCGCCCGGGCCGCCCTGGAAAACCTGCATGAGCTTCACCGAATTGGGATCGAAACGGGCCGACGGCACCTGGTTATTCGGGAAGGGCTGCCGGGTGCGGCGGTCGGGGCTCAGCGTCGCGGGGTCGTAGATCGGGATGCGCGAACCGGCCGCGTTCACCCAGTTGGAGAAGTCGCCGCGATACATCTCCTCGGCCGGGACGCTCGCTGTCGTCGTCGCCGAGCCCACGCGATTGCGGAAGCCTTCATAGGCGGCGAAGAAGAAGGTCTTATTCTTACCATTGATGAGCTTCGGGATCCACACCGGGCCGCCCGCCGATGCGCCGAAATTGTGCTGTTTGTAAACGCCGCGCCTGGCTTCGAAGAAGCGACGCGCATCGAGCTTGTCGTTACGCAGAAACTCGTACGCTGACCCGTGGAATTCATTGGTGCCGGACTTGGTCACGAAGCTGATCAGGCCGCCCGCGGCGTGACCGAACTCGGCCTTGAACCCGTTGGAATCCACGGTGAACTCCGTGATCATCTCGAGCGACGGCGCGTTGTAGCTGATCCACGAAGTCTGCAGCGCGCGCGTCGTGGCCGCCGAGGTGCCATCCAGCGTCACGCCATAACTGGCCGCCTGTCCGCCGCCGATCGAGAAGTTGTTGTCGCCATAGTTCTTCGCTTCCGGCGTCAGCGTGGCGAGGTCAAACGGCGACCGCATCGCGCCGCCCACCACCAGCGGCAATTCATCCACGAGTTTGTTCGACACGTTCACCGAGGACTTCGCGTTCTCGGTCATGAGCTGCTCAACGTCCGAGGTGACCTCCACCGTCTGCTGGGCCGTGCCCACTTCGAGCTTGAAGTCAACGCGCACGGTTGAAGCGGCCGACACAGTGACCCCCGAGCGGATCGACGGCTTAAAGCCTTCTTTCTCCACGCGAATGCTATAAACGCCGACCGCCAGGTTAACGCCGCTGTAGTCACCCGATTCGAGGCTCGACTTATTTGTCGCCGCGTTGGTGGCGGTTTGAGTGATCGTTACTTTGGCGCCGGGTACGATGGCACCCGTGGCATCGGCGACAGTTCCGACAAGGTTACCGCGGTCAGCCTGGCCGAACGCGAGCACCGCGCAACTCCCAACCAAGAGGGAAAGACGAAGCAGTTTCTTCATATGAAGAAACGAGTTTATGCCATCCCGTTCGGCATCGCAACAACAGCCGGATCGCCTGATCAGAGGTGCTTCAGAGCTTCGCGCCGCTACAGCGGGGACAAGTCCGGATGGGCCTCCACAAAGCGGCGGACTGCTTCGGCGCCGGCGCGGGCATACTTGCCCAGTGCCCAGCCAATCGCTTTGCGTATGAAGAACTCCGAGTCGACCGCGTTGCGCGAATTAGGCAACGAGTCGCTCAGCCGGAGACGATTCGACGGCACGTGGACAACCTGTGGGGGCTCGGTGGCCGGATCATCGCCGATCGCGCACCTCGCGGGAACGTCAAACACAGCCCTTACCAACCCGGTAGCGTAGACGACACCCGCCCGGTAGGGAACAGGCGCCGCGTAGAGTATACTCTCAACCTGGAGGCGCTACGTGTTTTGTCACCACTGCGGTAGTGAAATTCAGCAAGGTACCGCGTTTTGCGCGTCGTGTGGGAAGAGCGTTGCGGCAATACCCTCAGGGCCAGTTGCACCATGGACACCCCAGGCGGCGGTCAACGTGCGGACAGGCCACTGGATAGGGCGAGGATGGGAATTGGTGAAAGCTGACATGATGCTTTTCGCCGTAATGACCATTGTTTACGCCGTGATCGTGAGCGCAGGGGCTTTTATCGTCCAAGGAGCGTTGGCGACAGGTTTCCACCTGGTCTTCATGCGGAAACTTCAAGGACGCCCAGTCACGGTGTCGAACCTGTTCGACGGGTTCAGCTTTTTCCTACCCACGCTGCTGGCGTACATCGTCATCGCGGTATTCAGCTTCGCGGGCTTGCTCGCCTGCATCCTCCCCGCGCTCGTGATTGGCGCGATGTATCAGTTCACGAACCTGTTTATCTTTGACAAGAAGATGGATTTCTGGACCGCCATGAAAGCGAGTCACTCCCTTGTCAGGCAGGATTATCTCGGATTTACGATATTTGTGGTTGCGCTCGTCCTGATCAATTTGCTCGGCCTGTTGTGCTGCGTGATTGGTCTATTGTGGACAGTGCCTCTGACCTACGCGGCGACAACGGTAGCATATTGGGAGACGGTGGGCTTTGAGGCAACGGGCGAGAGCGTGTGAAACAATCGGCAAGGGACAAGCGCCTGCGATGTGGGTCTGGCAGCGCGGCGCCGCACTTGCGGCGCTCATGTTTTGCCTGCTCTATTCTCCCCCGCCCGGCCCGCCTTTTTCTCTTTGCGGGTTCCTTTGGCTTGCCGGGCGTCCGTGCCTCTTTTGCGGGATGACCCGCGCGCTATGCGCGCTGGCGAAGGGAAATTGGCAGGCGGCGATCCGTTTTCACTTGCTCAGCCCGCTCGTGATGGCCGCACTCATTACGGTCCTGGTACGAGGCAGACTCGCGATCGGCCACGGCGTGCGCGCCTGCTGCCTTGCATTCGGATTTTTCGGCCTGGTTCGAGCCCTGCGGCTCTACACGTGATGGACAACCTGCGCGGCCGGGTTTGGTCCCATGAACGGGTCGCGAGGTATCACCATCCATGCGATCAAGTACGCTAGAAACCCGACGCCGGTCGCTATCGCAATGCAGAGCCATGCCACGCGGACGAGGGTAACATCCAGGTCCAGGTAGCGGGCGAAACCGGCACAAACTCCGCCGATTTTTTTCCCCTCGCGGGGCAGTCTAAGCGCGCGGCGGGAATGATCCGGTACGGGGCCGCCAATGCCTGTCGATTTCCCGCAGTGAGGGCAAAAGCGGGCGCTGTTGTCGATCTGGACACCACATTGAGTGCAATACATTGCTGAGTCTCCGTTCGAAATGATAATACGAAAAAGCCGGTCAAAATGTTCCGTTCCTCAGCCTGAGGATCGGATCGGGCGCGCGGCAAGACTTCGTTCTTCCTTTGCCGCCATGGTTTAGGTCGAAAAGGTTTAGGTCGAAAACGAATGAGATCTTCGGATACTCGGATCGAGCGCCGGGCATTTGCAGACTGCAACACATGAATCTGTGTCCCGGATGCTCACGGAGTGGAGACCGTGGAGGCCGGAGCAGGATGGGGCGTGCTCACCCGCGTGAGTGGACACGGCAACAAATCGTTGGTGTCAAGTCTATAGAAGTATATTGTGCTGAAAGCGCATCCTGAAGGGAGGCGGCGTTTCAAGAAGAGGCGTTACGAATGTCGACAAATGATGAAGCAGCCAAGCTCAAGCAAGCCATTGACTTGAACGATCTCGCCCGCGTCATCGCCATCATGGCCCGCAATCCGGAACTACACCGCGCTCCTCTTGGATATGGTAAGGACGGCCCGCTCACCTGGGTGCCCGAAGGCAGAGTGCCCTGGGAGCCGCCGGGTCCAGCCAGACTCGCGTTTGCGAAATGGATGATCGAGAACGGATCGGACGTGCACCAGGGCGGTGACGGACCCCTGATGCGAGCCGCGCTCAACGGCGATCGCATTTCGATGATGGACCTCCTGGTATCTCATGGAGCGAACGTGTATGCCGCGTAGCATTCGAACTATCCGGTGATCTTGGCCGCCTGTGAGGCGGTCGATCCGGTGTCCCTTCGGTGGCTCCTCGAGCATGGGGCCGATCCCGACTGCGGCGGTAACGTCCATTTGGGCAATGCTTTCGATTAGGTCATAGGAACTTACGTGCGCGCGCCTGAACGGCTCATCCGCTGCATTGACCTGCTTCTCGACGCCGGCGGCACTACAGAGTACAATGCGGCACCCATACTGGCTGTGCCTCGCGGCCGGTTGGAGCACTTGACCGCGCTACTAGACGCCGACCTATCGCTGGTAGACTGGCGATTTCCGGAACTCGACTTCGGCGCCACGGGCGGCCGCATGCTCACGCTCCGGAGCGACTCTTCTGCACGTGGCCGCCGAGCATGGAAACCTCGATGCCTCGAAATTACTGCTCGATCGTGGCGCTGCCGCGAATGCGCGAGCGGCGATTCATAGGCAGACGCCGATTTTCCATGCCGCTACGTAGCCTCAGAACTCCTGTGGTGGCGATCATGAAATGCTAACGCCCGCAGGCTGAAATGTAGGGTTGGCGAGGCGCCGGAAGATCGAAACGCCGACAGGGCTGGCGTCCAGTGTGATCGGCTCCCGGCTAAGAGCCAACGAA
>SXGT01262959.1_pt1 | contig 14978 bp, 13 predicted proteins | sample 3176221 | NCBI WGS metagenome assembly SXGT01 (sample SAMN11356862, study PRJNA531348) | freshwater metagenome | isolation source: freshwater sample F1-120 | place: China: Fuxian Lake, Yuxi | collected 2017-12-25
CAGCAGCTCACGCTTCTGCACATCGGTCAGGTACGACGCGTAGCCGGCGGTATCGGCCATGGCGGACGGGTCGGTGATCTTGTTGACCACGTCGACGATCTGCCACGCCTCGCGCCGCTGCAGCATCGCCAGCAGCAGCTTCTTGTACTCGGCGGCCAGCGCGCGGGTCTCCTCGGTGGCCTCGGCGTCGGCCACTTCGGTGACCTCCACCCACAGCGCCGCGCCCGGTCCGGTGGTCCCGGTGCCGATGTGGGCGCGTCGTTCGCCCTTGACGACGGCAGCGGCACCGCCGCCGGGAATGCGCCCGACCTGCACGATCGAGGCAAGGACACCGTAGGTGGGGTAGCGGTCATCCAGGCGCGGGGCGATCAGCAGCTGGCCGGAGTCGCTGGACTGGGCGGCGTCGACTGCGGCCCGGGCGGCGTCGTCGAGCTCGATGGGCACCACCATTCCTGGCAGCAGGATGGGCTCACGGACGAACACGACCGGGACGGAGATGGGTTCAGACATCAATCCTCCAAAGTTGATTCTGATGCACTCAACTCAGTGGTGTTGCGGATTGTTCCCGCGGGCCCATCCGCTGACGGCGAACGCACGGACTTCAGCCGGTAGGGATGGGCGGGCCGGGCAGCCCGTCGTGCCCCGCGGCGCGGCCGCCGATCTACGTGATGGACCAGAACTCGAGCAGGGTACGGATGGTCGCCACCAGCGGAAGTGGTTGGTCCAGCATCGGGTGGTGCCCGGCCTCGGCGAGTTCGACGAACGGACCCCGCAATTGCAGCAGGGAACGGATCTGCTCGGCCATCGGCGGTGGCACCAGACCGTTCTCACACCGCAAATACCCGATCCGGCAGGGAATGCGGGCGAAGACGTTCTCCAGGATCTCCTCGTCGTCCGGCGTCTCCTCCAGCCGCAGTCCGCCGAAGATCTCGGGGTCGAACTTCCACACCCATCCGCTGTCGGCCTTGCGCACCGACTGCGTGGCGATATGGCGCTCGATGAACGGCAGTGTCACCGGTTGGGTGGGCACCGCTCGGAAGCGGGCCAGGATCTCAGCCTCGGTGCGGTATCCGGGACTGTCGCGGCGACGGTTGGCCAACCGCGACTCCTCGGGAACGCGGTCGCGCAGCGGTGAATCGATGATCAGAACGCTGTCGATCTGTTTCCCGTACCGGGTGGCGGCCGCCGCACCGACCCATCCGCCCATGCTGTGCCCCACGACGGCGGGCCGGGCCGACGACCCGGATGCCTCCGCCGCGGCGAGAACCTCGCGCGCCCACATCGACATGGAGTATTGCGGGCGCGTACCGCTGTCACCGTGCCCGCTCAGGTCGAGAGCGACGATCCGGTGGGTGGCGGTGAACAGGGGAGCGATGTGATCCCACCATCCGGAGTGCGCGCCGCCACCATGAACGAAGACCAGCGGTGGCTTATCGGTATCGCCCCACAGACGCAGCTGGATGCGGCACCCACGGACGTCGACCGCGGAATGCTCCGGCCGTACAGCCAGGGCGGTGCTGAACCATTCCGGCACCTCGACCACCGGTTCCGGGTCCGACGGCTTCTCACGCCGGAACTTGAGACTCACCCTGAGCAGTCTGTCTCATCGCTTGACCTGCCCGATATCCGGCCCGTGAGCGTGCGGTGACCCTGTTTCCTGGACTGGTGTTGCTGCAAACCGTGCAGGTATGGTCAAGCCTCGCTGGGCCCTACGCCAGCTGATGGCCAGAACGTGACTGGCGCACGTGACGATGACGATGACGATGACGAGGTCGGTTGATGCCCCGCAATTCGCGATCTGTGATGCCCAAGGCGTTTCGCGCCTTGAAACCGCAGGTGTTCATTCCCTCCTCGATAGTGATCACCGGCCTCATCGTCTTCGCGGTGGCCTTCGCGGCCACCGCCGAGGGGGCCTTCACCGGACTCAATGAAGCCATCGCCTCCACCGTCGGCTGGTGGTACATCCTGGTGGCCACCGGTTTCGTGCTGTTTGCTGTGTACTGCGGCGCGTCCCGCATTGGCATCATCAGACTCGGCGCCGATGACGAAGAGCCCGAGTTCACCTTTGTTGCCTGGCTTGCGATGCTGTTCAGCGCGGGCATGGGTATCGGCCTGGTGTTCTACGGCGTCGCCGAACCGCTGACCCACTACATCGAGCCGCCGGCGTCGTTGGGGGTGGACGGTGCGACCGCGCCGGCGGCGAACCAAGCTCTGTCGCTCACACTGTTCCACTGGGGGCTGCACGCCTGGGCTATCTACGTTGTGGTCGGCCTGGGCATGGCCTATATGACGTACCGGCGTGGGCGCCCCCTGTCGGTGCGTTGGCTGCTGGAACCACTCATCGGCAAGCAGCGCGTCGAGGGTCCCATCGGCCATGCCGTCGACGTGGTGGCGGTGGTCGGCACCCTGTTCGGCGTCGCGACCTCACTCGGTTTCGGCATCACGCAGATTGGCGCCGGGCTGGAATATCTGGGCTGGATCGAACTCAACGGCACCTGGACGATGGTGCTCATCCTGGTGATCACCGCGCTGGCCACGTTCTCCGTGGTCAGCGGTGTCTCCAAGGGCATGCAGTGGTTGTCGAACATCAACATGGGTTTGGCCGCGGCGCTGGCCCTGTTCGTCATGGCGCTGGGCCCGACGCTCTTCCTGTTGCAGGCCTGGGTCCAGAATCTCGGCGGGTACGCTCAGGCGCTGCCCGAGCTGTCCCTGCGGACCGGACCGTTCAGCGACGGCACCTGGCTGGGGTCGTGGACCATCTTCTACTGGGGTTGGTGGATCAGCTGGGCGCCGTTTGTCGGGATGTTCATCGCGCGTATCTCCCGCGGTCGCACCATCCGCGAGTTCGTCACCACGGTGCTGCTGGTGCCCACGGTGATCGGTTCGCTCTGGTTCACCATCTTCGGTGACTCGGCCATCCTTCGGCAGCGGACCGACGGTGACATGCTGGTCGACGGTGCAGTGGACTCCAACACGTCACTGTTCCAGCTGTTGGCGACACTTCCGTGGCCCACCATCACCAGCGTGGTGGCCGTGCTGGTCATCATGTTCTTCTTCATCACGTCATCGGACTCCGGCTCGCTGGTCATCGACATCCTCTGCTCGGGCGGCGAACTGGACCCGCCCAAGGCCACCCGCGTCTACTGGGCGGTGCTCGAGGGTGCGGCCGCGGCGGTCCTGTTGCTGGCCGGCGGCGCGGGATCGCTCACAGCCCTTCAGACGGCGTCGATCGCCACCGCGGCGCCCTTTTCGATTGTGATGGTGGCCGCTTGCGTGGCCATGTTGCGGGCGTTCCGCTATGACCTCGCCACGACGCCGCGGCTGTTGCACGTCAGTGCACCCGACCTTTTGCCGGCTCATCGCCGCCATGACGTGTCGGCCACCATGGCGGGGTTGATCTCGGTCCGCACGATCACTCCGGCCGACTGGGATATTCACCCGACCACCGGGGAGCTCTCCATCACCGAACCGACGGATCCGTTGGCCGAGGGCGAGTCGTCGACTGATTCGGAACCGGCACAGCACGTTTCGGACGAGTTGCGGTGAAATACGCGCGATCTCGTTGGCGACCTCATGGCCACCAACGCCATCGCCGGGGACGATCAGTCCGGTCTGTGCCGACCACGCCGCGGTATTCGAGCCCGTCCCGATGTGCACGCGGTCTGCGGTGTCTCTCGGTCCGGCACGCGAACGCCGTCGCGTACCGAGGTACGCGACGGCGTTCGGCAACAGAACACGTCAAACCGAGGTACTGACGACGTTCAGGTTGATCGTCTTCACCGGATCGCCGTTGAAAGGCTTGAACAGCTTCAGGAGGTTGAACCTGTTATCGGTCGCCACCACCTTGAACGAATCCGCACCGCCCTGCGCGGCGAACTCGGGATCGGGTGTGTAGGTGAACGCCCCGGTGAGTTCGTCCACGGTGACCGTGCCGTGCGAGGGAGTTCCGACCACGACGTAGCGCACCTCCGGGCGGACCACCGTGCCGGTGAGGACGCCGTTGAGCGAGCCGTCCGGGTTGAAGCTGCTCACGCTGGTGACGGTTCCGGTCACGCCTCTGAGGTCGCCGGTCCCGAGTTCCGGCACCAATGTCGCGAACGACTGCTCGCTGGCGCCACCTTCCAGCAGCGTTCCGTCGAACTTGAGGACGACATGACCGGTTCCGAGGCCGTCGATGGTCACCTCACCTGTTTCGGTTCCGCGGTAGAAGGCGACGCTGTAGTCCTCGGGGTTCAGGTAGGCGCAGGTGTTGTCCACCGCCGCCGGAGCATGCCAGTTGTCGCCCGGCGCTCCCCCGAGAATGGCCGGGTTGGTGAACGACAGTCCGATCAAACCTGGCTCCGGGGCACACCCGCAGTCGGTGGGCACCGCTGCGCCGGCATACACGCTGGAGCGAATCTGGACGGTCTTGCCGAGCTCGTCGGGGTCGACCGCGTCGATGTTGCCGGTGATGACTCCCGCGGAGCTCTGCGCGCCGATCTGTACGGATGTGATGACCGGTGATTGATTGAAGAAGCCGCGCCGCACGAATGCCAACAAGGCCCATGCGAACGGCGATTGCCCGGAGGGTGTCGTCGGCGACGACCCGATGACGGGGCCCAGGACCGCGTTGAAGAATCCGGTCACCAACTTGTTGATGAAGGCCAGCGGCCCGGTTGTCGGGAGTGCCGCGGGCAGCGTCAGTTTCTGTGTTGTCGTTACGGCCGGCGCGGCGGGTGCTGTGAACGGGGTCACGGGCAACCCCGACGATGTCTCGACCGTGGTGGTGACGGTGGCCGTGCTGCTATCGATGAGCGCCGAAGGAGTCGTCATCGCGCTCAGATGCCGGGTGGTCCCGCCGGCGGATGCGGAGACACTGGCCGTGATCGGCGCCGAGGTCGCGGTCATTGCCGACCGCCGCGATGCGGTGGGCCCCTTCCTGCCGGCGAGCTGTGCGGACGGCACGGTGACCGGAGCGTCGGCGGACGTCGCGGGTGCCGCCGTGCCGGGAGTGTGATCGGGATCGATTTGTGCCTCGCTGCCGGTCAGCTCTTCCGTTGCCGCAGTGTCTGTTTCCGGCGAGATAGTCGATGACGGTGTACCCGACGTGGCCGACCTGGGGTGCGTCTTTGGTATCGAAGCCGTCATCGGTCGCTTTGGCCCGCTCCGCTGGGTGGGGCTGGACGCCGATGGCGACGTCCCCGTTGTCGAGGACGTCGACGTACCACTTGAGGATGTCGCCGCCGAAGCCGAGTCGTCCGCGGCGGCCACACCGTGTCCGGTGGCGACCGCGGTCACGAGCCATGCGGACACCGCGATGCCGCCGTATCGGCCGGCCCGAGCGGTGGTCTTGACGCTGCGTGACATCCGTTGAGGGGGAGTGCTTCTGGGCGATTTTTTGGCATTCGATTGCGCGGCTGCGGCTGATTGCATGATCCGGGACCCTTCGTGAGAGATGTGATCGTCCACACAATGAAGGGCGAAAGCGAGTTATTGCACAAGGCGTTCCGGTGAGTGGACGTCGTTCGCGCAGGCGGATCCTGTTGGGTCACAGGGGTGACGGTTCGTTGGGGATCCGTCCAGCGTGATCGGTCACAGCCGTACGAGCGAGAACGGATAGGTGAACGTGCCGCTGGGTGCGCCACCGCAACCGGCGGCGAAGGACGACGAGAGGGTGCCCTGCAGCGTCACGGCATCCCAGGAGTAGATGTCCCGGGTGGGGATGACCGGGCCGTAATAGATGTTGTCGCAACGTAAACCATCGGGAACATCGACCGCCAGCGTGTACTGGCCATCCGCGAGATAGGCTTCTCCGGTGTATTCGAAAGCCTTGGCCACCGGCATCGGGATCGCGCTGATATGCGCGCAGTCAGCTGCAGCCGGGATGCAATGCGAGACTGCCCATGTCCAGGTGTGAAAGTCGTACCGATCCGGGATCAGCATCTGGTAGTTGGCGAAGAACGGCTCTGCCTGGGTCATCGGTGCCGCCACCAGGCCGGTCGTTGTCAGCATGGACAACGCCGCCAGCAGTCTGGTGAATCTCACTTCTGACTCCTTGTCTCGGGCCCGGACCGGGCGCGCCTACATGTGTGATCCACCGTCGATCCGAACCTCGGTGCCGGTGATGAAGTAGGCGTCGTTGCTGCCGAGCATCGCCACCACTCCGGCAACCGCATCCGGCTTGGCGAAGATCGCGCCGCCGGCCAGCGGCAGCATGGGTGCGACCTTGCCGAACAGTCCGAAGTCGGCATCCGCGGGCAGGCCGGGGCCGACGCTCTGCCGCGCCGTCCCGGAGCCATCGGTCATTCCGGACGAGATCGAGCCGGGCTGAACGCAATTGAACCGGATTCCGGCCTTCGCGAACTCCATCGCCCAGGCGTGCGTCATGGACAGCACACCGCCCTTGGATGCCGCGTAGGCCGCCATGTACGGATGCGCGAAATGTGCGGAGGTGGAGCTGAAGTTGACCACCGACGGGCCGTTGCCATCATGCAGGGCGGCGATGGCTTCCCGGGTGACCAAAAAGGTCCCCACAAGGTTGATGCGCAGCACCTGCTCGAAGTCCGCCAGTGTGGTGTCTGCCAGGTGCGACGAGCGAAGGATGCCGGCCGCATTGACGAGGGTGTCGAGGCCGCCGAGCGCTGCGACGGCTTCCCCGACGCCGGTACGCACCGACGCCTCGTCGCTGATGTCCATCACGACGTCGGTGAGGCGTCCGGCGACCTCGCCTGCCTTGGCGGCGGTGTCCGCGAGACCCTCCGGGCTGATGTCTGCTGCCACCACGTGGCCACCCTCGGCCAGGATCCGCAGCACGCAGGCTTGTCCGATACCGGAACCGGCGCCGGTGATCAACACCCGTCGGTCGTCGTAGCGCGGGAGGGTGGGCCCGGAGTGGGCGGGTGCAGACACAGCGCAGCTCCTCATCAGGTGGTGAACTCTCGTTCTTATCGACGGGACGCCAGGTTCCCGCCTCACCACCTTGCCGCGGTGTGACGCTTCCCGGTGGATGGGACGCAGTGTGCCGCAAATCATGCCCGGCTGTCACCGTTCTGGGGTCAGCGAGCCGACAGGCCGGTTGTGAGGTTCGGCGAAACCAGTCGTGGAGGTTCTTCGGTACATGGTGAGCAAGGCGCAGGACCGTTGGTCCGCGGGACTGCCGATCTTCCGATCCGGCGGACCGGGACCGATGCGAGCCATCGGCGGTCTGTTGGCCATGTCCGCCGATGCCGTCAAGTTCCTGTTTCAGCGTCCGTTCCAGGGCCGCGAGTTTCTGGAGCAGTCCTGGTTCGTGGCACGGGTTTCGCTGATGCCGACAATACTCGTCGCGGTTCCGTTCACCGTGCTGGTCAGCTTCACCTTGAACATCCTGCTGCGTGAACTGGGTGCGGCCGATCTGTCCGGTGCCGGTGCGGCATTCGGCGCGGTCACCCAGGTCGGCCCGATGGTGACGGTGCTGATCGTGGCCGGTGCCGGTGCGACCGCGATGTGCGCGGATCTCGGGTCCCGGACGGTTCGCGAAGAGATCGACGCGATGGAGGTACTCGGCATCAACCCTGTTCAGCGGCTGGTGACGCCGCGGATGCTCGCTTCCGGACTGGTCGCACTGCTGCTCAACAGCCTGGTGGTGATCATCGGGATCCTGGGCGGCTATGTGTTCTCCATCTTCATCCAGGGCGTCAATCCCGGAGCCTTCGCGGCCGGCATCACGCTGCTGACGGGTGTGCCCGAGGTGATCATCTCGTGCGTCAAGGCCGGGCTGTTCGGCCTGATCGCCGGGCTGGTGGCCTGCTATCGCGGTCTGATGATCAGCGGTGGCGGAGCGAAAGCGGTCGGCAACGCGGTCAATGAAACGGTGGTCTACGCCTTCATGGCACTGTTCGTGGTCAACGTCCTGGTCACCGCCATCGGCATCCAGATGACATCGGACTAGGCGATGACCCCCACACGAGCGCTTCGCCCGCATTTGGCACGGGAACTGAACAGGCCGGTCAGCTCTCTCGGGCGGATCGGTGACCACACGATGTTCTATGGCCGTTCGCTGGCCGGTGTGCCCCATGCGGTAATCCACTACCGGCGTGAGGTCATCCGCCTGGTCGCCGAGATCAGCATGGGTGCAGGCACGTTGGCGATGATCGGCGGGACGGTGGTGATCGTCGGGTTCCTCACCCTGGCCGCCGGTGGCACCCTGGCCGTGCAGGGCTACAGCTCGTTGGGTGACATCGGGATCGAAGCGCTGACCGGATTTCTGGCGGCATTCATCAACGTCCGGATATCGGCCCCCGTCGTCGCGGGCATCGGCCTGGCCGCCACATTCGGTGCGGGTGTCACGGCCCAGTTGGGCGCGATGCGAATCAACGAAGAGATCGATGCGTTGGATGCCATGGCGATCCGTCCCGTCGAGTACCTGGTCAGCACCCGCATCATCGCCGGCATGATCGCCATCACGCCGCTCTACTCGATCGCGGTGATCCTGTCGTTTGTGGCCAGCAAGCTGATCACCGTGGGGCTATTCGGCCAGTCTGCGGGGCTGTACAACCACTATTTCTCGACTTTCCTCAACCCGGTGGATCTGTTGTGGTCGTTCCTGCAGGCGATTCTGATGGCGATCGCGGTTCTTCTGGTGCATACCTACTTCGGGTACTTCGCCCGTGGCGGTCCCTCCGGAGTCGGGGTGGCAGTGGGTAATGCCGTCCGCACCTCCCTCATCGTCGTGATCTCGGTGACATTGCTGGTGTCGCTGTCGATCTACGGCTCCAACGGCAACTTCAACCTGTCGGGATAGGGCGGAGCGCAGATGGCGATGAGTTCGAATGTCAGACGTCCCCTTGTGGGTCTGGTGACCGTTGGCGCGGGCGTGGCTGTCGTGGCGCTCTCGGTCGGATTGTTCCGGGGGAGCTTCACCGAGACCGTTCCGGTCACCGTGCTGTCCGAACGTGCGGGCCTTGTGATGAACGCCGATGCCAAGGTCAAATTGAATGGCGCGCAGGTAGGTTCGGTTCAATCGATCGAATCTCTCGACGACGGACGTGCCGCACTGCACCTGGCCATGGATCCGTCCTATATGGAGATCATCCCCGCCAACGTCCGGGTGGACATTGCGTCCACCACGGTCTTCGGCTCGAAGTTCGTCGAGTTGGTGTCTCCGCCCGACCCGTCGGCGCAGGCGCTGCGGCCCGGACAGGTCCTCGACGCCGGCCATGTCACCGTCGAGATCAACACGGTCTTCGAACAGCTGTCGACGGTGTTGAAGAAGATCGAGCCCACCAAACTCAACGAGACCCTGGGTGCATTGGCCACGGCGATGGACGGCCGAGGCGACCAGATCGGCCAGATGCTGGTGGATTTCGACGGATTCCTCGCAAGGATCGATCCGAGCCTGCCGACCATGGAGCACGAGATCACCATTGCACCCGAGGTCATCGCGGCCTACGCGGATGCGTCGGCTGATTTGATCGCGACCGTCGATGCCGCAACACGGATGAGCGAGACACTGGTCGACGAACGACAGAACCTTGACGCCCTGCTGGTGAGCGTCATCGGGCTGGCCGATACCGGCACCGAAGTGGTCGGTGTCAACCGGGAGGCGATCACCGACGTCATGCACCTGCTCGTCCCGACAACCGATTTGACCAACGAGTACAACCCGGCGTTGACCTGCGGGCTCGGCGGTGCGGTGCAGTTGGCCAAAGCCCCGGGCACGCCATTGCCCGGTGGAGTGCTCCTCCAGTCGATCGTCCTCGGGCAGGAGCGCTACCGCTATCCGCAGAACCTGCCCAAAGTGGCGGCCACCGGCGGACCCCAGTGCACCGACCTCCCCAAGGTGCCCTTCCAGAAGAGCCCGCCGTTTGTGATCGCCGATGTCAACGCCAACCCTGCCCAGTACGGCAATGAGGGGATCTTGCTCAACTCCGACGGCCTCAAACAGGCACTGTTCGGCCCGATCGACGGCCCGCCCCGTAACTCCGCCCAGGTGGGGCAGCCCGGATGAGCGCGCTTGCCAGGACGGCGATCAAGTTCGGAGCGTTCGCCCTCACGATGGTCGTGCTGACCGCAGGGTTGTTCGCCATCTTCAGTCAGTACCGGTCGGGATCCACCGTGGGCTACTCGGCACTGTTCCGGGACGCATCAAGTCTGAAGTCCGGTGACTCGGTGAGGGTTTCCGGTATCCGGGTGGGCACGGTCCAGGATGTGGAACTGCAGTCGGACAACACTGTCCTGGTCGCGTTCGACGCCGATGACAACATCCGCCTCACCGAGAACACCAAGGTGGCCGTGCGCTACCTGAACTTGGTCGGGGACCGCTACCTCGAACTTCTCGATCAGCCCGGATCGACGAGAATCCGGCCACCCGGATCGCTTTTCGGGGTCGATCAGACCGAGCCCGCGTTGAACCTCGACCTTTTGCTCGGCGGTCTCAAGCCGGTCATCCAGGGACTCAACCCCGACGATGTCAACGCGCTGACTGGTTCACTGATCCAGATTCTGCAGGGCCAGGGTGGTGACCTGGAGTCGTTGTTCGCTCGGACCTCGTCATTCACCAACGCGCTGGCCGACAACGGGCAGACCGTGGAGAGCCTCATCGACAATCTCAACGACACACTGGCCGTGTTGTCCAAGGACGGGGAGCAGTTCTCCGGTGCGGTGGACGGGCTGGAGCGTCTGGTCACGGGTCTCGCGCAGGAGCGCGACCCGATCGGCGAGGCCATCACCGCGCTGGACAACGGGACAGCCTCGCTGGCCGGCCTGCTCACAGAGGCGCGCCCGCCGCTGTCGGGAACGGTGGACCAGCTCACTCGACTCGCGCCGCTGCTGGCCAATGACACCGACCTGGCCCGTCTTGACCTCGTGCTGCAGAAGACCCCGCAGAATTACCGGAAACTGGTCCGGCTCGGCTCCTATGGGAGCTGGCTCAATCTCTATCTCTGTGGAATCTCGATTCGGGTGTCCGATCTGCAGGGACGTACAGCCCACTTCCCATGGGTCATCCAGAACACCGGAAGGTGCGGGGAACCCTGATGCTCAAATACCGTCAATCATCCTTGGTGCGTTCAGGATTCATCGGACTGGTGCTGATCGTGCTGATCATCGCTGTCGGGTTGCAACCCCAACAGTTGGTGGCCATGGCCACCTCGGTCCGGTACCAGGCCGTCTTTGCCGAAGCGGGCGGGCTCACCGCCGGTAACAACGTCAAGATCTCCGGCGTCACGGTGGGCACCGTGTCCGATGTCGAACTCGACAAGGGCGCGGCGCTGGTGACCTTCGCCGTCAGCAGCAAGGTCCGCCTCGGCACCGACACCATCGCGCAAATCGGAATCGGCACACTTCTCGGCGAGCGGGTCCTGGTGGTCGAACCGCGTGGTGGCGAGCGCATGCGGGCCCTCGGAGTGATTCCGTTGGCGCGCACGTCGTCCCCTTACTCGTTGACCGAAGCGCTCAATGAGTTCACCGCCAACACCGCCCAGACCGATACCGCGGCCATCAACCAATCTCTGGATGTGTTGTCCGAGACCATTGAACGGCTTGCGCCCCAGCTGGGCCCGACATTCGACGGTGTGAGTCGGCTGTCGAAATCGCTGAACAGCCGCAACGAGTCGTTGAGCGGTCTGCTTTCGGCCGCCGCCGATGTCACCGGAATACTCTCGGAGCGAAGCCAACAGGTGAACAGCCTGCTACTGAACGCCAACGACCTGCTCGGCGTGCTGCAGGACCGTCGGTACGAGATCGTCAATCTGCTCGCCAACACCACAGCGGTAGCTCAACAGTTGTCGGCCCTGGTGGATGAGAACGAGCAGGAACTCGCGCCCACCCTCGAACAACTCAACCGTGTCTCCGAGGTGCTCGAACGCAATCGGGACAATCTGACCAAATCGCTCAACGGGCTGGCTAAATACCAGCTGACTCAGGGTGAAGCGGTCAACAACGGGTTCTACTACTACGGTTTCGCATCGAACCTGTTGCCTGGCCCTGCTATTCAACCGTTCCTCGACTACGCACTCGGGTTCCGTCGCGGTGTCGACGCGGGGCAGCCGCCGGACAACGCCGGCCCCCGCGCGGAATTCCCGTTCCCCTACAACGGCATCCCCGGAGGTTCGCGATGATGGCTCTCGGTCCGCGGGCCAGGAAGGTGACCGTCGTCGCGATCGTCGCGATCCTGGTCACCGGCCTCGGCTTCGTTGCCTACCGGCAGTTCCTGAGCCCGAAGACGATCACGGCCTACTTCACGTCCGCGACCGCCATCTATCCCGGCGATGAGGTGCGTGTCGTCGGCGTCCGCGTCGGCACCATCGACGAGATCGAACCGCTGGGCACCCGGACCAGGGTCACGTTGAAGGTCGACCGCGATGTGCCGGTGCCGGCCGATGCCAAAGCCATCATCGTGGCTCCCAACCTCGTCTCCGCACGCTATGTGCAGCTGACACCCGCGTACGGCGCGTCACCGGAGTCCAGCGGTGCCACCATGTCAGACGGTGCCGAGATCGGCGAGGACCGCACGGCGATCCCGGTCGAGTGGGACGATATCAAGGAGCAACTGACCCGGCTCGCAGCCGAGCTCGGCCCGACTAGTGGCATATCGGGCACCTCCTTGGGCCGCTTCATCGACAGCACTGCAGATGCCATGGCCGGCAACGGAGACCGGCTGCGCGAGACCATCACCCAGCTGTCAGATGTCGGCAGAGTCCTCGGTGAGGGCAGCGGAGACATCGTCGATGTCATCAAGAACCTCCAGGTGTTCGTCACCGCCCTGCGCGACAGCAACACTCAGATCGTGCAGTTTCAGGATCGTCTCGCCGACGTGACCAGTGTCGTGGACGGCAGTCGAAGCGATCTGGATTCGGCCATCACAGAGCTGTCCATGGCCGTCGGCAAGGTCCAGCGCTTCGTTGCCGGATCACGTGACCAGACCGCAGAGCAGATCGAGCGTCTCGCGAATGTGACGCAGGTGCTCTCCGACAACAGCATGGCGGTCAAGAATATTTTGCACGCGGCACCGAACGCTCTGGTCAACGGCTACAACATCTACAACCCCGACTCCGGCGGCCCTCGTGGATCGTTCGCGATGAACAACTTCTCCAATCCTGTCGCAACGGTCTGCTCGGCGATCGCGGCCGTCGAGAACGTCACCGCTGCCGAGTCCGGAAAGGCCTGCGCGCAGTATCTGGGGCCTGCGCTGCGACTGATGAATTTCAACCATCTGCCGTTCCCGTTCAACGCTTATCTGGGGCCGGCGCCGAAGAATGTGATCTATTCCGATCCGAACCTGGCACCCGGCGGCGCCGGTGCAGCCCCCCTCCCGGCCGAGATAGCGCCTGCCGTATCGGCCTACACCGGCGCGGGCGACGTGCCGCCACCGCCAGGCTGGACCGATCCTCCCCAGCCGCCGGGTGCGTATGCCCCGAACGGACTACCTGCCGCCCGCACGCCGGCGCTCTATCCGGGTGCGCCCATCCCGCCCGGTGTGCCCGCGCCGCCGGCCCCTGCTGCGTCCAATCTGACGGAGCTGCTGCTCCCCGCCGAGGCCGGTGCCGCGGCACCATCTCCAGGAGGCACCCCGTGATGGCACCCAAGGCAGCGCGCAGGTCGGCCGCGATCGCCTGTTGCGCGGTGCTGGTGTTGTCCGGGTGCTCGTTCGACGGCATCAACTCGCTGCCGTTGCCTGGCACGGTGGGGACAACGTCGGACGCGACGACCTACCGGGTCCAGATCGCCAATGTGGCTACCCTCGAATCCAATTCGCCCGTCATGGTCGACGATGTCGTCATCGGAACGGTCCGCAGGATGACGGTGGACAACTGGAGCGCCGACGTCGAGATCTCTGTCAAGCCCGGCGCGTCGGTCCCGGCGAACGCCGTCGCCACCGTGGGCCAGACCAGTCTGCTCGGGTCCATGCATCTGGCGCTCGATCCGCCGTTGGGCGAGGAGCCGGCGGGCCGGTTGGAACCGGGCGCCACGATTCCCCTCAACAGGGCGTCGACCTACCCCTCGACCGAAGAGACGCTGTCCTCCCTGTCGGTGGTGGCCAATGGTGGCGGACTTACTCAGATCGGTGACATCGTCCGAAGTTTCAACGCTGCACTCGACGGCCGTCAGGTCCAAATCCGCGACCTGCTCACCCGAATGAACACGGTGATCGGTCTGCTGGACAGGCAGCAGGACAACATCATCGAGACCATCTCGGCGCTGAACCGACTCGCCGGGACGTTTGCCAGTCAACGCGGTGTGCTCACCAGCGCACTGAACCGTATCCCGGCCGCACTGGATGTACTCAACGAGCAGCGACCCCGAATCACCAGTGCATTGACGAAACTGGGCACCTTCAGCGATACCGCGTCACAACTCATCAACGAGTCGCAGGCCGATATCGTGCGCAATCTCCAGAACCTCGAACCGACGGTGCGCGCGCTGGCCGATGTGGGCCCCGACCTGGCGACGGCACTGACCTACCTGCCGACCTACCCCTACACGCAGGAATTCATCGATCGAGGCATCCGCGGCGACTACATGAATCAATTCATCGTGTTCGACTTCACGATTCCGCGACTGAAAAAGGGAATGCTCCTCGGCACCAGGTGGGGAGACCCTGATGCGTCGTTGGTCCCGGCCCCCGGCGATCCCTGGTACTCGACCTATACCCGCGATCCGCTGACGGCGCCCTTCACACCGATTCCGAACGAGGTGGCCGCCATTCCGCCGCTCATCGACGCCCCGCCAACAGATCCGGTTCAGTCCGCGCCGGTCGACCATGCCATGGCACCGGCCGAAGGAGGCAACTGATGTTGACGCGTTTTGTCCGCAACCAGCTGATCATCTTCACGATCGCCTCGGTGATCGGCGTCGGCACAATGATTTTCGTCTACCTGCAGGTTCCCATGCTGCTCGGCCTCGGCCGGATCGAGATCACGCTGCAGGTTCCCGCGACGGGCGGCCTCTACCAGTTCTCGAACGTGACCTATCGGGGTGTCGAGGTCGGAAAGGTCACCGCGATCAAGCCGACTCGCGGC
>SXGT01760829.1_pt1 | contig 14978 bp, 13 predicted proteins | sample 3176221 | NCBI WGS metagenome assembly SXGT01 (sample SAMN11356862, study PRJNA531348) | freshwater metagenome | isolation source: freshwater sample F1-120 | place: China: Fuxian Lake, Yuxi | collected 2017-12-25
CCAGAATGCTTTTCGAGGACCGGCACGCAGTCTTCCTCCGTCGCCCCTGGGTAGACGGTGCTTTCATAGATCACGATGTCCCCCTGTTTCAACGCGCGCCCGACAGTCTCCGACGCCCGGATCAGGGGCGTCAGGTCGGGACGTTTGTGCGCATCGATGGGTGTTGGCACCGTCACAATGAAGATGGTGGCGTCCCTCAGCTCTTCGGTGTCTGAGGCAAAGGTCAGATGGACCGCAGCGGCCAGTTCGTCAGGCTCAACCTCGAGGGTCCGGTCCTGACCATTCCTGAGTTCGCCAATCCTCTGCGGATTGATATCAAATCCGATCACCGGGCGGACCTTGCCGAACTCTACCGCGAGGGGCAGGCCGACATAGCCCAATCCTACGACTGCCATTTTGCGCGAAGCTGCAGGCTGTTGGGTCATTTTTCGTAGTATTCCCTAAACCATTGAACAAATTTGGGTATTCCGACAGAGACCGGCGTTCCTGGCAGGAAGCCCGTGAGGTTCTTGAGGAGAGTGGCATCTGCCCAGGTCGCCTGAACGTCCCCGGTCTGCATCGGCAGGTAATTCCGCTTGGCCTTGATCCCCAGGCATTTCTCGGCCTCCTCAATGAAATCAAGCAGGCGAACCTTGTCGGAATTGCCGATATTGACGATGCGGAACGGGGCAACCGGAGACAGGTTGTCCCCTTCCACGGCGGTTTCCGGTCCGCCCGGCACAGCATCGATCAGTAGGCGGATCGCCCTCACGAGGTCGTCGACATAGGTGAAGTCACGCCACATGTCGCCATGATTGTAAATGTCGATTGGCTTGTCAGCGAGCATGGCATCAACAAACTTGAAGAGCGCCAGGTCTGGCCGGCCCCAGGTTCCGTAAACGGAGAAAAACCGGAACATCGTGGTCGGAAGCTTCCAGAGATGCGAATGGGCGTGCGCCATGTTCTCATTGGCTTTCTTGGTCGCTGCATAGATCGTCAGCTGCGAGTCCGCCTTCTCTGTCTCCGTAAAGGGCATTTCCTCATTTGCGCCGTACACCGACGAGGTTGACGCCATCAGCAGGTGCGACACGTTCAGGCGACGAGCTGCCTCCATCACGACAAATGTGCCGACAATGTTGCTGTCGATATAGGCCCAGGGGTTTTCCAGGCTGTAGCGGACCCCGGCCTGAGCGGCCAAGTGAACGATCACATCCGGCTGGAACGTGTCGGCCATGGCATCGAACCGTTCGCGATCCTGGAGCATGCCTTCGGTCATCGAGAAGCCGGGATTCTGAAGCAACATGCCATGACGGCGCTGCTTGAGCACGACATCATAATAATCTGTGATGCCATCATAGCCATGCACGCGAAACCCCTCTGCCAGGAGGAGGCGGGCTAGATGGAAACCGATAAAGCCGGCGGTTCCGGTGATGAGGACTTTTCTGGTCATTGGATCTGGATCCTGGTTATTTCTGGAGCTGCAGCCAGCCACCCTCGCCAACGGGGAGCCGAGGCCGCGCTGCGTCCTCTCTTCCATTTCTTCGTCCAGAGCAACTCGCCAGTGCCTGTTCGCCTGTCAGGCGACAAACTCTCGCGACGCTGTGTCCCCGATCTGTCCCCGGCTCACCCACCGGGCATCCATCACGCCGCATTCGGGCGGGCGACGTCAAATCCCCGGGCAGCCCAGGACGGAAGACCAGGAAGCGGCACCTCGCTGGTCCGGTAATTCTCGTTTGAAGTCTTCCTGCGTCACGGCTACCGCACGCGACGGGCAGACACCCGCGCTGCTGAAGCCTTTGGCCTGACCGCATGGCTGCCACCGACCTGCGGCCAATCGATAGCTGAAATTTACCGGGATTCAAGGGTTCGCTTGACCTCTCAGGTCGAGCCTCGGAACCCGGTGCCTCAGGCAGACACCGTCTTTCGGGCCCCAGGTTGCCCGGGAGTCAGCCGCGCCGCCTCAATCACCTCCAGATAGCGTTGCACCACGATCTTTTCACTGAACTCACGCTCCATTTTTGCCCTGCCTGCCCCAGCCATCGCCTGCTGCTCCTCCCGCGAGAGGGCCAGGAAACGGGTCATGGCGGTTGCGAGGCTGTACGGGTTGCGAACTTCGCAAAGAAACCCCGAGATGTCCCTGTCGACCACTGCCCTGCATCCTGGAACATCGGTCGTGATCACCGGGCGCCCCATGGCTGCCGCTTCAATCAGGGTCCGCGGGGCCCCTTCCCTGTATGACGGCAGGACAATGCAGTGGGCCTGACGGATGATGGGCCGCACGTCGGATACGGTTCCAAGATACTGGATGACGCCTTCCTCAACCCACGCCCGAACCTCTTCCTGCGCAATGGCGGTCCGGTTTTCAGCGCCGATTGCCCCCAGCAGCTGAAACCTTGCGGCCGGGTAGTCAGCCCGGACCTGACGGGCAGCGTCCACGAACTCTACGACCCCCTTGTCCCGCAGAAGCCTCGCGATCAACAGGAATACCGGCTGTTTGTCCGGCCCCGGATAAGCGGCCGGCGCGAAGTGGTCGAGGTTGATCCCCGACCCCGGCAGCAGCCTGACCTGTCCGGGCAAGACGAGCCGACGCCTTTGAAACAACTCGCTGTCGTCCTGGTTCTGGAAGAAGACCGTTTCAAGGCCGCGAAACGCCCTGCGGTAAAGGATTTCGGCCACCTGCTGCAGCAGCCCGCCTGACAGGAACGCGGTCCCGAGGCCAGTGACGTTCGGGACAAAGGGGATGCCTGCTGCCTTTGCGGCAAAGGCACCGAAGATATTGTTCTTGATTGTGTAGCTTAGGATGATGTCAGGCGCTTCAGACCTGAAGACACGCTCCATCTGGCGCACCAGGCTTAACCCGTCGACCGGGTTGAGCCCCTTGGCATTCATCTCGAGCGGTATGAACCGGCAACCGGCCGCCTCAAGGTCCGGGACGGACGCGTCCGGCGGCGCCAGGACCGTCACGCGATATCCCCGCCGAAGCAGGGCCTGGAATACCGGCCGCCTGAACTTCCAGATGTTCCAGGCGGCATTCACGGTCATGAGTATGTGCATGTTGCCCCCCCTTTGTGCCCGATTGCGCTACAGTCGCCTCTTAAACGACTGGTCACCTGCGCCCGCATCTCTCGCGAAGCGATAGCTCGCAAGTATGACGTTTTGGCGACCTGTTAAGCATCCCCGGCAAGCTGTTTCCGCCCGGCTATGCCCAATAGCCCGCCTTTCTGTCCCAAAACAGGCAAAATATTTCCCCGCAAGGATGACGCCCTCTTTACCTTCCCCAATCCCTAAAGCAAGACTGCCGCAACGGTGGTCAAAAAGGATGTCCGGAGGCCATGCGAAGGAACACCCCGCCCCCGAGCCGGCCGCCGGACGGGCCCGATGGATCGGGTAAAGCCGATGGGATACGTGCCAGCGGTTTTGCAAAAAACCCTGTGCCTTCAGCCAGAGTTCGGCCTGCAAACGGGGTCCGGACCGTGCGGAGCGAGGTTGTCAGCGCCAAGCTCTCAAGCCTGAACCAGCTTGTGACAGATTGGGACTCGATCGTTCTCTACATCCAGAAGACGGTGTCGCTTATGGCGGCAAGACGCCGGATCCAGAATGATCAGCTTCTCGAGCCCCGGATTGACATTGCCGTCCCCGCGATTGAAGCTATCCGGTATTCGGCGCTGAAGAAGGAACTCGCGCTCCTGATCGCCTCCACGATGGATCCAACCCGGACACATGATGCGCACCCGGCCTTCATCGAGTTTCTCAAACAGATCTCCCGCGATGAGATCAACCTGATCGCGCACCTGCCGCCGCCGAGCCATGTCGTCCCCATGGCGACCCTGCATCACCTCGACCGCGCCGGCAGCATCCAGCGCTCCTTGCGGCACATCATTCCGCCTGCATATGCCGAGAGATGCGAGCGGCAGGCCAGCATACCCGGCTACATCGACAACCTGCTGCGTCTGAACCTGATTTCCAACACATCGCAGTTTGAGATCAGCGAGACCAGCCATTACCGCGATCTGCTAAACCAGGATTTCGTCCAGCAGTACCGGCAGTCCGTTGGCCCCCAGTTGACGCCAAAGATCGTGCGCCATGTCGTATGCCTGACCGAGTTTGGCCAACAGTTCCGGTCGTGCTGTATCGACCCGCCGGACGGCGCCGCCTGGCGCTGAGCGCTCGGCCCCGGCACCGGCACCGGCAACCCGGGAATCCAGGCGCAACTCAATCGGAAGATTCTAAAACAAGGCGGGTCGCATGCCTAGGCTCAGGGCCCGACAGGACGCCCGGTGGCCAGGGGCAGCGCGGTCAGCTGGCCAGGCAGGCCGGCGCCGGGTGCTGTCTCGTCTGCGATCCCCACCGCACGGCGGATTTCTGCGGCCTGGCTCACGTCCCGGGCCAGTGCCGCCACGACGGTTGCCTGGACCGGGTCGTTGCGGTGGGCGTTGGCCGCTGCGGCTTCGGCGGCAACAACGAGCCTTGAGACGAAGTCACCCTCGTTGATTGGAAGGCTTTGCTGCCCATACACTTGCCCGTTCTTGAGAAAGCTTCCCCCGGCGTGAGACTGGGGCCAACCATTCACATGGCCCATTTCATGGCAGAGGAGCCGGGCATACCACCCGCCATCGATGACGGAACACGGGTTGGGGGCTGTGATCATGGCCGCGTTCGCGCAGGAAACCGCGTCCATCGCAGGCTGGCCGGAATAGGTTGCCCCCCTCTGCGCGCACCGCCTGCTGACAAGATGACTGTCGACAAATTCAACCCGGATGGCCGTATCGCTGCGCTGGTTGGTGTCGGGCCGAAAATCGCGCCCTGCAACTGGACTTGTTTCAACCCCGGCCCCAGCGCGCGCGTGCGACCCGTCGCCGGGCGCCCAGCCCTGACTATGGCCAATCTCGGCGCACAGGGCCTTGGCATACCATCCACCGGTCACCGTATCACAGGGGTTGGGCATGGTAATCAGCCGGGTGTTGGCGCAGGCCATGGCATTGACCGCGGGGACGCCGAATACCCGCACGCCGCGGTCGGCGCAGCGTGGCCCCACCCGGGTGGGACCCCGAAACTCGACCTGAACCGCCACATCGGCCTGGAAATCGGCTGGAGGGTTTGGGACGGGCTCAATGGCCGCAATCGTTGTGCATCCGCTGACCGCGAGAAGCGCAGATGACAGCGCGCCTGCCTTGAACATTCCGATCCGGACCGGCATTTATTTCACCCGCCTGCAAGTGGAGACAATCGCCAGCAGGGGTACCATCGAGAGGTTAAATCAGCGTTTGGGCCGGCCCTTGGAGTGCATAGAATCCCTAACGGCCTTGCCGCACGCTGCAGGGTTCAGGGCTACAGGCAGAAGGTCCGAACCTGCCACGGTGTCTGGCAGAGTTGGAAAAAAGGACGTCGGGCACGTGTAAAAACCGGGCTCGAAACACCAAATCGAAGCAAGGCTTTAAAGGTAAATTGTTCGGTAACCCCTCTTGCGGGGCACGAACTAACACAGCAAGAACAGCCGGGTCGACGCCCGGACAAGAGTGGCGCAACCGGGGCAGAACGTTCACGCATGGCAGCAGACCTGATCCATTCTCAGCCACCGCGGCAGGACGCGACGGCGCGCCTGTTGCTGCTGCTGTCGAAATGCCGTCTTGACCCGGAGGCCGCCCAGCTTGTGCGGCAGCTGGCACCCGCCGTCCTTGACTGGCAGGAGTTCGCCGATATTGCCTGCCGCAAGTTCGTTGCACCGTACGCCTATGAGCATCTGAGCACCCATGCCGGAGATATTGTCCCGCAGCTGGTGATAGAAAAGCTGGGGCAACTTGCGCGGCTGTCGACGATGTCTGTCCTGCGACTGCAGGCAAGCCAGGCGCGTTTTCATGCTGACTGCATTGTTCCGACCCGGGCCCGTTATGCTTACATAAAAGGGCTCGCCCTGCCTGTGCAGTTCAACGAGCAGATCGGGCCACGTTTCTGCCGGGACATTGATATCCTGGTTTCCGAAGGCGACTTTGAGCCGGTCATCCGCAAGGCGATGGCGGCAGGGTATCGGGTCGTGCTCGGGTTCGGCCCGCTGGAGTACGCGGAGACCAAAAAGGATCTCGACTTCGTACTCCGGTGCATCGAGGTCGTCACGCTTTTCGGGGATGACGGGATCCCGATCGAGGTCCACAGGCGTCTCGACAAGACCGGTCTCGATTTCGAGATCAACCGCGCGATCGACCAGTCAGAGACGATCCTCATCGGGGACATCCCGGTACAGACCTTGCCGGCGGATCTGCATTTTGTATATGTCTGCTATCATCATTCCCGCCATCTCTGGTCCCGCCTTCACTGGCTCGCCGACATAGACATGATGATTACCTCGGAAAAATTTGACACACGCGCCGCCCTCACGCTTGCAGAAAAGATCGGTATTCGCCCTACAATCGAGGCCGCCCTGGAGTTTCACACGCTGTCCAGCAAAGCCTTCCCGGATCTCACCGCTCCAAATCCCAGCGGCGGCGCGCAGTTCCTGAAGGCCTGTCTCCTCAACCTTGATGGGGACCTCGAGCTTGAATACGAACTGCGCAGGGGCCGCACGCTGCCAGACTTCATGTCAGCCTGGCAGGTGTCGGCGCGCAGGTTCCGGTCAATCTACTTGCGTTCCCTGCTCATGCGCTTCCGGCCGACCGTCACCCAGTATCGCAGGTCCAGGTACCCCAAGCAGCTGTTCTGGGTCTATAGCCTGCAGAGGGCGTTCTCTCATCTCCTGAAGCGCAGACAAGGGTCGGACTTGTCCGCGGACCATCACTAGCCTGCCGACCGGGCAACCGCCGTTCGTGTACAGATTGATTGAGCAAGCCCAACAGCGATGAAACAGATAAGCCAACTGCTACGCGTCTGGTCGGGCGTTTTTGAACTGCTCCGCAGGTCAGCGCCGCTGCTCAGCCTATCGGTCGCCATTGTGACCGTGCTCGAGGCGATTGCTGGCATTGGCGTCCTCTACATGATCAAGGTCCTGGTCGACAGGATCTCCGAAGAGATGGCCACGTCAGCCAGCGCCTCCTTTTCCCGCCTGCTCACGGTGCTGGCCATTACCGGCGGGGTCCTGTTGGCCTCGATCCTTCTCCAGAACGTCGCGACCCTGCTCCGCTTGCGGCAAGGCTTGAGTGTAACCGATCATGTCGACCAGGCGATTCACACGACAGCCATCAGCCTCGACCTGAAATTCTACGAGAGCCCGGCTTATTTCGATCTCCTTGAGCGGGCCCGATCGGGTGGCCCCGAACGGCCGGCGCAGATCGTTTCGAATTTCATCAACATGATGAGAGCCGGCCTCACCCTTGCGGCGGTGCTCGTACTGCTTGGGACAATTGAGTTGCGGCTATTGCCCTTCCTGATCTTTCCCATGATCCTCGCCCTTTTCATCAGGCTTTATTATTCGCGGCGCCTGTTTAACTGGACCATGTCCAGAGCCCAGATGGAACGCCGGGCGAGTTATCTCGACGCACTGATCATTTCTGCCACTCATGCCAAGGAACTCCGTCTCAACCGGATCGGCAGCTTCCTGCGTGATCAATACAGCGCAATCCGCCGCGACATCCGGACCGGCCGCATGCGGATCGAACAGACAAAGGCCTGGTCTGACCTGGCCATGTCGGTGCTTGGCACGCTCGTGTTTGTTGGCGCGGGCGCCTGGCTTCTTGGCGAAACGCTCGCCTCAGCCAGGCCGCTTGGAGATGTGGTTCTCTATATCATGCTGCTTCGGCGCGCCGAAATGCTGGGAAAGGACTTCATCGGCAACGCCTCTAGGACCGTCGATGACCACCTTCACTTGCGTAGATTGTTCGACTTCCTTTCCATCAGGCCAGACATCAGGTCTCCTGAAACCAGAGCTGCCGTTCCCCGTGAAATTGTCAGGGGAGTTGAGTTTGATGCGGTGGCATTTCGCTATGCAGGCGCCCCGAACGATACGCTCGGCCCTCTCTCGGTCACGCTTCCACCTGGCAAGATCATTGCGATCGTCGGCGAGAACGGATCTGGCAAGACGACCCTGGTCAAGCTGCTCACCCGCTTGCACGATCCTACATCGGGCGCGATCCGCCTTGACGGGACCGACATCCGGGAATTTGATCCTGACGATTACCGCAAACTCTTCAGCGTAATTTTCCAGGACTATTCAACTTATGCCGCAACCGTGGCTGAAAACATACAGTACGGAGACGTTAGTCTCGCAAGCGACCGGGAGCGGACTGCTGATGCCGCTGACCGGGCTGGTGCAACTGAGATGATCACGCATCTGCCGAAGGGACTTGATACACCTCTGACCCGGTTGTTCGATGACGGCCATGAACTCAGTATCGGGCAGTGGCAGAGGCTGGCACTTGCCCGGGCCTTCTATCCGGACTCGCGCTACATTATCCTGGACGAACCCACGAGTGCTGCCGACGCGAAGTCGGAATTCGACCTCTTCAACAACTTCCGGGAACGTCTGGGCGGACGCGGCGCCCTTCTGATCAGCCACAGGCTGTCAACCATCAGGCAGGCTGACTATGTCTACATGCTGTCGGCAGGAAAGGTCTGCGAACACGGAACGCATGACCAACTAATGGCAGCGAATGGACTTTACGCGGAACTCTTCAGCCAACAGGCCAGGCTATATGAATAATGCCCTGACAGGCGCTTCATGCGGACACCTTGTCCAGTAGCCCTGCCTTCTCTAGCTGTCCCAGGAAATCGGACACGTCCCGCTCACAGGTTTCCCGATCCACCTCGAAGGAGAGAACCAGATGGTCGCAGATTTGCGAAACCGAGCGTTCCTCGTTTCCCAGAAACTCCCATATTTCAATCCCCACTTCTCCGATGGCTGAGTATTCACCGACCTCGGGATTGAAAAAAATGATCTCGTCGCGGACCCTGCTTCCGGGCAAGTCAATTCTCCGGACCAGTGTGTTCGGGCGAAATTTCATCAAATTCTCCATGTCAGTCTATCAAGGTGCACGTCCGCTGAGCTTTCAAACCGTATGCCACCGGGACAACACACTGCCCCAGAGCGCCCGGCACCAGCAAGAGGCAACACCCGGCGCGATCAAACAATGAGGGAAACGGCCGCCCGGCTGCACAATAAACCTGTAATTGTGACAGCTATATGGTTGCAGAGTTCTCCGCGTGGCCGAAATCGCCTGTGCCGTCAGAGCGGGACGGAGCTGCCCGGATCGGGGCCGGCCTGAATCTTTCTCCCTGCAAGAGTGTCCCAAAACTAGACAGCGCTTAATCCGGCGAGATCGCCTCAGGACATGGACGAGTCATTGCCCGGCACAGCCCCGCTTGTCGGCGGGCCAGATGGCGCTGGGGACAATGCTGGCAAACCAGGTCGCCGTATACTTGATGAATTCCTCGCGCCATACGTCTTTCCCTTCATACTTTTCAGCCGCGGGCTCGGACGGGAACCGCACAATCTTCACTCGCCTCGTGAGGGATCGCTCCAACGCTACTGACGACCTTGGCATATGCCAGTGGGACGTAATCAGGGTCACTTCGGTAATTTCTGGATGCTCGTTCAACCAGCAGGCCGTTTCGACTGCATTTTCCAGCGTGCTGGTTGCGTCCGGCGCAAACACGACCTTGCCTGATTCAAGGTCTGCCATCGCGGCGGGAGAAAGATTGAAGTCCTTCGCGAAACTCTGCGTGCGAATTCCGCTTCGAGGGTTGGCGCCCGAAATAAACACCTGCGCAATGACATCCTGCTCAAGGAGGTCCATTGCGAGGTAGATCCTGTCGTGACTGCCGGAGAACACCACGGCGATGGCCGGCACCGGATCCCTGCCCTTGTAAAAGTCCGAACGCGCCCTGAAATCCAGAACCAGGGCACAGAAGACCATGACAGGAAGCAGGATGCACAGCGCCAACAGAGCCAGAAATATACGAATAAGACGCTCCAAGACGATCTGATAGCTTCCGCGGCGGGGACGGCTTGCCTCAGCGGTCCATCCCTTATCGGCCAAGCCAGAGCGTATACAATGACCGCTCCGGCAACAACTATCCAGAGCCGTGCCCCCTGCATGCCGCCAGGTGATGTTGGTATACTCCGGACGGCCTGTCTTTTTATCAGCCCCTTTGAGGGTGGCGGATGCGAACATCTGGCAAGCCGAGGGGCCTCGCCAATCGCATGCATGCTCGGCAAAGGTCTGAGCCTCCCATTGGATCGGGGTGATAGAAATAGTTAAGCGGGATGTAGACATGGCCCCGGGGCTGGCATCATAGTTTCAAGAGCCGGGAGAACGAGGGGATTGCACCTTGAGCCATTTCAATCATCTGGTACTGGACGATTTCCTTCCCGGGGAGTTGCATGATCAATTGCTGATGTATTGCCTCTCAGAAGAGGCCAATTTTGCACCCACCGGCGTCTATCGCCACAATGAGGCCGTGCTCGATCCCTATACACGGACCTCTCTGTATCATACTTCCGGACTTGGTGCGTTCAAGGAGGGGTTCAAACAGCGCATACTCGATCATTTCGTGGTTATCACAGAGGCGCTTGGTGTGCCGGCTTTCCCAATTGCAAAGACAGAGCTGGAACTCGCGGCCCACAATGACGGAAGTTTTTTCCGGCCGCACATAGACACGTTTTCTGCCCGCGACGGGACAACCGGCCAGCGTGACCGAGTGATCTCACTAGTCTACTATTTCCATTCACAACCGCGGATCTTCGAGGGGGGCGAACTGGCAATCTTTCCGTTGGTGCCTGGCACGCCGCTGTTGCTGGAACCGCGCGACAACCGCCTGGTCGCCTTTCCGTCTTTTGCGCCACATGAAGTCAGACGAGTGTCCGTACCTGGCAAAGCCTTTGCCCATTCTCGTTTTGCCATCAACTGCTGGCTCAATCGCGCCAAGACAGAGAGGAAAGGGTCCTCTTTTGCGGATACCTCGTAAAAGGCCGATCCTTAAACCGGGCCTCAATCGGCGCAGGAGAACCCGCGTGCGATGATCAGGCTGGCTTTACGAAATCAGGTCGTCTGCATGTGTTCTTCAATCTGCCTTGAAACGTTAGACAGACGGTCAAAGGATTTCGGTCTGAGCAGCCTGTAACACGGTGTTGCATCGGTGAACTCGGCCAGCCGCGTCCTGACCGTTTCAAGATCGTTGAACACCGGAACCAGGTAGGGACGGTAAACCGAGTTCATCACTGCCGCATAGGACCTGCCCGACGACAGGGGCAGGATCTGCGCTTCATCCGCCCATTCGAGCTGGAAAAAGGACGAGACCGGCCCGAAACTTCCAAGGCCACTGTCCTCGATTTCGATGTGGAACTTGTCTGCCCGGGCAATGTCCCGGTGCATGGGCCGCTCGCCCATGCTGAGATGGCTTATTGCATCAGCCCAGAGCTTGTTTCGCCGCACGCCGCCGAAGAGCTTGAGCGTCCCGGCTTCCGGTAACAGGCAGGCCATGTCATCGCAGACAATTCGCCAGCCATTGAGCTTTGACAGGGCCGCCACCATGGTCGATTTCCCCGCCCCGGACTGGCCGGTAAAGGCGAAGGTGCCGTGCGCGGTTTCGATCGCGCTGATATGCAGCGGGATCATGCGCCGTTGGTGCGCGATCGTGCCGAGGGCCGATCCAAACAGGAAGGCGCGCATGTCAGACTCCGAGGCGCCCTCTTCGAGTTCGACTATGATTTCCTGGCCGCTCCTGACCCGTATCTGGCAATAACCCGGGAATGTATACAGACAGTCCACATCATTGACTTCGATCCAGTCGTCAAGACGACTGCTGTCAGCAAGGCCCCGGCCAGCCTCCCCACGCCGGATGAAAACGAGTTTTTCCATGTCCAGGGGGCCAATGGGGGCGGTACGCGGATAAAGTTCGGGCAGATTGAATTCTGACTGCAGGATCAGTCCGAACGCATCGTAACAGTTGATCTCCGCGACCGTCACGCGTGCGCCCTCCCAGCCTTGCTTCCGTCTGACGCGAGGACAAAGGCTGCAACGGGGACATGACCCTGCTTTTGCCGGGCACCGACAACAGTCTGTCCACGGACATCAACCCAGGCATGGGCGCCGAACTTTGCCGCTGCAGCTGGTTCGCCCCGGTCAACGCCGAGCACGAGGATGGCCGGCACGCCGCTGGCTTCCAGCATTGCGCGGGCCGATAATGATCGCATCAGGCAGGTCAGGCGGTTCCCTGTCATCTTTTCCAGTTTTTCATGAGCCCAGATGATATCACGCTGCGCCGTTGTGAGCCGCGCGAGCGAAAGATGAGCGGGGTATTCCACGTCCGTGAGGGGAACAGGCTTGCCCAGAACTCGCGCCAGGCGGGATCTCGGACTGAACCTGACAAGAAAGAACGCATGCATCGAGCGAAACAGCGCTTCCAGGAGCACCGACAGCTTTTCGCCGCGCCGTTTGATCACGTTCATTTCACAACCCGAGCCTGACGCGATGTAGACCATGACATTCCGATAAGACCAGCTTAAACCAAACTCCATACACGTTTAACATCGAGCGGACATATTGATTTGAGTGGCATTTTCGGTCGCCTCGAACTAGACGGCCGGCCGTTGGATATCCATCGGTTCCAGGCCCAGTTTGCGCTGCTCCGTCATTTCGGGCCAGACCGGTCGGAACACCGGGTGGAAGGCAATATGGGCGTAGGCCAGCACCAGCTGTTCGTCTCACGCTATGCCAGCCTTGAAAAGCTTTCCTCGCTGTCAGACGCCTTTGTGCTCGCGGCCGATGCCATACTGGACAATCGCAGCGACCTTGTGTCGAGGCTGGCCCTCGCCTCGCGTGCCAGCCAGGGTCTGTCAGACAATGAACTCATCCGCCTGAGCTACAGGAAATGGGGCATTGGCTGCTTTGAGTACCTGGTTGGAAGTTATGCTGTGGCGATCGTCCGGCGGAATGCACCGGAAGTTATCCTGGTTCGCGACCCTGTCGGGACCCGGCCGCTTTTCTGGGCGCAGCGGGGCAATACCGTCACGTTCGGTTCCTCGATCGAAGCCATCGTGGCCGACCCGCAGTTTGACTGGCCGATCAGCGAAGCGTCGATTGCTGAATACATGGCGTGGCCGGCAACGCCGCGTTCGGAGGCAATGTTCGTGCATGTCCGCCGTGTCCCGCCCGGGAGCTGGGTGAAGGTCGCCCGCGGCGAAGTTCTGGAAACGCGCTGGTGGCAGCCTGAGAAGTATGCCGGTCGCCCTCCGCGGCGCGATGAAGAAGTGGCCGAGGAGGCCAGCCACCTTCTCCGGGAGATCATAGCCGATCAGGTTGATACGCCTTACAAGGCGGCCTCCCATTTCAGCGGCGGCATTGACTCCACGATCGTGACCCTCCTCGCAGCGCGGCAGCTAAAAAACTCCGGCCGGCGCCTTGCGATGGCTTACTCCTGGTCTCCCGAGGTACGCCCGGCGTACCCGCTTGAACATCCGCAGGACGAGCGCCGCCGCCTCCTCCGCATCGCTGAGCTGGAAGGGTTTCCACTCAGGCTGGGAACGTCCGACGAGCATGACTTCCTGGAGTTCCTTGACCGGCCGTTCGAACTGGAAGGCCGCGCAGATCTTGTAGACGAATTGCCCATCATGCGTCAGGCCGGGAAGGATGGCATTCGTGTCCTGTTGTCCGGCTGGGGCGGCGACGAGGCGTTCTCGACTTTTGGGCTGGGGCATATTGCCGAGCTCGTCGCCTCCGGCCGGTTCCGGAAGGGGCTGGAATTTGCAAAGAAGACGGGGCTCTCCTTCAAGTCCGGCAGACGCTCGATACGTTCTGTCTGGGAAGGGGCGCTGGTGCCCATGTTGCCAGCCAGCGTTCAAAGGCGATTGTCATCCGCCCCGGATTTTTTCGTTCATGATTCCTTTGTCTCACAGCAATTGGCACGGCAGCAGGCTGATCAGATCCGGTCCAGCAAGGTTTCCCTTCTGCTCAAGGCCAACCTGAAAGCCAACCTTCTGAAATCTCTGGCGGCTGACCCTGTCCCCATGCGGATGGAAACCTGGGCGGCAATGTCTGCCGAGCACAGTTTTCAGTACCGTTATCCCCTCGCCGATCGCAGGCTCCACGAATTCCTCCTGGGGCTGACCTCCGAACAGCTTGTGCTGGGCAACACGCCCAGAGGGCTGTCCCTCGCCGTGTATTCCGGGCTAACAAGCGAAGCGACAACGAAGTACGATTACGCGAATGAACTGCGTCGGCGGACCGTCCGCGAGCGAACCTGGGAGGCGCTTGCCGCCAAAGTCCGGTATGGCGCGATTGAAGGGGACTGTCCCTGGGTCGATATTGAAACATTCAGCCAGATCGCCGGAAATCCTCAACCTCAAGACAAGATCGCCAACACGTCGCTGTTCCTGGAGGTTGTTACTGGCGCCCGGATCTTGTCACTCCACCGACGCATGTACGCTTCTGGTTCGGTTTAGAGCGCCGCGCTACCTGGGCGGGGAATGGCTGATGCAGCCGGAATCACCGTATTCTGTCTCAACCACTTGCCGGAGCGGCGGAGATCGTCAGACTTGACCATCACCGCCCCGCAAAACGAAAATGAGGCGCCCGAAGGCGCCTCATTCTCAGTTTCGATTTCAATCAGGGGATCGAAACAATGCTGACGAAATCAGCTGGTTCCGTTGATCGGCGGGTTGCCGGGAGCCGTGTAGACGATGCTCTCGGACACGCCCGGGACTATACCGCCAAGGGTCTTTTCGACGTCCAGCGAAACCACTTCAGGTTTCACCCACGCTTTTTTCATGTTCTGTTCAGCCATCCCGAAGCTCCTTCTGATCCGACCGCTACAGCACTTCTAGACCATATTCGCGAAATTCGCACAAGCCTGTTAACCAATGAAACCGGCAATTATTTCGTCTGGGTGGTCCGGGTTTCCATCTTAACTGTCATGTTGTTCACACTAAGGCCAATTTTTAGGCACAGAACCACGATTCAGGCATCCGACGGCCCCTAGCAAACTTCAAGACCTTGTCGGCGCGCTGCTTTACCGGGCCTGTTTTTGCCGCTGTTTGCCGGATTCATCCCACCGACCTTCGCCTGATTCTCGGAGCG